>Ga0307425_1000774_pt1 | contig 19791 bp, 19 predicted proteins | sample SalMarWE160330MG_FD_202152 | JGI IMG/M metagenome (GOLD analysis project Ga0307425, IMG submission 202152) | Salt marsh sediment microbial communities from the Plum Island Ecosystem LTER, Massachusetts, United States - WE1603-30 | ecosystem: Environmental > Aquatic > Marine > Intertidal zone >...
GAGGCGGAACTGGTATCCGCATTCGTAGACGCAGTGCACGCATACCTGCAGGAGAGAGGAACGGCAAATGGCTGAGCAGGCGATCGCGCAGACAAGCAAGGTTCCCGCAACGGACGTGAGTCTTTGCCATTCGATTGAGCACGCAGTTTCTCATCTGTTGTCTCTGCAATACTCCGATGGCTATTGGTGGGGAGAGCTCGAATCGAACGTTACCATTACGTCAGAGCACCTCTTCTTGAGCCATATCCTCGGGACACGGAATGAGGAGGAATGGCGAAAGATCGCTCAGTATCTCACGCAGATGCAGCGCTCGGATGGGACATGGGCAATCTGGTATGAGGGGCCTCCTGATCTATCAACCACGATCGAAGCGTATCTGGCTTTGAAGATGGCCGGAACTTCGCCGGATGCACCGGAGATGGAGCGCGCCCGCTCGTTCATTCTATCGCACGGCGGGGTGGAGAAGGCCCGCATTTTTACGAAGATTTGGCTGGCGATCCTCGGTGAATGGGATTGGAAAGGAACTCCGATGATCCCACCCGAGATTGTCCTCTTGCCGAAATGGTTCCCAGTCAGCATATACGACTTCGCCTGCTGGGCTCGCGGCACGATTGTTCCCATGGCAATTATCCAGACACTGCGTCCGGTATTCCCTCTCCCGCGTTGGGCGCACATATACGAGCTCTTTGTGAACGGCAAGGAGAATGCTGATTTGTCCTTGCCGCAAAAGCACACTCGTTGGGCATCGCTCTTCTCCATCGTGGACCGCCTGCTGCGGATTTACGACCGGTCATCGGTAAAGCCGTTGCGCTCACAGGCCATCGCTCGCGCTGAGAAATGGATTGTGGAACGGCAGGAGGATGATGGGTCGTGGGGCGGGATCCAACCTCCGTGGGTGTATTCGCTCATCGCTCTCAAGGCGCTTGGTCGGACAATCGACGATCGCGTTGTGCAAAAGGGGTTTGCCGGATTCTACGGCAAGAAAGGCTTCGCAATCGAGGAAGACGAAACGTTCCGCCTGCAATCATGCCTGTCGCCGGTATGGGACACTGCCCTGGCCATGGTGGCGTTGGAAGACGCGGAACTACCCAACGATCATCCATCGCTCGTTCGCGCAGGTGAATGGCTCATGGACGAACAGATATTCGTGGGCGGCGATTGGCAAGCACGGTGCAGCGGCCGGCCGGGTGGATGGGCATTCGAGTTTGCAAACGACACATATCCGGACACCGACGATTCCGCACTGGTGATGATGGCCCTGCAGCCGCTCGCTCTCGACAAACAACGTAAGCAGAACGCACTCGCCCGCGGGCTGGAATGGCTTCTGTCCATGCAAAGCTCGAACGGAGGATGGGGAGCGTTTGACCGCAATAACAACAAGATCTTCCTGCGACAGATACCGTTCGCCGACTTCGGCGAGATGGTCGACCCTCCTTCGGTGGATGTTACCGCCCATATCGTCGAATACCTTGGGCGGATCGGCCGGAACGAGAATGATCGTCGCGTGGCACGCGCCCTTCGCTACGTGATGGATGAGCAAGAGGAAGATGGGGCATGGTTCGGCAGATGGGGAGTTAACCTTGCCTACGGCATCGGTGCCGCCTTGCCCGCGCTCGCTGCGGTCGGCGCGGATATGAACGCACCTCACGTCAGACGGGCGGTTGAATGGCTGATCGGCCATCAGAACAAAGACGGGGGCTGGGGAGAGCGAATCGAGGGATACCAAGACCCTGCGTGGCGTGGAAGGGGACCGTCTACGGCTTCGCAAACGGCGTGGGCAATCCTCGGCCTCATCTCGGCCGGCGAAGCCGCTTCCGTTGTTACGGAAAAAGGGATTGGCTTTCTTATCTCAACTCAGACCGCTGCCGGCGGGTGGGAGGAGCCATACTTCACGGGAACAGGGTTCCCGACGGACTTCATGATCAACTACCACCTGTACCGTGACGTCTTTCCACTGATGGCGCTGGGCCGCTACCGTAAAGCATTACTCACCCAACAAGCCAACGGGAGTGAACGATGCAAGTCGTGAAGTCTGACGTCCTCGGTTTCTGCTTCGGCGTGCGCCGAGCGGTGACGATGATCGAAACGGAACTGGTGCAGAGCGGTCCGCTGTGCACCTTGGGGGCGATTGTGCACAACACCCATGTCGTTCAATCCCTCACTGAGAAAGGCGCGCGTTTGGTGCGCGACCTGGCCGAGGTTTCACCCGGTGAAGCGTTGGCGATCACCGCTCACGGTGCAGGAGAAGAGGTGTACGCCGAGATACGCCGCCGTGGACTGCGGTTGATCGACACCACATGCCCGATTGTTCGTCGCGCACAGCAGACAGCCGCGCACCTGGTGAAGGAAGGCTTCTTCGTCATTCTGTACGGCGAAGCGGAGCATCCAGAGGTGAAGGGCATTCTTTCCTGGACGGCCGGGCAGGGAACGGCCACTCAGACCCCGGAGATCGAGGTTCCTGAAGTGAAGAACGGGATTGCGGTGATCGCGCAAACCACGAAGAACCCGCAGTTGTTTGCCGAGTTTGCGGAAAGAGCAACGCGGGAGTTCGCCGGACGAGTGCCCGAAATCAGGATAGTAAACACCACGTGCCCGGAGACAGGTCGCCGCTATCAATCGGCGCGAGAGCTGGCAAAGGATGTGGAACTGATCCTTGTAGTGGGAAGTCGATCCTCGGCCAACACACGCAAGCTTGCCGAGACATGTCGCGCAACCGGCGTGCCCACTCATCATATTGAATCTGATAATGAAATCGAAAATGATTGGTTCACAGACTGCAGACGATGCGGCGTGACGGCAGGTGCTTCCACGCCGGATGAGGTCATTGGAGACGTTGTATCGCAATTGGAGAAGGAAAAGGGGGACTAACTTGCGACAGCAAATGAGTACGGCAAATGCAGGTGTGGAAGTGGGAGCACTTCCCCAGATTTACCGAGAGACCTTGAAGCATACGGCGAACAGTGCGCCGGAATTCATCGACATCACGAGCGAGGTGCGGGAGATCATCGCCCGTTCCGCGGTCCGCGAAGGATCGGTCTTGATCTTCACCCGCCACACTACAGCTGCAATCGAGATCAACGAGGATGAGCCGCTACTCCTGCAGGACATGAAGCAGTTTCTGACGCGCATTGCGCCAAAGGACTGGAACTACAAGCACAACGACTTCTTCGTTCGCACGGCCAATATGACCGAAGACGAATGCCCTAACGGTCACGCCCACTGCCAGCATCTCCTCCTCGGCACGAGCGAAACGATTCCTGTAAGCGAAGGTGAGCTGCTATTGGGACAGTGGCAGAGGATATTCCTGATCGAACTCGATCGCCCGCGCGAGCGGCAGGTGTTCGTACAAGTGCAGGGATGGTAGACAAGCACGTATCTCTGCTGATCGATCTCCCACGGACTCCCCCTTCCTTGGGAGAATCGGAAGCGCTCTGCGCGGACCTGGCGTCCTCACACTATGAGAACTTCACCGTCGCATCGCGCCTTGTTCCGCGGCGCATGCGCCGGCATGTTTGTAATCTGTACGCGTTCTGCCGTACCGCGGATGATATCGGCGACGAGGCCCCTGGCAACCGCAACGCTCTTCTCGACAGACTTGAGCAGGAGCTTGACTACGCCTACAATGGCACGCCTCGCCATCCGGTGCTTGTCGCCCTCAGGAATACGATCGACCGTTTCGATCTTCCGCAAGATCTCCTTGCGCGTCTGATTGCTGCAAACCGGGTCGACCAAGCCAAGACACGCTATCAGACATTAGATGAGCTTCTGCGCTACTGCGAGAACTCCGCCACGCCGGTGGGAAGACTGTTCCTCATGCTCTTCTCATATCGCGACGCCAAGCTATTCGCTCTCTCCGATGCAACCTGCATCGCTCTGCAGCTGACCAACTTCTGGCAAGACGTCCGCCGCGACTACGAGATCGGCCGCATATACCTGCCACTTGACGACATGGCGAATTACGAAGTGAGCGAGAACGATCTCGCCGCTTCCTCCGGCAACGATCATTTCAAGGCACTGATGCACTTCGAGGTCGAGCGGACACGCCGGTATTTCCGAGAAGGCCTCCCGTTGATCGATCACTTGCGCGGTCATCTCCGGGTCGATGTAGCCCTCTTCTCCCGCGGCGGTATTGCGATACTCGACGAGATCGCTCGCCTAGACTATGACACGCTGGCCACACGCCCAACGCTAACCGGCAGGAAGAAAGCCTTTATCTTCCTGTCTACGCTCATGAGTCGGAAGTGGAGACGATGGATCTAGAGTCATCTTACCGCCTTTGTCAGCAGATCACGCGCCGGGAAGCAAAGAACTTCTACTACGCCTTCATCACCCTGCCGCGAAGGGAGAGAAGGGCGATATATGCTGTATACGCCTTTTGCCGCGAAGCAGATGACATCGCAGACAGCAACGCGGACATCGAGGAGAAGTGCGTTGAGCTTGACCGGCTGCGCAAGAGGCTCGCCGTCTCCGCTGCCGGGGATCCTCAACAACCGCCTGATGTAGCCTTGAGTGACGCCATCGCTCGCTACTCGATCGATCCTCAGGATCTTGCACATGTAGTCGACGGCGTGGAGATGGACCTTTCAATCACGCGCTACGAGACGTTCTCCGATCTGTCAATCTACTGCTATCGCGTCGCTTCGGCGGTGGGGTTGTCCGTACTGCCCATACTGGCCGGCGGGAAACATCTTTCAGGAGATGCCCGTAAAGCAGGAGAGACGCTGGGCCTGGGGATGCAGCTTGCCAATATCGTACGCGACGTGGCAGAAGACATCGAACGTGATCGTGTCTATCTCCCTCAGGAGGACCTGCAGCGGTTCGGGGTGAAGGAAGAGACGTTACTCTCTGGGGCTATGAATCAAGAGATGCGTGAGCTTATTGCATTCGAGATCGAACGATCTCGCAACTACATATCCCAGGGAAGAAGGGTGGCCGATTATCTTCCGCGGCGGTCCCGCAGCTGTCCGATTCTCCTCGCCACCATCTACTCACGCATTCTCGACATGGCCGAAGCCCGCGACTATGACGTTCTGAGCGAACGTCTGTCCCTATCGACAACAGAGAAGCTCCTGCTCATTCTGCGTGCATGGGCCGGGATGCTCAGATGAAGCAAGATGTCATCGTCATCGGCGGAGGTGCAGCGGGAATTGCTGCTGCTTGTGCGCTCGCTGCAGAAGGAGTGCACGCTGTAGTACTCGAACAGAGCACCCGTCTCGGCGGACGCGCCGCATCCTTCTTCTATCCTCGCATGCAGGAGGAGGTCGACTACGGCCAACATATCCTCATGCGATGTTGTCGTGAATCAATAGACTTCTTTTCGACAATCGCGCAGACAGACGCCATATCATTCCAGCCGCACCTCTCCATACCGGTCTCCGGTGAAAGAGGGATCGGCAAGATCACATCGGCCCCGTTCCCGGGCGCACTCCATCTCCTACCGACCCTGCTCTCATACGGACCGCTTCCACTGCGCGCCCGCCTACGAATCGCTCAAGCCGTACTTCCCCTTCTCCTAAAGACACCGGAAGACGTGCCATTCGACAAGTGGCTTGCCCGCCACGGACAGAGAGGCGAAGCAATCTCGGCCGTGTGGGATCCGATTTGCGTCGCTACTCTCAATGCGCATACACATCAGGTGAGCACGCGCGCAGCCCGGATGGTATTTGAACGTGGGTTCTTTCGCCGCCACGGGGCGGACATCGGCCTGTTCACGCGCCCGCTTTCGCAGATCTTCGCCGCTTCAGTTCCTTATCTCTCCCGCCGCGACGTCGACGTCCGCACGCGCACCCGCGCGGAGAGTCTCTTAGTTGACAACGAGACCGTAACCGGGGTGAAACTCGCAACAGGGGAGGAGATTATAGGTTCCTCGGTGATCGCCGCCATTCCACCTCATGACCTGGCTCCACTCATCGCGCCAGAAGCAAGCCCTGTTTCGGATTACTTTGCACGCGTCGCTGAACTGCTCCACTCCGTGATCGTCAACGTGCATCTCTGGTACGATCAGGCCGTGATGGAAGATCCATTTGTGATGGGAATAAACTCCCCGCTGCAGGCAGTATTCAATGTCACTGCCGCGCATTCCGCCCACGCCACAGCTACTCGTTTCGCCGGTGAGAAGACATTCCACATCGTGATCTCGCAGAGCGCGGCAGCAGACTGGATGAACCTGTCCACCGATGCGATCAAGGATCTGGTCCTTTCAAACCTGCCACTACTCGTGCCTGCGGCGCGCGGCGTGCACCCAATCGCTTCGCTAGTGGTCAAGAGCCCGAGGGCGACGTTTGTCCCGGCGCCGGGAAGCGACCGCCTCCGCTTATCGCCTCGAACGCCAATACGCGGACTCGTCATAGCCGGAGACCACGTCAACACCGGTTGGCCGGCAACGATCGAAGGGGCTGTCCGGTCCGGCAAGATGGCCGCTGCGTGCGCGCTCGAGTCTCTGGAGAGCTGATCCGTTGAGGTATTCACTAAACACCGATACGATCCGAAACATGCTGCCGTGCAGCACTGTTCAAAGAGGAGGTTGGATTGGATAGGGAAGAGATCATGAACGAAGTTAGAGACACTCTGCAGGGATACAATTACATCTATCTTGCAACGATCGAGCACGATCGCCCGCGCGTGCGCCCGGTCACACTCATCAACCATGACGAATCGTATTGGGTCGCAACCGGGGCCAATAGTGCCAAGGTGAGCCAGATCAAGCGGAATCCCAATGTCGAGTTATGCCTCTGCAAGGAAGAAGAGAAAGGAAGCGGCTACATACGCCTTTCCGGTACCGCAGAAATCGTGGCGGACCACGCACTCAAAGATGAACTGGCTAGTAACATCGAGTTCTTCTCCGATTATTGGAATGGAGCCAACGACCCCAACTACTGCCTTCTCAGAATCAGTGTCCGCGACATCGAATTAACCAGGCCGGGAGAGATGACTGCGCACAAAGCCACGATCTGACTGGGCGCCCGCTGGTCCGGTTCACGCCGGCGCATGTGCAGCGACAATCGGTGACACAAATAGCAGGAATGGTTATACTTATGCACCGGAGGTGCAGCGATGCCAGATTTCCCTAGATTCTTGTTCCGCGTGAAGGATACGCACATCGAAGAAGAGGCCAAACGAATGGTAGCGAGCTTCAAGATCAAGGACATTGAGATCCGCCGCGACGACACTATCAAGGATGCGTGGCTGGAGGATAACCAGGCGCTTAAGACAACATACGGCCTGGAACATATCCGCGACTATCTGGAAGGACTCGTCTCGTAAGCGAAACCACCAAGCGCAAGTCCTATTTCGGCTAAGCACCGACTATTCGACCGCCCAGTACCTGCCAGCAATCGGTGCTAGTTCAGGCGAGCACGCAACCGAGATGACATGTAGTCGATCGCCCACACTGTCAGCATGATGAGTAACATCATCATCCCGGCGCTTCTGTAGTCAGATACCTTCATGTACTGATAAAGGCTCTGACCGATTCCTCCCCCACCGACGATGCCGATCACGGTGGCGAAGCGGACATTGATGTCCCACTGATAAAGAGTGAACGAGAGATACGGGTTGACGATCTGAGGGATAATTCCGAAGATTACCACCTGTAGCCTGTTACCTCCGGCGGCGCGAATCGCCTCCACCGGCCCCTGATCGATCGATTCCAGCCGCTCGGAATAGAGCTTTGTTAGATTGGAGAGAGACTGCACGAACAGCGCCAGTACGCCGGGGAACGCGCCAACACGTACCCAGACGAGGAAGATGATCGCCCAGATGATGGCATCGACCGAACGAGCAACGCTCATCGCTACACGGACAACCGTGTATATCGTCCGTCCGATAATCCCCTGAGATAGGTTGCGGGCCGCGATGAAACTCAACGGCACCGCCGCCAACACGCCGAAGATCGTCGCCATCAATGCCATATAGATCGTCACGATCAGGAGGCGCATCCCGTCCCCGACAAGTGAGAAATCCGGACGCAGGAGCCTGGACCATATTCTGCCTGTCTTGTGAGCGTTGGTGAATAGGGCATAGAAGTTGACATCGGTGACGCCGAGCGCCGCAAGCACCGTGATTAGTGCGGTCAGCCCGAGCGCGACTCTCCATGAGGAACGGTACCACGACTGATTCTCCTCTTCCTCATCCGTCTCTGCCTCGGCCGTGCCCATTGCATAGAGATGCGTTACTCGTTCGTGCCACGGCTCCGGCCTTGCACTAAAGACGGAGCCAATGAGCCACAACGGACCGAGGTGCCACAACACGTACCGAAGGAAGTGGCTCCCTATGCCCACACGTTTCTCTCGCGGAGCAAGCCTCAGACCGAGAAGTCGCATTCCGAAAGACAAGCCGAAGTTTTCCCATACAGCAGCCGCCTCGACAGCCACGACGACCATCACCCACCAAGGAAGGGTTACGTATTCCCGCGACCCGAACACAACCAGGTTCCAGCAGTAGGAGGCCATTGTCCAGAAATACACGACAGAAAAGACATCCGTGAGAAAGACAAACGCCCGCCGACGGACCGCTTTCAGCCGTTTATCAAACCGCGGCCTCTCAGTCATGAAGCCGGCGTAGTATTGACGATCCTGCATCAGTTGATCTTCTCCCTCACTCGGCCACTTACATAATCAAGGAACCATACAACGATAACGATAATTACGATAACCGCCGCCACCTGGTTCCATGCACTGTCGATCCGACCCACCTGCCCCTTGTAATAGAAAAGAACCCTACCAATCCCGCCGCCGCCGACAAGCGCAATAACCGTAGCCATACGGAGATTGATGTCCCAGCGATAAAGGGTGAAGGCAAGGAAGGAGGGGATAATCTGAGGAATGACCCCGTAAAGAATTACCTGCCAACGTCGCCCGCCGGACGCAGCGATCGCCTCAAGCGGTCCGGGATCGATCCCTTCCACCTGCTCGGAGTAGAGCTTTCCCAGTGCGGCTATCGTGTGAACCGAAAGCGCCATCACCCCGGCGAACGGCCCGAAACCCACCCAGAGGGCGGCGATGATCCCCCACAGGAGCGCCTCAATCGAACGTACCATATTGAACAAGCCCCGCATGACCCAATAGACGGCCCAGCCAAGGCGACTGAATCCCATCATGTTGCGCGCTCCCAGGAAACTGAGCGGGAAGGCGATTATTCCACCGATCCCCGTCGCCAGAAGGGCCATGAATAATGATTGTATGAGGCCAGTGAATATCGACGCCGGCAGGTCGGGATTGGCACCGACGACAAGCTCCGGGTCGGGCGTGAACATATGCGTGAAATTGGGAGCGGTAAACGCCTTCCACAGATAACTGGTCTTGGATGCGCGCGTGGCGAGCGAATGCAGGTTGATCTCTGTGCTCAGCCAGCCGACCCAAACGGTAACTACGATGAGCATTACCGCAAAGACGCCGCGGTTGGTCATGTACCATGCCCGCGGGACAGGAATCGGCATTTCGTCGCCCACTTCTTTCTTCAGGAAGATCCCGGTTCCGCTCATGCGCCCGTGCAACAGCTGTGCGCGAAACTCGCGTTTTACCAGCGATACGGGCAGGGCAATCATCGACAGCTGCCACCACAGATACCTGCGAAGGCGTGCCGAAACCGACGGAAACCGGTATTCTGGCGTGAGTACCCGCAAGCCGAACATGCTGAGGCCGATGCTTTGAGTGAATGCGTGCGTAAGGGCGGCAAGTTCCATCGTGCCCAACACCACGATCGGCCAGCCCCAGGTCGGCACGGTCAATCGGCCGTAGTAATGGATGTTGGTGTACCAATAGTAGTTGAGAAGATACATCGTGCCGTACGCTATGTATCCCCACAACGCCCAGTCAACAAGAAACGCGCCAAAGCGCGTTTTCCAGCTGGCGAATGGCCCGCGCGATTTACCGGACTTCAACGTGTTCGGCTTCTTCGCCATAGATCTCCTTGAATCGCGCCTCATCGATTTCGTCCGGGAGCCCCTCAAAGACGATCTCGCCGTCCTTCAATGCGAGGATGCGTGTGCCATACCGCCTCGCCAGCGACAGGAAGTGAAGGCTCGCGATGACGGTGACACCGTCTTCCTGATTCATCTGTTCGAGGTATTTCATCACGGAATGCGATGTCGCCGGATCGAGTGCTGAGACCGGCTCGTCGGCCATCAGCAGTTGCGGCTCCTGCATCAGCGCCCGCGCAATCCCAACGCGCTGTTGCTGCCCGCCGGAGAGCTCATCGGCCCGCTTATAAGCCTGATCGCGAATTGCGACACGATCGAGATTCTTCATCGCCAGATCCATATCCGCCTGCGGGAACCGGTGAATGGCCGAAAGCCAGGGATTGACGTAGCCCAGACGTCCGGCAAGGACGTTGGTCAGTACTGATGATCGCTTCACTAGATTGAACTGCTGAAAGATCATTCCCATCTGGCGTCGGATGCGGAGGAGTTGGCGCGACGATGCGGCGGTTACGTCTACTCCGTCGAAGTAGACTTTTCCCGCCGTCGGCTCGATCAGGCGGTTAATGCACCGGAGGAGCGTCGATTTTCCCGACCCGGAGAGCCCGATTACAACAAGAAACTCCCCTTTTTTGACGGTGAAGCTGATGTCGTTTAGCGCCAGCACCTCGCCGCGCTCATAGACCTTGGACAGATGTTCGATAACAAGTTGGTCAGCCATATCATCGTCCTTAATGAAAATGGGAGGGGATTTTCCCCTCCCATAAGTTTATTCGGCAAACAGCCGGATCACAACTTGTTCTATCGCTCGGGGATAGGAAGACCGAGGATCTCACGGTAGCCGTCGTAGAATGCGTCGGTTATGTCTGCCACCGCTCCCCATTCGTAGAAGTTCGAGTCGCCCCACGCAGCTGCCATGGTTGGGTCGTTGAACTGATCCTTAACCGCAGCGACGATCTTGTCGGCGACGGCGGTCGGGAAGTTCGGACCGAAGGCCATGCAGTCGTTCGGGATCGGGCCGATCGTGTCAACGACGCCAATCTCGCGCAGCACGGTGTCGAAATCATAGAGTTTGCTTACGGCAGAACGCAGGTCTACGCATGTTCCGCGAAGTTCTGGACGGAAGAGATCGTTGTTCCAGCGATCCCAAATCCACAGCTCAGGGTCGTCGCCCCACTGCCATTTGTCGCCAGTCCAGGCGGCCGGCGGGTTGGGAGGAGAACCGTAACCTGTGCAGAAGTCGCCCTGGCCCTCGAGGAGCGCAATCATGGAGTTGGTGTGGCCACCGCTTTCCACGACGTTGCTGAACGTGATCCCCTTGTTCTTGAACAGCATGTTCGGGAAGACATACCCCGACGTGGAGCCGGTATCATTGTAGATCCAGACCTTGCCCTGCAGATCAGCCAGCGACTTGATGCCTGAGTCGCGGCGGGCATAGATGCTGGCAAAGTAGAACGGGTATCCGTAGCGAACCGAGCCGAGTCTAGGAGTGACGTTTCCGTTCGTCCGGTCGTAGATACGAATATACTGATCGGTCGTCGGCATGCCGAACGTGTCGCCCTCAGAGGCGGCGAACGCTTCGATCATTGCTGTGTAGTCTGCCTCGAGAATAGGCTTGATGTACAGGCCGGTGCGATTGTAGAGATCCTCCGCAATCTGCTCACCGATCGCTTGTACAGTCGCCCCCTCTGTAGATGGGACAAGAAGCATATAGATCGGATGATCCTTGGTACCAAGGTCAGCCGCCAAAACTGCTCCGACGCTGAACGCCAGGATGGCCACTACAGCCATCGCTGCCACGAGCCGCTTCGAAAAACGGTTGTTCATACTGTACTACACCCCCGATATTTTGTTGGTATCTTTATCATAGGATTTCCTTGACGACAAGTCAACCGCCGTCTACTCCCGCTTGTACGGCTGCCCGAGCGCCTTGGGGAAGCGAACGCGACCGATCGCGCCGGCAACAACAAGGAGCGTAACGATGTAGGGAAGCATCTCGACGAACTGCCATGGTATCGGCTTCGATGGCAGAGTCTTGATCCATGTGGCAAGGCTCTGGAAGAATCCAAAGATGAATCCTCCTAGAAGCGCCAACAGCGGGTTGAGCCCACTGAACACGACCGTCGCCAAGGCGATGAAACCCCTTCCGGCGGAGATGCTCTTTGTGACCGATCCGAACCAGGCGATGCTCATGTACGCGCCGCCCAAGCCGGCAAGAACCCCCCCGAATGTCGTTGCCAAGAGGCGAATGCGATTAACGTTGATTCCCGCTACGTCAGCGGCTTCCGGATTTTCTCCCGCCGCTTTCAGCATCAGTCCGACGCGCGTTCGTTTGAGAACCCAATAGACGATGAACGGCACGACTATGGCCACAAAGATCATTGGGCTAAGCGAGCCGATCGGCGTCCTCAACTTGGCCAGTTGAGACGCCACGGGCACAGAGTGGAATCCCGGGGAACCCAACTTGATAAGACCGAACGCTACAAAGCCCATCGCGAACAAGTTGATGCCGATGCCGGTGATCATCTGGTCGCCTTTCCAGTAAGTGTTGATCACCGAGAAGACAAAGCTGATGGTGGCGCCGACCACCATTCCCACGAGCAGTCCTACCATGGGGCCGCCCATTTCCGCGCCAAGTGCGCCGGCAAACGCACTGGTGAGAAGAATCCCCTCGAGTCCGATATTAAATAGGCCCGCTGTCTCTCCTACAACCTCCCCTACCGCGGTCAGCGTGATTGGGACCATGGCGTGAAGCGAAATGCGTAATAGATCCGTCAAGAAACTCAAATTCATGCCGATCGCCTCCTCCAGAGACCCGCAAGCCTATTCCAGGATGTCCGCAGCATGCGGAAGACGCGGATCAATTCAGGAATCGCCATCGTAATAACGATTACGCCCTCAACCACCCGCACCATCTCCAGCGGCACGCCGGCAGTGAACTGCATCGTCCGTCCGCCTGCGGTTAGGCCGCCGAAGAACAGAGAGGCAATGATGATGCCGATCGGATGATTCCTTCCCACCATAGCCACAGCCATTCCATCAAATCCCGTGTTCATCAACTGCGGCAATCCACTGATGATCGCATATGTAGGCGGGTTTCCCATCACTACCGTGGCGCCGGCGAGTCCCGCTCCCAGTCCACCAAGAATGAATGCCAAGAGCATCGTTCGCTTGCTCTTGATGCCGCCGTAGCGAGCGGCGGTGGGATTCAATCCCGCTGCACGTACCTCATATCCGATCGCCGTATGCCAAAGGACAAAGTAGATGATTATGGCGAACGCGACTGCGGCGAAGAGCGCCCATGAAAGATCCGTCCCCCGCATCAATACGGGAAATCGTGCATTGATCGGTATACTTATCGTCTTCTCGGCTCGAACCGGGTCAACGAGGACAAACGCCACGAGGTAGAACACCAAGAAGCGCGCGATCCAGTTGAACATGATCGTCGAGATAACTTCGTGCACTCCACGCGTAAGCTTGAGTATCGCCGGTCCCAAACTCCACGCCGCGCCTGCGAGCATGGCAAAGACAATGCCGGCGATAAGATGGAGCCCGGTGGGAAGGGTGAAATAACCCACGGTTACCGCCGCAGCGGCTCCTACGTATACCTGCCCCTCAGCGCCGATGTTGAACATGCCGGCGCGCACACAAATGGAGAACGTCAGCGCGGTGAGCATCAGGGGAACCCCACGCGCAGCCGAGCTGGCCCAGCCGTACGTATCTCCGTAGGCACCGCTGAACATCGCGGAATAGGCCTTCCATGGATTGTATCCCCAGATCCACATCAGGATCGCGCCGATGAGAAGCCCAACTATGGCCGCCAAGAGCGATTCTATCGCCGGATTGAGCCCCGTAAGGGTGCGCCGGGCGATATCAAGCGGCCGCGATGTGTTACCTACTGATTCCCTACTCATGCTACCTCCCCGGCCGCAACGCCGCCCATCAGCATTCCAATCTTCTCTCGATTGAGCTCTTCCGGAGCGGCGATTGTCATGAAGCGGCCTTCGTACATGATCGCCACCCGATCCGAGAGCGCCAGCACTTCATCGAGATCCGCGGAGACAAGCATGATTGCGCGCCCCTTGTTGCGCATCTCGACGAGCAGATCACGGATGTATTGTGCGGCTCCGATGTCCAGACCTCGTGTCGGCTGCGATGCAATGATGATATCCGGATTCTTTGCGAGCTCTCGCCCTACGATGAGTTTCTGTTGGTTCCCCCCGGAGAGGCTTCTTGCCGGTGCACTCGGTCCTGTCGCCTGGATGTCAAACCGATCCATCAGCTCGCGCACATGTTTGTTGATCTTCGGCCAGCGCAAGAACGAGAATGGTCCCCTAAACTCCGGCCAGCGGTGAACGCCAAGAATCGCATTCTCAGCAAGCGTGAATGGAAGAACCAATCCCAATCGCCATCGGTCCTCCGGAATATGGGCGACGCCCAGTCGATAGATTTCGCGCGGGTCTTTCCCCAAGATGTTCGTGCCATTGATCGTTGCGCTCCCCGCCTGCGGGACACGTAAGCCTGTGAGCGCTTCCACCAATTCCGACTGCCCGTTCCCCTCGACACCGGCGACGCCGAAGATCTCTCCGCCGTATACATCGAAAGACAATTCCTCTACCGCAACCTCACCCGTGTTTCCGCGAACGGACAGATTCTTTACCGCCAGTACCGGGGTCTCGGATCGTTCGGCCGCCGGCCGACGTTCGCGCTGCGGGAGTGCTTTCTCTTGCAGCTCGACCGCGCGCGCTTCCTCGTCGAGCGTCTTCCCAACCATCAGCTGCGCGAGCCGCTCCGTCGTCGCGTCCACCGTCTTCACATCTCCCACCATCTCACCATGGCGGAGAACAACGACTCGGTCGGTGATCGAGCCGACTTCCTTCAGCTTGTGGGTGATGAGGATTATCGACTTGCCTTCTTCTTTCAGGCGTTTGAGCAGGGTGAACAGCTCGTCGACCTCCAGTGGAGTCAGCACCGAAGTCGGTTCGTCAAGGATCAACAGATCGACGTTGCGTGAGAGAACCTTGAGAATCTCCACGCGCTGCTGCTCGCCCACGGCCAGCTTCTCCACCGGCACATCCAGCGGAACGCGGAGGCCGCTCTCCTCCATGAGTGCTTCCAACTTCGTCTTCGTCGCGGCAAGATTGATCGCATTGAATGGCCGGTCATGGCTGAGGGCGACGTTCTCCGCCGCGGTAAACGTTCCCACAAGTGCGAAGTGCTGGTACACCATTCCGATACCGAACTCCAGCGCCTCGCGCGGGCTCGAAAATCGTACCGGTCCGCGCGGCGAAATGACCCGACCCTTTGTCGGCGGGAGGAGGCCGGAGAGGATCTTGGTGAACGTGGTCTTTCCCGCTCCGTTCTCCCCCAACAGTCCGATAATCTCACCGCATTGGATTTCCAGGTCAGCCTCTTTCAGTGCCACCGTCCCGTTGGAATAAACCTTGGTAATCCCTTCTGCACGTAGATAGTAGTCTGGAACGGTCTTGTCATCCGTCACGTGCGTATCTTCTCTCATAGGGGCTCCTGAACTAGTCATACGAGAATAGGAAAATGGGAGAGAGGAGGTTCTCCTCTCTCCCGTCGTGACTCTTACAGACCAATCACACTTCTACGGCGCACCCAGGGTGTACTGCGCGCGCACTGCCGCCATTTCGTCGCCGGTGTCCGCAGTCGGGACAACGATCGAACCGTCGAGAATTCCGGCCTGAAGTTCATCAACAGCATCCCAGATCCAAGCGGGAACCGTAGCGCGGTCCTGTGCCCAATTGGCGATGATCTTGTAGAAATCATCTGCCTTGACGGCACCGCCGTCGATACCGAACTGAATGAAGTCGGCTAGCTGCGAGATACCGCTGATGGCAACTCCGCCTTCCTTGAGACCAAGGCTGACTACACCACCTGCGAAGGTGCCGTCGACAACGGACTTCACCGCGTCGTAGCAACCGGTGTCAACGCGCTTCATGCCGCTGGCAAGGGCATGCAAACCGCTGCCCATCCAATCCTGGTCGGAGTCGACACCAAAGTAGTACGGAGGGCCGAACATCGTGCCGGCGGAGGTATGGGCTTCCGTGATTGCATCCAGGTCACCAACACCAAGAGGGCCGGCTACGTTGTACACGCCGACCGCGCCCTGGGCGAGCATGGCTTCTGTGGCGGCCTTACCCTGCGCGATATCGTCGAAAGTGCCGGTGTACGTGTAGAGGAGCCCCACATCCGGAGTGGTTCCGGTATGCTCGGCATACTTCTTGATTCCCCAGTCGATGCCGAAACGATAGCCGGCCTCGAAGTGATAAAGAACAGGAATCTCGATACCGAGTACACAGCCAACGTACTTGTATCCGTACTGAGCTGCAACCATCCCGCCCAGTGCGCCGACGAGGGCAGACTGTTCATTCTCGCGGAAAACAATGCTCATCACGTTCGGTTGGCTTACTACCGAATCGATGATTGCGAACTTCTGATTCGGGAATTCCTGCGCCGCCTGGTTGAGCGCGTCGCCGAGAAGGAAGCCGACGCAGATGATCAGTTCGTAGTCTCCCGTTCGCGCCAAGTTACGGATGTTTGGCAGGTAATCGGCTGCCGTTGCGCTCTGCACCTCGGTCATTTCCAGGCCGAAGTCCTTCGCTGCCTGATCAGTTCCCTTGAAGCCCATGTCATTGAACGAGAGATCACCGCGTCCGCCGACATCAAGCACGATACCGACCTTTCCGCTTGCCAATCCAGCCACGGAAACTCCGATAAGCAGGACTAGCATCAAGGCCAACAGTTTCTTCACAAGCGCCTCCTTTTTCCTCCAGTTGTGCTGGACCATCCAGCACTCACTCAGCATTTATTCTACTGCACAATCGCGGCAAGACAAAATCTGCAAGGATTGCGGACAGAGTCCTTGCCTGCGTCAAGCGGACAGAGGCTACATCGCTGATCTTGTCCCCGCCTAGCCCAAGATAACAAAGAACGACTAACTTGACTGGATAATGTTGGAACACTTTCTTTGTCCATCGTTTGGTATGTCAAGTCTTCACGATGGGCGGCGGAGAGGGGTCCGGATGCAAGAGAATGATCCACATCGTACGGGGCGCATTCCTCCAGTTCGATCGTCTCTTAAGGATCCGCGGACGCCGACAATTAGAGAGGGAAGGCGCCTCGGAAGCCATGTTGCTTTCAATTCCATATGAAATCCGTCTGCGGGACCCAAGGGGTGACCCTAACGTAGCGTGATGCTCTATGCTTACGTCACTACAGGTGATTACGGTGATGTACACGGTCGGGAAAGTCGCGCAACTTGCGGGAGTAAGTGTTCGTACGCTGCACCATTACGATTCGTTGGGACTGGTCAAGCCTTCGGAACGCTCGGCGGCCGGCTACCGGCTGTATTCAATGAGCGACCTTGAACGATTACAGCAGGTGATGTTCTACAAGGAACTAGGATTCGGACTCAGGCACATCCTCGAGCTGATGTCTTGCTCGACTCTTGATCGACGCCAAGAGATCATCAGCCAACGAAAGCAAATCGAGAAGCGAACGCTAAAGCTTAGAGCAATGCTCTGCCTGATCGACCGTACTCTGCGGTCACTGGAGGAGGGAAACCAGATGACGCCGGAAGAAATGTTCGTCGTGTTTGGAGATTTCGATCCGTATCAGTATGAGGACGAGGTAAGACAGCGCTGGGGGCGCAAGGCAACTTACCGGGAGTCTGTTAGGCGCACGAAGTCTTACAACAGGAAAGACTGGGAGACTATTCGAGACGAGAATGACGCGATCATGGAGCACATACTCGACGTCTTCGATAGGGGCATCGACCCGCATGCACCGGAGGCAATGGACGTCGCTGAGGAGGCGAGATTGGCGATCGATCGAGCCTTCTATCCTTGCTCGCATGCAATGCACGTCCTACTCAGCGAAGGCTATGTCAACGACCCTCGGTTCCGGTCGTTCTATGACCGAAAACGTGAAGGTTTTGCCGTCTGGTTTGCGGCGGCAATTGGGGCGAATGCCAACCGAATACCCGCAGAAGAGTAGCTGCTAAGGCCACGTCGGCTGAGCAATCCGCGCGAGCAGTGGTGTTCGTGCCAATAACCGGTGCACCGCTCATGCCCAGCATCATCTCCCGAAAAGATGGTCGCAACCGGTATGTCACAAGACAAACAGGGCCACCACTAGATCGGCGATGGCGGCGATCGCTACCGGCAGCGCCATTCGGCGCAAGAATTCTCCCATTGAAACAGAGAAGTACTCCAATGAGACAGAGACGCACGGATGCACCGGGCTGATAACATAGCCGAGGTAGACCGCGAAATACGTGACGGCAAAGGCGGAAAGAGTCATTGCCCCGTGTGTGGTCATGAAAATCGGTACAACGATCGCAATCGGCGCTTGAATGCGACCTGTGATGACGCCAAGAACAAAGCCAATCACGATACATAGAACCACCGGCGGCAATTCCAACCCCGCGATGGTTTCCGGTGCACCGGAAGCCGTGAACGTGTTCAGAAACACGAACATCGCCAGGATAAGCGCCACATACTTCCACGGGCGCATTCTTCTGTTCACTTCTCTCAGCGCGCTTGCCCCGATACGCCCTTTCACCATCGCCAGAATCAGACTCACCACAACGCCTACAGCTGTGCCAATCTCTGCGTATGAAAGTGAGAGGACCGTCTTCAGCAAGATGTCGATCGCCGGTGCGGCAAGGATAATTCCCAACGGGACGAGAAGCCCGGCAAGCGAGAACTTATCCGCATACTCCATCTTGCCGTTGACGCGGCGTAGCAGCGTAATGTAGCCGATCAGGGACGTTGCAATGAAGGCAGGAAAGAGGAAGAGAATTGCCGGATAAAGGCCGACCGATGCAATCTTTGTCGACGCGATCAGTGAAGAACCGAGAGGGTACACGAGGAGGAATGCATGTCTAAACCAGACGTTTCCCGCCACCTTTACATCGGGCGACACGTTTGCTCCTCCGCGCTCGATTAACGGAGCGGAGAGGAGGGCACCGCCGGGCATGGGGAGCATTCCAATAAGCGCGGGCGCAGCAGCAAAAAAAGCACGCTTACCAATGCGCATGTTAGCCACCAAGCGGTCCATCTGTCCGGACGTCTCGAGTACGCCGCCGATCAACGGAATCACGCCGACGACGAACGCGATAAGGAGAACCGAGGGATCGCCGAACGTTTGCGTAAGCACCGACAACATCGCATGCGGTGAGAGTGTGAACAACGCCAGGATCACCGATGCCGCCGACATCGCAAGCGAGATACTCCGGTGGGACAAATACAGAAGACAGACTATACAGAGAGAAAAGCCGATCCAGATTACCATACCACCCCTCATGACTACTCTGGTGTGTAGAATATCCTATTCGCGATGTATGTCCAAAGCCTTGGATTGCCTGACAGATCGTCAATAATGGAGAATGCAAATGGAGGTACGAATGGAGAACTTGAGAGAAGCGATGAATGCTGCGTTAATCGATGGAAAACTCCCGTGCGCGCAGGCGTTTGCGATAGCGGATAGGCTGAACCTCTCAGCTCTTGCGGTCGGACAAGCAGCAACGCAGGAATCGGTCAAAATCTCACACTGTCAGCTCGGGCTCTTCGGCCATGTACCGGGCAAGCGTTCGCCCGCACCGTCCGCAAGCGAGATCCTGGATTCCGCAAAACAGCTGATTCGATCCCATCTGGTACAGGGCGATCTTCCGTGTGAGTCGGCATGGCAGATCGCGGACGAACTTGGGATCTCAAGGTCCGCCGTGGCCGCTGCCGCTGATGCAATCGACATTCGAATCAGCGCTTGCCAGCTCGGTTGTTTCACCTGAAGGAAAAGGGGACAGATGCTGTATTGAATGTCAAGGCTGACACTCGTTCAGCAATCTG
>Ga0307425_1000775_pt1 | contig 19791 bp, 24 predicted proteins | sample SalMarWE160330MG_FD_202152 | JGI IMG/M metagenome (GOLD analysis project Ga0307425, IMG submission 202152) | Salt marsh sediment microbial communities from the Plum Island Ecosystem LTER, Massachusetts, United States - WE1603-30 | ecosystem: Environmental > Aquatic > Marine > Intertidal zone >...
AACCCCCGGTGAACTTTTCGTCTCCACTAATTCTGACAATGACAGGCAATTTAACGTTTGACTTTATTCCCCTAAGAATTTCTATTCCGAAACGGAGACGGTTTTCAAAGCTTCCACCATATTCATCATTCCGTTTATTAGTTAACGGAGATAAAAATTGAGCAACCAGATAACCCAAGCCAAATTGCAATTCTATTAAATCATATCCGACTTTTTCTGCACGTATTGCTGCATCGATATATTGTTGCTGGACAGTTTTTATTTCATCAATTGAAAGAGCTCTGGGTTTTTGTCCACCGTTCGGGCATTGGATGTCTGAAGCAGAAACATAAATGTTTCCCGGCAATTTTGGATTTGCCATTCTACCCGGATGATTTATATGTACTACAGCTTTTGCTCCGTTTTTATGAACGGTTTCAACTAACCTTTTGTGTCCTCCAATTTTATCATCTGAATCAATTCCGATTTGAGTTGGAAGTTCGCGGACTTTCTTATCGATATAGAATGGTTCAAAAATTACAGCGGCAACGTGCTTAGAACGTTTATCCCAAAACGCAAGATGTCTTTCGGATATATTTCCTTCTGAATCACCATAACCTGTTTTTACAGCGCTCATTAAGAAGCTGTTTCTAAATATTACTTCACCTATTTTCATAATAATAACTCTTTATCTTTTAAATTAGATACAAAGAATACTATATAGTTTCTTATATATACATTCGCTATACATAATAAAGGTTTTTTGCTGGCATCGGAATTAAGCTAGTCATCTTAAATATTCATTTATGTTTAGATCTTAAGTGCTTGGAATATAATTACTCAACCAAGCGGTTCAATTATTTTCTGTAATCTTGTCCCATTTATTATTTCTGATTTATTCATATCGAACAAAGCACATTTTTGTTTACCTGAAGCAGCGAGCTTTCTGTTCAATCTGATTTCTGATTTTAATGTAATGATACCGTGATTGTAACATTCTATATACATAACTCCGGATGGCTTATCAAAAAATTTCAAAAACTTTTTATAAAAAATCTCGGTTGAAACAACTACCGGGTATATGTTATTTGAGAGAAGTTTCGGAAGTATAAAATGTTCATTAAATAATTTAATGCGCAGGTCTTCAAACCATTTTATAAAGACACTGTTATTAACATGTCCGGCAATATCTATGTCATAAGTTTTGATCTGTGGATTTAATTTCACATATAATTGATTCATATTATTACAACATCCCGTAGGAATTCATTTATTCAATAATTTGCTGTTTTCGTAATAACTCTGCTCTCGTTTCTCTACGAAAAGGGTTAGTAACTATAGCTTCATCAACCGGGCATAAACTTTTGCACTTGGGTTCATTATAAATTCCGACACATTCAGTACATAAATCAGAATTGATTTCATAAATAGCCTGACCGGCTCTTATTGCATTATTGGGGCACACTTCCAAACAGGCGCCACAAATAATACACTTCTTAGTTATCATCAATGCCATTTTAATCCCTCTAATTAATTTATTAAGTGGATGATCTACTTAAATTTTTTCAATATTACTTGTTATCCTTCTTTGATTAAAACTGTTTACTGCCTTTACGGCATTTACGACAACGAATCCTCCTTCGCCATATCCTTCTTTAAATTTTTGTACTTCATGAATTTTCTGCAGATTTCCAAATACAGTTTGAACCGTTTCTATGTTGGAGAATCCATTTTCTTTTAGGAGCATTATTATCTCATCTGTTGCATAGAATGTTGCGAAACGGTAAAACTTGTTTTGCTCTTTAAGTTTCTCATAGATTTTCCCAAGCGGACTATTTTTATCAACGAGACCGATAATAAAACTACCCCCAGGTTTTAAGATTCTTTTTACTTCAGAAAAAGACTTTCTTACATCATCCACAAAGCAGATAGTCGTTACCATTAAAGCAAAATCAAAAGAATGATCTTCCACAGGCAGCTCTTCAGCTATTCCATTATGAACTTCAAGTCCCTTAATTAGTGCAAGATATCCCATCGCGGTTGATGGTTCGATGCCTTCGGTTATTCCGAATGGAATTGCAAATCTTCCTGTGCCGATTCCTATTTCAATACCTTTTTTACCGGTAGGAATAAAATGTCTTACTGCTTCAACTTCTGATTCATAAACATATTTATGTTTATTAAACCATTTTTCGTATTCAACAGGATGCTGATCAAAAGGTTCGGTTCTTGGCATATTAATCTCAAGTACTTTTAATCAATGTTAATAACCTTTCCAACACCAAGTTCGATGAAATTTTCCTTATAGACTTCTTTGAAAATGTTTCTTGCTAAATCACCTGAACAATGACAGGGTCCGACCGAGATAATTTCCATTTTCATTATTTCATTTACTTTTTTGCTGATGTCTTTTTCATTTTGATTGTGCAGATGAAAACCTCCTGAAGCAAGATAAATCAATTCGTCGGGAAATGAATTTTTTGCTTTTTCAAGAATGTGAACAATCCCCGGATGAGCACAACCGGTAATGACAACAATACCTTTTGTTGTTCGGATTGCAAGCGACTGTTCGGGGATAGCATTTCCAAGTTCACCAAGAGAAAATAAGTTGGTTTGAATTTCCTGGAAAGAAGAAATCGGAATTGGTTTTGCGCCGGATTTCTTTATTTCTTCAACTAGTTGAGCAGGGAATGAATTAGGATAATAAATTGTCACATTAGAATTCTTTTTAAGAAACGCACTTAATCCGCCAGTATGATCGTGATGGAAATGAGATAAGAAAACTAAATCTATACTTTGAGGATCGATTTTGAGTTTTTCCATATTACTCAATAATATATCGCCGTTGTCACCTGTGTCGAATAATAGCTTTGTCTTTCCAACTTCAACCAAACAGGCAAATCCCCAATCGGTTTGCAAACCTTTTAGAAAAGGATTGTTATCGTATATAACCGTAATGTTGGCAGTATCAATTTTGTTGTTATTTTCAGTTTTAATTTGTGGCATAGATAATTCACCTATAAAAAATATTTGTAGTAATAATAGTAATGCTACTTTCTGAAGTCTTAATGCATTCTTCATTTTTAAATTTTTAATTTACTTATTACGTTTAATCTTTCCGATAAAGCCGCATGATCAATAATCAATACACCATTTAAATGATCAATCTCATGTTGAATAACGCGTGCCGTAAGTCCGTTTAATTCAGATTCTTTTTCCTTTTCATTTTTATCTAAATAACGGACAAAGACAGATTGTTTTCTCTCAACGTTGACTACAGTTTCCGGTAGGCTTAAACATCCTTCTTCCAAAAAATCTTCACCGAAACCAGTTAAGATTTCAGGACTTATCATTGAAATTAATCCTTCCCCAATATCGGCGATTATAACTCTTTCCAGCGTGCCTACCTGCGGTGCAGCTAATCCTATTCCCTGATTTTGGTACGTAATTTTAGACATCTTTTTAATCAAATGGCGGGTTGAACCATCAACCTTTGTTACAGGAGATGAACCCTCTCTGAGTACCGGATCCGGGTAAAGTTTTAATTCATACTTTTTCACATTAATATCTTCTGACCAATTTTGACATCGGATTTTTCTTCAACTAAAACTTTTAAATGACTAGGGAAACACAGTAGTAAAGTAGAGCCAATACTGAAGTATCCGCAGGGTGTACCTTTTCTATAATTCTGCATTTCATCATAATCAACATGAATTCTATTTACATTTAATGAACCAACTGCGATTATAGCTATAAGAAAATCTTTTGTTTTAAAAACAGAACCGATTGAGGCATTCTTTTTTACTGCCCTGCTGAACATTTCTATTCCCAGAAGATTTTCTAATCCTATGTATACCGGCAGCCATGATTTTCCTTCATTCTTCTTTGTGTATATAAACATTCCGTCGTACGGAGTTATCCAAAAATGCTTATTCGAAGGATTCAAATAAAAATTTATATACACCCCACCATAAAATTGTTTTGCAAAATCCCCAATTAATTTAACTAACGGAATTTCCCTATTATTTTTTGAAATGAGCATACCGCTTCTATCAATGTTTCCTATTTTCATTACTTTTGCTTCAACAGGACTTACTGCTGCGGTATCATTTGGATCAACACTTATTTCCGAATACTCATTAAATTTTTTGTTTATACCAAGATTATCAGCAGTCTTTCCTAACAGCGAATTTTTTGTTGAAAGTATCATTTCTCATTAAGTTGTTCTTAAACGTTCTTTAGCTGAAATATTTTTCCATTCTGTCAAACGCTTTGTTTATCATATCTTCCGGAACACAAAACGATAGTCGTATATGTCCTTCACCTGTTGGTCCAAAAGCTATTCCCGGAGTGGCAGAGACTTTTGCTTCGGCTAATAATTTTTTGCAGAATTCCATCGAATCAACTTTGGTATCTGAAATTATTTTAGGAAACATAAGATAAGCTCCCCCTGGTTTAACATATTGAAATACAGAGTTAAGTCTGTCAAGTCTTTCACACATAAGATTTCTTGCGTTCAAATATTTCTGCTGGAATTTTTCCACAGAACCCTGGCTTCCTTTTAACGCTGCAAGCGCTGCATATTGAGAGACAACCGGTGCGCAAATAGCAAACGGAATATGTGCTTTTTTTATTTGAAGTAATTTTTCTTCTTCAGCATGAAGATATCCAATGCGCCAGCCAGTCATTGCATAAGTTTTTGTAAAAGTATACACTGTAATAATATTCTTCTTAATTTCGGGGATAGAAGCCATACTAAAATGTTTTTCATCATCAAAAACGAAATACTCATAAGCTTCATCAACAATTACCGTCAGATTTTTTTCCAAAACAATTTCTCCCAACTTGCGGAGATCTTTTTCCGGGAAAACAGTGCCTGTCGGATTATTTGGGGTGCAAAACATTATTGCTTTTGTTTTGGGAGTAATTGCCTTTTTAATTCCTTCAATATCTAACGCAAAATTCTTCTCCTCTATCAAAGGAACTAAAACCGGTTTTGCGGAGGCAAGTTTTACTTGTGTAATATGAGTTGAATATGTCGGTGTAGGAAGAATTACTTCATCTCCGGGATCAACTGTAGCCAACACAGCAACTGCCAATCCTTCAATTGCACCAACCGTTAAAATTAATTCAGTAGTTTTTGCATCAATATTATTATCGCGCTTTAGTTTTTTCACAATCTCCATTCTTAGTCCAGGCAATCCCTCGCTTTGAGAATATCCTGCAGTTAAATTTTTTTGAATTGCATCAATAGCAGCATCATTTATGTGCTTTGGAGTTCCTGAAGCAGGTTTTGCCCAGGATAGAAATGCTACATCATCATATTGAGATGATAATTTTGTCATTTCGTGAATTGCTGATTTTTTAAGTTGACTTACTCTTCCAGAGCTATTCATAATTTTCTTCCTAAAAATTTATGTTATGTTCCAATCAAGTGACGGTGTTATATCTCCAATATCATATTTCATCTCTCTAAAATATTTTCCAACTTTTTCACAATGCTTATAATTTGTTTTTCAGCTTTACATTTCATGATCATTTTACCTTCAAGTCCTGCTTTATGTATTTCTTTGTCATAATTTATGCTGCTGAGATAATTAACTTCTCTCTCCTTTAAAGCATTTTGCATTATGGCGTCTGTTCCTTTTGAATCAACTTTATTTAAGATTGCCCAGACATTTTTGTTCCCCATCAACAAAGACATTCTCTTTACAATTTCCGCTATTAAAAATGATTCAAATGTAGGATCTACCACGATGAGGATTACATCAACATTTTTTTCAACACCCCTACCAAAATGCTCTATGCCCGCTTCAATATCTATAAGAGTAATAAAATCACCTTTAACTATAAAATCACGGGCAACCTTTGACATCGGTCCATCACATCCTTCACAAGCTTCCTGAATTTTTCCTATCTGGAACAAAGTCAGGTTTTTCTTTTCGAACGAATACTGTTTTGGTATTTCCGACAATATTATAGCAGCTTCGTCTATGGGAAATTTATTATCAATCCTTGTCAAAGGAGATGGGTCATCAGTCGGGCAAGTAACTTTTTCTCTTCCCCCAAAAAATTCGATCAGAGGTTTTTGGGGTTTATTTTTATCGGTTAACAAACGAATTAAACCACCGGGGTTTGAAGCATCCGCATCTAATAAAATCACTTTATAATTCTGTTTAACCAGTTCTTTCCCTAACAGAGAAACGATTGAACTTTTTCCGCTTCCACCCTTACCGCAAACTAAAATTCTTTTGTTTTTCAGAATGTTCATTTTTCATTTCCTGTTTTTATTTTTTACTAATGCAAACATGCCTTTACTTTTTCAAATCATTTTCGAGTTTCATTTTATGTCTTACTTTCATTCAATCATCCTTATTAAAATTTTAATTGTCAAATCTCTCCGTATAATTTTTAGCTTCATCCGGTGAAATTTGGTAGAAAGCACTCAATTGACGAATTTTTCTTTGAAGCTCTTTACAGTCTGGTAACATAGATGATTCAGCTATTTTATCGCGGGGCATTTTTTGCAAAAGATTTTCGTAAAGATCTTCAATTTCATCCTGCGCAAGCTGGATTGTTAATCCAATGTAATCATAAATATCTTGCTTAATATTACGAAGTTCCTTTGTGGAGGTCAGCTCAGTAATGATAATTTCTTTAAATACTAATAAGGTGTTACACAATTCCTCAGGTTCAAAACCTTCTGCAAATCTACGTATGGCTATATCATCAATATATTGCAACATTAAGCTTCTATCACTGCTTCTTACTGCTGCCATTAAAAGGTGATACAATGTGCTCATATAACATTGAAAATCATCGTGATTCATTAATTTATAACGCTTAAATTTATCCTCTTCATCTGCAGACAAAATTGTAGAACTTATTTTAGCCAACAGCTTTTCTTTTCTCCGGATCATCTCTTCATAAATTTGAAGGTTTGCTCTACCTGTAACGCGCTTTAATGCAGCTTCGTTTTTTACTCTCCATTCATCAGGATGACCTTTCATTTTTTCTAATAGAAATAATAACCTGCGTGTTATATGATAACGTGATGTTGTATTCCACCCAAGGGCATTCCGTGTATAAAATGAATCGGTATCCAGTTTTAGATCGATATATTTGATCATCCAGAAACGCTCAAACGGTTCATTACATGTAAGATGCAGTTGTTGTAAAAGTTTTCGCAAGATTATTCCAGGATAAGCTAATAACTTAGGAAGATAAATAGGTTTAATAGATTCACCAAAATAATACCTTGTGACAATCTCAAATAATTCACGATGTGATGTTGAACCATCGGGGCTGGCATTATATATATCATAATCAGGAAGTTCGTTAGTTTTTTTAAAAACATTTCTCAATAACTGACACAAGTCATGAATATGAATGTATGGAATTGCGGAGTCGCCTTTTCCTCCCAATATTCTAGAATCTATTTTTTTAGAGAGCCATCTGGATAAAAATTTATAAAGCGGGGCATATTCACACCAATCACTAAACACAGCAGCAAATCTAATAACAGAACAAGGAAAATATTGTGAATATTGCTTGATTAATTCCTCCCCGTACTTTTTACTTCTTGCATATGCATAGTCTGCATCCGGAATTGATTTTTCATTAATCACTTCTCCATCTGTGGGAAATTTACAGGCAGCAACAGAACTTGCAAATAAAAATCGTTTAACATTAATATTTCTTGCAAATTCTAAAATGTTTTCAGTGCCCTTTATGTTTGTACGTTCATACTCCGGGTTATCTTTATAAGTAAAATCATAAAATGCAGCAAGATGGATAACAAAATTTGCTCCTCCATTATCAGCAATATATTTCATCACTTCGCTGAGGGCAGTCCAGTTGGCAATGTCGCATTGAATCCAATGCAGGTTATGATGGTATGGAATATTTGCTTCTTTGCGCGAACGGCGGGCAATTGCAAAAATGTTATACTCTTCCTTTATGTTATCCAGGATGTAGCGTCCAATGAAGCCGGAGGCGCCGGTTATAACTATCGATGTTAGTTTCTGTACCATAATTTATTGCTTTTGATTTTTCTTCTTATACGAATTATATGCCCATAGTATTGCAATAGCCATTAAACAATCGGTAATACCGGATAGCAACACCATCCAGATTGGTGATACAAGGAAGTAGTAAGTAAACAAAAAAAATGTTGCAGAAAATTTTACAAAAATTGAAAACAAGATCATACATTCAAATCTCTTTGTTCCCAAAGCAGCAAGAGAGTATGCAATTGCCATAATGATATGAAATACGCCTCCCTGAGTAGGAAAGAATCTGTCTGCGCAGGAACTATGTCCTAAAAACCCCATTATCGGGAGCGGCATAACAATTAAACCAATACCCACAAAAAAGGAGTGGAGTGCTATCAGCCACAAAATTATTGATAAAGTTTTACTATTTTTCATTTACTGTTTCACTTTTTACAGATTTTAATACTACTTCTTTTTCTCCATTTCAGCTACTAAACCTCTTCCATTATCAGGAACGGTTTCTTTATTCTTTGGAATCATTCTTAAAAAGTCGCCATATTGCATCGGTTCTTCAAGCCTACAAGACCAAACAAGTTTTTCTGTTCCATCTTTACCTTTCCAGTATGTAATATCAGGGCAGCCATCGCACATACTTTGATCACCATTCGGCATTAAGTCAACCGGCTGGATAATCATAATCGATTGCATATATACTTTTTTAAATATTCTGATGGGATTTACAGCCAAAAACTTTAAGTAATTCTTAAATGCTTTTTTAATTCCTTTGTCAAAAGGCCATGTGTTAAACAAAGTTAATCTTCCGAGACTTGAAACTTTTGGAGAAGCATAGGAGAGATACTTGTTATTTTTATAGTGATAGAGTGTCATAACAAGTTCGAGAAACTTGTTACCCGCATAACCAAAAATTTTCTTTTTATTACCAATCCTTTCTGAGAGTAGCCATTTAAAATGATCTGCTTTAGCTGTTCCATTCAAAAATGCGGCGGGAGTAAATTCGGGAAATTTCGTTCTTATAGATTTAACCGCATCGGTTGCCATTAAATCTGTAACTTCTTCCTTGTTGGAGTGATAATGAATATCATTCCAGACAATTTTTTTATCACCCGCGTAAAAGTCAAATGGTGTATCGGGAGTTATATATCTAAACAAAATGAAAACCATCGTATGAACAATATCAATATGTTTGTGTGCCCATTCCATCATACCAGGGAGATATTGAATTGTATCAGTGTAAACAGTTGAATTAAATGAACAGGCTATGCCTCCTCTGGCAGCAAGCATTTCAGCATAATAAAGACGAAGTTCGTTAAGCTCAACTTCGTTTTTATTATGCCACTTGGGATCCCTGCCTCTGCCTTGCTTGCTGTCTATGTGAAATGTAAATCCGAAAACACCGGCTTTTTTTAATTCATCAAGAAGTTCATTTGTAAGAGCAATTCCGTTAGTATTGATGATAGGTTTAAGCCCTCTTGATTTTATATCAGCTACGAGTTCAACAATATCCGGATATAAAAGCGGGTCACCTCCTGCGATTGAAATACAATCAGATTTTCTTACTGATTGGAAAAAATCCAGTTCATGTTTTACTTCATCAAGTGGTTTGTGAGAGTTCTTAATGTTTTTCCTGTAGCAGCCGTAACAATTTAAATTACATTGTGCGGTCGGCTCTAACCATGTAATTCCATTATCAGGCATTGTCCATGGAAGCCTGTATAAAGATTTAGGATCAATATAATAGTTTTCCATAAATCCCTCCCTAATAAACTTGAATAATATTTGGTTTATGGTAAAAGTATTGCCGCTGCAATTACTGTTGTCCACAAACCTGTTTTATCACCTTCTGCAGATTGAGTTACGTTAAAAGTTTTAACGATTTTGCCCGACATCTTAAACTCTTGTTCTCTTTCATTCCAATCAGACTCGGGATTAAATTCAACTCCCAATGTAGTTGCAAGCATTTGTGCAGCAAGATCTTCTGCATAATCCCCAGCAATTGTTTCTTTCACACCGAAAGGATGATACTCCGATAGGTATCCATATTGTGTTTTATCAGCCGGGATTGCAACACCTATTGAAGATGCAATTAAACGGTTAGGCTCATTTGTAGAATTTCTTGCCATTACCGCAAAAGTAATTTGTCCGGGTTTTAATTCTTTTACCCCCTCTTCCCTGCTTATCCGTTTACAGTCGGGTGGGAATATGCTGCTTACAGCAACTAAATTACAGATTTCTATTCCTGCACTACGTAAAGCTGCTTCAAAAGAGCTAAGATAATCTTTGTGTCTTCCTACCCCTTTTGTAAAAAATATTTTTGTTGGTACGTACAATTTTATCTTCTTTCCCTCTAATATGTTAAATAAGATAGAGCCGATTCAAAATAAGAACCGGCTGTGAATGTTTCTTATCCAATACTTGCTTTGATCATCCAGATCTGTTTTTCTAACCACGCAACATTTTCATCAGCAATGTTTGATGACGGGACATCACCGTTTTCACCAGCAACTTTAGCGATTTCTTTGAAGTCATCATTTAGTAATTTAAAATCGGATAAAACAGAACCTAATACATATTTAACATCAAATGTTTTTTTGCTTTCTTCTTTTAATGAAGCATTCTTCAGATAATCATTTAAAGTTGCTAATGGTTTTCCACCAAGTTGCACAATTCTTTCAGCCACTTCATCATATTGTTCAGCAAAGTAATCGTAGTAGGCTTCAGTCATTTCGTGAACGGGTTTGAAATTCATTCCTTTCACATTCCAATGATAGTTATGAAGCTTCACATAGAATAGCTGCAGGTTTGCAAGGTTTTTGTTCAACAGCTCCATGAGTTTGTCAGATTTCATTTTAGATCTCCTTTTTTTTAAGATATTTATTTATTGCAGATTTAATTGTACCGCCTGAATTTAAAAGTTCAACTTTAACATGTTCCTTCATTAATACAGAGTATACTTTACGACCGATTTCTCTTGTCAATAACACCTCAGCTTTGTTCTCTACAATTATATCTGCTGCTTTCAGGCCGGAACCATCCTGAATTTGAAAACCAGGATTTTCAATTGAGTCATATTCCTCGGAGTTGCTATCATAAATAATCAAAAATGGTGAGCGTCCAAGAGTATCACTTACAGGTGAAGTTAAAGTTTCACCCGTTGATGGAATTACAATTTTCATTTTTCACTACCAGATCATTATTTTTTAAAAACTATTTTTCTTCTCTCAATTCCCGCTATGCTGCCTTCTTCCACGTCCACCGCCACGCGATCTTCCTCCGCGGCCAAATCCATAAACACTTTCATTATTTTCAACGGGTTTATTTTCGGATTTTTCAGCTTGTGTTGTTTGTTTATCACGGCAGCGACCTCTTCTTCTGCCCGTCATTTTCCCTTGTCCAAGCGGACCTGTTCCATCTAGGTTTGGCATAATTGACTCCTATAATTATTTAAATTAATCCGAGCTAAATTTTTCAGCTTATTCTTATATAATGATAACCGAGTTTTTTGAATCACCATAATGTGTTGGGTTTTGTTTATCTGCTTCCGGTTCATTCAACCATGTCTCACCATTGCATAAATATCTGAATTGATACTCGTTCCCGGATTCAAGTACTAATTCAATTGAAGAAGAGCCATCAGAATTTTTATGTGAAAACTTATGTTGATGAATATCCCAGTTATTAAAATCGCCAACGACACAAATTTCTTCAAAGTTTTCACTAATTTCTTTTGGAAGCGTAAATGTTACCCGGCAAGCTTTTTTATCTTTAGAATATCTTTTATTTATAGCCATAAGACACCTCTTCTTTCTCTATGCTTTTGATTTAATATTTTTCACGAAAAACGTATTATCAGAATATTTAACCTCTTTCAGCACATTATTTGCAATTAAGTTTTCAATCAAATTCCAATCGGACCTGGCTTTGTTTAGAAACTTTTCTACTGCATCTTTACGCATCGGATGGACTGCCAGAATACTTAACAACTCTTTTTCTGCATCGGAGGAGTAACTAAAATCTGTCCCCTCTGAATAGGCCAAAAGCTCCACATTGTTTATTGAAGCATTAAATATTTGGTAAGCTTCATTTAGATTTTCTTCAGACGGTGGCTCAACAAATTTTTCTGCTGGCGGGCGGGTTGGCACCAGGATGTAAGCTTTATCTGGATTTAGCTGTTTTATAAATTCTACTGTGCTTTTTATCGATTCAACATTATCGTTGACTCCTTTCACCATCATCGTTTCTGTTACCATTACTCCTTTAAATGAGGAAGAAAATGTTTTTATCCCGGATATTATTTTTTGAAAATCAAGCTTGCCATTTGGTCTATCTATTTTACGCCATATTTTTTCATCAATATTATCTATTTTTATGGATACCCAATCAGCAATCATTAAATCTTTTCTTACATCTTCATCCCACAGCAAAGATGAATTAGTTATGACAGCAATTTTTATCCCTAACGGTTTTAATAAATCAATTTCTTTACCCAGATTTATATCCAGAGTGGGTTCTCCATCGGGAACAAAAGTTATATAGTCGATTTGCTCACCGGCACGTCTTAACTTGTTTACTTTTTCAGAAACTTCATTAATTATTTCTTCGGGAGGGTAAAATCCTTTTCTTTCAATTGACATAGAGTCGGTAAGTCCAATTTGGCAGTAAACACAGGAGTAGCTGCAAATTTTCGGAGGAATATTATTCACCCCCAGGCTTCTTCCTAATCTTCGTGACGGTATGGGTCCAAAGACCATCATATTAACTACTAACCTCCTTAACTAATTATAGGACACCCTTGTTTTCTCATCTGTCAAAGTTGGTTTAATCAATTCCTGCCATGCCGGTGTATCCCAGGTTTTAAGTGCTGTGTGGGTGATTAAATATTTCTCCGGAATTGGATGCGTGCCGACAATTACTTTTAAATTATACTTGGTTTCGATAAATTTTTTAAAATAATCAACGTATGGACAGGGTGGATAACCAACCACCATTCCGGTTGCAAAGTGAATTACTTCAACTCCATTTTTTTTCATTTCCTCGGGTGCATACTCAATGTTTCCTCCCGGGCATCCACCGCAGGTTGTGTAACCGACAAGCTCAACTTCTTTATCTCTATAGATATTAAAAGCACCCTCTCTTTCTTTAATTGATCTGAAGCATTTACCACCTGCGCAGCTTTTATACCTGTCGCAAATTATTATTCCAATTTTAACTATTTTATTCATATTTGAGTTCTATTATTGTTGAAGCGTTAATTCTTTTTGATAATGTTCTTCTATAAAGTTGACAATTGACTTAAATGAGTTTGTTACCTCACAATCTGGTTTTTCAAGAACAATCGGCTTACCTTTATCACCCAGTATACGCGCATCAATATCAATCGGAATGGAACCAAGAAATTGTATATTATACTTATCAGCTAATTTATTCCCACCTCCGGAACCAAAGAGCTCAATAGTCCCGCTGCAATGAGGACAGACTAATCCAGCCATATTTTCTACGACGCCAATGTATCGTATTTCAAGTTTTTGAGCCATATTGATTGCACGTTCAGCATCTATTATAGATACCTCTTGTGGCGTTGTTACAATTACTGCGTAATCAGGTTTCATTTGTTGTGCTATAGTTAAAATTTCATCGCCTGTGCCCGGCGGAAGATCGGCAATTAAATAATCAAGTTTGCCCCAATCTACGTCAGCTAAAAATTGATTGATTATTTTTGAGCGCATTGGTCCACGCCAAATAACAGGTTTGCCATTTTGGGCTAAGCTAGCCATGGAAATCATTTTGGCTCCATACTTTTCGAATGGTATTATCTTTTCATTCAAAATAATTAATTCGCTATCTACATTTAACATTTTTGCTACATTTGGGCCTGTGATATCAGCATCAAGAATCCCTGTAGAAAATCCTTGCAATCTTAAAGCGTAAGCGAGATTAATGCTTACTGTAGTTTTTCCAACTCCTCCTTTACCGCTAAATACTGCAATGCGGTGCTTTATTTTTGAAACTGTTTCAGAAATTCTATTTTGTTCTTCGTCAAAGAATTTTTGTTTTTCGGAAATATTCATTGTAATCCTTTCTGCCTTAGGCAGTTTGATATTTATACCACTTCATATTTTAATCTAACATTACATTTTTAACCTGAATAACAAATAAAGAAGCCATTAATAACTATTTATTGGTTATTCAATTAAAGAGTATAACTCAATTCTTATTATGATCGCAGACTAAATCTGTTTGATTTTTCAATTCTCCTTTGATGAACTTGTTAACAGCATCTTCAATTAATTCAACATCGGTAAAGAGAGTTGCTATGTGGTGCTGCTTTAAATCTTCCACAACTCTCCATCCGCCTCCGCTAGAGATAAGGCAGCTACAATCTTTTAAACCATTAATTAAATGTTCATGGCTATGTCTTCCTTCGCCTTCACCTTGATTTTGATGACGCTGTCCGCCTCTTCTGTGTTCGGTGAAGAGATTTTCTCTTACTTCTTTATTAAGAATTTTGCCATCATTAATTTCATAGACTGCAAACCCTCTGCATCTTCCAATGTGCCCGGTAACTCTTTTTTGATCATCTGTTGCTATTGCTATTTTACCTGAGAATAAGGCTTTCATTTCATTCGACATTTTCTTCTTCCTTCCATTTTAATGTGGTTTAATTTTTCCTGGTTAATTCTGATTGATTTTCCATTTAAGATTCCATCGGCAACTTTTTTCCTGGCTTCCTCTACGATTCGCCCAAATGTTGCTCGTGATATTTTCATCTCCCGAGCTGCATTTTCGTGTGAGTAAGCAAGTAAATCGGCGAGTCGCAGAGATTCCAGTTCGTCATGATTAAGAATGATTTCCTCTAATTCATAAACGGGTATTCCCCTCGGCTTGAAATAATAAGATGAGGGTTCACAACAAACTCTGCGATGTTTTCTTGGCCTTGGCATAAATCATTCAAAATTTAGTTATGAGCATATGCTCATAACAAACATAAACAATTATGCTATAAATGTCAAAACAATAATTTAATAAACCATTGAATTTAGAATGGATTAAAAGTGTTAGAAACCATGAAGAATGATAAGTTCTGTTTTGTTAACCCAGATATGGATTCTTAACTTGGCTTTTTCGGACTACAACATGCCGAGAATAAACTATTGCCTGACGGCTTTAAAGTTCCCTCTGTTCGAATTTACAATCAGCTCAAACCAGCGCCAGTCACCCGAAAAATTATCATTCTTAATTTCTCCAACAAGCTCAACATAATTTTCGGGATTGTTGGGATTCAGGTTAATAAAAACACTGTCGCTTTCAATTCGTCCTGTCAAATACCCGCTACCGTACTGCGGTCCGCAAACAACACAATTTCGAATATTTCTAATAGACCAGTTCCCTTCGATGATATTCGAATCAACCTTGCTTATAAACAAGCTGCCATCGCCAACCAGCTCACCTGCAATATTAAAGCTCCTGTATGTATAGCTGCCGTAAGGAAATTTGTTGGGAATTGTTTGTGTTGAGCAGAAGAAAAATGTTAACGCTGAAATTAAAACAAAAATCATCAAATATATTTTCATCTTTTTACTCCTATTTTCTCTTATTTATAGTATTTAAGATTCTGAGTTAACAGTTACATTTCAATGGATAAATCAAGCGCTACTGTTTTTTCACACAGGACTGACTAACGGCAAATGATTTGTACAAATGGTCGGGAGAATATTACCGCACTTAAAAACTTATATCCCTGTAAAAAATTAAGGTTAAAGGTGCTGAATTAAACTCTTCACCTCAACATTAAAAAGGAGGGATTAAGCTTGGTTATTCTCCTTTTATACCAAATCAATTTACAGCGGTCACTTCCAAGATTATCTTTATACACAAATAAATTTTTTAAAGGAGATTACCATGAAAAGCCAACACATACTTTTCGCGGTTTCCTTATTACTGCTTCTAACTATCCGGATTCTTCCACAGGAAATTGCAGATCAGAATATCTCAACAAAAGAAGCCTGCATAAAAACATTGCTTGAAGGATTGAACACAGAAAATCGCGGTTTGCAGGCAGGTTGTACTTATATGCTTGGTGAGCTTTGTTGTGACAGAGGTGTAATTACGCTTCTTGATATTCTGCATAACAACCCATCAGAAGAATTAAGAATTCTTGCCGCACTTTCACTTTATAAGATTGGTGACTCGCGGGGTATTTATGCTATAAAACAATCAATTAAGTTTGATGAAAGTGAAAGAGTAAGCCGGCTTTGCGATAAATTTTACCGGGCTTATATGCAGAAAGAGAACAGCTCCCGGGTTGAAGTGGCTGCAAAGTAAACGTTTGCTCTGAAAGTACAGCAGGTAAATTCATATATCATATTTCAATTTTTCTGGCTAAGTTTTAAACCTCTGATTTTAACCGGAATTTTTTTGAGATATGATTAGAGCGCTCGCAACACTACTATATGTATATACTATATCGGGGATGTTTTACTCGTCTTTACCCCAAACTAATCCATGGAAGAGGCAGCAGTCTCCCGTTAATTCCACTCTTAGAAGTTTATCTTTTGCAGATAGTTTAACCGGATGGGCCGCTGGCGAAGATGGCATTATTATTCATACTACCGATGGGGGAAATAACTGGGAAATACAGAACAGTACCGTTCAAACTTTCATAACGGACATTTTTTTTATAAATAATAAGATTGGCTGGGCAACAACCATTAAAGATATTTTCCCCTTTAATACGGTTATTCTAAAAACAAATGATGGTGGAGTTAATTGGGCTGCAGAAAACTTTCAGGATACTACCGCTTTGATGAGAACAATATTTTTTTCCGATTCACTTAATGGTTTCATAGGTGGTTCATACATAGCTTACACATCAGATGGCGGCAATAGCTGGACAAAAGCTAACGTTGATTCAAATACTGTTTCCAATTTCCCTGTTTACGAATTTAATTTTTACAACAAACAGTATGGTTACGCTTGCGGCGGAAGACTCGATGTTTCGGGGGTTGTCTGGCGCACTACAAATTATGGGTTAAACTGGAATGCACAGGGTATTAGTGCCGATGAGATTTTTGACACTTTTATTTTCGATTCACTTAACGCCACAATTCTCTCGGGTGACCCCGAAGGATTATATGCAATCGCAAAAATTAAAACAACGGATGGCGGTATTAATTGGAACTCTGAAAATCTATCCTTCTATGGACTTTCTTTCACAATCGACTTTAGAACTTATAATGAGGGCTGGTCTGCTTCGGGATACAAATTTCTGTTTACATCAGACAGGGGAGAAACCTGGAATGAAGTTGAGACACCAGACAGTTCGGTTGTCTACGATCTGCAATTTCTAGATGCTCGTCACGGTTATGCTGTTGGAGAAAGCGGGGTAATATTAAAGTTAGATCCGTCCCTGGTTGATGTTGAACCGGAAACGAGCAAACTAACTGAATTTATTTTATATCAGAATTATCCGAATCCGTTTAATCCAACAACAACAATTTGCTATGCAATTCCTGCTGAAGGAAAGGTTAGGCTAATCATTTATGATATGGTTGGGAAGACAGTAGAAACGCTTGTTGACAAAATACAACCTCCTGGATCTTACTGTAAAATTATTGATGGTGGTAAGTTTGCAAATGGGATTTACTTTATCCGCTTGAGTTTCAATGGTCGGGCGGAGGTTAAAAAAATGGTTTTAATAAAGTAGAAAATTTCAGTAAATAAATATTTATAAGTCCTCTTTTTTTAGATTGAAACAATTATATTCAAATAGATAGATTTATTTTTTGATTTTTTATTAAAAGTCATTAGCATGGTGAGACACTTTAAGATTTATCCATCGTGAAATTTTTCTAAACATTAAAAACCTAAGTGAAAGACTATCATGAAAAAAACATTGCTTTTAATTGTATCATGTTTATTTGTTTTCTCGTTAACTACTTTTTCACAAAATCAGCCGCTTCCAGTTGATAAAGATGTTATAACGGGCACTTTAGATAACGGTGTTAAATATTATATAAAGAAAAATCAAAAACCGGAGAAAAGAGCGGAGCTTCGTTTGTATGTGAACGCGGGATCTGTTCTGGAGAATGAAGACCAGCGTGGGCTTGCGCATTTTGTAGAACACATGGCATTTAACGGGACGAAACATTTCAAGAAGAATGAACTAATAAATTATCTTGAAAAACTTGGAATTAAATTCGGACCCGAGCTGAATGCTTACACAAGTTTTGACCAGACCGTTTATATGCTGACCGTGCCTACAGACAGTATCAATATATTAAAAACAGGATTTTTAGTTCTGGAAGATTGGGCTCACCATCTCTCTTTTGACACAACAGAAATTAATAAGGAACGAGGAGTAGTAATTGAAGAATGGCGTCTCGGCCGTGGAGCAAATATGCGCATGCTCGATAAGCAATTGCCGATTCTGTTTAAAGGTTCCAGATACGCAGAAAGACTTCCGATAGGGAAAAAAGAAATTATTGAATCAGCCAACTATGAAACAATTAAGGATTTTTACAAGGATTGGTACAGACCTGATTTAATCGCTGTTGCAGCCGTTGGAGATTTTGACGTAAACGAAATCGAGAACTACATAAAACAACATTTTAGCAATTTACACTCGCCTGAAAATGAAAGAGAAAGAAAAGTTTATGACATCCCGGGTCACGAGGATACCTATTTCGCGATAGCTTCGGATAAAGAAGCAACATACTCAACGGTTTCCTTATATTATTTACAGAAACCAAGAGAGGTAAGGGATCTGGCAGGATATAAGAATCAGCTTATTCATGATATTTTTTATGGAATCTTAAATGACAGACTAAATGAACTAACCACTTCTTCCAATCCACCATTTTCTTATGCTTTTGCAGGTGACTCAAGATTTGCAAAATCATCTGATATAAGCTTTCTGACCGCAATGGTTAAAGAGGGCGGGATAGAGACAGGTTTTGAGGCTTTGCTTCGCGAAGCAGAAAGAGTAAAAGAATTCGGCTTTACATCAACAGAATTAGAAAGACAAAAGACAAGCTACTTAAGAACGGCTGAAAAGAGACTGGCGGAGAAGGATAAAACAGAATCTTCACAAATTATCAGAGAATTTGATAATAATTTTCTCTACGGAGATCCTATAATTTCTATTGAGGACCAATATAAACTTGCACAAGAATTAATCCCTGAAATAACCTTAGATGAAGTCAATACGGTTTCCTCCGAATTGTTGAAACACGAAAACAGGGTTGTTATGGTTAATTCTCCCGAAAAAGAAAGTCTTAAAATTCCTACGGAAGAAGAATTGTCGGCGATAATTGCCAAAGTCGGTTCCGAAAAAATAACCCCGTACGAAGATAAAGTTGCTGACAAACCTCTTGTTGAAACCGTGCCTTCACCCTCGCCTGTTGTTTCATCTAAAAATATTGAGAGCTTGGGTTTAATAGAATGGAGATTAAAAAACGGTGTTAAAGTATTTTTAAAACCTACAGATTTTAAAAATGATGAGATCGTTTTTAGTGCTTTTAGCCCTGGTGGCTCTTCGCTGGTTAAAGATGAAGATTTTCTTTCAGCACAAAACTCCCCTGCATTAGTTCGCGAGTCCGGTCTGGATGGCTTCAATAAAACAGAGCTGGATAAATATTTATCAGGAAAAATAGTAAATGTATCTCCTTATATCGGTTTTTATTATGAGGGATTAAACGGAAGTGCAAGCCCTAAAGATGCTGAGACTCTTTTCCAATTAATCTATTCATATTTTACTTCGCCACGAATAGATTCTACCGGATTCCTGTCTTTAAAATCGAAA
>Ga0307425_1000776_pt1 | contig 19785 bp, 19 predicted proteins | sample SalMarWE160330MG_FD_202152 | JGI IMG/M metagenome (GOLD analysis project Ga0307425, IMG submission 202152) | Salt marsh sediment microbial communities from the Plum Island Ecosystem LTER, Massachusetts, United States - WE1603-30 | ecosystem: Environmental > Aquatic > Marine > Intertidal zone >...
TCGACCGCGTAAAACGCTCGGCTATGTAACGCCGAATGAGGTGTTTTTAAGAGATAACAAAAACATGAACAGTGTTGCACTTAATATTTGAAACTACGACCAAAAAACGGGTGTTTTTTAGAGCTTTTTATCGAATTATCAAACCCTTAGCGTGGTCCGACCCCCATCTGCTTTCTTGTCGGACGCTTGGCCCTTTATATGATTATCAAGTCTGGCTTTGACTCTTAGTGGCGGTGTTTTGTATTTTCCCTTTGTTACGTTTTAATAGCAGAAATCAAAAGTTCTGAATTGATAATTTCATATCGAAATCGAAATTTTATTTGAGTGGTCTGAATTGGAGGTTTAAGACAGGAATAGCATCAAAAAGACAAAAAACCTAACCCATAAATGGCACATTAATCAAAAGCTGGGGCGTTGCCGCCCCTGCCTTTTTCTGTTTCTTATTCTCATTCAAATAGTCTGTTTTCACAGAACTGCTGAATGGAATATTAAATAAGATTATTGGCTGGCTGAAATAAGCCTTTTCGCTTCATCTGCCTGATTTGGAAATAGATTTGGTGGAACCTTTTCTCTTCCCACAGCCTTAACAACCATATGCCGAGCACAGTTTGAATTATCTTTTTTGCAGTATTTTATTTTGAACATTTCTGCTGTTCCCGGCATATTCCCCATTTTGTCATTGAAAAACAAGCATTTATCGATCAATTCGCAATTTGCCATTTTTATTCCCCCTTCTAGTTATATTTTTTTCTCTGAATAGTGATTTGTATAACCAAACATATAACTTATCGCCATTTTTATAAAAATGTTTAGACTAAAAAATTAAAAATTCTGCTAACTTAGTTTTTCGGAATGATACCATAAATTGTCAATGGAGTAGGTTGACGGGATTGAAACTTCAAGAAGGATAAGATCGAGGTTTGATGTTCCGGTAGGCTGCAGGGGTTAGAATTTCTGCTGCTAACTCATTTTTAAATCCAGGATCAGGTTGATTATCTTGGATGGGTATGGTCTGCAATTTCGACATATAAAGAGCATTATGTCGAAATATTCGCTTTATTTCGACATATAAATGCTCATGTGTCGATAACGTCGACATATTAATATGTCAACAATTCATAAAGCCTATTGGGGTCTGACCAAGCTATCTATTTTAATTTAAAGCAGAAACGTTCCATAAATAGGTGTTATCATCGCTTAGAGTTGCCTTTTTATGGCCAGAATTGGCTATATAAGATGCCTGCTGTTCACGAAGTTGGTAAAATCCCCCTAATCCATCTCCCTCATCCTTCGGGGCGTTTTGGGGACGTTGATGCAGAACGTGCCTTAAACCCCCAATCAATAATCCGGGATATATTTCAGAACATTTTGAAATTATCCTTTTTTCCCCTAAATTTAAGGTCACAATTTGTGATGAAATGGGGGTCGGGCCGCGCTATCTTATTAATATATATGGATTATCCCTCCGCCTCTTTTTCAAGCTCATCCAGTCTGTCAGGCTCCGAAACAGCAATGTCCACAAGGCACTCGGGGATGGAACTCTGATCGCACATAACTCTGATTTCTTTCTCCTGATCGCTAAATTCCATGATTTCGCGAATGGACTCGATGTATTCGAGCATCTCATCCGGCGGAATTTCTTCCAATTTAGGTCCTGCAGCCTCTTCCTTTTTCCGTGCAGCCGCCTCTGCAGCCGCCTCTTCTTCTAACCTTTGTTTTTCCTTTAATTCCGCTTCCATTGCCTGTTTGACATCATTGATCGCGTCCTGGTCAACTTTTGCCATCTCGATGATCGATTTTTCGGAGACGTTGTTCGTAAGAAGGTGCTTCACCTTTTCTTTGTTGGACTTACCCTCTACTGCCTCAAGCAGCTTGGCTATTCTTTTCCTCTCTGCACGTTCCTTTTCCATCTCGGTGTTCACCTGTTTCAACTTCTCCCCGGTAATGTCCAACGCGTTAGTAATCACTTCAGGAGCTACTTTTTCCTCAATGAGTAATCGGATACCTTCATCGTCGGGCATGCCTTTTGCCTTGGTAATGAGCAGATCAAGTTGTGTCTTCTCGACAATCCGTATCACATCTGGTCTACGCTCGGCTAATTTGAGTTTTGGCCATGTTTTTCCGAGGTCGTTGAGGAGCTTATTCACTGCAGAATAAAGGTCAGCCACGTCCTCCAGTGTAAGTGCGGCGATCGCAGTGTTGAAATCCTCCATAAGGGGCCTTCCTACCTTGCGTGCGTCATCCATTGCGTATCTCAATTGACGAATATTGCCCCCATGACGCGAAACATTATAACCTGCGTTGTCAAGTTCACCCGCAATCCGTTGAATCGATGCTTCAAAGTTTTCCTCTGATAGGTCCTGCGAATCGAGCTTAAGGATATTTTTCTCGATTAACAACCAGAGAGGCTTTTTTTCTGTTGCGTCGTTTGTCGTCATTTTCAATCTCCTTTTTAATGTTTTATATCGAAAATAAATGCACCGGTCGAATCCCTCCGAAACAGTGTCTTTGACACCATTTCCTATGATTTTGAGGGGCACAATTTGTGACCTTAAACCGAAATTTCCATATAGCGGTGGCTTTAATTCTTAATGAGAAATATAGTTTGGGAACGTCCTTAGAAGTGGTTTCAAAACCTCCCCTTAGACCCAACCCGCCCGAGGCGGACAAGTTCCTGTGTTGGGCCGAGGGATTCAATACTCGAAATATTAAATATATTCCTGTGTTTGAATCCCTCGGTCCGCCTTGACTTTGAACCTGATTGAAAGTTTTGAAACCACTTCTAGTTTTTACACAGGATAATTTTTTTCTTTGGTTTGTCCTCTATAGACAGAAGCTGTTTAATGGCTTCAATTTTTCTCTTTAAATCCTCATGAGTTGACAGCATCTTTCGAAGCTGGGTAAATGCCCGCATTATCTGGATATTGACTTGAATTGCCCTTTCGATATTTCTTCTAACCACTTCCAGATGGGTTCTACTTTGTTTCTTTTTCTGCCAAAATCTTTTTTACCGATTGTTCTACCTGTTCGGCAATTGCGATACACTGGCCGCAAATCTCGGCATCCGGTTGATAATCAGGGATCACGCTGCCGATGGGATATTTAGACGGTAAATAAATCGTGTCGAGAAGATCGCAGTCATCTTCCGAAATATCAATTGCTATCCCGTTCTCTTTTAAGACCTGTCGAAGTTTTGCAATGCTGTGGGTTTTGATCAGTTTGTAAGAAAATTCCGCAAAAAGAGATTTTAGAAGTTTTTCCACACTCTGCTGGACATTCTGCAGACATGAGTTGAAAAGACTGCTGTTGAGCAAAATTTTGGCGGATTCCAGATTTTCAGCAGCATAATCAAGCCATATTCTGGTTTCATCTTTCATATACGACTTCTCCGTTATTGATTTCTGTAAGAATGGATGCATCCGCTGCATCCGCTCTGACCGGAAAAATATCCACGGGGATTTTACTTGAAACCGGCCGTGTCAATTTTCTGTATTTCAAGGACAGCTTAAGATATCCTTCATGGCTTTCTTGAAAAATGGCAACATCCATGTCGCGGGGCTCGTCAGATGTAATAAAGGATCCGAAAATGACGATTTTTCGAATATCCCTGTCTTTTTTGAGACAGGAAACAAGCTGGTTTTTTAATTTTTGTTTTTCATTTAGTGTGGCCATAGTATCACCTTTTTTTCTGGCCTGCGTAACCGCAGGGGATAACCTAAGACGGGAGATGTGGCTGCAATTTGCAACCACCTGGTTTTTTCATACGACATTCCATTGTGGACAAAGTTTTTAATAGAATGGATTGATTTAAACCAACGTATCAATATCTAAGGGGATTGTAAAGAGAATGCTATAGAGTCGGGTAATCATGCAAATTTTTAAAAAAGGAATTATAGGCTGTTGAGAAATCCTATTGTGTGTCGTGGTAGCGATGATAAGCAGCGCAGGTGCCTTCACTGGAGACCATGCACGGACCGACGGGCTGAATGGGCGTACATTTGTTTTTATAAAGCGGGCACTGGGGAGGAATTTTTAAGCCCAAGAGGATTTCACCGCAGGCACACCCTTTTGGCTCTTCACTCTCGGCAAGTTTAATATCAAATATTTTTTGTGCATCAAATGCTGCATATTCCTTTTTTATCTTGAGACCGCTTAAAGGTATATTCCCGAGGCCGCGCCAGGCGGCATCTGCTGTTTCAAAGACTGCATTCATGGTGGATCGGGCCTTGGGATTTCCCTCAAAAGTGACGGCCCGTTTGTAACTGTTTTCAAGCTTTGCGGCATTATCCTCAATCTGTTTGGTCAGCATGAGTATGGCCTGCAATATATCGATGGGCTCAAATCCTGCGATGACGCACGGAACGTTATACTGCTCAAAAAAGGGGATGTAGGCCTCAACGCCGATAATCACGGAAACGTGTCCGGGAAGGATAAAACCGTCAATTTTTGTCTCCGGGTTTTCTGCAAGGGTAATAAGGGCCGGTGGGAGAAGTTTGTGAGCACTTATGACAAAATAGTTGTTAAGGTTCAAGTTGTGAGCTGCCAGTATCGATGCAGCGATGGTGGGCGCCGTGGTTTCAAAACCGACACCCAAAAAGACAACCTTTTTATCCGGATTTTTTTTGGCAATGTCAATTGCGTCAAATGTTGAATACACCACTCGGACATCTCTGCCTTTTGCCTGTTCATTCTGAAGAGATGAATCTGCTCCGGGAACCCTTATCAGATCTCCGAATGTGGTGATAATGACGTCATCAAGTCTGGCCAGTTCAATAAAGGCATCGATCTCATTTTGGGCGGTAACACACACCGGGCATCCAGGACCGGAAAGCAGTGAAATGGTCTCCGGCAACAGCGACCGGATGCCGTTTCTGAAAATGGACGTGGTGTGTGTGCCGCAAACCTCCATGAGGCGAATTTTTTTTTGGCTTGTTCTTTTTATCTGTTCGATGATTTTCCGGGAAAGCTCAGGGTCTCGGTATTCATGCAGGTGTTTGATGGACATGTTTACTTCTGTTTATCATTGTCGAAAATCAATGAGGCTGCTTCTTTGAGCAGTTTCAAGGATTCCAGAGCATCTTCTTCATTAATTTTGTTGATGGCGAAACCGGCATGCACAATGACGTAATCCCCAATCTTGGGGTTTTCGACCAGGAGCAGACTGGCTTCTCTTTTAACGCCGTCAACGTCGATGGTGGCCACATTATTTTCGATGTTTACAATTTTTGATGGAATTGCCAGACACATTTTTAAAAAACCTTTATCTAATGCGGATGTTTTTTTAGGTAAAATACCAAATGTTCCGCAGTCATGCAACTTTGAAAATTAAAATGACTGATTTTTGGGTTGAACATCAACGCCGATGGCTTTCAGTTCCTCAACCACCATGTCAACGAGCCGGCTTAAATTCCGGGCAACTTCGGTTGATAGGTCGAGTCCTGTGGAGAGCTCTTTGGGCTCGATGCCGAACAGGGCAATATTTTGGGGCATATTATCGGTAATGACGGCGATTCCCATGACATCGGCCAGACCGATCTGGTGGGGTGATATTTTTTTTTGGAGAAAAGCAGGAGGGTCGTCAATCCTTACAATGGTCCCCGGTTTGTTACCGGTTTTAACGGCATCGAGGATTAAGATATGGCTGCGATCCTCGAAGTACGGCAGAAGTTCGAATCCTACTGTCCCGCCGTCGACGATTTCCACAGTATCGGGGCAATCATATCGGTTCTGCAATTCCTCAACGGCCCTAACCCCGGCACCTTCATCGGACAGAAGGATATTCCCGACACCCAGTACCAATACATTCAAAATAGATGGCCCGGAGTCTTTTAAAAATTGATGTTTGTTCGACTCCGGGCACTCACCATTCGATTCGGTTTGATTCAAATTCAAAACGCCCTGATTTTAACGATTTCTTTTCTTCTGGAATCCACCATATGAACGGCACAGGCAATGCATGGATCAAATGAGTGGACGGTCCTCAATACTTCCAGCGGTTTATCTGGATCAGCAATGGGATTTCCGACCAGGGAAGCTTCGTAGGGCCCAAGAGCATCCTTGCTGTCACGGGGACCGGCATTCCACGTAGACGGCACAACGCATTGGTAGTTCTTTATTTTGCCGTCCTGTATCACTACCCAGTGAGAAAGCATCCCTCTGGGGGCTTCATGAAATCCGAATCCTCTTTGTTCACCTTTTGGGAAAACCGGTTTGTTAAACGTTTTATAGTCGCCTTTTCCGATATTATCCACCAGAAGCTGCCACTGATTGATAAGTTCATCATGTAAAACCGCGGTACGAACCGACCTGGCAGCAATACGGCCGATGGTGGAATGAAGCGAATTGATGTTGACCCTTGCCTTTGAACCCACCAGAGACAATACGGAATTGGCCGTATCAAGCAATGTTTTGGTAAACTTTTGAGTCGGTTTATGTCCGGAAGCGTACATGCATAATACATTTGCCAACGGACCGACCTGGGCATGCTCGCCTTCGAAGGTCGGGGACTTAACCCATGAATATTTCCCCTTGTCGTCATACTCGGAATAATCGGGAACGGTTTCTTCCTCATAGGGATGGCGGTCCCAGTCCCCTTTATACCAGGAATGTTTAATGCTTTCTTTCACATTCTTTTTAAAATATTCATCGTTAAAAGAGGTGATCGGCTTAAATTTAGAAATGTCTCCGGGAATATACCCGCCCGGCAGCGCGAATTTTGTACCGGCGGGATCAAGGGGCATGGTTGGAACACTTAAATAGTTGGTTACGCCTTTTCCGTATGTTGTCCAGTCCGCATATAATGCCCCAACCGCAGCCACATCCACCATATAGACGTTTTTAATAAAATCGCCGACCTCATCAATCAAGGTTTTGATATAATAGAGCCGTTCCACGGTCAAAGTAGATTGACTGTCCGGATTAATGGGATTGGCAACGCCGCCGACAGCCAGGTTCTGAATGTTTGGCGTCTTGCTTCCGAGAATGGCCACCACTTTATTGATATTTCTCTGATATTCCAAGGCCTGAAGGAAATGATGCGCAGCCAATAGATTGACTTCAGGCGGAAGTTTCATGGCCGGATGCCCCCAGTATCCACTGGAGAAAACACCCAATTGGCCTGAATCAACAAAGGTTTTAAGCCTTTGTTGAGCGGCTTTAAGTTCATTAAAACCATTATCCGGCCAGGATGACAGTTTACTCGCGAGGTTGGCCGTGGCTTTTACGTCAGCTTTGAGGGCCGAAACGATATCCACCCAGTCGAGGGCGGACAAGTGATAAAAATGGACGATGTGATCCTGAATACCCTGCGCGCCTGTGATAAGATTTCTTATATACTGAGCATTTAGCGGAACTTCAAGGTTCAATGCGTTCTCGATCGCCCGGACCGAGGTAATGGCATGAACAGTCGTTCAGACCCCACAGATCCGCTGGGTGAAAATCCAGGCATCTCTGGGGTCGCGACCCTGAAGGATGACCTCTATGCCGCGCCACATCTGCCCGGATGACCAGGCATTGACAATTTTGCCTTTCTCGACCTCACAGTCGATTCTCAGATGACCTTCTATCCTGGTAATTGGATCGACAACAATTCTTTTTGCCATTTAATTTCTCCTTCATTTGCAAATGCTTCGTGCTTATAACCGACGATAGATCGGCAGCCTTTTGATAAACCACAGAAACGCCATTATTTCTATGGACACGATTCCTAAAGTTATAAAAATTTCTCCGACAGCCGGAAAGTAATGCCAGCCGTTTCCGGGATCAAATCCAATGATGTAGGTATTGAAACGGAACAGTACCGCCGCAAGAACTATTGAAATAGCACTGAGAAACATAAGCCGCGCATTTTTCCGATTGGCAGGGACAAAAAGAACGGCCATGGGAATCAGCAGCAGAATGTTTTCCAGCAAAAACATATTTCCAAGCAGATCACCTCTAAAGGCGAGATTCAGATGACCTCGAATGACAACATCCGCAAACCGGATGACCAAATAAATTGCGATCAGCCATGCCATGACCCCTGAAACCTTGCCCAGCAGGTCGGTTTCATCATGGATCGGGTATCTTGAACCCGTAATGCTGGATTCGAAAACAACAATGGCATATCCCAGGAAAATACATGATATTAAGAACAACAACGGCAACAGGCGTGTCCACCACAAGGGGCTGAGTTTGCTGCCGGCAACCACCATTACGGTCCCCAGCGATGATTGATGCATGGTCGGCAGCAGGATTCCTAACGCAATGAAGACGAACATGATTTTGTTCAAAGAAGCCTTTGCGTTGTCGGCCCCGAATTTTGTCAGGAAAGTGGGCGAAAATTCGACCCACAGTACAACAACATATGCACCGATGCATAATGCCACTTCCAGTAAAACCGAATTGAGATTCATGTACCAGGGCAGAAAGATGTTATACAATTGCCAGTATCGTCCGACATCGAGAACCACCGCCACACCCGCAAGGGTGTAGCCGAACAGGCTGGTCATCAGGGCCGGCCGCACAAGGGGATGGTATTCCCCTTTGTTGAAGACATAGACCAGAAGGGCCATGGCAAAACCGCCGCATCCGAGAGCGGTTCCGATGACCACATCGAATGCGATCCATAAGCCCCAGGGATAGCCGTCACTCAGATTGGTTACGGCGCCAAGACCGTATAGGAACCGTTTGGCCATGAAAATCAAGGAAATCAGAAAAATTAAGCCACAAATCAAGAAGGTCGGTGTCAGAATTTTGCCTTCCAGAGGTTGTTCGGTTTTCATAAATCACTCCTTAAAAGAATCGACATAAATGGTTAAAAACCACCATGGTTTCCCGGAACCGGGCCGGGACGTTATTCTTTTTTCTTCTTCTCCGTTCTCTTTACCAAGAAGATCAATCCGCCAAAGGCGACGATGGGAAGAATCATCCCTTTGTAAAGGGTGTGTTGTATGTTTTCGGCAATCGCCGTGTAGGATCGATCCGGAAGCATCGGAAGACCTAGTTTGTTAAAGGGTACGCCGGCGAGCATAAGGACCTGGGTGCCGCCGCCGTCGTTTTTGCCGTAGATATGGGGGATATATTTTTGGGCTTTATGGACCTGTATTTTAGTCGATGATATTTCAGATACCGGAAATTCATAGTATTTTCCGGCAATCATGTTTTGCCTGCGCTCAGCTTCTATTGCAAGATCTTTTACCGGGCCGAACAAGGAAGCTCCGGTGGGGCATGCACTGCAACAGGCCGGAATCTGACCTTTAGCCTGCAGATGATTGCAGAGTTGGCATTTAACGATTTTTGGAAAAGGATTGTCCCACTCAAATTTCGGGATGTCGAAGGGGCATGCCACCTGACAGTAGCGGCAACCGATACAGGCATCTTTGTTATATGTAACAATTCCTGTCTTGGCATCTTTGGTCATGGCAGTTGCCGGACAGGCGGAAACACAGGCAGGATCGACACAATGCATGCAGTGCCGTTTAACAAAAGCGTAACCATCGATTTCGCGGTCCTTGGTCTTATGGGTTCCGTTTTCGTACACTTTGATAATATTAAGCGTCTTTGAAGAGAGATCGACAGGGTTATCCCACTGCCGTTGAGAGCCGGAATATTCTATCGGCATATTATTGGCTCTTTTGCAGGAAACCATGCAGGCCTGGCAGCCTACACAAAGGGTAGAATCATAAAGAATTCCTAATGCATCGGGAAGGCGACTTTTTTCCGAAGAAACTGCCATGGCCGGAGACGCCATAGCCAGCACCGCGCTTCCTGCCAATCCCTTGAGAAAATCACGCCGTTTGATTTCCATGAATTATTCTCCTTTATCTTTGTCGCCCATGCGTTTTGCAGCCACAGCGCCGGCGCCGATGGCCACTCCGACAATGCCGCCGACCAATGCTGCAGAACCTGCGGAGATACCTGCGCCTCTTTTTGTCTGGATAGGTGCATGTGCGGCTGCCGGGGTTACAATTTCAATATCGGCCTCGGTAAATTGCGGAATGGTGAATCCGATCCCTTCCTCGACACATCCGAAACATGGATGACCGGTACCTACAGGCCAAGCTCCTGATCCGACTTCGTTGAATAAAATCGACGGACAGTTAGCGTGAGTTATCGGCCCTTTACATCCCAGTTTATAAAGGCAGTAGCCTAGTCGATGTCCTTCATCGCCGAATTCCTCAGCAAAGCGTCCCGCGTCGAAATGGGGTCTCCGTTCACAGTTTTCATGGATGAGGCGGCCATAGGCAAATTTGGGTCTTCCCAATTCATCCAGCGCCGGAAGCTTTTTGAATGTCAGAAAATAGAGTACCGTTGAAAGGAAATTGTATGCATTGGGCGGGCAGCCGGGAATAGAAACGACAGTGGTCCCTTTTAAAAATTGGGGTATTCCGGTGGCACCGGTAGGATTGGGGGCCGACGATTGCCAACCTCCCCAGGATGCACATGACCCGATGGCGATCACGGCAGCTGCCTTTGCTGCGGTTTCTTTTACAATGTCTGCAAAGGGGCGGCCTCCTATTTTGCAGTAAATACCGCCGTCTTTTACCGGCACAGATCCCTCAATGACCAGAATGAATTTTCCCGCATTATCCTTGACGGATTTTTTAAGGGCGGCTTCAGCCTGATGCCCGGCGCCGACTTCTAAAGTTTCGTGGTAGTCAAGAGAAATAAGGTCTAAAATCAAATGCTCCAGGCTGGGATGTGACGTCCACAATAAAGACTCCGTACATCCTGTACACTCTTGACCATGCAGCCAGATTACCGGCGGGCGGCGTTTGGGGTTGGTGATGGCTTCAGCGATTTGCGTACCGGCCCCTAACGGCAAACCCATACTTACTGCCATGACCCCGCAAAATTTCATAAAATCCCGCCGGGAAACACCTTTTAATTTTTCTCTGATAGGACTTGCAAAATTTTGATCTTTCATTTTTCGCCTCTTTACTGGAAGGTAATCGTAAATTGTTTTACACGTTTTACATCTCTTATCTTTGGGAATATATTTTTAAAACATTGAAATTTAGATTGATCTATCCGATGGGAATACGAAGGAAATCTTTTGAAAATGAAAAACCTCAATGTGGCTTTACAATAAAAAAAGCGTTTTCCACTAAACCTTCGGACACCAAATCAGATAAAATCGAAGCTCTGAAATCACTTATATCGAAAATAAAACGGCTTGCTAATTTCAAATCAGTTAAATCTAAGTGTTCGACCGCTTTTTAAAAAAAAAGGGTCACCCCGAGTAGGGATGGCCCTTGGCCTGAGCATAACTCGTCAATTTGTCGGATGTAAAGTATTTGTTGCAAAATGTAACACCGCATAGTTTCACATTGAGACGATGACAAGCGCATATCACCCTTCGTTCTGCCTGTCAAGTGCAAATTCAGTCAAAACACTTTGGTTTTTTGTTGCTAATCATCATCGTCGATACCTCCGGAATCATCGTCGGAAATTTTCAATGAATACGGTAGATTCTTGATATCGCTTTTTTCATCAAAATCTTCTTCGGGAAGGTCTTCATCTAAAAGATCGTCGATTCCCACATCCTCGTCTTCAATGTCATCCAAGGGCAGCGTTTTTTTCTCTTTTTTTGTCAAAAGATCAATGTCGTTAAAAAGCAGTTCAACAGGCTGATCATCGCCGGATTCGTACATCTTTGTAACAGCTTCAGCGATCTTTTCAGCATATATGCCAAGTGGAAACAGATTTTGAGTCCTTAACGTCTTAATAAGGGTGGCTTTGTCTTTTGCGATGGCCGGTTTTACGGTTTCGTCTTCAAATGTTTCCTCACACAAAAGAGAAAATATTTCTTTATCCAGTTCAGCGAATTCTCTAATGATAATAGCGGTTTTTTCATCGTTTTTCAAAATGATGTATTTTTGTTTCATTATGTATCTCCTTAATTTGTCGAAAATCATAAAAACCGGGTGATGTCAACTAACATTAGAAAGATATTGACCTTGAATGCTCAAAATGTTAGTTAGTGCCTATCCATAAATGGCTATTTTGCCCAATATCTTCGTTATGCTCAAAAATTAATCCTCGGAATATCAAATATATGCCTGTGGTTAATTTTCTCGCATGCCTCGATCTTAAACAAAATATCTCATTTCTGGATAGACACTAGTTAGGGGCTGAATGAAAACGGTCTTTTCCGTCAATAACTGCGTGAGACTCAAATTTTAACCTGCCTTTGGCGGGGAAAAATTTTCGTTTTCCCATGACCAAAGTCCGTTATCTTCGACTTGATCTTAACGAAAAACCATATTTAGGTCGGACACCAGTTCAAAAGATTATATCGCCGGAGGGATGGCTGAGTGGTTGAAAGCGGCGGTCTTGAAAACCGTTGAGTGTAACAGCTCCGTGGGTTCGAATCCTACTCCCTCCGCCATTTTTTCATCACACGAATCGATTGCTTAACAATTTATCGGTAAACGGAGAGATGGCCGAGTCGGCTGAAGGCGCTCGCCTGCTAAGCGAGTGAGGGGGGAAACTTCCTCCGAGGGTTCGAATCCCTCTCTCTCCGCCATTACAACTTCTTAGCCCGGCCTGAAAGGCTGGGCTTTTTAATTGTTTTCTTTTTAGAATTATATGACTTTTAAAGAAATGAATCATATGAGAAAACTTCTTATCGAGTGGTATCGCCGTCATTATCGCCGACTACCCTGGCGTGAAACCGATGATCCTTATCGGATATGGGTTTCCGAGGTGATGCTTCAGCAAACTCAGGTTCAAACCGTTTTGCCTTATTATCAAAAATTTTTACGTGATTTTCCGGACGTCCAAACGCTGGCAAACGCCAATTTTCAAGGGGTGTTAAAGGCCTGGGAAGGGTTGGGGTATTATGCCCGGGCGCGCAACATGCACCGTTCGGCTAGGATTATCTTCGAACAACATGCCGGAAAGTTCCCGGATTCCTGGGATGCACTTCGGGAATTACCCGGTATAGGGGATTATATCGCTTCTGCGGTTTTAAGCATTGCATTCAATCAACCCTATGCTGTTGTGGACGGCAACGTCAAACGGGTACTGGCCCGGTTGTATGAAATTTCTGAACCGGTTAACACATCGTCCTCGTATAAGACATTTAAAGGAGTGGCCGATGATTTGCTGGATCGTCGTTATCCGGGGTTGTTCAATCAGGCCTTAATGGAGTTGGGGGCCTTGGTCTGCAAACCCAAAAAACCCGATTGCAATGGTTGCCCGGTCCATTTCCGGTGCCGCGCCAATCAGGCAGGACATGTCCATCAATTTCCCAAACGTATCCAAAAGCCTAAAACACCCCTGCACAATATCGCTGTCGGAGTGGTATATAAAAACAACCACATGCTGATCACGCGCCGTAAACCCGAAGGATTATTGGGTGGACTATGGGAATTTCCCGGCGGCAAAATCGGAAAACATGAACGTCCTGAACAGGCCTGTGTCAGAGAAATCAAGGAGGAACTGAATCTGAGTGTGGAGATCACCGGCCATATTGCACAGGTCAAACACGCCTATACGCATTTTAAAATTATTATGGAAATCTTCTCCTGCCGGTATGTTTCCGGTGACGTCAGACTCAACGGTCCGGTGGATTTTAGATGGATTACTCTCAAAGAGATCGAGCAGTATCCGTTCCCCAAGGCTAACCATAAGTTTATTCATCTTTTAAGCTAATTGATAGGTTTGCGTGTTTTTCTAAATAGCCGCTACATGGATAATCTTTTTTTAAACCGCGTGATCACGCCCGAGGCGGATAAAACTCGCGGCAAGGGCTCGTAAAGAAAGAACAGGATCCAAGCTTTGAAAAATCAATAGGTTTTATGTACAACATTAAAATTTCTTTTAAAGATACGATTTCGGCCTACGCCTGTTCTTTCTAACGATCCCTAAGCCACCCTGCCCGCTCGTGCCTTACGTGGCAGGCGGGTCAAACAGCACCCGATTTAAAAAAAGATCATTTATGGATGGACACTAGTTAACAATTTCGGTTCCCGATGTACCCTTAACGGCGCTCTCAATATCCTCAACGGACGTAATGACCGCTCTTTTGCCTGTTTTTTGAACAAACTGGATGGCGGCTTCAATTTTAGGCCCCATGGAGCCGGGAGGAAAATGTCCTTGTGCTGAAAATTGTGCGGCTTGTCCGGTGGTTAACGATCTGAGAAATTTCTGATTTTCTTTTCCATAGTTCAACGCAGCGCCTTGAACATCGGTGGCGATTAAAAATATATCCACACCCACCTCTTCAGCCAGTTTTCCGCTGACCAGGTCCTTGTCAATAACCGCATCCACTCCGCTAAAACGTCTCCCTTTTCGAATAACCGGTATCCCCCCTCCACCACAGCAAATAACGATGAACTTCATATCGATGAGTTTTTTAATTTCCCGCTTTTCCACAACGGTTACCGGTGCGGGAGAAGCCACAACCCGCCGGTATCCTTTAGCTGTTTTTCGGGTGGGGTAGGGAAGGGTCTGTGCTTTAGCCTTTGTAAAAACGGGGCCGACAGGTTTTGACGGGTTTAAAAATGCCGGATCATTTTTATCCACAACGACATAACTCAAGAGGCTTACGAAGTAATGTTCGCTGTCATCCCCAAGATTCATCAATTCCGTATCCAGGGTCGATTCGATCATGTAACCGATTTGCCCCTGGGTCTGGGCAACCAGGATCTCCAGGGGCAGTTTCGGAACTGTATCACAGCTTTCCTGTTTCAGCATGAGGTTGCCCACCTGGGGGCCGTTGCCGTGGGTGATGATGAGTCTGTATGTTTTGGAAAGCGTTGCAATCTGGCGAATGGGTGTTTTTAAGTTTTCGAACTGTTCGTCAACGGTTCCTTTTTGGCCTTTTCGAATCAGTGCGTTTCCACCCAGGGCCACCAGAAGGATCTGTTTGTTTGGTTTTATCATAATGACCTTTTATTCAAGCACAATCTATTTTTTGCAGACAATCAAGCAATACATCCTCCAGAACGGGATCGCTGTGATCCTTGTATTCGTAACGTACGCGAACGGTCGGTTTGTTAATTGAGAGAAGTTTTGGCAAATCAATAGGGGTCGCACAAAGAACCAGATCACATTCAGCCTGATTAATGGTTCCTTCCAGATCATGAATTTGCGTTTTGCTGTATCCCATGGCGGGCAGCACCGAACCGATATTTGGATATCGACTGTAAGTGTTTTTTATGGTTCCCACGGCATGCGTCTTGGGATCGACGATGTCTGACGCTTCATACATTTGAGCGGCAATGACGCCGGCGCCGTAAGACATCCCACCGTGGGTCAGGGTGGGACCGTCCTCGACCACCAGAACCCGCTGACCTCTTATTTTTTCAGGATCGTCTATTAAAATCGACGATTCCGCCAGAACAATTTTTGCGTCAGGTGCATGGGTTATAATATTTTTTCGGACAACTTCTATCTGGTCTGGATCGGCGCTGTCCACCTTGTTGATGACTGCAATGTCCGCCATAAGCATATTGGTTTCACCAGGGTAGTAAAGCAGTTCGTGGCCGGCCCTGTGAGGGTCGAAGATCACAATATGAACGTCAGGATAGTAAAAGGGGGTATCATTGTTCCCGCCGTCCCAGACGATGACATCCGCTTCTTGTTCCGCTGCTTTGAGAATCTGCCCGTAATCGATGCCGGAATAGACGACGATTCCCTGAGATACCAGGGGTTCGTATTCTTCTCTTTCCTCTATGGTGCACTGATGTTTTTTTATATCTTCATAAGAAGCAAAGCGTTGGACCACTTGGCGGGTCAAATCACCGTAGGGCATGGGATGGCGAATCGCCACCACCTTCTTGCCTTTTGATTTCATTATGTTACAGATATGACGTGTGGTTTGAGATTTTCCGCATCCCGTGCGGACAGCGCAAACCGCTACCACGGTTTTTTTGGACTTAAGCATGGTATAGGTTGCGCCAATCAGAATAAAATCCGCACCGCCGGCCATAACCATAGATGCCTTGTGCATCACATCCGTGTGGAGTATATCGCTGTAGGAAAATGCCACCAGATCCACCTTGTATTCACAAATCAGTTCGGTGAGCCGGTTTTCGGAATAGATGGGAACGCCGTTAGGATAAAGCTTGCCCGAAAGTTCCGGGGGATAGATCCGCCCGTCTATGTTTGGAATCTGGGCTGCTGTAAACCCGATAACCTTGTAGTGACGATTATCCTTGAAATAGACATTAAAGTTGTGAAAATCTCGTCCGGCAGCACCCATGATAATGACGTTTTCAATCATTGGCTTCTCCAAAATCAGATGGTTATCATCCTTTTAAAGTCGGCTCGATCCTGTCCATGGCCCAGTCGATTTCTTCTTTGGTGATCACCAGCGGCGGTGCAAATCGGATAACGTTTTCATGGGTTTCCTTGCACAGCAATCCTTTTGTCTTGAGATCTTCACAAAAACGCCGGGCACCACCGGCTTTTGGTAGAAGTTCGACGCCGATCAAAAGCCCTTTTCCTCTGACGTCTTTAATAAAAGGGCTGTCGATGTTTTTTAGTTGAGACAAAAAGTAATCTCCCATTTTCTTTGCGTTGTCGATCATATTTTCTTCGACCAGCACCTTAAGGGCTGTTCTCGCTACGGCGCATGCCAGAGGATTGCCGCCGAAAGTGCTCCCATGATCGCCGGGCATAAAGACACCCAGCACCTCCTTGTTCGACAACACCGCTGAAATGGGGTAGAACCCCCCGGAGAGCGCTTTGCCGATCACCGTGACATCGGCTTCGATATCTTCGTGCTCTTCTGCCAGAAGTTTGCCCGTCCGGCCTAAGCCTGTCTGAATTTCATCCAAAATCAAGATGATGTCGTGTTTTTCACAGCTGGCTTTAACATCTTTAAGATATCCGGACGGCGGGATGATCACCCCGGCTTCTCCCTGAATCGGCTCTAAGAGAACCCCCACCGTATGCGGTGTGATGGCCTGTTCAATGGCTGAGGCGTCACCGAACGGGACGATTTTAAATCCCGGGGGAAAGGGACCGAATCCGTCCCGATATTGGTCTTCGGTGCTGAATCCGATGATGGCGATGGTCCGGCCATGAAAATTGTTTTCACAGACGATGATTTCAGCCTTATCATGGGGGACACCTTTAACCTTATATCCCCATTTTCGGACCGCCTTGATAACCGTTTCAACAGCTTCGGCACCGCTGTTCATGGGCAGCACCTTATGAGAACGGGTCAATTCGCAAAGCTCCTTGTAAAAAAGTCCCAGTTGATCGTTGCGAAACGCCCGAGAAGTCAGGGTTAGTTTTTGGGCCTGTTCGATCATGGTTTGCATGATCTTTGGGTGACAATGTCCCTGATTGACCGCGGAATATGCCGACAGGCAGTCCATGTACTTGTTGCCCTCTACGTCCCAGACCCACAACCGTTCTCCGCGGGCTAAAACAACATCCAGGGGTTTGTAATTGTGGGCACCGAACGTTTCTTCCAATTGTATGTATTGTTGCGGATTCATTATTGTCCTCTAAGTGGGCTGATAACCATATCGCCTTTTTTGAAGACACATGGCGATGGTCTTTCACTGCCGCCATCGGGTGGAAACATGACCATGTTGTGAGTTTACATCATAATTTGGTTGCAAAACTTGAGGTCGTTTTTACAAACAAAACCTCCCCGACGCCTCCATTACCTTTGAAGCATATTGAATGCTTTTTAACCACTTCTAAATCAAAATTTGACTTTAAGCAAATGCTGTTTATTTTAAATTTTAAGCAAGCGGCAATTTTCACCGGCTGTTTGTTTTTGAAGAAAATAAAATTTAATCATAAGGAGGATGACTCCAATGACTGATATACCAAAAAGAGATATTACAGGCGAATGTGAAGGAGAATGTCTAAATCGTGTCAGAGAAGGCGAGGAAGAACGTCAGCATGATATTAACGCTTCTGATGTTGAATCTCCGGGGTCTTATCCGGATGCAAAATGGGCGAGATCCAGAAATGAACCGCCCGGTGCTTTAGGCGGTCACGTGTAGAACCGGTGTCATGAGCTCATGATATTTTAAATAATTCAGACATAAATAAGATGAACAAAGCCTGATAAAGAATACACAATAAAAAAGGCGGCTGAATCAGCCGCCTTTTTTATTGTGTGGATTTTTCTTTGAAGCTATCACCGGTGATACGGTACCGTAAACCTAATGATATAAAAATGTTAGAGTAAACGGTCATCCAAATCTTGCTTGTCTTTTTGATTTTTGTGATATATATAATTTGCCAAATGAGAAAATTTCATAACAATTTTCATTTAACCAAATTCCGCTAATTAAGGATTATAAGGATTCTCATTAATTTTCATGAAAGATTCAGGCAATATAAAGGAAGGCAGAATAGTTGATGATCTGCCTTATATTTTTAGGTATGGGAACGAGTCCGAGAGCTCATTCAAGGGAAGGAAAACATGACTCGATATGAGGAACATATGAAGCCTAAGCTCGTCATATGTGTATGGCTGATTTTACTATTTTTGACAAACGTTGTCTGTGCTCAAGAACTGACCATTATTACAGAAAATTATCCTCCGGTAAGTTTTAAAAAAGGAGGAGTTATTACTGGCTCATCGGCGGAGGTCGTAAGGGAAATCTTACGCCGTTTGAAACAGCCGGATAATATTAAGATGTTACCATGGGCTCGAGGATATAACCTGTTGAAGACGCAGCCGAACGTCGCGTTATTTTCTACAGTGCGAAACCAAGAGCGAAAAGGCCGGTTTCACTGGGTGGGGCCCCTATGTATCTCACGAAATGGATTCTACTCAAAAAGGGGATCCGGCATCCAGATTAATTCTCTAAAGGATGCCAAAAGCGTTGGGTCAATAGCCACCTACAAGGAAGATGTCAGGGAGCAAATGCTCAAATCGTGGGGGTTTACCAATCTTGATAATTCAAATTCATCTACTAGTAATCTGAAAAAACTATTATCCGGCCGTGTTGACTTGTGGGTTTATGACAATTTGGGAATGCCGAGTGTAGCAGAGAAGGTTGGTATTGACACCAGTGAGCTGGAGTTCGTATTTTCTATTGATGAAGTGAGTCTATATATCGCCTTTTCAAAGGAAACATCCGAAAAAATTGTTAAGAAATGGCAGGAGACCCTGGATGCTATAAAACAGGACGGGACCTTTGAGAAGATCAGCAGGAAATGGCTGCCAGAAGACAGCATGCCCAGACTGCCATCAAATTCTTCAGGTAAAATTCTTCACAACATCAAACTAAAAATTTATACAGAAGATTCACCCCCTGGCAGCTACCTGAAAAAGGGAGAAATTGAAGGATTGGCCGTGGACATGGTTCGTGAGATTTTGGTTCGCCTGAAACTGCCTGATAACATTCAGGTGGTCCCTTGGGCAAGGGGATATACTCTGGCATTAAACCAGCCCAATGTGGCCCTGTTTTCCACCACGCGTCTGCCGCAGCGAGAAAAACGTTTCAAATGGGTCGGTCCGATTTACACACAAACCTGGGGATTCTATGGAAAGAAGGGTTCGGACCAGAAGATGTACATCCTTGAAGACGCTAAAAAAGTGGCCCGAATTGGCACGTATTATAAAGATGCCAAAGAGCAGTATCTCAAAAGCCAAGGGTTTGTTAATCTAGTCAGTACGAACAAAAATATTAGTAATGTTAGGCGGCTTATTGAGGGAAATCTTGATTTATGGGTCAGTTCAGATTTTAATATGCCGTATCTTGCAAAACAGGCCGGTGTTGATCCAAATCAATTGGAACTTGTCTATGCGTTCCGGAACGTGGACAATTATATTGCATTCTCAATTCAAACACCGGACAATATTGTAAAAACCTGGCA
>Ga0307425_1000777_pt1 | contig 19718 bp, 28 predicted proteins | sample SalMarWE160330MG_FD_202152 | JGI IMG/M metagenome (GOLD analysis project Ga0307425, IMG submission 202152) | Salt marsh sediment microbial communities from the Plum Island Ecosystem LTER, Massachusetts, United States - WE1603-30 | ecosystem: Environmental > Aquatic > Marine > Intertidal zone >...
CCGAGGCCCGCGATACCGGCGGCTCCGACACCGAGGCCCTCGATACCGGCGGCTCCGACACCGAGGCCCGCGATACCGGCGGCTCCGACACCGAGGCCCTCGATACCGGCGGCTCCGACACCGAGGCCCTCGATACCGGCGGCTCCGACACCGAGGCCCTCGATACCGGCGGCTCCGACACCGAGGCCCGCGATACCGGCGGCTCCGACACCGAGGCCCTCGATACCGGCGGCTCCGACACCGAGGCCCTCGATACCGACGGCACCGACACCTATGTTGACGCGGGAGCGATTTTATCGACAGAATACCTGGAATGCGTTGAAGAAATAAAAAAATATCTCGTTGAATGGGGTTTCGATTTAGAAAATGACGATCCCATTATACTACTGGATTATCCCCAAGAATTTTGGGATGGCATGACCGATTGTTCCGAGTACGCTTTTTAGTGCCGATAAACATTGAATTATGGTTCCGATAATGGAATATTATCGACAGTAGGAGGTTTCAAAAATGACAAGAGTCTACACGATCAAAGAAGCGATCGGGGAGCTAGATTCTATCCGAATGGAAGCGAGCCTAGTTTTCGCAATATCCGATGGTGGTGCGACGCTGGCAAATCAAAACAAAGAGTTGTCTCACCTAATTTCGGAATTGGCTTCCGTCATGGGATGGTTTGCTAGACATATAGATAACTTGGAGTCAGAAATATTGATACCCGAAATTGAAGATGAAGTTGAAGAAAAGACTTGAAGAATGAAATTTCCCAAAGAGAAATTACAAACCGATTGGGTCATATCGGTAAAATATCTTAAGGAAATAAAGAACAGAATAGAGAACAAAATACCCATAAAATACATTTCAGACCTTGATCTTGAAGATATCGAAGCTGTTCTTTTGGCGCTCGAATTAGATGAATCGCCGGAACTACAAGATTGGCAATAGGCAAAAGAATTATGTCGATGAAAAAATTCATGCCACTAACGCATTTTGTAGCGAAACAAAAAGGAGAGTGGCCAACCATTGCCACAATGAGGTGGCTAGTATGGAAGGCTAAAGAAAACGGACTGGACAAACACATACGAAGAATTGGCCGGAAAGTTCTTATAGATGAGAACGGGTTTTGGGAATGGATAGACAAGAAGGGTTCCGAATGGAGACAGTAGTAAAGAACATGAAAGAAAGGAGTTCTGAGAAATGGACACGATGGAAATTTCTGAAATTGCAAAATTAAGGCAAATAAATGAAGTGGACGTCGATAAAGCTCTATCAATCGCAAACTCGATAAAGGATGGTACTTTTAAAGCTCCGAGCCTTCTATTTTACGCACCAATTAACGCGGCAGTGACCGGGTCTCATCGTATCGAGGCAGCAAAAATCTTGGTCGGTATCGATGAAGATTATGGCTATGATTTGGGATATTCGGAAATTGAAATGGACGTCATTGATGTCACTGAATACATAGATAATTATTGCGAAGAAGAAGATTGTACTTTTGATCAAATACCCTTTGATTCTCTTAGAGACATCTTTGAGGGAACCGACATAGAAGATGACGTCAAAGAAAATGAAGAATGGAGTCGTTAACACAAAAAATGCAAGATGACATTGCAAGAGCGGTCGCAATTATTGGAGTGGTTTTAGCCACAATATCGTTTTTTTTGAACCTATTTAAAAGATAAAAGGAGGCAAATTTTGAAAATCGAAATATTTTCAATTGATCTAGAGGAACCCATCATTATTGAAACAAATTCTGCCGATGTCGTTTGCACAGACGCGTTCTGCGGTCTCGGAATAAAAACAGATGCCGGTTTCTTTGGGATAGCTCAAAGGGACGGCATCATCGAAATACTTTACAATGGCGATTTAATTATCTGTTCTGACAGGATGAAAATGGAAATCGATATGGTTCATGCCCTAAAACAAAGTTCCGTTTCAGAAAAAATTGAAAAGCCAAAAGAATGATAATCGAATGATAATCACTATAACAAACACGGAAAAAGTAGTGGTGATCGACGGTGTCGAAACACGACTTTGGGAGGGGACCACAAGTGACGGTTGTCCGGTCCATTGTTTTATGCACCGGATAAGCCCCAGGACTCACGATAAAGAACAGTTAAAAGAATTTGATGATGAGTTGATCGAAAAACCACAAGCAATTTTTATGGATTTTATCGAAAAGTTTATTGTTGAAAAACTTACAAAATCGGAATTGCTGAAAAAATAAAAAGATGATATCAAAGAACTGTGACCCAATCACGCTGAAAACACCGGAGTCTAAAAATCCAACCTGCACGGCCCACCCGGGTTGACTTCGGTGTTTTTTACCCCCCCTGTTTGAATTATCGGTACTATAATACGTCTATACTTTGAGCCCAAAGTGGGCCTAACAAAGGGGTAATAATGAAAAGACAAAGTATTGGTGACGGAAGATGGTTTGATCGTGAAAAAGCGATCTGTGTAGAAGAAAGCACCTATTTTGACGGTAACAATCACGTATCTAAAGCGACAAATTGTCAGTGGGAGCACGAAAAACTTTACCGAACAAAATCAGGAGTTTGGATACTACATCATTGGTCGCAATATCAGGGTGTCAAACCGACGTGGGAAGAAATCGACGATAAACAGGCAGCGGAATGGCTCGTAAAAAACGATCACGAACCGATGGATGCGTGCGTCGACGAATACTCATCTCTAGAGATATAGGGGGAAAAAATGGATTTAGAAGCTGGCGATTTGATTTGCATTAAGAGAAAAGCGGTTTTCGAACTGGTTAATTTAATTACTAAATTGACGCTTCAAGAGAAGGAATTATGGGAGGTCAAACAGATCGGCGCAAATTTCGTCGAACGGATCTGGGTTTATTATGACTCAGTCATATCGATAAAACGCGAAATCACTGACAACCAAATACGGATAATCAGACGATCACTCGGTCTAGAGTCGATACATGATAGAGATCTCCGAAACTATTTCGTGGCTAACGAAAAATCAGATGATTATAAAGATTTGGAGAAATTAGTCGTGATGGGTTTAATGAAAAGAATCGAAACCCCTGCTTACCTTCCGGATGATTCACTGCTCTATTGCGTTACCCCCGCCGGAAAATTTTTCCTCAAACAATAATAGACGGCCCCCGCGCCCGCCCGGGCCAGCTCCCCGGGAACCCCCCCTCGAGGGCCCCCGCCCGGGCGAGGCCTCCCCCTCGACGGCCCCCGCGCCCGCCCGGGCGAGCTCCCCGGGAACCCCCCCACCTCGACGGCCCCCGCGCCCGCCCGGGCGAGCTCCCCGGGAACCCCCCCACCTCGACGGCCCCCGCCATCGATCGGGAGAGATCTCCCCCTCGACGGCCCCCGCGCCCGCCCGGGCGAGCTCCCCGGGAACCCCCCTCGACGGCCCCCGCCCGGGTGAGCTCCAAGGCGACTGCCCGTCACGATTATGATATAGAAATATCAAAACGAGGTGGTAAATGGATTCAATAACGACGATCGATAATCTAGAGAAAAAAATTGAAAAACTGTGCGAACAAAGCATTTCTTTGGCGACAAAAAAAGCCTATCGAACCGACTGGAAACTCTTTTTAGAATTTTGCGATACTATGAATTTGCCTGCGTTGCCCGCAAATACAGATACGATATGCCTATACCTGGCTTCACTTTCTGAAAAATCGGCGGTATCAACTATCGTTCGAAAAGTCACTTCAATATCAATGCTTCATAAATTTTCTGGATATGATAGTCCAACTAAAAACGAGAAAATAGCTACTATTCTGAGCGGTATTAAACGCAGTAAACAAACTGCGCCCAAAAAAGCAAGTTCAATAAATTTTACGATAATAAAGAAGATGATTGCGCAATGCGACGGAACTATCATGGGTGTTAGGGACGCCGCTATTCTTTCGCTCGGGTGGTCCTCTGCAATGAGGCGATCTGAATTGTGCAATATGAGGATAGGAGATCTGTCTTTTGAAGACAAAGGATTATTGATCGATATTCATCGATCAAAAACCGATCAGGAAGGCAAAGGATGCAAAATCGCTATACCATTTGGTTCCGAAATTTGCCCGGTCGCTTTAACAAAGCGATGGCTTGATCGAAGATCAAGTATTCCTTTACCGCCAAACGAATATCTATTTACCTCATTGGGAAATAGAGCTCGCGGCCAATGGTATTGGCCCGCAATCGGCAAATTGGACGATCGAATGATATCGAAGATCGTCAAACGATATGCCTCTTTTGCAGGTTTGGACGCTTCAAATTTTTCCGCTCATTCGTTGCGGCGCGGTATGGCCACAGAAGCCGCTTCAAGAGGCGTACCCGAAAGAATCATATCACGACATACCCGACACCGGTCTATAGCAGTCCTTAGGGGTTACATCGATGACGGGACTATCTGGATAGACAATCCCCTAACCGCAATTTTTTCGAGCTGCGCATCGGTTTCTAGCAGCGATTAAAATTCTCATATCGTCATCATTTTCCAATAGATTTTCATTTTGCTTTTGTGCCGGTGCTGTTGCTGGGGCCGCGATAGGCAAAGTAATTTTTGCTTCTATATCTTTTCGAATTTTTTCGATCTGCTCTTTCGTTATGGCCTCTTTCGCCAGCGCGGTGCCCGTCGATAATGGTATATCCGCCCGGGCGGCGCGATTGTCGCCGGATAACAGCGGCAGGATTTCTCTCTTCACAGTGGATTCTCTCACTTCGATGGAAAAATCTTTCCAACGGCGCTCCCAATAGGCCCAATCTATTCCAGAGTGATTGATAATTTCTATTCCTGCCGTCATCGCTTTGACCTCGCACCCTGCCCGCGCCCTTATCATCCGGCGTTCTTTTTTGCAAAAATCGCCGCCTGAATTGCTCAAAACTTTCTCAAGCGAAAAGATAACGTCGCTTCTTTTTTTCCTTTTTTGTTTTGATTTACCGATCGCGCACGCGCCCGCGTGCGGCTTTTTATCACTATTATTATTAATATAACTAGAGTTTACACGATCTGTGTAGTTAGTAGGATCGAAGGTGCGACAACTTGTCGTATGAGGTGAATTGTCGCACCTTTCTTCACATACTTGCCGTTGCGGCAACGGGGAAACGTTTTTCTGCCGTCTTTGTAGCCAATAAGAAAAAGAGCTCAAGCAGAAGAAAATTAAAGCGCACCTAGAATTCTTTCCAATCCTTAAATTTCCAATTCTAATGTATCCTGCGTTTTCCAATTCTCTGTTTGATCTCTGCAACGTTCTAATAGAACCTGCCTCGCCAAACGACGTTCTATAGACGGCGTCGGCAATAGCCCCCAAAGGCGCTGAAATGCCTTCGTAACCCATTCTCGCGGCCGCTACATAGACAGATAGCGTGCGGCGCGCCCTTGGCGACAATGTACCAGTACCGATTATTCCAGATTGCGAGAATTCAATATTTCTGACAAAATTTACATATGCCAAACGCATTTTGCAACTCTCCCGTATGCGATTTTGCGCCCTATAACGTCTAGATCTCCTTTAGAGGATACAAATATCCTGTACCGATCGAATTTTACCGACCGATCAAAAGAGACCGCCTTTTTCTGCCATGAAAAAAAACAACGCTGTTTCTAAAAACTTGACTCTCTATTGGATTCGAGCTACGGTGAGTTTCGAATCCTTTAGAGTGACGTTGTTTTTAGCATGGCAACCTCACTCTATTCTTTTTTTGCCGATTCTGCAAAGATATCCCAAACATAATTTCGATAAAATTTCCGCAATAGAACCGTCTTTTATAACAAAGCTACCGGGCTTCAACCGGGCTTTTACCGGGCTTCTACCGGGCTATAACCGGGTTTATTGTAAAATTATTTCTAAAAAAAAAATTAATTCTCGATTTGCGCTCAAATGATTTCGTTACAGCTTTAGATCATGAGTGATGGCTTAGAGAAACCCGAAATTGAAGAGATAGAAGATGATTATGACGATTCAGGCATTTATGTTCGTAAATCGAGTTCTGAAAAAGATGACGATCAAATAAATAGACTAGATTCGTTTTTTTCCGCTTTGCAGCCGGGTGTTTCGATACTGATCGAGCGACTAAAGCCGTCGTGGTGTTCAGGAGTTCTCGAAGAAATCATAGTTCCCGATGAGTTGATCAATCTTTCATATTTTATCGACACTTGGGGAGGGCAACTTCTTTCAGTGAAGATAAGAACAAGAAGCGGACAATTTTCAAAAGGGTGTCACAAAATTCCGCTTTATTCATATCCCCCTATGCTGTTCGGTAAAAAAATCCAACCATATGACAATGTTTCAAAATTCTTTGATCAAAAAGAAACTGAAATGAATTCATCACAGCCAGTTGTCGTTAATGCGCCACAATCGCAGTCATTGGAAAAAATTTTCGCTTCTTTGCCCGCGATACTCCCATTTATTCTAAAATGGTTTGAAAGCGCCGAAAAACGCCGTCAAAATGATATCGCCATTATGATGCAGATGGCAAATTCCAATAAATCTTCTTCGCCCATCACCGATATTTCACAAATTGGGACCATGATGTCTCAATTGTCCGATGTATTTAAAAAATCGATGGGGACCGAACCGATTCAAAATGAAATGGATTTCATCCCGCAAGCTCTAGATGTTTTGAAAATGGTTTTGAGCCCGCAGCAAAAGCCCAAACAGGCGAAAATAGTCGGCCCCAAAAGCGCGCCGCCAGCTTCGAATTTTGATCCGAACAAGATTATGCCGCTTCCCTCGGTCAAATCGAATCCATCGAGTATCGCAAATTCGATCTGCGATATGGACCCGTCTACAGCGGCCGAAACGATTATCGAGTCTTTGGCTAAAATGGATATCGGTAAACGTGAGCAAGCCATAAGCCATTTCCTAAATGAGTATGCGGAAATGGAAGATGACGATACCGATATTGAAGATGACAATGAAAAACGGGGTTGCCGATGAATAGAATTTGACTCCATACCCTGCCAAAATAGAGCGCATTTCGGTCAACGGCGGTAATGAAAACCAGATGCGCGAGACAATAAGACGCATGGGATCTGCCATAAGGGCAGCCAGTGTCTATCCGCCTATCCGCAATTTTGCTGCAGCGATCGCGACAAAAGCCGGTCCCAAAGATTTCATCGGTCAACTCAGACAGGTATATGATGAGTTCACTCGGCGATGGCGATACGTCAAAGATCCCGTATCCAGGGAGCTTCTTACAAACTCTCCCGAGGCCATTTGGCGTCTAACGATAGGTGGTGATGGCGTCGGCGTAGGAGCCGGTAAGGGAGCGGGGGATTGCGACTGCGCCGCGATCGCTTTGGGTGCGCTGTTAGAATCGATAGGATTCAAGACACAACTTGGAACTACCGCGGATTCCAAGGCAGTCGCTGGCCGATTATTCGGTCATGTTTTCATAAGAGCTTTCGCACCGGGCCTCGGTTGGATCACTCTAGATCCGGTTTTGTTCCCAAAAAAACCGTTCGGATCGACTGCATCGCACAGTCGGATCGCGTTTTGGAATCTAGACGGAAAAATGATTTCCGTGTCTGGAAATTATCGACAAAGGAGAAATTTGATGAACGGTCCCAATATAGAGCAATGGCAGGATTACGGTTTCGGTGGTGTTGATTCGGAAGAAACCGGGGAACCGATGGAATGGTCTATGCTCGGTTTGTCGGACTGGGGATGGATGAAAACACCGCAAGGTCCTATTTCAACGGTGAACTACTATGGATACATCGACGGTAGCCAACTTTCAGGCATGATGGCGGAAGTGGATGAAAATGACGATTGGGGAGGGGGGCTTGTCAGAACCCCTATGCTCGAGCTCGCGATCGATGATTACGATTACATGCTCAAACAAGGCACACCGTATGACGGCATGCTTGCCCTCGGTGATACGGGTGAGATCTATCACTACGATGGCAGTCTCGGCTTTTTCAAAAAGCTTTTCAGGCGCGTCAAAAAGAAAGTCAAAAAAGTCGCACGGCGCGTCAAAAAGGGCATCAAAAAGGTTTTGAAGAAATCGAAGTTCGGCCGCATGCTTTTGAAAATCGGCGGCAAAATCAGAAAAATCGCGATGAAAGTTGTCAGACCTTTGATGAAATTCGTCGGGAAGTGGGCGGCGAAATTGGCGCCGATAGCGGCGATGATACCCGGTTATGGCACTGCTATCGCCGGTGCGCTTGCGGCAACCGGAAAAATCGCAAACTTGATGAAGAAATACGGTGTCAAAACGACGGGCAAAAAGGGAAAAGTTCGAAACCTGAAACTCAATAACCCAAAAATGTTTCCCGCCTTTCAGCGCAATTTGAAACGGGAAGCGAAAAGAATGAAACAGTATTCGAAGGGAAATCCTCGAAAGTTTAGAAAACTCGCAACAAGCCTAGCAAAGAGGTAATTATGCCGTGTTTAAAGGCATTGAGAGTGTTTCCCGGGTTTCGATATCGACCTGAATTCAAAGCCCAGATACTTTCGAGGATGAATCAATATCATCCCGTTTCGATACCTAGAAAATATCTGGGCTTTGGCGAAACCGATTCGTTTGGGAGATATCTCCCGACAAAAAGCCAAATAGTACCATCGCCAATTGCAGGTTCTTTCTATCAACTCAAAAAAGGCGACACCTATTGGGCGATCGCGAAAAAAGCTTATGGAGCGGACCTTAAAAAAGGTTTGCTATTGATGAATAAATCAACCTGGAACGATCACATCGATCGAAAGGCAAAAAATTGGGAGGCCTATAAGGTAAAGGGATTACAGGCAACACCCGATTATGATTCCAGTGTTAATCCAAGAGCTCTCAAAGGCACTGGCAACGAATATCCCGTGGTTTGGATACCGAAACTAAACGGCGCCGAACCTGAAGATAGTGGATACAAAGATCAGGAAACTCCAAAGGGCGAGCAAATACCCGGGCCTCCCGGTCCGCAGGGTATCCCCGGGCCTCCCGGTCCACAGGGGGCGAAAGGAAGCCAAGGTCCACAGGGTATTCCCGGGCCTCCCGGTCCACAGGGGGCGAAAGGAAGCCAAGGTCCACAGGGTATTCCCGGGCCTCCCGGTCCACAGGGAAAAGGAGCGGGGAGCTCTATTCCCGGGCCTCCCGGTCCACAAGGGGCGAAAGGTAGCCAAGGTCCGCAGGGTATCCCCGGGCCTCCCGGTCCACAGGGTGTCCCCGGGCCGCCCGGTCCGGCTGGTAAGGGCGCGGGCGCTTCTATTCCCGGGCCTCCCGGTCCACAGGGTATCCCCGGTCCACAGGGTATTCCCGGTCCGCAGGGACCACCCGGGCCGCCCGGTGTGCAAACTGAATCGAAAGAAAACGGCAAGGGTCTTTGGTTTTTACCGCTGGCGGCGCTTTTCGCCAGTTTGAAAGGGCAATGATGAATCCTATCGAGTTTGACATAACTGATTTTCCAAACGACAAATACAACGCGGCTGTTTTAACAAGAGAAATCGGCGATCAAATATCAAGCGCCGATTTGTTAGCCATTACACAAAATTCAAGCGTTCAATTTTTGTTCACGACAGATATCAGCGCTGGCGACGAAACCATTCTTGATGACATTGTTTCCAACCATGACGGCGCCGATTTTACCTCGGAACCGTATGAGGATATTTCAGAGCAAGAATCAAACGACGATTCTGGAAATGAAATCGTTACGGTGCATATCGATGATATCATGCCCTACCCGGGTGAATACACAGTATTCGCCTATCAAGAGCTCGCCACGACAACAAACGACGGAACACACATATCGAAGGGACGTTTGCACGTCACAAAAAATGGAAACAAGGTCGAACGAGCTGAAGCGCATAACGATCAAAACTTGTTTCAACCCATGTGTCTCGTGTTTCCTTTCTCTGTTCAAGCTGGCGATGTGTTTACGTTCGAAATGACATTCGAACGTATGGGAGCCGACACGGGAAACCCGGCAAGAGTTCAACGGTCTCGTTTATCGGTAAAGAAAACCTGATAAAGCCGCAATGACCAAAATACTTGAACATCCCATGGGACCGGCAGCGATGAAAAGAGCGCTGTGTCATGAAGTACGGCGCCGTCTCGGTCGGTTTTTTCATAGAAACGTCGTAATCGCTTTCGAAGAATGGCGAAATAGCGGTGGTCCTTTCAATTACGACACTTTCGTAAACGGTTCAGGAAACCTAAACGAAACTTGGACACCTGAATTATTAGATCTCTATGAGCTATTAGAAGAGGAAGAATGCGCCATACAAGGGCCGCAGGGATTGCCTGGTATTCAAGGGGAGCCAGGGGATCCAGGGGAGCCAGGGGAGCAAGGGGAGCAAGGGCCGCAGGGAGATCCCGGGCCCGGCTCATACCCATGGGTTGCCGAGGGAACGAGCGAGGGCGAGTCTTATTCAACGAATCCTGTTTACATTCAAAAACTGCGTGTTTCATTTTCGGCTACATTGGGAGTTAGATATCGAATCGAATGGTATTTCGAAATTTACAGCCCTGCCGATGAGGATATTGTTGCACAGGTAGAATTAAACGATACCACTCAAATCGCAAAGTCATGGTTCAGGAACGGTCCCTACGCTTCAAGGTGGGCTCAATGTAATGGTGGGCTTTATTTTTCGGACACTCTAAGCGGTACCGTAACAGTCGACATCGATTATCAAAACGCCTATGGATTCGGTTCAAAAGGTATTAGACGAGCAAGAATTCTCGTAACGAGAGTGGATGAGGCGCCATGATCGGACAAGAAACACAAAGCGCTATCCCCTACTTTCCGGCCGAACGGATGGCAAATGCCAACGAAAGAAGGCTTTGGAATAAAGCGGAAAAGCTCGCAAAGAAAGTGACTTTGAAAGCCTATCTCATGCAAGTTCAGTGGGCGCAAATCAAATTCACTCATGCCTTTGCGGTGAAAAATGAAGTCAATCTAGGCGAGCCGGATCTTCCCGATTTTGCTGACCGTATGTTTGCAGCGCTCAAAGAAATCGAAGATCTCAAAAAAGCGACCAGTGGCGTCAATAATTTGAGCCTTGGTATCCGATTGTCAGAAAACGGAAAAGATCTCGATATCGTAAAGCCCAAACAAGAAACAATGTCCCTCGGTTGGATTTTACCGGCTGTCATCGCTGGTGTAGTGGTGATCGGTATTATCGCGAGATGGGCTTATCTCGAAAGCGAAGTTTCAGAGATAACCGCAAAATACAACGGTGTCATCAAAAGAGCAGACATAGCGCTTTGCGAACATGATCCCAATTCACCCATTTGTAAAGACTGGAAAAAGGCGAAAGCAGTAGGGGACTATTACAAACGAGAGTCGATAATCGATAGCGTAAAAAATGCGGTGAAAACAGTGGGCGGCGTCGCTAAAAAAGGTGTGGGATACGGAATAGCGCTTGCCATACCATTGCTGATTTTCATGTATGCACCGCGTCGAAAGGAAAAATAGAGATGGCGGATCTTCTTATGACACAAGAGGGCATCGAAACCCTATATAGAATAGCTGGATTTTTGGGTCATCGGAGAATGTCCCGAAACTTGAAACGCTCTTTTTACCGCGCCTATTACGGGTGGAAAGAAACGGGTAGGTTTAACATTGAAGATTTTCTCAATGACCTGAATCCAGAAACACAAAACGAGCTGAATGACATTAACCAACTGATGAAAGAGCTTGGTTGTGTATCTCAATACTGGATTGAGAAATCGATCTTTGTCGATGGAATCAATGGCAATGACGTTACAGGAAACGGTAGTGAGGAATATCCCTATCGAAGCTTTGCCTTTCTAGAGCGATTTCCAAAAGCCGTCGATAAAAGGCTGAGAATCATGATCGTAAACGATATGGACGCCGCACAGCTTTCTTTCGAAAACGTCATCGGTGAATACGGTTGCATATCGATTATGGGGGTCGGTGAACCGAATGTTGTCACCACTTCCGCAGGAGCAGGTCCTTTCACGCTTACTGGTGTGACGGCGCACGGTACCGCAAAGCAGGCTTATGACTTTACCGTCGCCGATAACTTCGGTGTCGATGAACTCTATGGCAAATGGATTCGATTCGAAACAGGTGATTGCGCGGGGGAAGTGCTTCCCGTTCACCAAAATTCGGTAAACGACCTATGGACAAGAGCGGGTTGGTCTACTACGCCAAGTATTGGCGATACGTTTGTCATCGTGACACCTGCGGTAACTCTGAAAACACAGGTGTTGAATATCGGTTGTTCGGGACCGAAAAATATTCCGGACAATCACGGGGAGGGCGCCCGTTTCAATCTTTGGAACCTGAACATCGATATCAGGGGGGCATACAGCCAAGAAAATCAGTTTGTTTTGTCGAGTGAAGTAGAAACGCAAATATCTTTTTGCACTCTTATTACCGACAATACTGATTTCGATTTCGCAAAAATCGAAAGCAATCTCAACTGGCATAGAAGTTGGGATCTATACGCGACACCGTATTCTAATTGCACTATCGACAATTTGGATTTGGGTGTCGAGGGGGACCAAACGAATTGTGGTTTGCTTTTCTATTGCACCACTATGCCTAATCCCTCTTATACAGAAATGAAAATTCAAAACCGTGCTCGCAAAGTTGCCGCTGTAGACGGGAGGGGGCTTTGCAATGTTTCGACTCTCATGAGCTCACTATCTCGTTGCGCTATCGGGACATTGATAGCAGACGAGGGCGCATCATGCGAGTTTGCTCTTAACCTCATATCAGGAAACGGCGCATTTCCGTCTATTAATCTCAAAAACACTGGGCCTTGGACGGTGACCGCTTGTCATTTTTTCGAAGGTTCGAACATGTTTTCTTTAAGGCTGGCAAAACTGCGCGTTTTAGTCGGTTCTATCACGAAAGGGACACTCACGGGCTATGGTTTTCTGTTTGACAAAGGCAATGCACAGGTTGTCGTGAACGACGATCCAGCGGCGCTTGCCGGAACTACAGGATCAATATGGTTTCCCGGGGCTGTCGGCGCTACGGCGTTTCCAGCGGCCGATGCGGCCGCTACCGATTCTCTGGGAAACATTTTTGCCAGAATAGAAACGGTGTGAAATGAAAAAGTTCGGTAAAGCCACCAAGGTCCAAACGGTCATGTTCGACCGAAAAAAGTGGACCGTTACAACTGCGAAATCGTGGCTTAAAAAACACGGTTTCAAGGTACCAGCTGTTGATTCGACTGTCCGATTTCATCGATTCAGACAAGCGGATCCGGCCGATTTTCAAAAAGGTACTTTCCGAACGATTAGTTTTGGCCCCGTCTCTAAAGGGATAAAAACAGTTATTGCTGTCCCGAAAGCGAAAAGAAACCCGAAAAAAACCGTCAAGAAACCTTGGCTTCCAAGCATGGTAGTTGATCTTGCCGATGCAATTTTGATCGATCTAGAAGATGGCAGAAAAATAAAATTTCCTCTAAGCGCTAAATTTTCCATGAGCTCAAATTTATCGGGAGATCAAATCTGGATATTGAGTCGAAAAGGCGCAAAAAAAGTTTCGGCAAAAGACAGAAAGGCGGAGCGCCTTTACGAATCCTTTACGGGTTTCGAACATGATGACGTCGCAAAACTTGTCACTTTGAAGCCCAAAATGATGAAACGTATTGGCCGTGCGATGAGTATTGTTTATCGTTCGGACAAATTTTCGAAACCAGGTAACATGATAAAATATGTTCACGCGTTTCGAAACTATCCCACCGTTTCAGTTGATAATATCCGAAACCCTTCGATAGTTGCCCTTAGGGGTGGTCGAATCAAAATAAAAAAGGAAGGGATCACAGGATGAGTGAAATACTATTGCTGAATCCAAGAAAAAAGACTCGAAAAAAACGGCGTGCCGTGCGGAAAACGACGCGGCGAAAAACCGCTCGGAAAACAACCGCTCGGAAAACAACCGCTCGGAAAACAACCGCTCGGAAAACAACCGCTCGGAAAAAAGCGTCGGTAAGAAAGAACATCGCAACCGCGAAAAAAGGAGGCTTATCAATGGCCAAAAGGAAACGAGCTATCAAACGACGTGCTCCCCGTCGCAACCCGTCAAGGGCTCGACGTGTAGGAAGGGCAGCCGCTGGGAGGGCTTTCGGCGGTCTCAATTTCAAAACGGCACTCAAAAATATCCCGGTAAGCACTATCGGAATGTTTGCCGCAAAGTGGGCCGCAAAAAGATTCGGGGAGGCCGCCTCTGAAACCGATCCGAATAGCTGGAATTATGCCAGCTATCTCAAGGGGTCTGGCGGCGCCGCCGCGGCTGCTATCATCGCGAATATGGTCAAACCAGGATCGGGTCAACGGGTTCTCGAAGGCGGTATGAGCCTTATGCTTTACAAACTCGTTCAAAACGAGTTGATCGCGCCAAGTGACTTTTGGGCCGGACAGTTAGGGCAAGATAGAGAACCCGGTGTGATCGAAACGAACAGCGAGGGGGAACCCTATATTCTCGGCGAAGATTACGAGTGGTATCCACTCACCGAAAATTCGAGAATGCAGGGTGGTTATGGTGATTCTCTTGTCGCACCCGGCCCCCTCGGAGATGCACTTGTAACACCCGGCCCTTTGGGTTCGGCGATGGATCAACGGTATGTTGATTCATTTCTAAGGAGGTAGTAGATGCAATTCCGAAACGTCGAAGAACAATGGTATCTTTATGATACCGTTGCCGTTTCTTCCTGGTGCGATTCGCTCGCGCATCCAATACCCGGGTGGTTTTCATCCTTCAATGACCTCGGTCAATCGGATGAAATTTCCTTTTTCAACACACGAAACAAGTCAATCGGACTGGCCTACAATAACCAGGAAAGTCGTGATCAAGTGCCTTTCGCGCTCACTGTCGATTCTGTATCGGTAGGCTTTTTCGCGCCGTCGTGCTCGAGCATGCTTGGCGATCTCGGACAACTGACATACCCGGGTAGAATAGACATCCTGTCGTCTTTTTGGGAGTCGGAACTTCCGCAACACACCTCGGCGATCTTCAAGGTCAACCAGGACGAAAGGCTGAAAACAAACTGCGGCATGTTGCCAGCGTGTTACGGTCCGGTAGGATCGGCCATGGCACAGGGCGATATGTCAACTCAAGGGGGACACAATACCTCGATAACAATCGGTGGCTTCGGAAGATCCCATCTAAAATACCGTTGGGAGTTTCCCGACGGTATCGGTATCCCACGGCGCGCCACTATGTCGGTATCCCTGCGTTTCGTGGAATGGGCGAGAACCTGTTTTCAGCACCTATGGGGACCGGGAAACATGCAATTTCGTGACGTAGACGGGGAATCGGAAGTCGTGGCGTACAAACCTTCAATGTTCTTTATCCAGGCAATGGTTATGGGGCGAAGGGAAGTTCAACAAAGAGGTCAATATCACGCATAGTTAAGGCTTTTGGGCCGATACTGTGATTGTGTTGATAGGAGAAAATTATATGGAACCCTACATGAATGTTGCCGAAAGCTATCCGCTATACGATACCGTCATCGTATGCGAAGAGTTGTACGGTAAAGAAAAAGCGATCAACGGGTGGTTCACATCGTTTGTCGACTTTGCGGCCAACGAAAAACATACGTTTTTCAAAAGTCGCACAATCGGAAATAGTCACTTGGCTTATTGTAATATGGATTCTGCGGACAACGTAGACTTCGTATACAAAGCCATTTCTCTTGGTGTGCGATTTTTCGCGCCGATCATGCCGGATAGCGATTTCAGCGTGATCGTGTCGCCGTCCATGTACAACGAAAATGCACACGCATTTTGGATGTTGGATTTGGCGAAACACGTCGGTTTGGACTTTCGAGTTCAGCAAGATGTCATTGTCGAAAACACCGCATTGGCAACACCACCCGGTTATGGCCCCCGTGGCGGAGGGGGAGTGGTTTCGTATTTCGATACGACAACCGCCCCCGCGCCAATGCAAGACCCGTGGAAAGTTGTCACGGGTAGCAACGGCGAACCCGTGATCGATAATCGGTTTCCCTTTCCGAAGCCGATTCAAATACCTCGAAACACCCCGATCGAGTGTAACCTCTATCTATCGACCTACGCGAAAGCGGTGATCGGTAATTGGATAGGGCCTCGTAGCTGGTATCTTCCCGCCGAAGCCAGTGACACCGAAGGTGGTGAGGCTACCGATTTCATTTCACTGAAAACAAGGTGGGGCATTCAGGTTTCGCTTTATGGGTTCAGGGAAGTACAGCAACGCGGTCAATATCACGCGCCCGGTGCGATTGCCCCGTCGCAATAAGGAGTCGTTATGGAATCGATGCAGCGCTTGCAAAAAAATGCCTTGGTATCAAGGTTCGACGCCGATCCCGGTCCCTGGCGCCCAATGTACTACCCGGTCCAAATACCGGTGCCGTTGGAAGCGGGCGGCAGTGAGGTGGGTAGTGTGACCATCAATAATCAGCCGTTCATTTGGCTTTTTCTTGGTCACCAAATTATGGGCAACACAGCCGACCCAGAAACTTCGGGGCTTTATCAAGATGGTCAATATGACATCGAGATGAAAGACGAACAAAGCAACTATCAACACGCACCGATAGCCGCTGGCGCCTCATTTGGCGGTGCTCAATTCGGTTATATGGTAGAGTTGCCGTTGCCCATCTGCTACCCGGGGGCAAAAACCCTGACCTTCCGTGTCACAAATCGATATACGAGAATACTCACACCGGAACCCACCGAGCCTATTTTCAATTTGCAGATCGTCATTGGTGGCGTTGCCGATTGGGGCAAACTTATCTGAAAAGGGGCTGTTAATGTCCAACCCAGAATTTCATCAGTCTGCCGCTTTGATGAGACGGGCGATTTCGGAGAATATCATCACCGTAACGCCAAAATCGATCGCCAAGTTTCGAAACGACGGTATAGATGGCTTCAAAGCTTTGATGAATACCGTATCAGAGCAATGGAGAGGCAGTCTGGAGGCCAGTAGTTGGCTCGGTCAGCAGTCTTCATGGCAATTGCCCACGACGAGGCGATATCATCAATCCAGACTGCCTAAGACAACGCCTAGCGTCCAACCGTCAAGCGCTCTTGACTGGTTAGTAGAGCTTTCAAGGTTTCCCGTGCCGTTTGGTTCAGTGGGTGTCATAAAGTCGTTTGAACAATTTCTACAAAGGGGAGAAACCGTCTATTCCATATCGGACAATTGCGGGAACCCTTTCCTTTTCGATACGGAAATAAGGTGGTTTTTTCGGCTTTCCGATGTTCATTGGGTTGCTTCCCCGTGGGTCAATTCTACTGGGCTTTCCGCCATAACCGATTATCTACCGGGCACACCATATGATGATTTTGCAAACACAAACGATCTTTGGTTTCCCGCCTGTTCGAGCAGCTCTGCCAATATTCATCTTCCGATACCGGGCGGAAAAGTGTTGCGTGTTTTCTGCATCATAAAAGCTTCAGAAATGGAAGTCGACGAAGCCAAAGTAGCGGCAAAATTGGCTGGTACTATTCAGTCAGAAACGAACAATGACGCCCAATTCATGATACGGACATCATGGTGAACAAAGCCTCTGAAAAATGGCGCGGCGCCGTCGTCGAAGAATTGATCAAACAGAGCGTACCGCTGCCATCGGATCTCATTGTATCCCTGATACATGTAGAATCGAGGGGACGGCCCGGGTTGATAAACAAGAAATCGGGCGCGTCGGGATTGACTCAAGTCATGCCTGTAACTCTAAAGGATTTTAACAAGCGAACTGGAAAAAACTACACCATGAATGATTTGCAAAAAGATGATTATTCATCGGCTCTAAAGCAAATCGAAGTGGGAATTTCAGTTCTTTCAAATTATTGGCGCTCTGCTTTCAACTATCTATCGCAACGATATGACAACGTGCCTATCGATGAATTGGCACATATCGCCGATCTTTTTTACGTCGCCGGTCCGGGCGCTACGAAGAAAAGACTCAATAAGCTGAACAATCCGACTTGGCACGAAATTCAAAACGCATTTCCCAAATGGAATGCGTTACCTCACCCGCGAAACGTTTTTAAAGAACCCATACCTTGGGACATAGAAGAAATAGCCGGTTGGCTGTCTGGCAGTATTTCGAAAATAGCGAAAAACCCGGTCACTGGTTTCGCGTTTGGAATATTGATTTTGATGGCAACCTACTGGCTTTTGAAAGGCAAATCATGAGCAAAAAAGAAACAAAAAATGAAACCAAAATTGAAGCGGCTGAAGTCGTTATGAAAGCGACAATTCAATTGCTCGAAATGGCTTTTGAAATGTGGCTCAAAAAGTGTTTCGAGCCTTTGTTTTACCGTATGACTCGGACGTTCACTCACTTTCGGGCTGGTGAGGAGTATGATACAAATATCATCTTCGAGCAGCTTATGAATATCAACAAGGGGAAACATGAACAGCTGTTATCTGATTTGACGGCATACAGAAAAATGCTGTTCGATGAAATTCCGAAAAAAATTGAAAGAATGAAAGTTGCCGACGGTAAAAAGTCGGCTTAATCTTTTCTGTCCTTGCTTGCCAGGACATTCGCCGATAATGTCTTTGCTACCCCATGATCTTATCGGCGTTTATCAAACTCCGTTTCCGTTCCCTCTTTTGTTCCGTGCCCATAGGTGTCCGCACAACGCCTATGGGCTTTTTTGCTTGAGAAAAACCTGACTTTGAAGGAATATGACGTAGTGATTGGGGTGCGAAATGAAAAAAATAGCGATACCGTCCGAACATGACATCCTAAAATGGCTCGTTCGGGAAAAGAAACTGAACGCGGCGATAATGGTCACTATAGATAGTGAAGATGCGCCGCTTATGTTGGCAGTAGCGCAAAAAGACGTTTATGACACGATCACACCACAGATTATAATAGAAATACAAAAAATAATCTGGAATGAAATTGAACTACCGTGCGAGAATAAATTACCGCTATGAAGAGAGTAACGTCTTTAGAACTATTGAAAAAATCAATCGACACGGGATTGAACGCCAACCTGACACCGGAAGATTGTAAAGAACTGGTTTATTTCATCCGATCTTTATTAGCTAAACGAAAAACTTCAATGCTTTTGGATAAAATGGAGACAAATGTATCCGAACTTTTCAAGGGTATTATCGATGAAATTCTTGAAAAAAAGGTTTGAAATGAAATTCAAGAAAGAAAAATTGAAGCCCGTAACGTTCAAAATTCATCCTGAAATTTTAGAACAGATCGATAAATATATAGAAAACATCATTTTTCGATCGCGCGGTCACATAATCAATATTGCCTTGGCTGAGTGGATCGATAAAAAGAAAAATAGAAATTAGGCTCCTGTCAATTGGGAAACAGGAGCCTGTCAATCCATAGCGTTAATGAATTGACCAAATAAAACATACCCAAAAAAAAATATCAACAAAACGATATCAAGAATTTTGGTATCAAAACGAAAGGCGCTTGCGATGAAAGTTTGGATTTTTTTGTTTGGTCTATGTCTATTGGGTTGTTATGCGCAACCCGATGTTATCACCTTCGATACCGACACCGACACCGACACCGAGGCCCGCGATACCGGCGGCTCCGACACCGAGGCCCGCGATACCGGCGGCTCCGACACCGAGGCCCTCGATACCGGCGGCTCCGACACCGAGGCCCGCGATACCGGCGGCTCCGACACCGAGGCCCGCGATACCGGCGGCTCCGACACCGAGGCCCTCGATACCGGCGGCTCCGACACCGAGGCCCGCGATACCGGCGGCTCCGACACCGAGGCCCGCGATACCGGCGGCTCCGACACCGAGGCCCTCGATACCGGCGGCTCCGACACCGAGGCCCGCGATACCGGCGGCTCCGACAC
>Ga0307425_1000778_pt1 | contig 19705 bp, 19 predicted proteins | sample SalMarWE160330MG_FD_202152 | JGI IMG/M metagenome (GOLD analysis project Ga0307425, IMG submission 202152) | Salt marsh sediment microbial communities from the Plum Island Ecosystem LTER, Massachusetts, United States - WE1603-30 | ecosystem: Environmental > Aquatic > Marine > Intertidal zone >...
GAAGCGGAAAGACAAAAAGTATATTGAATCTTTGGTTAGAACGTCCCGCTTGTAAAGCGGGAAGGTCGCGAGTTCCCCGCCTGAATAGGCGGGACAGGCGAGTCTCGTCGTCCCCGCCAGTAATATCAAGCTGTTACAGCGCTAGGCATCACCGTTCGGGGCGGTGGACACCAAACCGGACATCAAATGCCTTTGGAAGCACTCTTTCCAAGGGCATTTTTTTCGCCGTCTATCATCTTAATCGCCCATAAATAACGTGGCGTTCCCCCGGTTCTTTTTTTCCATCGGATGGCATATTCCCCCCTTCATACTTACAAAAACGGATATTCACATTATATGTATTTCGCATATCCTCCGGTAGTGATGGCCGTATATTGCAAGGGTGACTGCCAATGGCACCAGCCTGGGCTTGCGGAGCAGGGTCCAGAGCAGCAGATGCCAGTAATGGAGACGTCCTTTGCCCCAAACACCGAGCCGAAAGCAGGATCGGAAGAAAGCGAGGATTCGCTGGACGTCCATGGGCATTGTGATACTGGGGGCCTTTAGTTCTTGCAGAGAATTCCTGACACGCCGGTAGAAGTTACGGGGAGAATAGATCTGTTTCATAATTGAACGATACCCGTCCAAGAGCCTTTCCAGGCCCATTTTTGGGATGATATTGGTTGTTCCATCGACATTGTCTCCTGAAAACGCGCTGACTACCCGGTTTTCCCCTTGGAGCCGGTCAAATAGCCTTGTTCCCGGAGGGGCCTGGAGAATTCCCACCATTGCGGCTACGATTCCGCTTTGCTGAATAAAATCGATTTGTCGCTGGAAGATAGAATGCGTGTCACTGTCGAAGCCGACAATAAAACCGCCCATCACCTGTAACCCGGCCTGGTGGATCGTTTTAACGCTTTGAAGGAGATCCCGGTTTCTATTTTGGGTTTTATGACATTCCCTGAGACAGGCATCATCAGGCGACTCGATGCCGATAAAGACGGAATCAAATCCGGCCTTGACCATCATATCCAAAAGCTCCGGATCATCGGCCAGATTGATAGAGGCCTCAGTAAAAAAAACACATCCCCTTTTATCTTTTCGCCATTCAATCAAGGCAGGCAGTAACTGTGCTTTTAGGTATTGCTTATTTCCGATAAAATTGTCGTCAACAAAAAATATGGAACCCCGCCAGCCTGCATCATAAATATTATCCAGTTCCGCGATGATCTGTTGAGGCGTTTTTAACCGTGGGCGATGACCGAAAAGGGCCGTCACATTACAAAACTCGCAGTTAAACGGACATCCTCTGGAAAACTGAATGGCCATGGACGCATATCTTTTCGTGTGTATCAAATCAATTGAGGGGATGGGGGTCTGATGAAGATCGCAGAAACCGGATGCCCTGTAGATTTTTTTCAGATGCCCGTTTTTCAAATCCTCAAGAAAAGGCGGCAATGTAAGTTCGGCCTCGTCGAGGACAAGATGATCCACCTCCTCAAACGCCTCCGGTTCGGCAGTAAAAAGCGGGCCCCCCGCGATGACTTTCAAATCCTTGGCCTTGCAACGAGCGATGATTTGTTTCGCCGAGTCCCGTTGAATCGCCATCCCTCCGATGAAGACCAAATCCGCCCACGAGAGATCATCATCCGTGAGGCCATCCACGTTGACATCCACGAGACGCTTTTGAAATTCATCCGGCAACAGGGCCGCGACGGTGAGCAGGCCCAGCGGCGGAAAGGCCGCTCTCTTACGGATAAAACTCAAGGCATACTTGAAAGACCAGAAAGTATCCGGAAATTTCGGGTAAATGAGGAGAACGTTCATATCAGCAGGCTCCTTTCCGCATTAATATGGAAAAAATCAGTTTCCTTTTTTTCTTACGGAATTGACGACCTCCACCCCTTCCGAAAGGGAGACCGTATGGATTTTCATTTCCAAAGGTCTGGCCAAAAGGCTTTTTGTCCCGAGCAAAACACTGAATCTGTCGGACCTCAAATAATGTTCCAGGTGTTGGCGGCTTTCCCATTCCGAAATCAGGCTGAAAACATCATTGTTTTCGATATCACAGAAAATGTCGTAGATTAGATATCCACTTTTTTCCCCCTGTGGCTCAATCAATGAAAGAAGCGTTTGCAGAACCTCCTTCCGCTTTTCCGGAAGCACGGTCATGATTATTCTGGCTAAGATCATTTCGGCAACCTATCGGCAATGCCAGAGCCTTTAAGGGTTTGCAGAACCATCAGTAATTTTGGGAACCTTTGCTTATAAAGTCCTTTTCAAAATCAAAAACATGTTTCGTTTTGGTAAAATATAATCTCAGAACCCGAATGAAACAGTTGCAGAGCGATGATAAATGACCAAAAATTGAAATTACTTGCAATGCCGTTCAAGACATCAATGATAGTCATAAGACTATTCACCGAATGCCTATTTTCTTTCGGCTTCCAAATTTATTTTTTTCATCCGGATTAAATGTTCAATCATTTTTTGATCGAATTTTCCTTTAGCCTCAGAGATGTTCTTCTGAAAACTTAAGGCTATAGCGGTATCCGGATCTTTCTTGACAAGCTCGGCTTTCAAGTAAAGCTCTTTCTCGCATATCGTCTGCCTGAGGTCTTGAGTCGCCTTGATAAATGCTTCTTGCTCATCGTTTGGTCTCTTTGAGGCGCTCAACTGGAATATTTGTACCGTTATTCACTACTTTTTTATAAGTTCAATCTTTGTGCCAGGTTTCTAACACGCAGCGTCAGGTTACCCATCATTTTGATTTTTATGAATAATTAGTAAAAAAAGCACTTTCAGGGCAGCCATTAACGGCCATATAAAAAGGGGCATATTCAACCAAACGGTCATATATGACCCTTCTTAAGTCTCCTCGGTGTGATTGATAGAAAACAAGATTTGCAAATTGAATTGACGCTCAGGTGTGCAGAAAGAGCCGGAAATTTTGAATCTGAATCTACCCCTATGAAATAATTATCGTAGGAGGTTACAAAGATTCGAAATAGTTTCAGGGTTGCCGCACAGAGCCTTTATAAAAGACCTCGCAGCTGCCGCCTTGAACAAAGCGTTTTGTCTTCTTGTAAAGATTGAAGATCGGGGCGCCAAGGGACACGACCGTGTTCACCGCGCCGACCTGGGGATTGCCGAAGGAACCGTTAATGCTTTGTTTGAATATTGCGCATCCCTTGTCATCGAGAAGCGCCACTGTTACATTATCATATTGTTCGCTGACAAGATTGAGATTGCCTTTAAGAGCTATCCGATTATGGTGCGTCGCAAGGGCGCAGTCCATAGCGTCTGCTATCCCGTCCTTGATCTTCCAGTGGGAGATGAACTGTGTAATGACGCCCCGCCCTCCCTGGGTTTGGTTATAAACGTCCCAATAACGGTACCCCTTGAGCCCAACAGTACCGAGGGGGCCGGCGATAAAGAAAGCGCCGAGGTCGACGAGATTGAACTGCTGGCTCGTCTCATACGATGAGAGGACCCTGTCGAGGTCCATCGTATAAATGACTAGGTTATCACCCCGCAGAGAAAAAATACCGTCCATGCTACTCATCAGATTGAGACTTCCTTTCTCTTCCATCGTCAAGGAAGCATAAAGATCACCCTTCCCGCCGATCACCTTTTTTACGCCGAAGGACTCCTCAAGTTTTGCGAAGTCCAGCTTCGATACCTTCAAATTGATTTTATACACAATATCGACTTCCGACCTGTCAACCGTGGCATCTCCTTCACCCTTCGCGTCGAAAATATCCATGGTAAGCGCTGTGAGGTAGATTACTCCCTTCTCCGCTTTTATAGGACTCTTGATGTTATCGATTTCGAGGTCCTTTTTCCGCAGCGCCTTGCAGTCCATGTTTCCCGTGAACGAGACGTTCTTTATGATATCCTCTGCGCTATCGCCTATCGAGAGATCCTTTATTGCCAGATTGATTCCCTTCAACTCCGTCTTTTCACCCGTCTTCTTGTCAAGATAGACCAGTGCCCCTTGGGACAGCCTGAGTTCTTTCAAACTGAAAGCTGTTCCCAGCCCCTCTTCAGTCGATTTCTTTGCAGAATTTTTGAAATTATATTTATTCTCGGCGTATTTCACGATGGTAATAGTCGGTTTGCCAAGCTCGCAACTGGTGATTTTGAGTTGCTTCTTCAGCAGGGGAATTAACTCCACCCCTACCTTGAGTTTTTTGAGGGAAAGGATTTCAACTCCCTTGTTGGCAACATGGATATCATTTGCCGAGAAGCCAAAGGGAAAGAAAGAGAGCGCCATCTTCCCATTGATCCTGACATCCAGGCCGGTCGCCTCGGATGCTGCGGTTTCTATGCGGGGCTTGTAAGAATTGATATCGAATAATAAGACACCGACAATTGCAGCGATTACGATCAGGGCGACGACGACTCCCGCGATCACCAGAACTTTTTTCTTTTCCGCTACCATGGCTTTCACTCTGTGATAAACATTTGGGATGGGAATTTATGGTTTTCGGATGTCAAGTTTGCGCATACGGGCCCGCAATGTGCTGCGATTGAGCCCAAGGATCTCGGCCGCCCCGTTTTTTCCGCCGGCTTTCCATTGCGTTTGATCGAGGACTCGCACAATATGTTCGCGCTCAACCGCTTCGAGGGTTTTCTGACTCGTCGATAAATCCTTTTGCCGAGTCTTGAGTTCATCCACCAGGCGCAGCTTGGGCCCCGAGGAGTTAATCACCGCACGTTCAAGGACGTTTTCCAGCTCCCGGACATTGCCGGGCCAGTGATAATTCTGCAAGGCATTCATGACGCTTGTCGGAATAATCTCAATGGACTTGCCCATTCGCTTGGAGATCTTTTTGACGTAAAAATCCACAAGAAGCGGAATGTCATCCAATCGATCCCGGAGCGGCGGCACGGTAATCGGAAAAATATTTAACCGGTACCAGAGATCGTCACGGAACCGGCCCTTACGGACCTCTTCTTCCAGATTGCGATTTGTTGCCGCAATAATCCGTACATCGACTTTGATGGTTCGGGAGCTGCCCAACCGTTCAAACTCGCCATCCTGGACCACTCTGAGCAGCTTGGGTTGCAGTTCTAGCGGCAATTCTCCGATTTCGTCCAGAAAAAGGGTGGCACCGTCGGCGACCTCAAATCGCCCAAGGTGTCTGGAATGAGAACCGGTGAAAGCACCTTTTTCATGACCAAACAGCTCGCTTTCGATTAGGTTTGAGGGCAGAGTGGCGCAATTTACTTTTACCAGGGCCCGATTTTTGCGCGAGCTCAAGCCGTGAATAGCCCGAGCGACCAGCTCTTTGCCGGTTCCGGTTTCACCAAGGACCAGGACGATGGTATTGCTGCGGGAAATTTGTTCAACCTTATAGAGCACGTAATTGAGCCCATCACTTTGACCGATGATGTTCTCATGGTTGTATTCCAGCTTGATTTCTTCTTGTAGATACTCTCTCTCGGCTTCAAGCTGGTCTTTTAACTTCTTTATTTCGAAAAGTGCGGCTTCAGCGATTTCTTTGCCTTTTTCCGCCTCTTCCCTTGCTACTCTGATTTCACCCGTTCGCTTTTCAACAAGTTCCTCAAGATGTCTCTTATGATATTCACGCTCAGTTACATCCTCGACGGCCAGGAGGATCATCTGGGTTTGCTTCGATTCTCTGTAAATCCGTCTGGCGTTCAGATGCATTATCTTTCGGCCTATGGTCTCAAAGTTATGTTCCACCTCAAAGTCATTAAATGTGGAATTCTGAGGAAGGATATCCTCAAGTAGTTCTCTAAGCTTTGGGATGTCCCATTGCCGGTTGCCAAGATCATATATTAATATCCCCTCTGTTTCCTCCGGTATAACCTTGAAGGTCCGATAAAAGGAATGATTGGCCTTTACAACCTTCAAATCAGAATCAAGCACCACCAAGGGTTCACGAACCGAACCGAAGATGTTATCAAAAATTTCTATAAAGGCTTGTAACTTCCCTTTATCGTATCCCAACGCCTTCACCGTCTGTTCAAATTCCTTAATTGAATGCTTGTTATCCATTGGGAAAATCTACATTTTAATTTAGTTTTATTGTGAACTTGGCAAATTTAAAAATGAGGCATGTAACGATAGTTGAAAAGTTGCTTATCATTAGTGCAATGCCGGTAAAGTCCTTACATTCCCAATTTACAGCATGCAAAATATAATGTTCACTGCGTGGGAGTGTTCGGAATTCAAATATTCTTACATTTTAAGACTATCTATCGGTTTGAATTTATTCAAATATTGATATGGCAGTCATAACGCCGAGATCTTGTCCCATAATATCATAAAACCCGGAAAAACAAAAGCGTTCCTCTGGTATCAGGATGATCAGGTAGGCAAGAACAAGCCCAACCCGCGCACACCGGTTGAGGGTCTTTATCTAGTGGGCTGCGACGCCGGAGGTCGGGGACGACGATCATTTTTTGCCTTAGTGGCGTCATGACATATACCTCCTTTGGATAGGGTTAGATTGATCGGAGGTATTTTATAGAAACAAAGCAAAGGAAAAGGACTATTATAATAGGTCGGAGGAAAAAGCTAAGGTAGGTGGATTGGGAGATCTACCGCGGAGCGGTTGAGTTCTACAAGATCAAATCTTTAATAATGCTGGATTGAATCCAGGCTTCGGCTTTGGCAAAAAACTTTTCGGATAGCGTGACAAGAACCTTCCTCTGCAGCCTCTATCCGCTTATTGTTTGTCCTGTTCCCTCTGTAGAGAAGCAATATCTTATATACTTACATCCAAATTGATCACAGTACGTGTCTGCTTTCCCAAAGCAGTCGAAGTTACCTTCGTTTAGTTGTTTCCTATGAATGATAGGAGAAATGACTTCTTTGAAGCAGGGATTACAAAGTGATGATGTGAAATCATCTGGCCCCCACGAAATTACCGCATCTTTTTTCCACTCTCTACCGCATTTGATACACTTAACACGTAATTTATTCATATCTTTCACCATACCAAGCCTGAGATCCTGCCGTTCGCGGATCTGCAAATGAAAAACAGACGACTTCATCAGTTTTGCCAAAAAACGTGCTTGGTTGTTGACTAACGCCATCCTATCCAACCGAATCCTGTATCTATGTCTTCCAGTCTTTGGGCAAGGAAACAGCCGTCTTATCTAGCTAAAATGTTTACAATTTTACAATCCTTAACAAACACTAAACTTAGATATTGTTTCCGCGGTCAATGAACCAACGTTTGATAGGCAAGTATAATATAGCATATATTGTGTGTCAAGCGTAAAGAGGTTCAGGATATGGGTGTTAGATAATTTATTCCCGTTTGAAAGCTTCCTATTCAAACGAAATCTAACTTAATCAAATATAATTTACAGTTTTTAGTTTATCATCTTAAATCACTCAAGGATCATCCGGAAAGAGCGTACTTGTGTAAGGAAAAATAAAAAGGGACCCTCTTAATGAATTAGGTTGATGAAGACGGGAAGGACGCGAGTTTCCCTCCTCCCGCTCGCGATCGTCCCGGCCATAATTCAAAAAGACTTCGGGTGCAGTTGAGTTATTCAAGCTTATTACTAGGTTGGATCGAAGAAGCCGCTTGAAACAAGTCAGGCATAGTATGCCCCTCTATGATTTCAAGATCCCGTTGTAAACACAGTTCTCGGATAATTTATGCACGAGCGGAGATAAACCCTCCTCTTTCAATGCGCCAGCCAGTATTCTCAGCATGAGGCTCTATCTGATTCGGAACATCTATTTTAAAGGCTGGATTGTATTGTTATCAAGGTTGGTGAATCCTTCGACCCCCAGGATGTTCTCTGCGACAGTGTCAATATGTGAATCCGTGCCAATACACCCTACCCTTTCTCCACACATGGAGGTCATGAACCCAGCTACCACCTCAGGCTTCTCCCATATCCCATAAAAGCACCCTTGACAGGTCTTTATATGGTCATCAGCACTCTTTTCTTGGACAGGGAAAGATCCACCGGACATATTTACGGGTATCTGAACATGTGATATTTATTATGTGTTGAAAAACCCCGCCCTCTGGGCGGACTCAGAGTCATTTGGCCCTGCCTGAAGAATGTTTTTGAAATAGCGGTGGCCGAAGGCCATGAATCGGACGAAAGGCCATCTGTAACCACGAAAGGGTATCGTTTAACATTTTGCATGATATTGTTAAGGGATGTTGGTAAGCATATTTATAATGTAAATTATGCTAGTTAATAAGCCTGGGCATGATTCCAAATATTTTTCTCTTGACATCGTTCATCTGTTCGCTAGTATAGAACAAAACTCTATCTTAAAGGGCTTTATGGACACTTCTTTTGGCGAAACATTGAGGAGGCGCAGGGAAGAAAGGGGGCTGGGATTGCGTGAACTGGCCCGGCAGATCGGAAAATCCCAGGGTTACCTGAGCGACGTGGAAAAGGATAAGGCCGCTCCTCCGTCGGTGGATGTCATCATGGACCTAGCCTTGGCCCTCCAGGTGGATAAATGGGAATTGTTGAGGGCCGCGGATAAAGAAGTGGAGTACATTGCTAGACAGCCTGAAGCAGCGGATTTCCTGCGCAAGACCTCTTATTTTGGCCCTGAAGAGTGGAGAAAGACTAAACAGCTTGTTGAGATCGCAGGCCTTGGCAAGAAGGGGAAGGAAGGAAAATGAAGGTCCCATGGCTGGCAAGAGAAGAGATTGCCGGAAAGGCAGGAGAGCTGCTTGCTGGATACCAGGGTTTTATTGGCCATACCATAGGGCCGCCAATACCCGTTGAAGACATTATCCAGAGGCACCTTGGCCTAAAGCTGAAGTTCTTGGACTTTCAAAAGGGCCTCGGATTGGAAGGCGTCCTGGGGGCGACCTATGTGAATGCCAGGGTAATATGCCTGAGCGAAGAATTGCTTGAGGCAAAGTCAGAGGGCAGAATGGGCTTTACCTGTGCGCACGAAGTGGGACACTGGGTACTTCACCGGCAGTTCGTCAAGATGGCCGGGAGGTCTGACAGGCAGGAAAGCAGTATCATCTGCAGGACCAGTGATGCAAGAAAACCCATTGAGTGGCAGGCCGATTTTTTCGCTGCCTGCCTGCTTATGCCCGAGGACAAGGTCAAGGAGGCATTCCAGATTGTCTGCGATTCAGATGCCATTGTCATTAGCAATGTCAAGAGCGCTATTGGAGCAACATCCATTTGCGTGGACCCATGTGTTGAAAACTGGCATCTTATAGCGGCTATGATATGTGAAGCCGGGGGATTTAGAAACGTATCCAAACATGCCATGATCATCAGGCTCCAGGAACTCGGTCTGCTCACCAACGTTACCGGAGATGAGGTTGGTTGGAAGAGAACATATTCCAACTAAGTAGTATTGCATATATTTTTTGCCCCTCATGTTCTATTCAACCGAACAAACGGCAATGAGACAATTGGATGCAATGGCGATGGCCCCGGATATAGAGATATTGATTGATGAGGATTTTACAATTTTCTCCTGGAACGATGAGGCAATTCAGGATCTGGCCGAAGAACTCGGAAAGACCGAATTTGCAGAACCCCGGCCCTGCGGTTAGAGCAAAATGAACTATGTCGAGCATATTGAATCCCTCCTGGCCTCTCTTTGCAGCCTCTTTTACCTGGGATCGCAGGAACAGAGGCTCATGGTGCAAAGGTGTATTGAAATTGCTTCCAAATATTCCATGGAGATTTACGGGTATAACATCTCCACTGGTATCTGGCGGCCAGGGGGGAAAAGAATGCAAGATGGTGATATTGACCCGATTGAGATGCTGAATCGCATCCTTGCCGTTAACCATAAGACGGATACATCAGATAGAAGAGTCTTTCTCCTGGAGCACTTTGACCTCCTCCTGGAGAACCAAGATCCCCTCGTGCTCACCAAGCTCCGGCTCATAAACGACAGCAGTCACCACCTATGCAGCGTTATACTGATGGGAAGGCCATACCTGGATCTGCCTAGGATAATCTCTGATATCCCAAGGATAAATGTAACATCGCTCGACAGAGGTGACATCGAAGATATCCTGGAGGCCTGCGAAAGGAATATCCCTGAAAATGAAAAGGAGAAATTGAAGGAAACACTCAAGGGGCTAACGACACTTGAATGTGAAAATCTCCTTTCATTGAGCCTGGCCACAAAAAAGAGGCTTGATCTTTATTTCATCAATGAAGAAAAGACAAGCCTGATATATCAAAAAGCCGGGGGACTTATTGAGGTCTGCCACCCTGAGGGGGACCTCAACCAGGTTGGAGGGCTGGATAACCTAAAAAAATGGCTGGAAAAAAGGGCTCGGTTCATCGCACAAAAACGTCGTGACAAATCTCCCTGCCTGCCCCCTCCAAAAGGGCTGTTGCTCACTGGGCCGCCCGGGTGCGGAAAGTCTTTCATTGTCTCCTGCCTGGCAGGATCATGGCGGGTCAACCTGGTCAAATTGGCCCCTTCCCGGCTCTTTTCATCCCTTGTGGGCCAGACCGAGCAAAATCTGGCGATGGCCCTGGCAACCATCAAATCCCTGGCCCCATGCATCCTCTGGGTGGACGAATTCGAAAAATTCTTTCCCCGGATTGCAAACAGCGGCTCTGACGGAGGTGTCCTTTCAAGGGTCCTCGGCCTATTCCTGGATTTCCTTCAGGAAGAGAGGGATGGAGTATTTGTATGCGCTACCACAAATGATATCCGGGACCTCCCCAGGGAGATTATGCGCACAGGTCGTTTTGACGCGATCTTCTTTATCGACCTCCCGAACAAGGGAGAGAGGGGGGCAATCCTCAATACCGTCCTGAATAGATATGGATTGGCGAAAGTTATAATAACAGGGTCCATCCTGGAAGCGACCGAGGGTTTCAGTGGTGCTGAAATCGAGCAGGCAGTGACGGAGATGTTGTATGGGTGCGAAGGGTCCGGAAAAGAGGCAAGTTCGTTTGAGCTACTAGCGAAGGTAAGGAAGGTGATCCCGCTCTCAGTCACCATGGAGGAGGAGATAGCATCCATGAGAAAATGGTGTTTTTCAAGAGTCAGGTTTGCGTCAGGACCTGATGATTCCGGCGAGGGAGAAAGGAGGAAGGTATGTCGCATATTACCAGAGTAAAGACCACGCTAAAGGACGCTGCAATATTGGAAGAGGCGCTCAAAAAGACTGGGTATCATGTCCATGAACAGGGCCTTATTTTTGCGGGCCGCAACAAACAAAAAGGGATGCGGGTCGAAATTCTTGCCGAGAAGACAGGACAAAGGATAGGGTTCCGGCGCATGAGTTCGTCAGAAAGCGCATACGAAATCGTCGCAGACTGGGAGATGCAAGAGGAGAACCAGCGGGAGATTACACGGGCGATATATCAGTCCTATTCGCGGGAAAAGGTTCTGAATCTGGCGGCCAAGAGAGGTTATTGCGTCATACGGGACAAGCTGAACCTCAAGGGCCAGATAGAGATTATCCTACGCAAGGTGGCATAGGAGGCAGTATATATGAAGGGACAGATCAGGATAGTCGTTGAGAAGGACGGGAAGGTCACTCTAGGTGCGGAAGGAGTGATCGGCCCACAGTGTCTAAAACTCACGGAATTCCTTGAAGGGGAACTCGGAGATGTCATCAAGCGTCAAAAGACAAGTGAATTCTATAGACCCGTAAGGCTTACCCACAGAAATCATATAGAGTACAAAGACACTTCCACGTAGATTGGGTCTCAAGGGCAAATGGAACATCTTTTTTCAGATCTTCATGAGTCAATACAGCACGCAGACCTTCCCCATAAGTGCCAGAAGATGCTTCTGGAGATACTGGGGAAAGGGCTGGAAGGTGTTCGCCGATACAAGGCGGTGAGGCTCGTGAGGTTCCTTCAGACGATCAAACATGGACGATTTGGTCTCTTGAGTACCATAGAAAAAAAGGCATTGCTGGAGAACTTTCTTAATCTCACAATGCAAGGAATAGAAAAACCTCTAAATGATATCTGCCATCTCCTTTTTGAAGAAGACATGGTTTACAGCCCGTCTTGTGAGCCTTTGCCCGATAAAATGATAAAGGCCCTGGTAAGAATTTTTGCTTCAGAGAGGGCCGACAGCCTCAGAGAGATAGTCTGGAGAATCCTTATTAAAAAGGGGACTAAGCTGAGTGAGATGATTTCAGCGAATCAGCTTGCCCCTGCCCTGTGGTCGGTAAACCCCATATTCCGCAACAACATTGTGGGTTTTATGTTCCGACATTATAGCCCCGGCGATATTTCAGCGGCGCTTGCAAGGTATACTTCGGGAGCAAGGAAGGTTTTGCCTCCAGAGGCGCTCCGTCGGATCTTTGCCATAGGGAAAGCGGCATTGGAACATGAAAAAAAGAAATATCTATTGGTAGACGTGCTTGCAGCCTCAGACCCGGAGGGCGAAACAGTAAAGAAGCTCTGGCCAGATTTTGTCAATGGGCTTACGAGATTTGAGCTTGTAAAGGTCTTTATGTCATTCACTGGTGGCACGAATTGGATAAAAAACCTGAGAAAAAGTTGTCAATCATCATTCACGTTGGCATCTGAAAAAAGGCCTTCGTACTCGTACGGGGGCTTTCATGCAAGGCTCGCGAGGATCAGAAAGAATGGCCCAGACCCTGCGAAGCCCTAACTTTTTGCCATCCATTGCACCTCAGCGTATATGCCTTACGTAATACCTAAATCTATGGAAGATTTCAATGTGTGGCTCATCCTTATGCTAAGTCCATCGATTCATAAATTCGGTAACGAATTCATTTACTCAGGACTGAGTGCTGAGTGAGCATTCTATCTATTCTTATTCGCTAAAATACGCGACCGTATTTGCGAATCGAAGCACTAAGGGAGGCATGAAACGAACGGGTGAAAAGCAACATACGATGAGGAGAGATAGCATTTCATTCGATCAGACGCCGAATGGTCTGATGTGGCTTTGCTTTCCTCGTTTTCCGGACAGTATCTTCTGCATTTTCTGGTCAGCGTATCTATCTGCAAAGGTTTCTAGCAACCTTGCACTTTTCGATCATCCTTCCAAACCAGGGTGCCATATCAGGGTGAACACCTCGCCTTTGTTTCTTCAAAAAAATTTCTCAGAGAAAGAGTCGGTCTTTTTTGCACGAGTGAGGCAGACAATATATATCAACATTTTTTTCATCGGTCATTCTTAACTCGCCGCTGAAAAAAGGATCAAACTCTTCGATAAGATGTTTTACTTCACTGAATTCATCCATGAAATTATCTGTCTAAGGACCTAGCTTTATAATTTCAGTGACGAATTTATGTTCGCAATTCAAGCAACTATTAATGCAGTCCCTTAAAATGGAGAAGGCTATTATTTTAGAAAGTCCCCAGTGCCACCTATCATTCGGTTTCAATGCAGAATTAGCTTTGTTGGGAAGATAAATAATGCTTGATTTGTCTTTGATATAGAGATAAATATACATATATGGAAACAATCCTTGAACAGCTCATCGCGGATTTTCAGGAACGTCCGCTTCCTTCCCTAACCCGCCGGCATATTCAACTTCCATGGCTGCCTGGAAAAATCGATACCGTCATCGGTATGCGAAGATCAGGGAAAACCTGGTTTCTTTTTCAGGTCATATCGGACCTGCTTGAAGGAGAAACGCCAAAGGAATCCATTCTCTACTTGAACCTGGAGGATGAGCGGCTTTTACCTATGACGGCATCCGAGCTGCACCTGATACCCGATATGTATTTCCGTCGTTATCCAGCGGCTCGGGACAGATCATGCATATTCCTGTTTGATGAAATTCAGAATGTTCCGGGATGGGAACAGTTTGTCCGGCGACTGTTGGATACCGAAAATATCCATATATGTCTCACAGGCTCTTCCGCGAAGTTGCTGAGCCGAGAAATAGCAACGAGCTTGAGAGGCCGATCACTCGCAACCGAGATATTCCCGTTCAGTTTTTCGGAATCTCTCAATAACAGCGGAATAAATACGGAGGACACAAGACGTCCAGGCGCAAAAAAACGGGCGCTTTTGGAAAACCGAATGAGGACCTATCTCATTGAAGGCGGATTCCCCGAAGTACAGAATCTTGTCGGTGAATACAGGATTCGCATTCTTCAAGACTATCTGGATGTTGTCATATTGCGCGATCTGGTAGAGCGTCACCGAATATCTAATACTGTCCCGCTTCGTTACATGATCAGGCATCTTATGAATGCCCCGGCGTCTCTTTTCAGTGTCAATAAGTTTTACAATGACTTGAAATCACAAGGCATTTCATGCGGCAAAAACACACTTCACGAATATCTGGATTACCTTTCCGATGCGTATCTTTTCTTTCAGGTATATGTACACAGCCGATCAGAACGGGCGCGCATGGTCAACCCGCGAAAAATATATGTCATTGATACCGGACTTATCAATGCATGCTCTCGTAATACCCGGCCGGAATGGGGGCATCTGCTGGAAAACTTTGTCTTCATGGAACTGAGAAGGCTGTATGATACCATTGAATATTACAAGACGGACAATGGTCACGAAGTGGACTTCTTTGTTACCGACAGGCAAGGCAGGGAATTGCTAATCCAGGTGGCGGCAGAAATGGAAATTTCTGTGACTCGATTACGTGAATTAAAGGCCCTTATTGAGGCCATGAAAGAAACCGGGCTAAGAAACGCCACCATGGTTTCGCTGAATCATGAGGAGCATCTGGAGACAGAGGCAGGCGAAATCCACATCCTTCCAGCGTGGCTGTGGGCGCTGTCGCTCTATATGAAGCAGGGGAAGGGGCAATAGGGATAATCCCTGGACGGATATGTATCAATGGACCTTCAGTCTTGACTATCACACCAAGCAATGGTTTTCCTCGCTTAAGAGCGATTTGCCTCAATGCTACCTGGTAGTAGGCGCGGTCAGGGACCACCTTCTTTCAAGGACTGCTTGCAGTTTCAGACCCGGAGGGCCAAACAGTAAAGAAGCTCTGGCCAGATTTTGTCAAAGGGCTTACGAGATTTGAGCTTGTAAAGGTCTTTGCGTCATTCACTGGTGGCACGGATTGGATAAAAAACCTGAGAAAAAGTTGTCAATCACTGCTCACGTTGGCATCTGAAAAAGGGCCTTCGTACTCGTACGGGGGCTTTCATGCAAGGCTCGCGAGGATCAGAAAGAATGGCGCCCTACTCGCCCCACTACTACCTGACCCTCGGCTTGGCCTTTTTTGACAGGATGTTGAGCCCCTTTTGTCCGCTCCGGCACCCATATGTTTAAATATCTATATATCTCATCTATGTCGATGAGCCCATCTTTATCTATATCCGCCCCACCCTTCAGACCTTTTAGGAGGTAATAAGTAAAATAACCGTGACCTAGTTCATCGGACTCCCGGCTAACTTCATTTGCATTACATGATGTAAGAACGATTCTCCCTTTCCCTTTGGCAAGACGGTCAATGAAAGAATCCGAAAGCCTGGCACGCAGGCCAGAAGCAAGGATTGTCCGACCACCGGCGCCTCCACTATAACAACTGTCTGCTATGAATATCACTCTTTGCGCGGCTATAGCCTTAAAGATCCCGGCAATTTCATCCATCGGCATGGCGGAACTGTAAAGATCGTCCAAATCCGCGTCGTAGGGGAGGATGTATTTGGTAATCTTGTCCTCATCCTTACTTGCACTGTCCTCTAATGGGGCACCATGACCGGCAAAGAATATAAATACCGTATCTTCCGGCCTGTTGGCCTTTTTACGCAGTTTGGTTCCAAGTGCAGATCGAATTTTCCTCAATGTGGCCTTTTCATCATATAATTCAAAAAGATGGCTGTTGTTTAAACGCATGTGCCCTCGGAGATAGTTGGCGAACGCCTTCGCATCATTTTTGGCATACTTGAGGGAGATGCTGGGATTTTGATACCGGTTGATACCGATCACTACTGCCCATATCTCCCCGCGTTCAGATTCTCTGTAAACCGTGATAGACTTTGAGCTGGAAAGGTTTTCAATATCAAAGGCTGTAATAGTTATCTCGTTCCTTCCCATATTAAGCGGGATCTTGATCCTGAAATCCCTATCCTTTTGGTCTCGACCCCCACGCCCCTTTATCCCTATACCCCTTGAGGTGTCCAGTCGCCTCCCATTTACCATTATCTCAATATCAGCAATTCCCTGATCATCCACTGCCGTGCCAATAAGGCTGGCTGATGCCGAAGCCACCCCTATATTGTCCCTGGGAGAAGCGATCGCTATTACCGGGGGGCTGCTGGCCATTACAGGGCGTATCGGCAAGACATGCTCGCGCTTTTTCTGACCCGCTACCGTGATAACTTCGGGGCTTTCCTTTTCAATATTCAGGGCAATTGACATGTCTTGCTCATGAAAATCCTTTTGAGAAATGGTAAAGCGGACTGGTAGCGCACCCACACTGGCCGTTCGCTGAACATTTATCGTGAATGACTGTGGCTCACTTTCTGCTCCTGGACCAATCTTTCCAATAGCAACCTTCTTATCTCCATATATGATGATGCCATTCTGATCAAGTTGCAAGCTGAGAACAACGTCATCTGCGGTAAGGCCACCTGTGTTCTTGATCTTGACAATAAGGTCTACGGTTTCACCCTGCTCAATTCGGCCATTATTATCAGGGTCAAGAATCTGGTGGGTGATTTGGAGATCCGGCAGAACAAGCTTGACAGGAATATTGATGTGGTCTGTTAAGCCTGCAAAATCTTTCTGGCTTAGATCAAGTCGAACGTCAACTGAATCCTTCTGCAGGGTGCGCGGTACCCTGAAGAGGAATCGCAAGGGTACGTATTTGGAAGACGCTGATATTCGCTCTATATTCATGCGTTTCTTTGAGAGAAAAATATCATCGGAGCGCACACAGACCTCAACGCTATTTGCATCCATCTTCCCCTTGTTCGATGGTAAAATCTCGATTGCACCCTCTTCTCCATTTTCAAGAAATCCGTCCCTGTTTTTATCGAGGATTTTGAAGCTGTAAGCCAATACCGGCTGATGAGTTTCAGTGTTGATGGCAAACAATCTCTCGGCTTCCGAAGCTCCTCTCACATCAGATGCCTTTAGACTCACTTTGACTTTTCCACCAGAGTAAGTCCTGGGAATAGAAAAGCCAAGGTTGCCCGTGACGGTCTGGCCAGGCATAATCTGTGGAATGATGACCCTTTTTTGTTTTATATCTATTCCACTGTTGATGGATTCAATCTCAAGGGTGACCTGTATGGCTTTGCCTACACCATTGTTCTTGACAAAAGGGATAAACATAATGGTCTCCCCATTTTCAGGGATGCCATTTCCATTCCCGCTGCCAAGACCAGCGCTACCGTCATTGATTTTATAACTTGTGATTACAATATTGGGCTTTTGCAGCCGCGCCGCCTGTATATTCAACTCGTATTTCTTCGAATCAAAGCCCCGCTTCTCTTTAGCTATAATCCAAAAAGGGACAGTCCCCCCCTCCAAACCCAGGTCGGACTTTATCTTAACCTCCACATCTTTTGACTCTCCCGGCTGTATATCACCAACTGAGGTTGTCTTGGGAAATTGAATGCTATGGTAGTCGGACCTGGTATTAAGGTTTACGTCAAAGGCGGGTCCTTTGCCCTTATTGGTGATGGTCACAGCAATAGATGACTCCTCGCCCGCATCGATGGTCTTGTTTGGAATGAGGGACGAGGAGTCAGAGTAATTAAAAGAAAGAATAAGATCTGATGGGGAAGAGCGTTTTTGAACTTGCGCCCTGGCCATTTCGGGCAGACGCTCATACATGGAATCATCAAGCCTATAGAAGGCCTCCTGTATAGCATCTTCAAAGAGTGAAGAAGTTTTAACTAGAAAGGGAGGCCTTATAAAACTAAAATCAGGACTATCTGCTAAATAAACCAAAGGAAACAAAATAGCTCTAAATATAGCAAAAGGAAGTGATGGATCAAATTCGACAGGGTTATCCCACGAAACACTTGTATATGTATTAGAAGATGATGTTGTAATGCTTGTTAATAATTTCTTTTGGCAATCCATTACATCTATTTTCAGTGTTAGCCTAAGTAAAACTATAAATGGCGTAAGTTTGTCCATCGATCTTGAATCTGACAGTTTTTTTCTATTGGTCGCACCCGACGCGTTTCTGAGACAATGTCTCAAACTAAGAAGTCATTACACTACAGGCGGCTAAATAATTCGGGTTAACGATTAGATTTCCCGGGTTACTTGTCAAGACATTTTGATAAAGACGATTTGCCTCCTTTCTAAAGTGCTGTTGTTGTTTAAAATTCTTTTTACGACGGGCTACAATGCCCTCTCTTAAACCATTATGACACTGCTCAGGCGTGACATAACCGATGCCTGAATGTAAATGCTCTTTATTATACCATGGGAAGTATCTGTTAAAATATTCAATCACTTCCTCACGATCTAAAAAGCGACCTGGATACTGTGGAGCTGTTTTAACAGTACCAAATAATGACTCCACAAAAGGATTATCATTGGGGGTTCGTGGTCTGGCAAATAACTGGGGCATATTATGATTTTCAAACATATTCTTAATGGACTTGGCTTTCATCTGACGGCCCCTGTCATTGATAATCTCAGGACGTTGATCCTCGGGCAGGTCAAGGATATTCTCATTAATCAGGCCCTCTTCAAGGAGATATCTGGCTTCTTCAGCGGTTTGATGCCAGCTGATCAGCCATGAGATGGCTTTACGGGAATATTCATCCAGGAGCAAATACAGATAGAGGAAGATCCCTCTCTCATGGGTTGGCAGATAACTGATATCCCAGCACCATCGCTGATTGGGTCCGGTGATCTCCTTACGATCCGGAGGAATCGAACGGCCATTATGTGGTTTATGAATGCCCCTCATAGTCATCATTCCAGCAGAGCGTAAGATGCGATACACGGAAGAAAAAGACGCAAAGAATATATTCAGATCCCAGGCGGTTACAGCCAGTATGCGATGGGATAAGTCGGCATATTCTTCTTTCTTTGCCATTTGCAAAACAGCCGTCTTCTCATCGTGCAGAAGCTTATGGGAAGGATATCTCGGCCCCGGCTTTAAATTCTTCAGGCTTTGCCCGTTTTTCTCCTTCCTCCGCCAGCGCACCACACGACGACGTTCAACCTTCAATAATGCACAAGTCCGTGTTATGGAAACCCCTATATTTTTTGCTCTCTCAGTCATTGATAGGATATCAACCTTTTGCTCCATGCTTAACCATTTACCTTTTATCTCTCCCACGAACCCCCATTCGTTTTTTTTCTCAGGATCACCAACTCTACAGACAGATCAGCCAGGGCACGCTCTTTCTCCTCAAGGTCCCGTTTCAATGCGTCATAATCCTCCTGAGAGACGGTTTTCTTCTTTGTGCCTGGGCGATCTGCCAGGCGCTCAAGAGCCCCTTCTTTTACTTTCTGGCGGATCCGGGTTAAATCAGTGGAATAGATCCCTTCGCGGCGTAAAATTTCCCCAACAGGGTTCTTACCGCTTTGGGATTCTAAAAATATCTGGAATTTCTTTTCAGGTGATAAGATGCGTCGTTTCTTTTTGCCTTCAAAAGATTTTCCATTATCATTCACACTCATGGGACACTCCTTTCATTGTGGTCGAGGATGGGGTAACTCCGGTCGCCCTACGGGCTCCCTCCGTTACCCCATCTCTTATTCACAATACCATGTAGTGTAATTGATTCCAACTTTTGAGACATAAATTCAGAAACGGCGGGATAACGCACAAGGCAAATGCAACCGGTGGCTTACCGCTGTGGCTTCAGATAT
>Ga0307425_1000779_pt1 | contig 19691 bp, 16 predicted proteins | sample SalMarWE160330MG_FD_202152 | JGI IMG/M metagenome (GOLD analysis project Ga0307425, IMG submission 202152) | Salt marsh sediment microbial communities from the Plum Island Ecosystem LTER, Massachusetts, United States - WE1603-30 | ecosystem: Environmental > Aquatic > Marine > Intertidal zone >...
ATCACCATAAAGGATATAGAAAAAATAAGAAAGTATCCCAATTCATGCAAAGACGAATTGGGCCGGTTAAGGGTGGGCGCCGCCGTTGGTGTGGGGCCGGATATGGAAGAGAGGATTGATAGTCTGGCCGCTGCAAATGTGGATGTGGTGGTGGTGGATAGCGCCCATGGCCATTCAGAGAAGGTAATTCACACCGTTCAGGACATAAAGAAAAGGTTTTCAGATCTCCAAGTAGTTGCAGGAAATGTGGCAACCGCCGAAGGGACCAGGGCCCTTATTGATGCGGGTGCAGATGCAATCAAGGTCGGCGTTGGTCCAGGCTCTATCTGTACTACTAGAGTTGTGGCGGGTGTCGGGGTCCCGCAGATGACCGCCATAATGCTTTGCGCAAGAGAGGCAAAGAAATTGGGGGTGCCTGTAATTGCGGATGGAGGGGTCAAATATTCAGGAGATATCACAAAGGCACTTGCTGGTGGTGCCGATTCTGTTATGATTGGAAGCCTGTTTGCCGGCACTGAGGAAAGCCCGGGCGAGACTATACTCTTTCAGGGGAGAACATATAAGGTCTATAGAGGTATGGGGTCCCTGGAGGCGATGAAAGAGGGTAGCAAGGATAGATATTTTCAGGAGGAGACTGATCTTGAAAAAAAACTGGTGCCTGAAGGTATCGTGGGCCGAGTCCCTTACCGTGGGTCGTTGACAGACACCGTTTATCAGCTTGTGGGAGGATTAAGGGCAGGTATGGGCTATTTGGGCTGTGCGGACATCCAATCGCTTCAGAGGAAGGCGAAGTTTATACAGATTACCCCTGCCGGGCTCAGGGAAAGTCACGTTCATGATGTGATCATTATCAAGGAAGCGCCTAATTATAGCCTGGAATAATATGCCTTTTCAGGTCATATATAAGCACAAAGGGGGCAACTTCAATGTGGAGCTTCTCTCTTCTATTCAATTAAAATGACATGATATTCCTCAACGTTAGACACTTTAATCATTTTAGATCACTTTAGACACTCTGTTTATATGCGAGTAAACAAACCTTCTCTGGAGGCAAGCGAAAGTCGGGCACTTTGGACCCGGATTCTTTACATTGGCCTATGACAAGCAATCTTTATAAGCAAAAAGTCCTTATCTTGGATTTTGGATCTCAGTATACCCAGCTTATTGCAAGAAGGGTTAGAGAGAGCAGGGTGTACTGTGAGATTCACCCTTTCAATTTAGATCTTGAAAGGATAAGGGCCTTTTCACCAAAGGGGATTATCCTATCTGGAGGTCCGGCCAGTATCTACGATAAAAACGCGCCAATGGCGGATAAGGATATACTGGGCCTGAATGTTCCCATTCTGGGGATATGTTATGGGATGCAGTTTCTTACTCATGTGCTTGGAGGCACGGTCGCAAAGGCCTCTGACCGTGAATATGGTAGTGCGACAATTTCTATCCAAGACGATAGGGATCTATTCTATGGGCTTGGAAAGGCAGGCCCTGAAAAGGTGTGGATGAGCCATGGTGACCGTATTGACCGGATGCCGGAAGGATTTGTGGCCCTTGCAGGGAGCAGGAACAGTCCTGTAGCAGCCATTGCTGATAGTTCAAGACGATATTTTGGCGTTCAATTTCATCCAGAGGTCGCCCATACCCCAGAAGGAAGGAAGATACTAAGAAATTTTCTTTTTAGGGTCTGTGGGTGTGAGCCCACGTGGACAATGACATCCTTTGTACGGCGAACGATTGACAAACTGAGAGAAGAGATTGGAGAAGACAGAGTAATTTGCGGGCTTTCTGGCGGAGTCGATTCTTCTGTTACTGCCGTCTTGTTGCATAGGGCCATAGGAGACAAGCTGTCCTGCATTCTTGTAGATAATGGGCTATTGAGGAAAAGGGAATCCCAGGAAGTCATGGAGGTTTTTGAGGGGCACTATGGCATGGATCTACACCTGGTAGATGCATCTCGGCACTTCTTAAGTCGGCTAAAGGGTGTTACAGACCCTGAGGAAAAAAGGAAGATTATCGGCAGGCAGTTCATAAGGGTGTTTGAAGAAAAGGCCAAGGAAATGGGAAGGGCAAAATATCTGGCACAGGGCACCCTCTACCCGGATGTAATAGAGAGTGTTTCCTTTAAAGGGCCTTCTGCAACCATTAAGAGCCACCACAACGTCGGGGGATTACCCGAGGTTATGGAGTTAGAGCTCATCGAACCCCTGCGAGAATTGTTTAAGGATGAGGTTAGAGAATTGGGCATGGAGCTTGATCTTCCTCGAGAAATGGTCTCGCGTCAACCTTTTCCAGGTCCTGGGCTGGCCGTTAGGATTTTGGGTGAGATAACCCAAGAACGTCTTGAGATCCTCAGATCCGCCGATGTTATCGTGTCAGAAGAGATAAAAGTGGCCGGGTTATATGAAAAGGTATGGCAGTCTTTTGCCGTTCTTCTTCCCATAAGAACGGTTGGGGTGATGGGAGATGAGAGGACGTACGAACATGTCATCGCAGTTCGTGTTGTTGACAGCCTAGATGCCATGACTGCCGATTGGTCAAGGGTCCCATATGAAGTTCTGGGGAGAATTTCCAATCGAATAATTAATAGCGTAAAAGGTGTAAATCGAGTCGTTTACGATATATCCTCTAAACCGCCCAGTACCATTGAATGGGAATGAAGAAGCACCGCATATCCTTCTTGCCAGATACTTTGAATTCGCTCCCTGCGCCGAAGTGCCGTAAGATGCAACTTGCCCGGCATCATTCGTTTCGCTGATAATCCTTTCAAGGCACTAATCTATTACCAACGATGCAATTTCTTGATACAAGACAAAATGCTGCCCAACAAAAGTCGTTTTTGTACAACAATGTAAGGAGGTATTATGAAGAAAGATCTTGATGAAATCTTTATCTATCCAAAGTCGTTGGTTGATGATGATGCAATAGGGTTTGCCTCTACTGTTCGAGATTGGGCCAACAAGGAGATCATCTCAAGACGCCTTGAGTACCAAAAGAATTATGACAAACTATTCGTTGAAAAGAGCAAGAAATTATTTGTCGATATAGGGCTGGAAAAAATCCTTTTGCCCGAGGGATATGGTGGCATTGGGTGGAATAGTCCTTCAAGGGCTCCTGGAATGCTGCTTATTTTTAGTGAGGTCGGGAGGGCAGATGCCACAACGGGCTTTATTGGTGCAATTAAGTGCGCCAGCCTTGCCGTTATAAGTATGCAGCCCAATGACGAAAAAAGGACGTGTGATGCATTGATCCCACACTATTTCGCAAAAGACCTCAAAAACGTTGCTCTTATCCTTCCCGGTGCAGGGGTCTTAGGGCAAGAGGCCCCTCTTTTCTTGGGGAGATCAGTAGGGGTGAATACCCATGTTACGAAAAGAGGCCATGAGGTCACAGGCAAAGACCTGAGGCCAATGGGCCCTGCTGCAGATGCTGAGCTTTTTTGTGTGGCCTCTTGTGACAAGGAAGGAAAGTCACATATAGTCTTTGTCCCTTCTGATGCCGAAGGTGTAACAAAAGGGATGCCTTTAAGACAGACAGGGCTGAATGCATGCAGAAATACCGATGTGAGTTTTGACAAGGTGGATGTTCCAAGGGAATATCTCATCCAACGGGGAGGAGCAATAGAAGGGTTATATCCTTGGCTTAATTTACTGCTTGGAGGAGTTAGCATTGGTGCCGCAATGAATTTCTATGAGATCTTGGCCGATTGGTCTGAAAACAGGACCATCAAAGGTGGTGGCTTACTCAAGGAGAACCCGTTATGTGCCTCTGTGCTGGCTGATGTAGCCGAGGAGATAGCTACCGCAAGACTGATGTCTTTCAGCCTTGCCCATATTATTGCAGGGACTGGTGAGCGGGATAGGCTCCCCAGTACTATGACCTATCCCTTTTCCCAGATGATAGGATCTAGAATACAGCAGAGTGCCCTTAAGGCCTTAAACCGTGGCATGGAACTCATGGGTTCTGCCGGTTATGCCAAAGAGTGGCACGTAGAAAAGCACTGGCGTGATATCAAGACGATACAGTCATACCTGTGTGGTGTTGGTGCAGAGGCGCCGATCAAATTGGACCTGGCCAGATTTTTCTATGACTGCAGGGAGGTGTAATGATGAAACACTTTGATGAGTTTTCAAGGCCTGAAGAATATGTGTCCCCAATGATGAAGCACTTTCGCACAGTTTTGAGGAACCTGCTTGAAAAGGAAGTAATGCCGTATCGGAGAGAGTTTGATGAAGACTGGGATGAACACAGGATCATAAAACCAATATTCGACAAGATCATGGGCCGAAATGGCCTCGGCTTTCAAAGGGCATTATTTCCCGAGAAGCTTGGTGGTTGGGGTCTAGGCCATTCAGATTATTTGGGAGGTATTGGATATGCTATGGCTGAAGAGATGGGGAGGGTTGATACTGGTATCGCCGTTGCTTTTCTGGTAACACTATGGCCTCTTTTGACCATATTGGTCGAACCACATGTAAACTGGAGTTTAGCACGCGAGTTTGCACCCATGTTTTGTAACTCTGATAAGGCCGTCTTTTGCGCATTGTGCATGACTGAACCACAGGGAGGGGCAGACATAGAGAACCTAGAACTGCTCAGGGGTAGGACCATACGCACTACCGCAAGACTCGAAGGGAATGAATGGGTAATTAATGGGCATAAACTTTGGCCAACCAATACAGGAGGCGTGGCCAGTCTGTTGGCAGTCCCCTGTACTACCAGCCCGGGTTCGGATGACCCCAATGACTATGCCCTTATATTCGTTCCTGCAGATACCGAGGGTGTGACCCAGGGTGGGGCTTACGAGAAGGCAGGTATGGCCGCAGATAAGAACAGCGATGTCTGGTTCGAAGATGTCAGGGTTCCCAGTTGGTATAGGGCCCATGGTCCAGGCACGGATGCCCAGGTATTCATGGGACATATCATACCCCTCGGGAATGTCGGCAGTATGGGCATGCTGGTGGGCTCTATGCTAAACCTTTACGAAAGACTATATGAGTTTGTCTCAACCAGGACATACCAAAACAGGCCTCTAAAGGAGAACGATGCAATAGCGGGTATAATAGGTCAGATAGCTGGGGACATAGACATATGCAGAATAATAGGTCACGAGGGGGCCATGATAATAGATAGACGGAATAAGCCATACGGGAAACCCCTCAACTCTGAAGAGGTCATCGGGAAAACCAGGAACATGAAATACTTTGTGGCAGACAGGGCAGTGGAGAATTTTGGCAGGGCCATGGATGTCTTGGGAGTTTACGGTGTTGATAGGGAATGGGATATCGAAAAACACTGGAGAGATATAAAAATGATTCAACTCTGGATGGGGGGGAAACAGCTATGCCAGATGGAAGCGGCCAGGTACTTTTATAACTGCAATACCTTATAGGAGGTGGGAGATGGATGCTAACCGGGGTCTAATAGATGCTTCGGCGAGATCGCTGAATGACTTGCTGGAAAGACCTATTTTTAAAGATACATTGAGGGCCATATTTAGTAACATTGACCCTGACTCAAGCAGGGACTTGGTCAAGGCCGCCCTGTGGCATGATCCAGAGGTATTCCTTGCCTTTCTTGGGGTGCTCCCAGATATAGCCAATGCTATAATAAAGGCCGTTGACGAGTTTTTTATTCAACTCAAGGAAAAGTTCCCCCCTAAACTCCTGAATGAATTTGTAGAGTCCATGATACATGACATTGACAGGGAAAGTGCCAGACGAGGATTAGATAACCTGAAAAATTTGCTGAACGATCTCTCCCCTGCCTTCAAGAAGACATGGCAAGAAATCAATACCAAAGAAGGAGGTCAACATGGTCAATGAAATGCCGACTAGTGGAGGGGTGCTAAATGAGATAATAGATACGCCTGTATTTAAGGACGTACTGAGGGGGCACCTGAAAGGTATTGAACCCACAAGTAGCCCCGACTTTGTGAGGGACATTATGTGGCAAGATTTGGAGGTGTTTCTTGGAGTGCTTGGGTCCCTCCCTTCTATTATAAATGCATCGATAGCTGCATTTAGTGAGATATTGAATCAATTAGGTGAAAAATTTCCTCCTCAGCTTCTAAAGGCATTTATAGGCAGCATTTTGAACGAGATTGATATGGATGCTGTCAAACAATGTGGTAATTCGTGTAAATCCATCGGTAAAGAGATATTAGAACATTCCCCGGAGATTGAGTCATCCCTAAATGCAGCGGCGACTGAGATTACAGCAAAGGGTATAAACGCTTTTACTCAGTTCATAAATTCAATAAACCGGAACAATCCAGATGCCCTGGGCAAATTTGTCTCCGGCATAGCTGCCAGGATTGACGCGCCAGCCCTTGGCAAGGCCACTCAGAACCTGACGCATTCTGTTCTCGACGAGAGGCCTCATCTTGTAGGTTGGTTAGGCAGAATATTGCTCGGAAGGATAAAAAGATATTTCCGGGCAAAAAGGGAGCGGACCCATTAGCCGTATGATGACACATAATGGGCCCTAAGCTCTTTTTTTAATATCTTTCCGGTAAGGGTTCTGGGCAATGCCTCTGCAAAGATTACCTTCTTGGGGACCTTGTACTTGGCCAGTTTTCCTTTGCAAAATTCTATTACCTCCTCCTCTGTCAGGTCTATATCCTTTTGGGGAACTATAATGGCCATGCCCACCTCACCCCATTTTTCATCGGGGAATCCAATTACGCCCACCTCGGCGATCTTCTCAAACCTTGTGATGACATCTTCCACCTCGGCGGGATAGACATTCTCCCCGCCACTGATGTACATATCCTTTTTTCGGTCCATCAGGTAGAGGTAGCCTTCTTCATCAAAATAGCCCATATCGCCGGTGTGAAGCCATCCGTCTACTATAGTCTCTGCCGTTGCCTCAGGCCTGTTCCAGTATTCCTTCATGACATTGGGCCCTTTTACAAGGACTTCCCCTGTCCCTCCAGGAGGTAGTTCTTCTCCATTATTGTCTACAACCTTTACATCTGTGTGAAACAATGGCTTTCCGCAGGACCCAAGCTTTCTCAAGGAATCTTCTGTCCTGAGGGCAGAGATGCCAGGCGCCGTTTCAGTCATACCGTAACCTTGGTTGAAGGTGACGCCACGTTCCATATATGTCTCTATCAAGGAGCGAGGGCAAGGAGATCCTCCGGCAATGAAAAAGCGGACGCTAGAAAAATCGGTGCTGGCAAATTCTGGGACCTGTGTCATGAGGAGAAACATTATTGGAATGCCGAACATTATAGTCCCTTTTTCCTGTTCTATTAGCTTTAAGACGCCTGCTGGATCGAAGAAGCGCTGGATAACAAGCCTTGCCCCGCCATACAGGGCAGGGGTCGCCGATACATTCAGGGCACCAACATGGAAAAGGGGCGCACAGCAAACTATAACGTCTTGGCCCTTTATACCATACGTAACCGCGCCATTTATGGAGTTCCATTGTGTGTTGCCCTGCGTCACTACAGCGCCTTTCGGCCTGCCTGTCGTCCCTGATGTGTACATGATGAAGTGGGGATCGGCATACGTCACTTCATATTCAAAGGAGGGCTCTTTGTCGGCCTTGTCTGAAATCCAGTGCTCATATTCAAGGTCGTGTGGGGCGCCGCCCTCCATTTCGCAGACGAATTCCCTGAAAGACTTGACTTTGTCTCGCAAGGCATCGGCAATAGAGAGAAACTCAGGAGAATATATTAGCATTACAGGCTCGGAGTCGTTGAGGATAAATTCTAATTCAACAGGAGATAACCTGAAATTTAAAGGGACCATGATCGCCCCCAGTTTCGAAAGTGCAAACAAGATCTCTAAGAAGACATTGCTGTTGCCCATTAGCACTGCAACACGATCTCCTTTACGAAGGCCTATTTCCAAAAAGGCGTGTGCGAGGCGGTTGACACGTATGTTAAATTCCTCTTTGGTCAATTCCAAATCCTGATATTTGATGCAGGGTTCTGACGGGTAGCGATCCGCCCAACGTTTGGGCCATTCTCCTATGTTCATTATCTCCTTCCTTTCCGTTGTTGACTGAGTTGACTTAGTTTCCTCTTCCTGGTGAATGTCCGCTAACTTCGGTCATCGACATACCATAATCTTCGATTAATTGAAAAGGAATTTTTGCCCTGACCTTTGAAATGCGCCTCCGCCGGCTGCCAGACCTTAATTATTTATCCGCAAACCATTTTAGCAGATATTCTCGATCCCGCCAGTCATTTTCGAATCTCCCCATCAATACACCGTGACCGCGCCAGGGATATCCATCGACTTCGGATATATTTTTTCTTGGTATCTGATTTTTATAATGATATAATGTTATCCATGAGAAAAAAGGACATTGGAGGGTGGTAATGGAAGGACATGCTATCAGTATCGATGAAGGCCGGATACTGCGGAGATATGAACATATAAAACACCAACTTTTGAGCACCCCGGTCTATTTGTGTCCCGAACGTGCCTTGCTTATAACCGAATATTTCAAGAAATACGATGATCCAACAGAGCCAATGGTCGTCCGAAAGGCAATGGCCTTGCGGCATGTCCTAAAGAACAAGTCCGTTCGAATCTATCCTGATGAATTGATTGTGGGAAATGTGGGCGGGCAAAGAAAATCAGCTATCATTCAGCCTGAGCTGGCAGGTGTTTTTATGAGCGAGGAACTGCTTTGGATGGATAAGAGAAAGATTACCCCTTTCCAGATATCCTGGCCGGAGCGCCTCAACTTGCTTTTTAGGGTAATTCCATATTGGTTGACGCGTAACATGGCCTTTCGCGCGTTTAGATCCCGCATAACTCATCTCTTGCGCTACCTTGTGGAACAGCTAAACGCAACATATTACCTAATCAACGAAGCAGGGGGGATAGGCCATTTTCTCCCTAACTATGAAAAGATGCTTCGCTTGGGGGTTAATGGTTATCTTAAAACCTTTGATGAAAAAAATAGTGATCTGCACCGTGCCGCCAGGATCGCATGTGAAGGCCTGGTAGATTTTGCAGAGCGTTTATCTAAGAAAGCAGAACGGTTGGCATTTTTCGAAAAAGACCCGGATCGTTCAAGAGAACTTAGGGAAATAGCACGCATATGCAATAAGGTGCCTCGTGATAAGGCAGAGACCTTTCAAGAAGCCTTGCAGTCCCTTTGGTTGACTCATATGACGGTTTGTCTTGAAGGGCTAAACTCTGCCGTGTCTCTGGGCAGGATAGATCAATACCTGTATCCCTACTATCGTCGTGACATCATGGAGGGACGGATCAACAAAGAAGATGCCCTTGACCTTCTTCTCTGCTTTTCTGCAAAGACAACCGAACACGTCTTTCTTCTTTCCCAAAGGACGAGCGAGTATCACGGCGGCTTCTTGGTGGCCCAGGCGGCGACAGTGGGAGGTCTTGATAGGGAAGGGAAGGATGCGGTCAACGACCTTACCTATCTCTTTTTGGACGTAATGGAGCAGGCCGGACTTAGAGATCCCAATTATATGGCAAGAATCCATGCCGGATCTCCCAGACAATATCTGAGACGTGTGGCAGAGGTTGCAAGGAAGGGGAATGCAGTGCCCGCAATATTCAATGACGCCGCCACTATATCCGCGCTCACGTCACATGGCTATGCCCTGAGAGAGGCACGTGATTACGCCGTAGTGGGCTGCGTTGAGCCAACTCTTCCGGGCAAGAGTTTTTGCTCTACTGATGCCTCTCTCTTTAACCTCCCCCTGTGTCTTAAGCTTGCCATTAATCGGGGAAGACGGCTTAATTCTCGCAGACGAATAGGAGCCGCTACTCCAGATGCGTCATCTTTTGATTCCATGGCTCGGGTAGTGCATGCCTTCCGGGTACAGGTGGAATATATGGTAGGCCGACTGATAAATGATATGCAGGTTATAGAGAGGGGAAACCGAGACTTCCATCCCACACCCTTTTCCTCTATGCTTGTAGATGGCTGTCTGGAATCAGGAAAGGATGTTACTGCCGGAGGTGCACAGTATAACTCCAGTGGAATACAAGGGGTGGGAGTTGCCGATGTAGCGGACTCTCTTGCTGCCTTGGATGAGGTGGTTTTCCGGAATAGGAAATATACGCTGACCCAAATATTGCAAGCCATGCGCAGTGACTTTTCCTCAACCCCCAAGCTACATGCAGAGCTGCTCAATGCACCAAAGTTTGGGAACGATCATGACCTCCCAGATGCCTATGCCGATGAAGTTGTCCGTATATTTCACTCCGCCCTTGCCGAATACTACAACACGCGCGGTGGCCCGTATTTACCTGGATTTTATTCCTCCTCATGTCATGTTGCATTTGGAAGAAGAACGGGTCCCTTGCCCAGTGGTAGAAAGGCGGGGGAAGCGTTTGCGGCCAGTCTTGGATCGGTAAACGGGATGGACCGTCTTGGACCAACTGCCCTTCTGAATTCAGTGGCCCATATAGACTCATCCTTGGCGCCGAACGGATATGCCCTCAATCTTCGCTTCGATAAAAGCATGTTATCAGGTGAGAAAGGTACCGATATTGTGGCTGCATTAACTCAGGGGTTTTTTGCCTCCGGCGGAATGGAAATGCAGCTCAATGTCCTCGATCCTGAGATGTTGAAGGATGCCTACTCGAATCCGGGTAAATACCCTGGGATAGTCGTCCGTGTGGCAGGGTACTGCGCATACTTCGATGATCTTCCGGATTCGGTAAAACAGGAAATCATCTCCAGGACCCGCCTTGTGGTATAGCATATTGTGGTCTGGCATTGTCATTCCTTGACAGCCGTTACCCTTCCTTCTATATTTTGACCTTAACTTTAGTCACTTCGGGCTTTAGTTCAATTTAGGCACTTTTCCGGTTCATCCGGGTTAGTACACAGATGAAGGACTGGTTTCTGCAAAATCTCAGAAAAGAGTTATCCAATCTGGACAGTCGAAATCGGCGGCGTTCGCTACCCCCATTGGACCTGATCAGTGATGTGAACGCAAAGATAGAAGGCAAAGATGTCTTGCTTTTTTGCTCTAACAGCTATTTGGGTATCTCATCAGATCCCAGATTGCGTGCGGCAGTGATTGACTCATTAGCCCTCCATCCCTTTGGAAGCGGTGCTGCCAGGCTGATTAGCGGAAATACCTTTAGACACACAGGTCTTGAGAGAAAATGTGCTCAACTCAAGAGTTGTGAATCGTCCATTCTCTTTTCAACTGGCTATATGGCCAATATCGGGGTCATGTCTGCGCTCACAAGGGAGGGCGATGTCATATTCAGTGATGCCCTAAATCACGCGAGCATTGTGGACGGTTGCCGACTCAGTAGGGCCGAGATAAGGATATTTCGGCATAGGGATTACGTCCATCTTGAAAAACTCCTAAAGGACAACGGCCCTAGAAACAAAGGGAAGACAGTGATAGTCACAGAAGGTGTCTTCAGTATGGATGGAGATGTCTCGAATCTAAACGAGATAGGGAGGCTGGCTAGGCGATATAGGTCACTAGTAGTATTGGATGATGCCCATGGAACCGGTATATTAGGGACAGGGGGCGGGGGGCTTTCTGAAGAACAGGGAGCCCTTGAAGTCGTTGATATTATTGTAGGTACTCTTGGAAAGGCCCTGGGATGCTTTGGCGCCTTTGTCGCCAGCAAGAAGGTCGTGAGTGACTGGTTGCTTAATATGGCACGTCCATTTATATATACCACATCTTTGCCAATCTCTGTTGTGGCCGCTGCGGAGGCCGCAATTGATATCGCCGTATCCGAAGGTTGGCGCCGTGAACATCTGCAAAAGCTCTCCAGGTTTGTTTTTGATGAGATCTCAGTGTGGGGAAGAGGGCTTATCCATCAGACGAGAGACGGGAGCAGTTTACATCCATTTACTCCAATAGTTCCCGTGGTAGTGGGTGAGGATGCTGACGCCTTGGAGCTGAGCAAGCGGTTGCAAAGAGACAATTTCTGGGTCCCCGCCGTAAGGCCGCCTTCAGTGGCTGAACACTCAGCGCGACTGCGTATTAGCCTTAGCGCGGCGCATACGAATGAGGACGCAGAAAGACTTGTAGAGGCCCTTTACAGACATTCGAGGGCTATGGGCATATGCGGCTAAAAATGGCTTACATGTTTTTCCCTGCGTGGCCATATGAACAAATAAAATACGGTATGGGACTTTGTAAAACACACTCAAGCGTTTGGACATTATGAAGTTAACAATTCTGATTGTCTGGGATACATAAGGGGGGCCGCAGCATGAAAGAAGGTAGTGTCAATGTTGAAGAGCTGGCTGAGTTAGACAGGCGATATGTCTGGCATCCATTTACCCAGATGAGGGAGTGGATGGACCCACTTGTCATATCGGCGGCAGAAGGATGCTATCTTATCGACATTAAGGGAAACCGGTATTTGGACGGCGTATCGTCTCTGTGGGTGAACGTTCATGGCCATTGCAACCCTCATATCAGTCGTGGAATCGAAAAACAGTTGAAGAAAGTGGCCCATTCGACTTTATTGGGATTGGCCAATGAACCTTCTTCGTTGCTTGCCCAAAGGCTTGTTGAAATATCCCCTCCAGGACTTGAAAAGGTGTTTTATTCCGACAATGGGTCTGCTGCTGTGGAGATAGCCCTTAAGATCGCCTTCCAGTATTGGAAACACATAGATCCAGAAAGCAAGCGAACGCGGTTTATACATCTTGAAAATTCGTATCACGGTGACACATTAGGCGCTGTCTCAGTAGGTGGCATAGCCCTGTTTCATGAGGTCTATGGCCCGTTGCTCCACGAGAACTACTCCATGGAAGCCCCTTATTGCTATAGGTGTTCGAGGGGTCTTTCATGGGATAAATGTGGCTTTAAATGTCTGGACACCTTAGACGGGCTACTTTCCTCCAAGGCCAACAGTGTGGCCGGCCTCATAATTGAGCCCGTGGTCCAGGGTGCGGGCGGGATGATAGTGCAACCCACGGGATATGTGTCTGAAGTCGTAAGCAGGTGTCAAAAGGCGGGCGTCTTGGTGATATTCGACGAGGTTGCCACTGGATTCGGCAGGACAGGCACCATGTTCGCCTGTCAACAGGAAGGTGTTTCCCCGGACATCCTTTGTATGGCCAAAGGATTGACTGGAGGATACTTGCCCCTGGCGGCGACTATGGTCACACCTTCGATTTACGAGGCCTTTTTGGGAGAATACGGTGAACAAAAGACATTCTTCCACGGCCATACATACACGGGTAACCCACTGGCATGCGCGGCTGGTCTGGCCAACCTCGAACTATTTGACAGAGATATGACCCTCCCTGCCATGCAGCCAAAAATAGAAATTCTAAGCAAGAGACTCAGAGATATTTCCGATATGGATCACGTTGGAGATGTTCGGCAGAAGGGATTTATGGTCGGCATAGAGCTTGTAAAAAATCGATCTACCGGAGAGCCTTATCCGTGGGATCAGGCAATTGGCGCAAAGGTATGTATTGCCGCCAGAAAAAAAGGCCTGATCATTAGGCCCCTTGGAGACGTAGTAGTTCTGATGCCTCCTTTAGTGATCAAAGAAAATGAACTCGGGCTACTGGTGGATGTGGTGAAAGAGTGTATTGAAGAAGTTACAGGACAGTAAATCAGGTGTACTGTGAATCCCCTTTTTATCACAGGTACTGATACTGGAATCGGGAAAACTGCGGTAACGGCACTACTGGCAGCTTCGCTGAAGTTCAAAGGATTCAAAGTTGGTGTAATGAAGCCTGTGGAGACGGGCTGCAGAGTGGGTGAAGGTGATAGACTCCTTGCTTCAGATGCAGATTTACTGAGGAAAGCGTCAGGCACGGAGGGGTTGATTTCAGATGCAGAACTCTGTCCGTACAGATTTGCCACACCGGTAGCCCCTGAAGTTGCAGCGGAAAAGGAAGGAAAAGATATCGATCTTGACGTCATTCTGGAGACCCTCAGAAGTCTCAGGGGAGGTTTCGATGTTGTCCTTGTTGAGGGGGCTGGAGGGCTTATGGTGCCTATATCGAGAGACCTTTTGATGAGGGATATCGTAAAGATGATGGGCGCATCCCTGCTAGTAGTAGGTCGCGCGGGCCTGGGTACAATTAACCACTGTCTTTTGACCCTTGGTGCCGCTCTGGAAAAGTCCATCCCAATATTTGGAGTTGTCCTGAACACGCCTGTGGGGCCCGAAGCCGGTGAAGACCCATCTATAGAAGACAATGTGAGGTTTATATCATATTACGGTAATACCCCGGTTTGGGGACCATTGCCATACGATAATGAAGTCTCTTGTGGGCGGATATTACCCTGGGAAAGTGATACCCTTTTAGGGCATATCTCTCCTCTGGTTGAAAAAGTCATAACCTTTTTGCGCTTTTGAAGCCCTGGAGGAGGACCGGCCCACTTATGGGCCTCGAGAGGGTATGGATAACAGAACAATGCCTTTGTACAGGGAGCGCACTTACAGGAAAAGGGTCAACACCAGGGATCTTGTCTCCTTTCATGTGGTAATTAAAGAAACCGACCTATGGGTCAGCGCCGACCTGGACCTGACAAAAGAGACCAGAGACCTAATATTTGACTGCAGGCACCAGATTGAAACCTATATAAACTTTCATCCCGATTTCCTGTCCGCGTTGTTGCCCTGGCAGGAAGACCCTTGTGCCCCTCCATTGGTCAGGGAAATGATCAAAGTCACTAGAGATCTGGGGGTTGGTCCAATGGCTTCTGTGGCCGGCGCTATCGCACAATATGTCGCTGGTGGGCTGCTCAACATCACAAGGCAGGTTATCGTTGAAAACGGAGGGGACATCTATCTTAAGGCCGACAGGCCGATGACGGTCTCAATTTTTGCCGGAAGATCTCCATTGAGTGAGAAACTGGGCCTATCGATTCCCGTGAGGCATATGCCCTTAGCCGTTTGCACTTCATCAGGCACCGTGGGTCATTCCCTCAGTATGGGGGTTGCGGATGCCGTTTGTCTAATCTCACCCTCAGCTACGCTTGCGGATGCATGTGCTACCGCCCTTGGGAACGGGATCAATGGTAAGGGAGATCTCGAAAAAGTGGCTGCCCTGGCCAGACAGGTCAAGGGGATCTTGGGAGGTGTGGTTATTGTTGATGACAGAATGGCTACCTGGGGAGATATTGAACTGATAGAGCTATAAGTAACTGCCTTTGTTCATTGTCAGTTGTGAAACCCCCGCTATGCGGGAGTCAGAGAAATTAGGCTATGCCGTACCAGAAATCAAGGTCATAAAGTGAGTCCCGTTCCGGGCGGGATTAATGTAGAGCTTCGCTCTTCTATTCAGTAAAATGACATAAAATTCCTTAACTTTAGGCACTTTAGCCATTTTAGATCACTTTAGTCACTCCCCCTCTGGACCCGGATTCTTTACTGCCCGTGGTCCAACGGGCAACTGACATTGGCCTATGTGGCTTACAACCTGTAGTATCCCGGATTGGGACCATAATCACAGGTCAAAGAGTTTTTCATCTACCCTTGGCGGGCGATATTTTAAGACTGTTGCGGCCTTTTCTTTTAAGGCAAAAGGTTCTTCCTCTTCCAGGATATCTCCCATGTCCGCTTCTATATCTTCAGGGTCTTCGCCGGACTCCATTCTTCTGAGTGCTTCCTCCATGCCCGGGCCGAGATTTAGGCCAGTCATGTCTGTCAACTTGCGCATAAGGTTAGCGGCCTGCCTTGGATCATCTTCGTCGACATGTTCCACCTCTTTTGCCAGAAGACTCATTGCCCTTTCCATTTTGTTTTCATCCAGATCGGGTAAGGGCATTTTATCTTCCTCTCCCCGGTTCCGAGGGGTGACAAAGGCCGACACGCGGCGATCTAACACGATTTTCTGGCAATGCGGACATAATGGTCTTTTTTCGGTATTCACCGACTTGGAGAAAAAATTGAAGATTGTGTTGCATTTCGCGCAATAGAACTCATAAATAGGCATTTCCTTCATAACCTCCGGCCATACTTATTTTGAAAGGCCCCAAAACTGTTCCTACCCATTTCAGATACAAAAAGAATTTTAGATAGTCAAATGTTTTTGGGATTGACCTCCAGATTTGGACAAGGCCTCATAAGAAGTATGTGAAGGTGCGTTGGCACCATGAAGGTAAGATTATGCCTTGTCTTTTTTTCTGATGTTGGTATACTTCAGTCCCGAATTTTTGCTCAAAGGGGGCGTTTATTCCGGTAAAGAAATGAAAATTGGAGTCATATCAGATACACATCTCCATAAGTTGACAAGAGAATTCAGGGCAATTTATGAGGAATATCTATCTGATAAGGATATCATTTTGCACGCGGGTGATGTTGTTTCATCCGAAGTTGTTGATTTCCTGAAAGGAAAAAACTTTCATGGGGTTCACGGAAATATGGACCCCCCTGAGCTAAAGTCGGCCCTCCCAGATAAAAAGATTATAGATTTAGGGGGAGTGCGGCTGGGATTGATACATGGATGGGGGTCCCCTGTAGGTCTTGAACACCGAATCTGGACCGAGTTTAAGCGGGTAGACGCGATCGTCTACGGCCATTCACATCATGCGGCAAATCACGTTCGGGAGGGCGTGCTCCTTTTTAATCCAGGGACGGCGACGGGCTTTACGTCTTCTGGTATTCGTACCTTGGGGGTCTTGGAAGTAGGTGATTCGATTCGTGGTCAAATCATCAGGTTGTGAGAAAGGAAGATGAAGACACTTTGGGCGCCCTGGAGAATGGAATATATTCTTTCTAATCAGAAAGGCGGAGATTGTATTTTCTGCCCTGGAACTGATCGAGGCAAAGATAAGGAAAGGCTGATTCTATATCTTGGATCTTTGTCTATGGTGATGATGAATCGCTTTCCATATACTAATGGGCACCTTTTGATTTCACCTGTGAGACATGTCGCGGACCTGGAATCCCTTTCCGAGGAAGAGACAATAGACCTTGCGATCATGGTTCGGAGGTCCGTTGGGGTATTGAGGAAGTTAATCGGTCCAGAGGGGTTTAATGTGGGACTTAACTTAGGTAGGAGTGCGGGTGCCGGCGTGGAGGAGCACTTGCACTATCACATCGTACCACGTTGGAATGGGGATACGAATTATATCACTGTTTTGGGGGAGGTAAGGGTAATTCCTGAACATATAGAGGAGACTTATCACAAACTCTTTCCGTATTTTCAGAGGCCGAAATTTCAATTTGGAGGGAACAAATGAATAATCTGAAATGGTTGTTTGTGGTTTTGTTGTTATTGCTAGGGTTTATTGTGGCCGTCCAGAACTATGGAACTCTGGTCAACCCAGTTACTTTTGGATTAGATCTCTACTTTATCAAATATGAGACATCAGGAATGCCTCTTGCTCTTGTCGCGGTCATTACCTTTCTAATTGGTCTTATCGCAGCGTGGCTATACGGAATTTCGGAACGTTTCCGTCTCCGGAAACAGATCAAGTCCCTGATAAGGGACAGCAGAGAAAAAGAGAAGGAGCTAAATTCTTTGAGGAATCTCCCTGTAACCACCGAAATTGTGAGCTCAGATCATACCTCAGGAACCTGATTCAATATCAAGGAATCTGGATAACCTTGTGAAACGGCAATGGTCTGCCATTTATTCCATTAATCGAATATTCGTAACACATTAGCTATTGACCACAGGATAACGTTTCGGGGTTATTCGTGGAATACATTTTTTGAGCTTCCAAGGCGATTAAACTGTTCGAGAGTTAGACAAATGGACACGATGGTCTTTTGGAATGAGGGAGACATTTAATGTGGGAGCCGATTGTCCAATGGTTCTTTGGCCAAGGAAACCTGCACCTTTTATTAGGAATCATTATTGCCTTTGTGGTCGGCTCAATCATCGGACGAAGGATGAGCTGGTCAAGGGATGAAAAGAAAAAATCCATTACCAGCAAGGGTTATAGGTCCTTATTCAAGGGGGTTCAATACATTCTATCAAATGACCACGATCATGCGATAGAGGAATTAACCAAATCAGTAAAGGTCAATTCCGACACCATAGAGACCTATGTGGCCCTTGGCAATCTCTACCGATCAAAGGGAGATATTGATCGGGCCATCCGCATACGCCAAACCATCATTTTAAGGCCCAACATCAATGAACAGATAAAGCTCAACGCCCTCTTTGACCTCGGGGTGGATTATCGAAGGGGGGGGTTTTTAAGTCGGGCGTTGAAGACCTTTCAACAGGTGATAGATAAACGCCCCGGTGATATTGAGACTCTGAAGGAGATTGAAAGAATTTTTGAAGAGCTAAAGGATTGGGAGAATGCATATCGTACCCGGCAAAGGCTTTCCAGGTTGGTGAAGGGTGAGCATCGCCACATACTTGCCCATCATCTGGTTGAGATGGGAAAGGCCCAGCAACAAAAGGGCGCGACAGGCAAGGCCACCTCTCTTTTTAATAAGGCTATCTCTACCCATAAGGAATGCGTTGATGCGTATCTTCACCTAGGAGACCTTTACTTTGGCAAACACGAATATAAGAAGGCAATCTCAATATGGAAAAAGGTGCTAAACGTGGCGCCCCAACTTACATTTCTTGCCTATCGTCGCCTTGAAGGTGCCTATTCAAAAATGAAGGACCTGAAGCCGGTTGAAAGCTTTTTGAAGGAATGCTCCAGTGGCAACCCCGATTCCTTCACTCATATGGCGCTCGCCAGGTATCTCTATAATGAAAATGATATCAAAGGCGCACTCAGGCAGATACAAAATGCACTCACATTAAATCCCTCCTCTCTTGAGGCCAAGAAATTCAAAGGGGAAATTCTTCTTAACCACGGGAGTGAAACGGATGCCTTGACAGGCTACAGGGAGTTTCTGGGCTCCCTTGACGTCCCGTATCTTAAATTTCAATGCTCGCAGTGTGGACTTCAGACAGATGAGCTTCAATGGCAATGTCCGCAATGTAAGAGGTGGGACACAATTTGTCTGATAGATTCCACGGGGGGTCGGTCCACCGCTACCATAAATCCAGAGACAGGGATTAAGGGTGAGCGGTAAGCAAGATAAGATCCATTGAACACGGGCGTGAAAAAGTGATTAGCCCTAGAATGATATAATGAATTATTCTTATATCAAAACATGTTATGAAAATAAGTTAAAGTCATTTAGAGGCATAAGATTATGGCGCAGCCCACACCTATGATAAGGCAATATATGCGTATCAAAGGTGATTACCCTGATGCTATTTTGTTTTTCCGTATGGGTGATTTTTACGAGATGTTCTTTGATGATGCCCAGACTGCGTCCAGGATCCTCGGTATTACACTCACGACCAGAGGGACTTACAACGGGAAGAAGGTGCCGATGTGTGGCATACCCCATCATGCCTCAAAATCATATGTAGGGAAGCTGGTATATAGTGGTTGGAAGGTTGCTATCTGTGACCAGGTGGAAGATCCAAGGTCCAGCAAGGGGATCGTAAAAAGGGATGTGACCAGAGTGGTTACCCCAGGCTCTATTGTAGATGAAGGAGATGTGGACGATAAGAATAATCTGTTTATGGCCGCGATCTATGGGGGAGCTATTCAGAAAGCCCCGCAAGACGAGACCAATGGAGATGAAAGGTATGGATTGGCTCATGTAGACCTGTCGACCGGGGAATTTCGCCTGACAGAGGTTCGGACATATAACGAACTACTGGACGAATTGGGACGAATAGATCCCGCTGAACTCTTGATTCCTGAAAACGGATATTTGTCAAAGCGCAAAGATCTGTCACGCTTTCGGGTAGAGACACTTGAAAAAGGGTCTTTT
>Ga0307425_1000780_pt1 | contig 19688 bp, 17 predicted proteins | sample SalMarWE160330MG_FD_202152 | JGI IMG/M metagenome (GOLD analysis project Ga0307425, IMG submission 202152) | Salt marsh sediment microbial communities from the Plum Island Ecosystem LTER, Massachusetts, United States - WE1603-30 | ecosystem: Environmental > Aquatic > Marine > Intertidal zone >...
CAACCCCTTATATTGGAGCCTTTACCGGCAAATGCGTTAAAAAAAGCCCTGTCCGGCGCTGATAAAATCATAGACGTGGAAGTTAATGCCACCGGACAACTGGCAAAACTTATATCCAGTCACGGTATTTGCATTGACGATATGATTTTACGTTTTGACGGGCGTCCATTTACCGTGGATGTTTTGCTCGACAATGTAAAGGAGGTGCTTTCATGACAACCATAAAAGAATTGGGCACCTATGCCCAGAATACCTGGTGTCCCGGTTGCGGCAATTTCGGCATCTTAGCGTCCATCAAAAAGGCGTTAACAGACCTTGAAGATGATGGACTCGATCTTAATAAAGTAGCGATCGTCTCTGGAATCGGATGTCATGCTAAAATCGTGGATTATATCAATGTCAACACCTTCTATTCGATTCATGGCCGGGTTCCGCCGCCGATGACCGGCATCAAGCTGGCCAATCCGGAGTTGACGGTGATCGGCCACGCCGGTGACGGAGATGCATATGGTGAAGGCATTGAACATCTCATTTTCAGTGCCAAGCGAAATATAGACATGACGTTCATTGTTCACAACAACAGGGTTTACGGACTTACAACCGGCCAATTTACACCCACCAGTCCTCCCGATTTTAAAGGGCGGTCGACCCCGAAAGGCAGCCCCGAAGACCCATTGAATCCCATTGAACTCATGCTGTCTGCAGGCGCCACTTTTGTCGCCAGAGGGTATACGAAAAATATGCAACATCTTCAGTCCTTGATTAAAACTGCAGTCAACCATAAAGGGTTTTCATTTATTGACGTGCTCCAACCTTGTTTCACCTTTTTTAATACCTATGATTATTACAACGAAAGGGTGTATGAATTCATCCAGCAGGATCATGATGTTTCAGATAGAAATGCCGCGTTTGTCAAGGCCGGGGAATGGGCTTACGGAGAGGGTGAAAAGATTCCCATCGGCATATTTTACCAGGTAATAAAACCTACCTATGAGGAGAAACTTTTGGCAGGAAGAATTCCTGTCCAATTAACACCAGGGGATATCCGGCCGGTCCTCGAAAAACATATTTAATGGAGTGCTCTGAAAAAAATCCTCAACCTTTGATGCAATTCGAATTCAACAGAAAAAGGAGCATAAAACCAATGAAAGAAAAAGTTGAAAAAGCGTTAAATGATGTCAGACCATCTCTTCAGGCAGATGGTGGAGATGTGGAACTTGTTGAAGTGGAAAATAATATTGTCAAGGTAAGATTAAAGGGTGCCTGCGCCGGTTGCCCCATGTCCCAGATGACACTCAAACAAGGCATAGAACGGTATATTAAGAAGCTAATTCCGGAAATCATCAGCGTGGAATCTGTGTAACTTATTGATAAATAAAGTGACAGAGCCCGACCCCGTAAAAAGGAAAGGGTCGGTATTTGGAAAGTGAAAGTAAGCTTACCAAATACACCTTTATTGAGAACTTACCACCCAACCCCTTGACAATGCTTGAACATTGAAGATATGGAGGGTTATTCGTGATTAAAGTCAAAACGTTTACAAGTCCGTTGAAGATTTTTCATGCGAAAAAAGAATTGGAAGAACTTGACAGTCAAGTCAATGAGTTTATCGAAAAAAATAACGTGAATCACATCACTTCGGTAAGCGATGCCTGTACTACGGATGAAAATGGGGCCACCATCGGACTCATACGCGTCATTGCTTATGAGTAAGCGGCTTGAAACCGGTTCAGATACTGTAATGAACTGAAAAACTAATTCTGAGAAAAGCGTCGACACAGGAAACTGGCGGGTAAAAGGAGGGTTTCATGGCAGTCATTACCATTAGCAAAGAATTTGGTACTGAAGGTGAAAAAATAGCATCGCAGGTTGCGGAAAAACTTGGTTACGAATACATCGGCAAAAATTTAGTCGCCGATATTGCTAAAGAACTCAATATATCTGAAAGTGAAGCGGAAATATTTCACAAAACTTCCCAGTCACGAATTCTTCGCTTTGTCGATCGCTACACTTGCTCTATTGTCCAGAAAGTGGTCGACCGTGAACACGGCTGCCTGGATGATAAAAACTACTATGAGGTCACCAAAAAATTGGTTGAAAATGTATACGAAGCCGGTGACGTCATCATTCTTGGATGGGGAAGCCAGTGTCTTTTAAGAGGAAAACCGGATACGCTTCATGTCCGTTTGATAAAAGATAATGCTCTGAAAATAAATGAAATTATGCAATCCCAGAATCTTAGTCACAAAGCTGCAAAAGATTTCATTGATAGAGAAGAAGGTGATTTAAAGGCTTATATCAAACAATACTTTAACGAGGACTGGAAGGCTGCCCATCTATATGACCTTATTATAGATATGGGAAAAACATCGGTGGAAAAAGCCGTTGACATGATATGTGACAACGTAAAATATAAAACAGAATGATGGCTTTAAACCGCGATAAGTACATAATATCCACCCGGCAACTGGTTGCTGATCAAATTTTAAGACCCGCCCAGCAGTTTTTCGACAAGGAAGCTTCCAGCAGTATATTGCTCATTGCCGCGACAGCCATTGCTCTGTTTTGGGTCAATTCCAGCATCGGGGAAACCTATCACAACTTTTGGCATACCGAAATCTCCTTTACCTTCGGACATTTTCATATCAACAAAACACTTCTCCACTGGGTAAACGACGGACTCATGTCTTTGTTTTTTTTTACGGTGGGTCTTGAGATCAAACGCGAAATTCTCGTAGGAGAACTCGCGACTCCCAAAAAGGCTTTGCTGCCTGTGATTGCCGCACTGGGAGGGATGATCGTGCCCGGCCTTATTTATGCAGCACTTAATGTCGGATCACCAACCATACACGGATGGGGAATTCCCGTTGCAACGGATATCGCTTTTGCTTTAGGGGCTTTGGCCGTATTCGGTCGCAAACTACCTGTGGGTCTGAGGATTTTTCTGGCAGCCTTTGCCATAGCAGACGATCTGGGTGCGGTCGTCATTATCGCAATATTTTATACCAAGGAAATCGTCTGGTTTAATCTTATCATTAGCCTGTTTTTGATTTTCGGACTTGCGGTTGCAAACTTTTTCTGGATTCGACAGACACTCATATATGCCATTCTGGGACTTGCCGTCTGGTTTTTTGTCCTTGGATCCGGAGTTCATCCCACCATCGCCGGCGTCATCGTTTCTCTTTTTGTGCCGGCCCGGGGAAGGTATGATACCGACAACTTTTTGCAAAACATAAAAAAAATAACGGAAAAGTTTGAATGTGAAGAACAGAGTTGTGGTTATTCAATCCTTTTGAATCAGGAACACATGTATGCCGTTCAAGCGCTGGAACTGGCCTGCCATGATGTGGAAACACCCCTTCAGCGATTGATGCACGCTCTGCATCCATGGGTTGCATTTTTAATTCTGCCCCTTTTTGCCATGGGGAATACGGGTTTAATCTTTCGAGGTATCGTTTTTTCGGAGGCGGTCTCAAATCCGGTAATCCTCGGGATTATCTTTGGTCTGGTTGTCGGAAAGCCCATAGGAATCCTGCTATTTTCCTATCTGTCGGTCAAGACCGGAATTGCTTCCTTACCCCAGGAAGTCAGGTGGTCGCACATTTTTGGAGGGGCCATGCTTGGGGGAATCGGCTTCACTATGTCTTTGTTTCTTTCCGAACTTTCATTTACCGATCCTCATATTATCGATTATGCCAGAATTGCGATCCTGACAGGGTCCATCCTCTCAGCGGTATTCGGCATGTCATACCTCGGTTTTATCATTTCCTCCGGTTCTGAAAGCGCATGACCATATGGATGTGACCTAAAAGAAAAATAATTGCGATTATTGAGATGGGTTTTTAATTGGGAGGGTGTCATATGGATTTTGCATTATCTAAAGAACTTCAGATGCTGAAAAAAGCGGTTTCTGAATTTGCGGCCAAAAAAATTTCACCCTATGCGGATGAGTGGGATGCAAACCATTATTTCCCTTATCAAGAAGCCATCAAGCCCATGGGAGAACTCGGCTTTTTCGGAACGGTCATTCCTGAAAAATATGGCGGAGAAGACATGGGCTGGCTGGCAGCCATGATTGTGACTGAAGAAATCGCAAAAGCTTCCAGTTCTCTGAGGGTTCAGGTCAACATGCAGTGTCTTGGAAGTGCGTTTACGATCTGCAAATATGGAGATGAAGCCTTAAAACAAAAATATATCTTCAAACTGGTTCACGCCGAATATCTGGGCGGATTTGCCATAACAGAGCCCGATGCCGGCAGTGATGTCATGGCCATGACATCCACCGCCCAAGACAAAGGCGACCACTGGTGCTTAAACGGGTCCAAAACCTGGATTTCCAATGCAGACGTTGCAGATGTGATTATTTATTATGCGTATACAGATCCGGATAAGGGCTCCAAAGGTCTTTCAGCCTTTGTCGTGGAACCAAAGAACTTTAACGGCGTTAAAACATCGGCTCTCGAAAAAATGGGGTCCCATTCATCTCCCAGCGGCGAAATATTTTTAACCAATACAAAGGTCCCCAAGGAGAATATCATTGGAAAACCCGGAGACGGTGCAAGGATTCTCTTCGGATCTCTTAACCAAACCCGCCTTTCAGCTGCCGCCGGTGCCGTTGGGGTTGCTCAGGCATGTTTGGAAATATCCTTAAAATATTGCAATGAACGCAAACAGTTCGGTAAACCCATCGGCGAGTTTCAAATGAATCAGGACATGATCGCCCAGATGTCCACTGAGATTGAAGCCGCCCGTTTTTTGGTTTACAAAGCGGCCTGGGAAAAAGATCAGGGAAACCTGAACAACGGTCTTGGTGTGGCACAGGCAAAATATTTTGCAGGCGAAGTCGTTACCCGATGTGCGGGCTATGCCATGCGTATCCTGGGAGCATACGGCTATTCCACCGAATATCCGATGGCCCGTTTTTATCGGGATACGCCAACCTATACCATAGTGGAAGGATCGGCAAACATCTGTAAATGGATTATTGCCCTGGATCAGCTCGGCATCAAAAAAGCAAACCGGTAAGCCCTAATGCCTTTCAATGGAAATTCATAACAATGGGAATTCTACTGCTTGAAGGAGGATGTGAATTTCAGGGGGAAATGGAAGAGCCGGACAAGAAAGCATTGGCACTGGCCGGAGGAAAAAACGCTAGAGTAGTTATAATACCGACCGCTGCAGCAGCGGACAACAATAGTAAGCGAGCCGGTCATACGGCCTCGAAATGGTTTCGAACACTCGGCGCGAGACATATTTCCGCTTTGCCGATTATAGATAAAAATTCAGCCAATGATCCGGAACTCTCGACGGAGTTGGATCACGCAAACCTCATTTATATCCTTGGCGGGTTTCCCGGTTATCTGGATCACACATTAAAAGAAAGTCGATGTCTGAATGCCCTTTGGGTCGCTTATGAAAAAGGAGCTGTAATTGCAGGAAGCAGTGCGGGTGCCATGGTGTTATGTGAGTGGTATTTTGATCCTGCAAATAAAAAGATTCAAAAAGGAATAGGAATCCTGAAAAACGTCATTTTGATTCCACATCATGATACATCAGGCCGCTCATGGCATTCGCTCTATTTCGATAATATTTCAGACATCCAGTGCATCGGCATAGATGAGCAAACAGGAATGATGAATCAAGCCGACCGTCATCAATGGACGGTCTATGGAAAAGGAAAGGTTACGTTATATTTAAAAACGTCCATCGCAACTTATAGAACCGGACAGTCATTTCGGTTTTAAAACATATGTGGCCGATGTGCTGGCTGAAGGTTTTAGCAAACGTGATAAGGATTTTGTTTTTATTCTCCGCGTTTTAATAAGGACAAAATCCTTGATATGCAACGATCACGCGATTTGTGAGGTTTTTTAATATGTCATCAAGAATGGGCATGATCGTTCTGATGGGTTCCGGTGAGCTGACAGCCACAATGGTGGAGGTGCACAAAAAAATGCTTGCCCGGTTTCCGGATCCGCCGACGGCTGTTTTCTTGGACACTCCTGCCGGTTTTCAACTAAACGTCGATGAGATTTCAAGAAAAGCCGTTGAATATTTCCGTGTTCACGTTCAAAAACAGCTCAACGTCGCCTCCTACAAATCCTCCGAAAACATAAATGCCTTTGAAGCGAAAACAGCATTTCATATGCTTCGAAATGCAGATTTTGTGCTCGTGGGGCCGGGTAGCCCTACGTATGCCGTTCGCCAGCTTCAAAAAACGCCGATTCCTGAAATTCTCGTTAAAAACATTCAATCCGGAGGATGTTTGGTGGCCGCAAGTGCCGCAGCCCTGACCATGGGCCGTTTTATCCTTCCTGTTTACGAAATATATAAGGTCGGCCAGGACATCCATTGGGTCGAAGGACTCGATGTTCTAACACCATTCGGGCTCAATCTGGTTGTCATTCCTCATTGGAACAATGCCGAGGGGGGTACCCACGACACTCGATTCTGCTTTATGGGCGAATCCCGTTTTCAGAAACTAGAAGCACTGTTGCCGGATGAAGCGACCATATTGGGCATTGACGAACATACGGCTTGCATCATTAATTTTGATACTCAGCAAATAGATATTCAGGGAATTGGAAATGTAACCATTCGAAAAATGGGACGTGAAATAACATTCGGCAAAGGCGTACAAATCCCGCTACAGGAGCTGGTCAAAAAAATAGGCCAGCGGGAATGGAAATCAGAAGAAACCGACGGCGTCGAACAAACCGGGGACTTGAAGGCTTTAGAAGAAAACTTGACAAGTAAAGTACATGTAATCGAAGCCTCTTTTCGAAATGGACTGGCGCATCACGATTACAAAGAGATGACCGTCGCCCTTTTAGATATAGACAGGACGATCTGGAAAGCCCAAAAAGGCTTAGAGGATGAGGAAAACATTTCTCAAGCACGCGAAGTCCTTAGAAATTTAATCGTGCTTTTGGGAGCTGAACTGAATTTTTCACCGCACCATTCTCAAAAATACCTGGCGCCCCTGGTAGAGCGCATCCTTCAATTAAGGGAGCGGTTTAGAAATGAACAAAAATGGTCTGAGGCCGACCGCATCCGGGAGATCCTTCAACGATCCAATATTCAAGTCGAAGATATCAAGGGCGGGTTTCAATGGCATATCATTGATGAAGACGATTAAAGGAACCAGCAGGATCTTCGTTTTTTAGAATTAATCGCTAAATCATCGGCTCAAGGAGACGGTATATTCATGCAACCACACCATCAAATGAATGTTCTATGCTGCCTTTCAGACTCAAAATCGAATTTTTCTTCACTCTTAACGTATTTACAAAGCATACCTCATGTTCGGACCATCATCTCGGAAAAACTTCCAGCGGATTTAAGCAAATTTCAGGTCGTTATTACGGAGCCTGCATCAGCATACCATCCAGCCCCTAAAAGATTAGAGCAATTTGTTCGATCAGGGGGTGGATGGCTGGGAGTGGTGAGTCTGTTGGAATTGCCCATATCAGATCTTTTCGGTGTATCGTCCGGTCCTATTGGCTTGGAAGCCGAAATACGGGTCCTTTTTCAAGATATAAATCAGCCGATGGCGGATCGATTACCCGATGCCATTTATGTGAAAGGACGATATCATCCCCTACAGGTCCTCAGCGAAGATGCAACGACAGTATTGTATGCGGACTGGCATTACCAGCACAGTCCGGTATTGGTGTGCCGTCAGATCGGCGCCGGCCGAGTGGCATGCACCACCCTTCAAGACTTTGAAAATTCAGACTTAAAACGGATCATCTATCGGTTACTGCGGACACTTTCAGGACAACCCGAAACTGTTGAGAACCTAAATGTTGGTATTTTGGGATACGCCCCTTCGGTAGGGGAGCTTCATGGAAACGGCATTAACACGACAAAAGGATTAAAACTCCACGCCATTTGTGACTTAAATCCCCAGCGCTTGAAGATGTCAGCGCATCGATTCCCCGGGGTAAAAACATATTCAAATGCCGAAAAATTAGCCCATGACGATGACGTAGATTTGATAATTATTGCCACACCACCCAACAGTCATGCTAAATTATCCCTTGAGATGATGACGAATAAAAAGCATGTGGTCTGCGAAAAACCTTTGGCACTTAATCGAAACGAAACAGACCGGATGTTGGAAACGGCTGAAAGAATGAAGGTCCATTTAAGCTGCCACCAGAACCGGCGCTTTGACCCTGATTTTACGGCGATTAAGCGTGCATTGCATGAAAATCTCATCGGTGATCTTTTCTATATGGAAACGTTTGTCGGCGGATTCTCGCACCCTTGCGGATACTGGCACTCTCACGAAGACATATCCGGTGGCATGGCTTATGACTGGGGCGCGCATTATTTGGACTGGATTGTCGATCTTATCCCTGACCCTCCGGAATCTGTCGCTGCCTTTCGTCACAATAGGGTATGGCATGACGTCACCAATGCCGACCAGGAAAGGATATGGATCAAATTTGAAGGAGGTAAGGAGGCTGAATTCATTCATTCAGATATTGCGGCCGTTCGCAAGCCCAAGTGGTACCTTTTAGGCACTAAAGGGGCCATCATCGGACACTGGAAAGATGTGACCACATATCATATCGATCCAATCCTTTATTTTCACCAACATAACATTCCGGCAACGGAGATGATTCCGGATCTGACGCTTTTCCGGCGTCATGCTTCAGGGCAAATCTTAGAGCAAAAGATGGCCATACCCGAACGAAAGGACTACGCATTCCATGAAAATCTTGCAGATCATCTGCTCATCGGAGAACCTTTGGTTTCATCTTTAAAGGATTCTGTAAAAGTCGTTTCCATTTTAGAAACAGCAGCCCTGAGTGCATCAAAAGGCGGCACCGTGGAGCAATTCGATGAATGTTAGCATAAAATGGGGAATTTTAGGTAACGCCACTATTGCCAGAAAATGTGTGATTCCAGCCATCTTTAACTCCACAAACGGCAGCGTTCATGCCCTGGCATCTAGAAATCTTAAAAAAGCAGACGCATTAGCAAAAAAATACGACATCACTCATTTATACGCTAAATATGACTCCGTTATTGAAGATCAACAGGTCGACATTGTTTATGTTCCCCTTCCCAATCATCTTCATAAGGAATGGACGATCAAAGCCTTAGAGGCTGGAAAACATGTTTTATGTGAAAAACCTCTGGCCTGTAATACTGCCGAGGCCATTGAAATGGAAGAAGTTGCATCGAAAAAGGGCTTGCATCTCATGGAAGCGCTCATGTACCGCTTTCATCCGCGAAGCACCGCCATTCATAAAATGGTTTCCCAGGGAAAGATTGGAACACCGCGACTGGTTCGAGCTTCGTTTTGTTTCCATATGGACGAACATATGTTGAAGAAAAAAGAGAACGCCCGTCTGAAAAAAAAGGGGGGTGGCGCGCTTTTAGATGTGGGGAGCTATGGCGTCAGCGTCGCACGATGGATGATGGGAGAAAATCCTGAAAGCGTTCAAGCCACTGCACATTTTAACGCCGAGGGTGTCGATATACACGCGGTCGGTGTTTTGCAGTTTAAAAATGGCGGTCTGGCAACGGTTGAAGCCAGCTTTGTGAGTTCACTTCAACAGACCTATACCATCGTTGGCGAAGATGGTTCCATTGAACTACCACACAATGCCTTTATTCCATGGGAAAAAGATGCAACCTACGTGTATCGCGGCAGAAATGAGGAAATCGGCAGACAAGAAGTTATTCCGGGCACCGACGAGTATCGGTTGATGGTCGAACATTTTTCAGACGTCCTCATCCACGGGTCCTCACCTTTGGTCCAAATTCACGACAGTTTACAAAACATGCGCGTATTGGATGCATTGGCCGAATCGGCAAGATCCGGACAAAGGGTCGTTATCCCTGAAAAGCAAATTTAACCTGAATTCATTTAAATAGGTCTATGAATCTGAATAAACAAAGAATAAAGATTAAAACAGAATCTTTTGAAAGTTTAGAGTCTTTTTTTCAAAACAAAAAATACAATCTTGACTGGAACTGTTTGTTTGTTCTTCCGTTGTGGTTGAAAACATGGTGGGATACGTTTGGCAAAAATCATAACCCTGAAATTCTGGCGGGATATCGTCAAGGAAAACTCATTGGCATTGCCCCTTTACGTATACAAGAAAAAACAGCGCGGTTCATTGGTGAAGAAAATGTATGCGATTATAAGGACATGGTCGTGGCGTCAAATCATCACCATGAATTTTTCATGGCAATGTTCACCCAACTGAAAAAAAGAGAGATACGGTTTCTTGAATTGGGAATGTTAAAACCCGATTCCATATCGTTCACCCAATTGCCGGACCTGGCCAAACAAATGGGATATGCTGTCGTTTGTAATCAAGTGGCCTTTAGCTATGAGATAATATTACCGAATACCTGGGAATCCTATCTTTACATGCTCAAGGGAAAACAGCGCCATGAAATTCGACGTAAATTGAGACGGCTTAATGAAGCGGGTCATGTCCAATTTCGTGTTCTTGAACGATTGGATGAGATAACCGAGGCCATGGACACGTTTTTTTCTCTGTTTAAGGCCAGCCGCCCGGACAAGTCTGAATTTTTGACCGAACAAATGATGTCTTTTTTTCGTTTGTTGGCCCAAAGAATGGCGCAACGGGGATTTTTGAAAATGTTATTTCTAGACATCGATCAAGTGCCGGCTGCCGGCGTAATGTGTTTTGATTATAACGACACCCGATTTCTTTATAACAATGGATATAATCCTCAATTTGGCCATCTGAGTCCCGGGTTTCTCAGTAAAGTGTATAGTATCAAAGATAGTATTGAACAAGGAAAGCTTCGGTATGATCTATTAAAGGGTGATGAAGGGTATAAAAAACGTCTGGGGAGCACACAGGTCCCGCTGTATCATTTAAAGATCGATTTTGAAGGATAATGAGGGGTCGTGGTATTTTTATTTGTTGAGTCGCTCCATGGATAATTCAGACAAAAAAACGATTAGAGATGAGAAGCATCATATGAAGTTCCTTCCGATGAGATTGAAAATTGCCATGCTGAGTATCCATTCAAGCCCCATTGGTGATTTGGGGACCCGTGATACCGGCGGAATGAGCGTTTATGTTCGGGAAATGGCCAAAGAATTGGGCAGAAAGGGCCATCATATCGACATTTTCACCCAGCACAATGTCGGCAAGCACGATCCGGTCATACCTTTATACGACAACGTTCGGCTCGTCCATTTACCAGGGGGATCACTCGAAAATATGGCCAAATCTTCTCTTTATGAAGTTTTGCCGCAGCTTTTTTACGAATTGGAATCCTTTCGAATCGAGGAAAACATCACGTATGATATCATCCATAGCCATTATTGGCTCTCCGGGGTTTTAGGTCTCAAACTCCAGTCATCCTGGAATACCTATCACCTGATCACGTACCATACCATCGGTGCTATGAAAAACGTCACCTGTCCAACGGAAAGATCGTCCGAATTACGGCTGGAAAAAGAAAAAAAACTGGCAAATCAATGTAACCAAATTATCGTTTCCACCCAAAAGGACAAAGAATATTTAATCCAGAATTACCATGCACCTGTCGATAACATCCGGATGGTTCCGTGTGGCGTTGACCTGGAACTTTTCAAGCCATTGGACAAGGCATCTGCTCGCCGGGATTTGTCGTTTTTTCCAGATGATTTAATTCTTTTGTACGTAGGACGTTACGCTCCCGTAAAAGGACTCGATCGCTTGTTTGAAATCGTTTCTTGCCTTTCACATCTTTCTCATCTTTGTCTGGTTATGGTGGGAGGTGACGACGAACACTCTCCCATGTTGAAACAGTTACAATCCAAGGCGAAAGCCCTTCAAATTGAAGATCGGTTGTTGTTCGCCGGAAGGGTGGATCAAAAAACCCTGCCCACATATTACAGTGCAGCGGATGTTCTGGTTGTGCCGTCCTATTACGAAAGCTTCGGTCTTGTGGCGCTTGAGGCATTGGCGTGTGGAACGCCTGTGGTATCCACTTCGGTGGGCGCAATGGAAGAAATTGTAAAAGATGGCGTAACAGGATATGTCGCAAAGGATTCAGATCTAAAACATGTTGCCGGGCTTATTGAAGCCGTCTTGTTAAAACAACAGAAGGGTGAATCACCTTCAGTAATTCGGTCATCGGTGCTTGAATTCACATGGTCAAAATCTGCTTCGCTGTTACTATACGCATACCAGTCGGCATGTGCGTACACATCGGAAAATAGTTAAACAAAATTCCTGGGCCATCGAAGATCCCGCATTGCGGGAGAGGACCAGGTTTTCAATTTAAAAAATAAAGAAAGAGGTGATTCAATTTGCTCAATAAATTCGAAGTAATGGTGATAGCAGCGCATCCGGACGATGCGGAATTCGGTACCGCGGGTTCTGTTGCCAAGTGGATCCAGGAAGGCAAACGGGTGGTCTATGTGGTGTGCACCAACGGAGACAAAGGCACCGACAACCCGGACATAACGCCCCAACAGCTTGCGAAAGTTCGAGAAAAAGAGCAAAAAGAGGCGGCTGCCGTTTTGGGTGTCTCAGATGTCGTTTTCCTTGGATATCCTGACCAGGGACTCGAAGATACATCGGATTTTCGAAAAGCGATGGTAAGACAAATCCGAACTTATAGACCGGATATGATCGTAACGCTAGATCCTTACAGGCGCTACATCTGGCATAGAGACCACCGCATCACCGGCCAGGTAGCGCTGGATGCGGTCTTTCCTTATGCCCGCGATGTGCTGGCATATCCGGATTTAATCGACGAAGGTCTCATGCCCCATAAAGTAAAAAAAATCCTGTTTTTCGGAACCGAGGACGTCAATTTGAAAATTGACATTACCGAAACCTTTCATCTCAAACTTGATGCATTGCGTTGTCACAAAAGCCAAATTATCCAGCTTGGCATTCCTGATCTGGAAAAATGGCTTTGGCAGCGATGTCAGAAAATGGCAGAAGGCGAATATTTTGAGGTCGCCGAAACGTTTCATCAGGTAGAAGTGCCTTTCTAAAACGCTTTTGAAGCTTTAGGATTATTCCGACAAATGAATTGTTGGGTTAAAATAAACGATTGACGGGTGTTCATCTTTTGTACTCGTTGAATAAGAAAATGTGGTAATCGACGAGACAGCGGGATATTCTTTCAAGATACCAAGGGTCGTAAATTTCTTCTTGTTAAGCGGTGTTGCAGACAAATGACTCGCCCACAGCATCATGAATAAAATAATGTCGCCATGTGTCACCGCCACGACATGCTTTTCTGGAAAGGTGCGTCGTATCCTGAAAATAAACTTTTGAACCCTTTGCAGAATGTCTTCCGGTTGCTCATATCTCGAATCAACGCCGCTATAAACATCTCCGTTTCTTGAATCGACCATATCCGCAGACTGACCTTGAAAGGGCGTCAACACCTCTGTGATTAAGCGTGATTGCTTCAGCTTGAGATGATGATGATGTTTAAGTATTTCAGCTGCGGTTTGTCGACAGCGAAGCAGGGGACTGCTTACAATTTCTTCAATGGCCAGTTCCTTTAGCGCCTGGGCCGTACAAGCCGCTTCAAGGCGTCCTCTTTTGCTGATGGAAAAACCCGGCAGACGGCCATAAAAAATATTGGATGGATTATGCACGCTGGCATGTCGAACCAAAGAAATTCGCGTGGCGCCATGTTGGGGGATAATTCCGGTTTGTATCATCTGTTTACTTTGAGACCCTGAAATATGTGAATCCATGTTGTGGGAGATTATTTATTTGAAATAAAATCTTTCAATAACAAAAAGGCCTCATCATCCGTATATTGAACCGGTGGATGTTTGCAATAGTATGCTGAGGGTGCCTCTAATACGCCGCCGATATGTCTTTCGATGGCCAATTTGCATAATCGGATGCAATCGATGGCGGCACCCGCAGAATTGGGCGAATCCTCGACAGACAACCTTAGTTCAAGGTTCATGGGTATATCGCCAAATAGTCTACCTTCCATTCGAATAAAACATACCTTGTTGTCGTTAAGCCACGGGACATAGTCGCTGGGCCCGATGTGTATATTCCGGTCTTCTAGATCTTGCCTTAAAACCGCCTGTACAGCCGCTGTTTTCGATTCCTTTTTTTTATCAAGTCTTTCCTTGCTCAACATATTTAAAAAGTCGGTATTGCCCCCGGTATTTATCTGGTACGTTTTTTCTAGCTTTGCCCCCCGTTTTTCAAACAGGTTCGCTAACGCGCGATGAACAATTGTCGCACCAAGCTGGGACTTGATATCGTCTCCGATGAGAGGAATTCCCCTGGATTCGAACCTTTGAGCCCAAGAAGCATCACTGGCAATAAAAACCGGTATATTGTTGATAAATGCGACACCGGCCTCTAAGGCACATTCCGCATAAAACCTTGATGCCGCTTCTGAACCCACCGGCAGATAATTTAACAGCATTTCAGTTCCGGATTTTTTTAATATGTCGATAACGTCTCTTTGGGTCGGCTCTTTCTGGTCACAAATCAAAAATGTATATTCAGGATCATAGTCTTTCATATGCGCTGAAAAACCGTCCAATATTTTCCCCATGGACACCTCAATCCCGGCACTTGGCATACGATCCACAATTTTTTGGGTGCAGTTGGGTCGCTGGAAAATGGCGTCATGAACATCTTTGCCAACTTTTCTCTGATCGATGTCAAATGCCGAAACAACTTTTATATCAGCGGGCGTGTAACCATTTATCGACCAATTTAAAATTCCGATGGCGTCACTGTAGTCTTTTCCTCGGTAGTAAGCAATTCCTTGCAAAAGCGAACTGGCACAGTTGCCAACACCGATAATACCGATTTTAATGGGAATCATATAAATATCCAATCAAGGGGCGAACAATTTAAATTCGTAAATTTCAGGATTTACTGCGACGTTAAAAAATTCGAGTGATGATTTTCAGACTCAAACTTTGGATTTTGCCTTACTATGGTAAAATTTTCAACATAAAACTTAAAGTTAATAAAATAGCCACAGACCCACGCAGACCTACACAGACTTCTTCTCTGGCCGACCCGGCCGAAGAAGAGGGTGTCATCGCTTCGCAATATTAAATCATTAATATATATGCACGCTTTCTAATTTAAACTTAACTGTCCGTTATTCATTCGATGTTCAGATTATCTCAAATTTATATTGCCCGAAGGGCAGACTAATTTTCTCCGGCGAAGTCCGCCGGAAAAAAAAAGAGGTTTTGTCCGTGTAGGTCTGTGTGCGTCTGTGGCTAACAAAAATATTTATCTAAAGATTAGTGACGATACTGTTTGACAGACAATCTTGGCTTTTTTATGATTTGTAACATTCTATTTTACGGAGGGCGATGATGACTCAGAAAATAGCGGCGCCACTTGACGGAAAGGTATTTCAAATCCATATAAAAGCAGGAGACCCGGTCGAAGAAGATGTCGCCGGTGAAGTGACTCGGGTCAAACTGGCCGGGTTCTCTGAAGAAAAAATTAATGCCAGGGGACAGATGACCGTGTGGCAACGTCTTGAATATCTCGTTGATCCCGGCACCTGGTGTCCTTTGCATACCCTGTACAATCCAATGAACAATGCAGAAGGGACGACCAACGTCATCGACGGTGTCGGAAAGATATCCGGTAAATGGGCGGTGATCATCGGTTTTGACAACAAAGTAATGGCCGGTGCCTGGCTGCCGGGCCAGTCTGAAAATATTCTTCGGGTGACCGACCTGTCCAAACGCCTGAATATTCCTTTGGTCTGGCTGGTTAATTGCAGCGGCGCCAAATTGACCGAACAGGACAAATTCTATGCCAATCGTCGTGGGGCCGGAACTCCTTTTTTCAGGCACGCAGAGCTATAACAGTTGGGAATACCGGTGCTTGCCGGCATCTATGGTACAAATCCTGCCGGCGGCGGGTACCAAAGCATCAGCCCCACCATACTTTTTGCACACAAAGACTGTAATATTGCCGTGGGTGGTGTCGGCATCGTTAGCGGCATGGCGCCCAAAGGAGAATTTAATTTAGAAGCCGCAGAAGAAATCATCGAAAAAGCAAAACAGTTCAAAACCAAACCACCGGGATCGGTTAACGTTCACTATGATGAAACCGGCTTTTTCAGATATGTATTTGAAAATGAAACCGGCGTGTTGGACGGGCTAAAAGAATATATGAAAGATATGCCGGCATATCATCCAAAATTTTTTCGGGTGACAGAATCGAAAGAACCCCGATTCTCCATAGACGATCTTTACCGCTTGATTCCCTTAAATCCCAAACGAGTATATGACTTTGACGAAGTGTTGGCCCGACTGGTGGATTCAAGCGAGCATATGGAATTCCGGCCCGGTTACGGCCCGGAAGTGTATACGGGATTGTGCAAAATTGACGGGTTTTTAGTGGCCTGTATCGGCAACCGTCAAGAATATCTTGGCAAAAATTATCCGGAGTACGCCAGCTACCCGGGTATGGGGGGGAAACTCTACCGCCAGGGGCTGATAAAAATGAACGAGTTTGTGACCCTTTGCGGAAGAGACCGGATTCCAATCATCTGGCTCCAAGACAGCTCCGGGCTGGATGTGGGAGATGCGGCTGAAAAAGCAGAACTTTTGGGTTTGGCCCAGGGGCTGGTTTATTCCATCCAGCAGACGGACGTTCCCATGATGCTGTTGCTCCTTAGAAAAGGGACGGCGTCAGCCCACTATCTCATGGGAGGACCCACTGCCAACCGGCACAATGCCTTTACCCTTGGAACCGCGGCCAGTGAAATATATGCTATGCACGGGGAAACCGCTGCGGTGGCCACCTATTCCCGAAGGCTGGTCAAAGAAAAAGATGCCGGCAGGCCTTTGGAGCCGATCATCAAAAAGATGAACGAACTGGCTCAGGATTATCATGAAAAATCAAGACCCCTGTTTTGCGCAAAAAACGGGATGATCGATGAAATTGTGCCGCTGCGTGATTTAAGAAAATACCTTGTAGCCTTTACCGGTGCAGCCTATCAAAATCCAAAATCCATCTGTCCTCAGCATCATCTAATCTTGCCCAGAATAATAAAAGGATAAGTCGAGCTACCGAGTTTGATTAATGCATGCATTGTTGAATTTTCTGATCTTTAATCACAATCCTATTGCAAAATACATATTCTGGATCATCATTGTACGAAGATAATAATACAATACTCAAAATCGAAATTCGCTTGACTTGAAAACGGCCATTATACGATATCTTTAATAAGATCGGATGTTGGGTTCAGGCTATACCGGCAAGAGATGTCAGGAATTAAGGGGGAATAATTCCTGAAATATCGTTATCGTATCTCTTTATAAGTAAAAATAGATGCTTACAAGACATCAAAGTTTTTTACACGCACGATTGTCATCGGTTATTTTCAATATATCTTAGCCAAAACCCGGAAATGGATAAGAATGAATATCTGAAAAACGATTTGGACTTAATATTTACAGTTCGAATTTGATGTCTGTCAAATTAACGGATTTTATTTCATGGTAAAAAATCTGTACTTTTCCAGATTTCGTAGAGAAATTATCAATGAGCTTGGCTTGAAACGGATTTAATGTACAAGCACATTATTATGAAATTACACTATTTATTTTAAGCCCTGCAATCCGTTTTTTTGTGTATTCTTATTGATTGGAGTTTTATCAGATGATGAATAAACCAAACTATGAAGAATTAGTAAAAAGGGTTAAGTTTTTAGAAAAAGAATTGGCCGAGAAGGAGCATTTGGAAGCGACCCTTCGTGAAACTGTTTCAATGTCTCAGGATATCCTTGAAAAGGCCGCCGACGGCATTTGCGTCTGCCATAATATTCGTGAGAAGCCGTATGTAAAATTTACTCATTGGAACCCACGAATGACTGGAATTACGGGCTATACCATGGAGGAGATCAACAAGCTGGGATGGTACCACACCATGTATCCAGATCCAGAAGTCCAAACGCGTGCAATAGAGCGCATGGCCAAGATGCGTGAGGGTGATGACATTCAGGCTGAGGAATGGATTATAACGACTAAAAGCGGGAGAAAAAAGCCGTTATCAATGTCTACTTCGATTGTTAAAGAAGAAAATGGAAAAGTTCACGTTTTAGCCGTTATACAAGACATTACAGAGCGCAAAAATGCTGAGGAGATCCTACGAAACAGTGAAGAAAAATTTAGGTTTCTCGCAGAAAAGATGGTCGATATCGTTTGGACCATCGACCGGAATTTTCAAACCACATATGTGAGCCCCTCCATCGAGAATGTGCTTGGCTTTACGCAGGAAGAACGAAAACGGCAATCCTTGGAGGAAATGATTACACCGGAGTCTCTTCAAAAGGTCCAAGTAATGTTTTTAGGAGAGCTTCAGAGAGATGAGGAGGACACGGTTGATCCGGAAAGGTCAGTTACAATCGAGGTCGAGTTCTACCGCAAGGACGGCTCTACCGTCTGGATGGAGAACATCGTGAAAGCGATACGGGATCCCGGTGGAGCACTCGTCGGGATGCATGGCGTCTCGCGTGACATCTCCGAGCGAAAGCAAGCAGAAAAGGCGCTGCGGGACAGTGAGGAACGGTACAGGAGCCTTTTCAAGAATAATCACTCTGTGATGCTCCTAATTGATCCGGAGAGTGCAGATATTGTAGATGCCAACCCAGCAGCTATCTCCTATTATGGCTGGAGCCTGGAAGAGCTTACTGCTAAGAAAATTACAGACATAAATATACTAACCAAGGAACAAGTATTCCAGGAAATGGAACAGGCAGAGTCGGAAAAACGCCGCCAATTTATTTTCCGTCACCATTTGTCGAACGGAGACATCCGTGATGTTGAAGTATACAGCGGCCCGATTAAATTACATGGCCAAAAACTTCTGTATTCGATAATTTATGACATTACCGATCGAATTCAGGCAGAGGAGGCGTTGAAATGGGAATCGGCTGTGAACAGATCTCTATCAAAGTTGTATAAACCACTTATTTCAAAAGATTCCGCCATTGAAGATATCACGAATACAATCTTGGATGAGGCCAGGCACTTAACGGGCAGTAAGCACGGTTATGTATCCTCAGTCGATCCGAATACCGGTGAAAATATCGGCCATACTCTAACAGAGATGCTAAACGGGCAGTGTACGGTAACAGAAACGAAAACCAGAATCGCCTTTCCCATTGGAAAGGATGGTCTCTACGGCCGGCTTTGGGGACATGCTCTAAACACTCGTGAGGCTTTTATTGCCAATAAGCCAGCCGAACATCCTGCAGCAAGAGGCCTCCCCAAAGGACACATACCTCTTGAACGTTTTCTAACTGTTCCCGTCACATTGGACATAGAACTTGTTGGCCAGATTGCACTTGCGAATAAAAACGAAGATTATACGGAACATGATCTGAATGCAATTCGCAGACTGGCCGATTATTATGCACTGGCAATTCAGCGAATACGTGCGGAGGAAGGGCTACAAAAAGCTCGCGATGAGTTAGAACGAAGGGTTGAGGAACGAACAGCTGATCTTATCAAAATAAATGAGCGATTAAAACAGGAAATAGTAACGCGCAAACAGGTGGAGGCGGCACTGCAGGAAAGTGGAGAAAAATACTGTCAGCTTTTCGATACCGTATCTGATGCCATTATGCTTTTTGATGTTGCAACAAAAGAGTTTATTGATGTCAATGACATCTGCCAGAGCATGTATGGTTACAGCAAGGACGAATTT
>Ga0307425_1000781_pt1 | contig 19641 bp, 14 predicted proteins | sample SalMarWE160330MG_FD_202152 | JGI IMG/M metagenome (GOLD analysis project Ga0307425, IMG submission 202152) | Salt marsh sediment microbial communities from the Plum Island Ecosystem LTER, Massachusetts, United States - WE1603-30 | ecosystem: Environmental > Aquatic > Marine > Intertidal zone >...
CCCGTACCTGCACAAGGATCAATTTGCCCGTGGTAAAGGCAAGTTCTTTGCCATTGAGTACCAGGATCCTGCGGAAATGCCGGATGAGGAGTACCCATACTTCCTGACCACCGGACGGATGTTCGCCCACTTCCACACCGGCACAATGACGAGAATCTCCCCGCACCTCGATGTTGAGCAAAAAACGAGTTACGTTGATATTAATCCCAAAGATGCTGAAGGGTTGGCGATAAAAGATGACGATATCCTTATTCTTTCGTCTCGGAGAGGCCAGATAGAGGCACCCGCAAGACTAACTGATTCGGTGGAATCCGGCACCGTTTTTCTGCCCATTCACTTTGGGGAAACCCCCACCAATGTCTTGACCGATGCAGAGGCAGTTGATCCCTTGGCCAAGATCCCGGAATTCAAGGTAAGCGCTGTGAAAATTGAAAAACTCATTGGATAAAAAAGGCCCCATTAAAGGGGCCTATTTAGTGTCTGAACGAAAACAAGGATTTTTTGTCAAGGTCAAGGAAGATCAAAATTTTAACCGCAGGAATACACTGAGTATTTTGAGGATTAAAATTTTTATCTGACGCAGAGATTGGCCAAAAAGACAGTTTTCGTTCGGGCACTATTTAAGAAGGTCTGACGTAGTGAATTTTAAAGGGTGATCTGGTGGAGGCGGGGGGAGTCGAACCCTAAAAAAGAAAATGATTTCAGATGATTATCTGTGATAACCAGTGATCTAAAACGATAAAATAATTCGCTTTTCCGCCAAGAGAACTTCTGGGCCAGATATCACCAAGAACCATTCAATATCACTGTTTGTCATCCAAAATAGGCACAATTTTAGGCACAATTCAATAATTCAAACCCAAGAGCCAGGCCAAAACTCTCTTCTGGACAACTCATTGGAAGCCCGTCCTCCAACTTCTTCCAATTAATCGTTATCGAAATCATTTTCTGAAACAGGATCTCCTTTTCTGCCGCTTCAAGGATTACAAGGCCTCGTGATGAGACTTTCGCTGATCTTTGACTTTTTTCGAGGGAGGGGAGCAATCATGTTTGAGAATATTAGAAAGCGGGACGGCCAGATTGTTGGATTTGACTCATCAAAAATCACATCAGCAATCGCCAAGGCGGGGAAAGCGACGGCCGATTTTGGGGAAAGAGAGGCCAGAAGACTCACGCTCCGGGTCTTGAGCCTGGCATAAGAATTGGATCTTGGCCCGATCCCCGATGTGGAAGAAATTCAGGACATTGTTGAGAGGGTGTTACTTGACTCTCCATTTTCCAAGACGGCCAAGGCATATATCCTGTACCGGGAACAACATGCCCAGATAAGAGCTATCGCAATTAAGGCGAGTGTTGATTTAGTTGAGAACTACATCCAAAATCTGGACTGGAAAATCAATGAAAACAGCAATATGTCTTATTCACTTCAGGGGCTCAATAACTACATTTCATCAGACATCACATCTGAATACTGGCTAAATTGCATCTACCCCCCTGAGATCAGGCGTGCTCACAAAAACGGAGGTTTCCACATACACGACCCCAACATCCTTGCGCCCTATTGCGATGGATGGAACTTTAAAGACTTACTCATGAACGGCTTCAAGGGTGTTGATGGGAAAGTCGAAAGCGCTCCCCCGAAACATCTTAGATCTGCCTTAGGCCAACTCGTCAACTTTTTCTGCACCTTACAGGGCGAAGCTGCCGGCGCTCAGGCCATATCAAATTTTGACACACTTCTTGCCCCCTTTGTCCGGTATGATAAACTGGGTTACAAAGGTGTCAAACAGGCTCTTCAGGAATTCATTTTCAATATTAACATCCCGACGCGGGTCGGTTTCCAGACACCGTTCACCAACATCACGTTAGACCTATCTCCACCTTCTATTCTGAAAAACCAATGCGTAATCATAGGGGGTGTTGAACAAAAAGAGCCATATTCCGGTTTTCAGATAGAAATGGACATGATCAACAGGGCATTTGCCGAGGTCATGATGGAAGGCGATGCCAAAGGACGTGTCTTTACCTTTCCCATACCTACCTACAATATCACAAAAGATTTTGATTGGGACAACCCTGTACTTGAACCGATCCTGAGAATGACAGGTAAATACGGAATTCCATATTTCTCGAATTTTGTGAACTCTGACATGTCGCCTGAAGACACAAGATCGATGTGCTGCAGGCTTCGCCTTGACAACAGAGAGCTTCTGAAAAGAGGGGGCGGTCTATTTGGAGCTAACCCTCTCACAGGATCAATTGGGGTGGTCACCATCAACCTACCGAAGATAGGATACATTTCAAAAGATGAAAATGAGTTCTTTGGCGGTTTGGAAAAAATGGTGTTCCTGGCAAAAGAAAGTCTCACAATAAAAAGGAAAGTCCTTGAGAAATTCACAGATAAAAACCTTTATCCTTATACAAAGTTCTATCTGAGACAGATCAAGGAGGGCACGGGTAAGTACTGGACGAACCATTTTTCGACCATCGGAATTATCGGCATGAACGAGGCGTGCCTGAACTTGTTCGGACGGGACATCGGAAATGACAAAGGGCAGGTCTTTGCCCTCAAAACCATGGACTATATCCGCACAATCATTTCGGAAATACAGGACGAGACAGGTGAAATGTTCAATTTGGAAGCAACACCTGCGGAAGGCGCATCGTATCGACTTGCGATGCTCGATAAGAAAAGGTTTCCTGAAATCATCTGTGCAAATGAAGACGAATATCGAAAAGGGGCTGCTCCCTTTTACACAAATTCCACCCAGCTACCCGTAAATTACACTGACGATATTTTCGAAGCCTTGGGGTTACAGGACGAATTGCAGGCCAGATATACGGGCGGAACAGTCCTTCATTTCTATCTGGGTGAACAGGTCAGTGATGTTGAAGCCATAAAGGCCCTGTTCAAAAAAGTGGTTAACAATTTCAGGCTTCCCTATTTAACGCTGACCCCTACCTTCAGTGTGTGCCCCTCTCACGGTTACCTGAGCGGCGAACAAAAAAAGTGTTCCTTTTGCAGACAAGAAACTGAGGTCTACTCACGGGTTGTTGGATATTTGAGACCCGTCAAGCAGTGGAACGAGGGAAAACAAGCAGAATTTTCAATAAGAGAGGTGTTTCAGGCGGCCTGAGCCTTTCTGACAGAGCAAAAATCGGGTCGACAAGGATTAAGTTCAATGATCTTGGGCGGTTTACAGAAGAATTCACTTATTGACTATCCCGGGAAATTAAGCTGCGTGCTTTTTCTTTCAGGCTGCAACTTTGATTGTCCTTATTGTCATAATCCAGAACTGGTAAAGGGTCATTTATCACGTCTACCCGTTCTTGATGAAAGAGCATTCTTCGGTTTCCTGGAAGAGCGCATCGGTTTCCTGGACGGTGTAGTCATTTCAGGAGGGGAGCCAACCCTTCACAAAGGCCTCATCTCCGTTTGCGAAAGAATCAAACGGATGGGTTATCCAGTAAAACTGGATACGAACGGCAGCAGGCCAAAGGTGATAAAGCAGCTGATTCTTGAAGGCCTTGTGGATTACATTGCGATGGACATCAAGACTGATCCTCTTCTTTACTCCCTTCATATCGTAAAGGATTACACGCCCGACGCCATCCTATCAAGTATCTGGACCATCATGGAATCGGGTCTTGCCTATGAGTTTAGAACCACATGCGCAAAACCTATAATTGACCCACAGATTATTGCAGAAATAGCGAAAACTATAAAAGGCGCCATGCTTTATGTCCTGCAACGCTTTCATAACAGCAAGGTTTTGCATCCGGAATTTTTCCAGGGAACTGAACCTTCCTATAACGAGGCTGAGCTTTTGCATTTGAAATCCATAGGCGGACCGTGGGTGAAAAAATGCATCCTACGCTGAGAAATTAGAAGCCGGAATTCTTTATGGCGCTGGTTTTTCAACCAAAATACACAAATTGATAAGAAAATTACCAAAAGGCCAAATAGAGAATGAAAACAATAGGGATTTGCAACAATAAGGGAGGAGTAGGAAAAACCACCATCTGCTTTTGTCTTGCAGGAGCCTTGGCCGAGATGGGCAAAAAAGTACTGCTTGTGGATATGGACCAACAGGGCTCTTTGAGTTCCTCCTTGCTGCACGACATCAATGATCTCCATCGCACCATTACGGATGCGCTCCTGGACGATCGGATATCGATCAAAGAAGTCATTCAAAAGACCGATTTCGAAAACATCGAACTTGTTCCAGCCAACCTCGGTCTCGGAAAAATGGAAAACGAACTGATCTCGGAACGAGACTCCCATTACTACCTGGCTGACAAACTGGACGAAATTAAGGACCAATACCACATAATTCTGGTGGACTCCCTCCCCACCCAACCTGGGCCTTGCCACATGGTCTGTGCTGACTGCCGCAGATGGGGTAATTACCCCCCTGGAGGCCCAGGACTATAGCGTGAAAGGTACAGGCTATGTGCACGGAGTTATTGAGAAGGTAAGAAAAAGGGCCAACCCCAATCTCAGCATTCTCGGCTACATTATCAACCGCTATGACGGCAGAAGAAGGATCGAAAAGGATTTTAAGGCAATGATTGAAAGGCATCTGGGTGAAAGGGTCTTCAAGCAAATCCTAAAAGCAGATTGCAGCGGATGGCCATGATCTGGGCAACCATGCATTCAGGCACACCCGACTCAGCACACTCAGCAAAAAGAAGACTGAAAAGGAAATAGTCGATAACCAGAAGTTTATTCAGGATCTTACCGGGAAAAAATCAATGTTGTTCAGAGCACTTTATGGTATAATAAACGGTTATGTTATTAGCATAACTCGAAAGCATCAGTTGAAAAATGATTTCATGGTCCGTAGACCCCAGAGAATATGATGCCAGGCAACAGAAGAGAGAATTGTGAATGTCATTGAAGAGACCATCCGTCCAAATGGCATTATTTTATCCCATGACACAAAAGAGCAAACTGTAGAGATGTTACCAGACCTGATGGGTTTTCTGAAAAAACATCACTACACGGTTATTCCTGTCAGTGCTGTGGTCAAGTAAGCGGATTTCACAGCTGAAAACCACATCATGACCGAAGAGAATAAGAGCAAATATTGATGAAGAAATGATAATAGAGAGGTTTCTAAAATGGATGTATTAATTTGGTCCGGTATTGCTTTTTGCATAACCCAGTCGGCTATGTTCTCCGGATTGAACCTTGCGTTTTTCAGTGTCAGTCGTCTCCGGTTGGAAGTTGAAGATTCAGCAGGAAATCCAAACGCATCTAAGGTGCTTGCGATGCGTAAAGATTCCAATTTTCTGCTAACCACAATTTTATGGGGAAATGTGGGGATTAATGTGCTGCTAACGCTTCTTTCCAATTCCGTTATGGCTGGAGTCTTTGCTTTTGTCTTTTCTACCGCACTCATCACATTGGTGGGGGAAATAATGCCTCAGGCCTATTTTTCTAGAAACGCCCTTGCCATGGCGTCGGCACTTGCCCCCATTTTGAGGTTTTATCAATTTCTCTTATATCCCATAACAAAACCATGCGCCAAAATACTTGATGCATGGCTGGGACCGGAGGGCCTTTATTATTTTCGGGAGCGCGATTTCAGGGAGCTGATAAAAATGCATATAGAAGCCCCTGAAACGGATGTTGATCAACTGGAAGGTATTGGGGCACTGAATTTTTTGGGAATAGACGACATAAAAGTTTCCATGGAGGGAGAACCGATTGACCCGAAGAGCGTTATGTCATTGCCTTTAATGAATAATACTCCGGTATTCCCCGGTTTCAGTTCTTCAGCAGATGATTCTTTTTTGCATAAAATTGAGGCATCCGGAAAGAAATGGGTAGTCATAACAGACACGACAGGAGAACCTCAGATGGTCCTTGATTCAGACGGTTTCTTGCGATCAGCACTGTTTCGCTCAAAGCCGTTTTCACCCTATGTGTTTTGCCATCGGCCGATTATAGTGAGAGACAACAGCGTTGCCTTAGGGGAAGTGATGGGCCGAATGAAGGTTGCGTCTCATAAGCCGGGCGACGATGTCATTGATAATGATATCATCCTGGTCTGGGCAGATGAAAAGCGCGTAATAACCGGATCAGATATTCTGGGAAGATTGCTTCGAGGCATCAGCATAAAAGTTAAGACATCTGAACAAGCGGTAAAAAACAACTGGAATAAAGGTGCGGGTTGATCCCCGCAGAAGGCATTTCTGGATCCACAATTGCAGCATACCCGCACCATCCGGTTGGGACCCAGATTGGGTTATGAAGCCCTTTTTTGCGGAATATGACGAGAAAGCCATTTACCCGGATGGCCTCAACCCGGCCTTTGGGGAAAAGGGATTCTTTTTTGAAAAAGGAGGACAACCCCACTTCCCCTTCCGGGAACAGTTAGAAGTACCGAAGTTTTTGAGACGAAAGGAACCCAAAGCATGCCCGGCCTCAATGTGAAGAAGAGGCTCGTGATTCTCTCGGTATCCGCCCTGGTTCTTGCAGGCGTCATTGCCATTGTGCTGCGCCTCATCGTAATCCGGTCCCCCCATCCAGAGAATTTGGAGAGTCACTGGCGTATCAGTTATACGATCAAGTACCGGCCAAACGGCGAGGCCGCTGTGGGATGGGTCGCCCTACCCACAAGTCGTGCAAATTTCCAGATCCTGACAGAAAGCTTTACCCATTCTCAAATGGAGGTCTCCTTTAATCAAAACCAGAAAGACCTTGAACGAGAAGCCCGCATCTTCAGCCCCCCACAGGCTAAAACGGTTCGTTTTGAAGCGCAATTTGATATCATACTCAATAAAGGGAAAGTGGCGCCTCCTTGTATATCGGAAATATTGAGTCCGGAAGCCATCGAAAACTACCTTCATGACGAGGAGGGTATCCAGGCAAGTAGCCCTGTCGTTTTGAACGCATTATCCGGAGTACGGTCAGAAGGGGATGATCCGGAAAAAACCCTGCTTCGAATTTTCTCTTATTGTGATGATATCAAAAGCGCTACCAGGAGAGAGAAAGGCCGAAAATTAAATTCGATGCTTTCCATTGCTGTCGGTGTGATAGAGCGAAGACAGGGGACCATCCTTGGCAGGGCAAGAGCCATGGTTGCGCTCTGCCGTGCGGCGCAGATTCCGGCCCGCCTGGCAACCGGGTTTCTCTTCACGGATATCCCCGTGAAACAACCGCACCACTGGGTGGAAGCCCATATCGGCGGCAGGTGGCGCCCCTATGACCCGGCACTGAGGGCTTACCAGAACCTGGGCCCCGAGTATCTGACTTTACGACGCGGTCGAACGGAAATCATTGAAATCGAAGGGGCCAAAGATGAGTATGTTAGATGCTCCGTGAAACGCAAAGTTTCCCCCACGGATATGGCCGTCTCCCGCGATAATAAGATCCTTTCGATTCTTGACTTTACCAATCTCCCTTCAAAGCTTTCGGATGCCGTATCTCTTATCCTGTTGCTTCCTTTAGGGGGCCTGGTGATCTCCGTTTTCAGCAATATCTTTGGACTCAAATCCTTCGGGTATTTCACCCCTGCCCTCATAGGCGTGAGCTTTGTTGATGTCCAATGGGTGACCGGCATAACGGTATTTATCGTTATCATGTCCATCGGATTAGCAGGCCGTGCGATTCTGGATCGTTTGCATTTAAACAAAATGCCGCGCCTCACCTTGGTTCTGATTTTTGTTGTTTTGTGCTTGACGATCATGGCCTCTCTGCTGGACCTTCTTAATATCAGACCCAGTCCGCGGGCGTTATTGCTTCCCATGATTTCACTGACAATGGTCATTGAACAATTCCATACAAGGGTTGAAGAACAGGGCTATAAATCAGGATTTAAGAAATTGGGCATTACCCTCATGGTCGCTCTCTGCTGTTGGATCCTATTCAGTATTGACAGGCTTCAATGGACTTTCTTGACTTTTCCGGAGTCGGAATTTTTCATCGGAGCGGGGCTCGTTTTCGTAGGCAGTTACAAGAAATCGCAATCTGACGCTGGTGAATCATCTTCTCAGGACGGGCAAACCTCTGAGATACCTTTGAGGTAGGATAAATGGACTATATACTATGGCTTGAAGTCGCTCTGTTTGTCTTCCTGATGGGCCTTTCAGGTTTTTTCTCCAGCTCTGAAACCGCCCTCTTCTCGCTCAGCGGAACGCGGTTGGAACAGATGCGGCGGGATCAACATCCCCGGGTCGGTCTCATTGAACGGATGCTGAGCCAGCCGCGGCGTCTCATCATAACAATTCTCATCGGCAACGAGTTCGTCAATGTTGCCGCCACCGCCATCTCGGCGACTGTGGTTATCGAGATGTTGGGTGCCGATAAGAAATGGATGAACCTCTTTGTCATGGTACCGCCGCTGCTGGTTGTAGATGAAATCACCCCCAAGACCTTTGCGATCCAGCACAATGTTCTCTTCGCCTCTTTCGAGAGCTATCCCATCGAACTATTTGCCCGACTGACCAAGCCGTTGCGCTGGGTGCTTCGAGGCGTGGCGGACTGGTTCATCACGTTGATCGTCGGCAAAGAGCGTTCCCGCGGAAACATCATTACCGAGGACATGGTTCGGACTCTGGCCCACGAAGCGGTGGGTGAAGGCGCCCTGGACTCACTTGAAGCGCAGTTCATCGATCACATTTTCGACTTCGGCAACAAGACGGTGGAAGATGTGATGGTTCCTCGCTCTTCGATTTTTTTCCTACCGTTAGAGATGCCTGTTTCTCAAACAGTTGCCGAATTACGGCGGACCCGTCACACGAAGGTGCCCATCTATCAGGAGCGCAGGGACAACGTCGTCGGCATTCTGCACGCAAGAGATCTGCTTGGCCGTAACTTTGAGAAGATTGCAGCGCAATCACAGGGATTGCGTAAGTTCTTGCGAGAGCCTTATTTCGTGCCGGAGTCCAAACCGGCATTGGATCTGTTTCACACTTTTCGCAAACGCAGATTGTCGGTTGCTCTCACGGTTGACGAATACGGTGGCGTTACCGGCCTGGTGACCATGGAGGATTTGCTTGAGTGTATTTTCGGCGAAATTCACAGTCCATCGGACGTGCAACAGCAGGTGAGTATCAAGCCCTTGGCTGAGGGGCGCTACGGCGTTGATGCTGCGATTCCCATCAGAGTGTTCAACGAAGAGATGGGAACAGAATTACCTGATGAATGGGGAGAAACCATCGGTGGACTTATCCTGCACTACTACGGTGAACTGCCCCCTGAGGGGGCCACGGTTGAAATCGGCGAGTTTCATTTCAAAGTAGCAGAAATACGCGATAACCGAATCAGGAATGTGGAATTTGAGCACGCCGGTGAGCCTGAGGCCGCTGAAAACGAAAGGATCGAATGCTCAGACGTCGAAACCCAGATACACGCCGTTGGAGAGAAGCGAGTGTGCAATCAAACCCCGATGGCTGATGATTCGCGGGACGGAGATAAAAAATAGGCTATGGACGCGCTCTGGATTTTTGTCATCATGTTTGTCTGTTTTTTTTCGGAAGGGTTCTTTTCCGGCTCTGAAATCGCGTTGATAAGTGCCGATCCGATGAAGCTGCGGCATAGCGCCGCCAAAGGTTCACGCGGCGCAAAGCTGGCGCTGAGGATGTTGAAAAGGCCGGAGTGGCTTTTATCAACAACCTTACTGGGCACCAACATTTCGGTCGTTACGAACACCACTGTGGCGACCGCTTTGATGATCAGAGTCTTCGGTGAGCAGGGCGGCTGGTATGCAATTTTGCTGGCGGCCCCGTTGATTTGGGTTTTCGGTGAGATCCTGCCTAAAAGCGTTTTTCAGCAAAGAGCCGATGTGATCACCCCTTACGTCGTCTTCGTTCTCCGTTTCGTATCCTACCTGTTCTATCCCCTCTTGATCGTCTTAACGTTTGTGACGGGGATGTTCACCAGACTTTTCGGAAGGGAAAGCCAAAACCCTTTCACTCTGCGCGAAGAGATCATTACCACGCTGCAAATGCCGGCAGGAAGAGGCGACATTCAGTCTACGGAAGAAGCCATAATCCGGCGCATGTTCGGTTTCTCCGATACCAAGGCCTATGAGATCATGGTGCCGCTAATAGATGTGGTGGCCATTGAAAAAGGGGCGAATGCGCGGCAAGCCACAACATTAGCCGGAGAGAAAGCCCACATACGTCTTCTCGTTTATGAGGGGCGGATAGACCGGGTGGTGGGGACGCTGAATGCCCTTGAATTGCTTGACATCGAACCGGAACAACCTATTGAGCCGCATATCCGCCCAGTGCGTTTCGTGCCGACGTCGAAACACATTTCCGGGTTATTGCTGGAATTGCGCAAGGACCCGAATGCGGTGGCAGTGGTGGTCGATGAATTCGGAGGGACCGTGGGGCTTGTCACTATTGAAGATATTATGGAAGAAATGGTCGAAGACATCGAGGACGAATACGATGCCCAGAATATCTCGGTACAATGGGTGCGCAAAATCTCCAAGAATGAATATATTATCAGTGCCCGCATTGAAATTGACACCCTGGCCGAGAAGCTGCGCATCCGCCTCCCCAAAGGCAAATATGCAACGCTGGCTGGATTTCTACTGGAAAAGGAAGGAGAAATCCCCCCTCCGGGAACCCTAATCAGGGTGAAAAGGATTTCGTTCACGATCGAGAGCAGCAGTCCACAGGCTATCCAGGAGGTTCGCGTGCGCTGGTGATCACTTAAATAAGGGAACCCAGGTCCTGGTGGTGTACCCGCCAGGATGGCTTTAGCGGCAGTCAAACAGTTTGCGAGCACAACAAAACGTGTGAGGGGCTCGTCAGGTAATCTTTTGAGATTTTGCTTTTTTCAGGGGCTGAATTCAAGAACTTTGATGACTGAGAAGGGGGGTATGACCATGTTCAAGAGAATCTTATTTCCAACGGATTTTTCAGATGTGTCGAATAAAGCCCTGGGTTATATTAAGCAGTTGAAAACAGATGGTGCGGTAGAGCTTATCGTGTTACACGTCATTGATGAACGAAGCTTCCATGCTATTGAAGCTTACTCGTCCCGCAATGCCGTCAAGTTGGAAATGGAAATAACAGCAGGAGTGGAAAAGGAGTTAAGACTGATTGAAGAACAAATGGAACACGCCGGCTTTGTCGTAAAGACGATACTTCAAACAGGAATACCGGTGAGAGAAATATTGAGAATTGAAAAAGAAGAGGATGTTTCTGTCATTGTTATTGGATCGCACGGGAAAAGCAACCTGGAAGAGATGTTCATGGGATCAGTGTCGGAAAAAGTTGCCAGAAAATGTACCAAACCGATCCTGATCATCAAGAGATGAAGGGGCCGCTGTGGCGGCATTGGTGGCAAACCGGCTTTGTTTCTCCTGGCCAAGGCCTACCAGGACCTTGAGGAATATCCGAAAGCCATTGATCTCTATGAAATATTGACGACGCTGAAACCCGTTGAATCACTGTGGGGTTTTATTCCCCGCCCCTTGGGGGGTGCAATGCCTTTGAAGATACCCCGCTGCTTGCGGTGGGGTAGTTCATTCGCCAGTCTGGAGGCAAGGTGTTGTCCCTCAAGCTAAAGACTGATCAACGAGGGAATTTTTTGAAGATCTCGTTGACCCCATAGCGAGCCAGCTCATTTGCGGTAAGCCATTTTGCCCCCTTCTGGAAAAAGGCGCGAGCATCCCGGATGTCCTCAGAGAGAGAGCGTTGGGTCTTATCGAATGCTGCCTTCCATAGCATCCTTCCACTGGTCACATCAATAAGCCCGACGGCAAAAGCAACAGACGCCGGACTCTCAACCGCCATGGCCCCACCCACTCTCTCTTTGAATTTCCAGACCGTCCCAACAATGATAAGATCAGTTCCCAAGGCATGGCCTGTTTTTTGAGCAAGATCCCGAGGCGTGTCCACAGCCTCATTCTTAGGAATTCGATCAAAGACCGTCCTCACATCATTGAGGGGAATAACCTTTTCTCCGTGACGTTTCTGGAGGGCCTCCTGCACATAACCCGTCAAGACCCTGTCACAAGTTGCAACGATGTCTTCTGGATTGAACTGGAGCTGTGATAGGGGAGCGCTCAAAGTCTCTCCTATAGAGGAGCCATATCTCCCCTTGAAAAAAGGTGTCACACCAATTTTCTTCACCTGAATGCCTGTCAGGGCGGCCGCAGATTGGGCAAACGCCCTAATGGGCAGGCACATGTGGGTCAGGAGCGATATGCAGATAACGACGCTGCAGATCCTGAACAAAAATATTTCTTTTATCTTCATGACAGGATTCCCCCTCATTCGATGAAAGGCTAACGTACTCATTTAGCTTGAGTCAGCGGAAAAAGTCTACTAATTATGTGGGAGCCTGAGTCCTCCTCCAGCCCCAATCTACGCTCAATTAGGACTTGAATGTTACGTTATGGATCGGCACAGGACAATACGTGTCTTTACGGGGCCTGGAAGCTTTGAGAGCCGAGTGAGAGACTATGCTTGTCGTCATTAAGGTTGAAGATTTCAGGAAGATTATGGAAAATTATCCAGGCATACCCATTAGCATATGCAAGATCTTTGTACAGTATACCTCTAAAGCGTTCTATGTGAACGATGAGGAAATATCAAACATTTAATTGTTTTCTTATAAACTGTTCCAGGGTAGAACCATAACCTTTTATCCCCTTTTGAAGCAGCAAATCCAAAGGATTCTCTGCCCTGGCTGCGGTTTTATGTCCTCCGGCAGTTCCTAAACTGCCAAAGGCGCGGATCGCTAATTTACCGGCATCCTTTCGGTATCCGTCGTTCCGTATGATAGTGATGACCTTGCCCTCCCACACGCCTGAGACGAAGATCCAGCCTACCCCATGGACATGTGTAAAGAAGTCAGCGACCTGTACGCATACATCTGCACTGGGGATTTTACCTAAGTGGGCGTAGATTCCTTTCTTTGTGACAACCCTATTCTTCAGAGCGGTCTCAAAGTATCGCAGGTCACCAACTGTCAGCTCTGACTTCTCAATCTTTCGCAAACGGTGCCTATTGGCATACTGAAAAATGTATTGAAACTGCTTTACATCCTTCTCAGTACCACCGCGCTCAAAATTGGCCGTGTCCGTCTTGATACCGTACAGCAGTGACGTGGCTAAAGTCATGGAGGGCTGAATCCCTGCTGCACGAAGGTATTCTATGAGAATCGTTGAATTTGCACCGTATTCCGGACGGATATCCACATAAGGAACTTTCCACCTCTTTACCTTTGGATGATGGTCTATGATCGCATCATACGTTAAGGACGCGAAGATCTCGGAATGATGGGGTTGCGAGTCAACCAGAACCCGGCGTGTGAAATCTTCAGGAGATACTTCGCCCATTTTCTGCATCGGGATCTTCAGTAATTCCACCATGGCAAGATTATCCAGCCGTTGGATTTTATTTATATAGGCAATTTGAGTCCTACGGACATGATTCCAGAGCAAGCGTTTGACAGCAAAGGCACTGGCCATGGAATCGGGATCGGGGTTGATGGTAATCAAAACATTATCCTGCCCCCCAAAGAGCGTCAGAAAGGTTTGCACCCGTTCCCGTGAGCTTCTTATTGGGTCTTTAGCCTTCTTATGATTTCTTTGGATCGTTTTTGAGCTCATTGGGACCTTCCAACTTGAACTTCCACCTGAATTTGTCTTGATTATGCTTCATCCCTCTTGAAATATACGATCGCCAGAGGAGGCAAGGTAATATTAACTGAGCAAGGACGACCGTGGAAGGAGGTGGTTTCAGCTTCTACCGCTCCAAAATTTCCCCGACCACTGCCATCGTAGTCTTTGGCATCGCTGTTCAAAATCTCTCTCCATAGACCACCCTCCGGCACTCCGACCCTATAGTTGTGGCGCGGAACCGGCGTAAAGTTACAGGCAATGACTATCGTATCCTCAGTTGAGCGCCCTTTGCGAAGTAGACTAAGCGTGCTCTGCTGAGAGTCGTTACAGTCTATCCATTCAAAACCCCCTTGATCAAAGTCTAACTCATGCAAGGCCGGCTCATTTTTGTACAGTTGATTCAAATCGGTCACCCACCGCTGAAGACCGGAATGGGATGGGTATTCCAGCAGGTTCCAGTCTAAGCTCGTTTCATGATACCATTCATTCCATTGTCCAAACTCGCCACCCATAAAAAGCAGCTTTTTTCCCGGCTGGGCATACATATAGCCGAAAAGGAGCCTCAGATTCGCAAACCTTTGCCAGTCATCTCCTGGCATCTTCCGCAAAAGTGATCCCTTGCCGTAGACCACTTCGTCATGCGAGAGTGGAAGTACGAAATTTTCGCTAAAGGAATAAATCATACGGAAGGTCAGTTTGTTATGATGAAACTTCCTGTGGATGGGGTCTGCTGACATATACGCCAGCGTATCGTGCATCCATCCCATGTCCCATTTCATTCCGAAACCGAGACCCCCCAGATAGGTAGGCCGCGAAACCATGGGCCATGCCGTGGACTCCTCGGCAATGGTTTGCACATAGGGAAAATTTTTATACACCTCTTCATTGAAACGCCGGAGAAAGGTGATGGCCTCCAGGTTCTCTCTGCCCCCATATTCATTGGGTATCCATTCTCCTTCCTTGTGGCCATAGTCCAGGTATAACATGGAGGCCACGGCATCCACACGGAGCCCGTCTATGTGATACTTGTCTAACCATAAAAAAGCGCTGCTCAAGATAAAACTCCTAACCTCGTTGCGCCCGTAATTAAAAATCAAACTGCCCCAGTCCGGGTGAATCCGCTGGCTGGGATCGACGTGCTCAAAAAGGTAAGTCCCGTCGAAGTATCCGAGACAGTGCTCGTCGCTCGGAAAGTGTGAGGGTACCCAATCCAGGATAACCCCAATCCCGTTCTGATGTAACTGGTCCATAAGGTACATGAAGTCCTGGGGTGTCCCGTAACGGCTTGTGGGGGCGAAGTAGCCACTGGTCTGATAACCCCATGAGCCGTAAAAGGGGTGCTCCATTACGGGCAGAAATTCGATGTGGGTGAAACCCATCCGCTGGACATATTCAGCCAATTTTGGGGCAATCTCCCGATAAGTGAGGGATCGATTCTCTTCCACAGGGATCCGCATCCAGGAGCCTAAGTGCATCTCATAGATGGCCATGGGGGCATCGGCGGCGTTTATGTTTCGTCGATTTTCCATCCATTCATGGTCACCCCATTCATAGTCCAGATCCCAGACCACCGAGGCTGTCTTGGGCGGCACTTCATTATAGATGGCAAAGGGGTCGGCCTTTTCCACTCGGTAACCATGGAAGCTAGAGACGACACGGTATTTGTAGTTGGACCCTTTACCAACGTCTGGGATAAACCCCTCCCAGATGCCTGACTCTTTTTGGGGACCAAGCGGGTGGCTGGACTTATTCCAGCCGTTGAAGTCACCCATGACGAAGACCTCTACTGCATTAGGGGCCCAAACAGCAAAATGTGTTCCTTCTAATTTACCCTTTTTTACCGGATGGGACCCCAATTTTTCGTAGAGGCGAAAATGACTCCCCTCATTGAAAAGATAGATGTCATCATCCGTTATGAGGGATGTATTGTATAGAACGGGCTTTTGAGAATTCATAATTAAGAAACCTTTATATTATTTGTTGACCCATTAATAATAGACCGATAGAGTTCAATATACTGTCGGGCCGATCGATCCCAGGAAAAATCTTCTCTCATCCCGTTAAGCATGAGCCTCTTCCATGTTTCAGGAACACGAAAACAGTCAACTGCTTCTTTTATGGCATTTAGAAAGGCCTTGGAATTAAACGGACCAAATTTGAATCCATTTCCCTTATTTGTCTTAGGATCAAATTGAACAATGGTATCTTCTAAACCACCTGTGGCCCGAACCACGGGAACAGTTCCATACCTCAGGGCGTACATCTGGGTTAGCCCACAGGGTTCATACCGGGAAGGAATCAGAAAGATGTCCGCACCGGCCATGATGCGATGGGCCAGGGGCTCATTAAAGCCGATGAAGAGTCCCACACGTCCCGGATGGCGTTCAGCAGCCTCTTCAATGGCCTTTTGAATCGTCTCATCCCCTGAACCCAGTACCACCAGCCCCACATCCAGTGCCAGAATATCTTCTAATAATTCCACCAGGAGGTCAAAACCTTTCTGACTGTCAAGACGGGATATTACTCCCAGTAAAGGACGTGATTTTAGAGATTCATCCAAGCCCATCTCCTTGAGGAGGGCTTCCTTACAACGGCTCTTTCCCGCCATTTTTTGCGGAGAGTAACTGGCCGCGATGTGAGCGTCATGCCTTGGATCCCAAAGGCCGTAATCAACCCCGTTCAGAATCCCGTGAAGGAATGCACGACGTGCTTGAAGAATCCCCTGCATGCCCATACCATATTCAGGGGTCTGGATCTCCTGGGCGTACCTCGGGCTCACGGTGGTGATGGCACCTGAGTAAACGATACCGGCCTTGAGCAGACTTATGTTTCCCCAGAACTCCAGACCATCAATACGGAAAAACTCATCCCTCGGAAGTCCTGTTATGACAAACTTCTCTTCCGGGAAAATTCCCTGGTATCCTATATTATGGATTGTAAAGACCGATGACGTTCCAGAAAGGTTTGGATTGTTTCTATACGGGCCTTTAAGAAGGGCAGGAACCAGTCCGGTCTGCCAGTCATGACAATGAACGACATCAGGCTTGAATCTTAAGTTTTCAGCCAGTCTCAACGCAGCATGGGCAAAAAAAACGAAGCGCTCCAGATTGTCGTAATAGTCTCCCGTTGGATTCCCGTAGAGATTGCGCCTATCGTACAGGTCTTCCCGGTCAATGAGATAGAATGGGACATCATCTTGAGTTCGGGTTTCCAGTACTTTTGCCTTGAGCAATTCCGTTCCCAGAGGAACTTCCAGTTCGTCAGGTAGCGGGCGTATCTCAAAATCTCCTTCGCTGACAGTTCGATAAAAGGGAAATACTAATCTTACGTCTGTGCCCACCTTTTTTAGAGCCGCCGGTAGGGAACCGGCCACATCCGCAAGACCACCGGTCTTGGCAAAAGGGACCGCTTCTGGAGAGAGAAAGAGGATCTTTAATTTTTTTTTGGACATGTCTGCTCCATACTGGATTTATACTTATGGATTTCTATGAATTATCTTTCTCCACTGCCTCCAGAAGCTGGGAATAGATCCCGGGTATACTATAGAGTACGCGGTTCCATGAAGGGATAAGGGTGCTCTCATGGGGCCCTTTAATCTGCTCCCAGGCGGTCCACAAGAAGCCTCGGAAGTGCCTGACCGTAAGCTCTTCCTGATACCGGTCGAAAGCCAGATCGTTCACCTCGGCATCATCGCTGTAACTTTTGATAAACTCCAGTGCATTTTCATAGTAACTGTGAAGGAGCATATCCACAACAGAATCATCCAATGGAAAGCCGTGAGACCGCATGTAGTTCATGTAGAATTTAGCAATGTCTACCACCATCCGGTGGAGTCCTTTGCTCTCATCGTCCGGGGAAACATCCTGGTGCTTGTGCTCATAGTTGGGGGCCAAATCGACCTGGGCGATCTTTTGGTTCATGACCCTTTTGTAAACTTCGGAAAGGGTGCTTACCTCCAGCCCCCAATCATAGGCTATGTTAATCCCGCGGGCCAATCGGGTCAGAAAGCTGAATTCACCTGCCAGAGGATAGTTAAAGGTACGGTGATAAGTAAAAAATTGCATCAGTTCCTCTAATCCCCTCTCCCGCATGATCCGGCTCATGACGTCCACAAAGGGCGTTACAAAAAGTCTCGTGACCCTCCCCTTCATAGCCCGTTCTGTAGGGGAGATCCTGGCATAATATCCCTTGCAGAACTCAAATTCATTGTTTGGATTTGCAGTGGGTTCTATGAGCCTGCCTAAAAGGATCCGATCATAGGTAACAATATCGCAGTCGTGTAAGGCAATCACGTCGCAATCCTCTTTTGCAAAGAGATATCCCAGAGTAATCCAGACCGACTGCCCCTTCCCCTGAACTCCCGTCGGGATATCCCTCTTTTCAATCTCCCGGAAGATCTGCTGAATACGCGGCCCTTCTACCCAGACTACTTTAAGGTCACGATTGGGAGTTCGGAGCCTCCCGAAGTATTCTTTGGCCTCCCGGAATTGTGCTTCTTCGGGCGCACCGCCCAATGCCACCACCACCCTGTGGAGATAGCGAACCTTTTGTACATTGTCCATGATTGGATTCAGGACTTGAGGGTTCTTTATCTCCGAAAATAAGGATGGGAGTAATAGGCTGATACAGAGATGATGGGAGTACTCTTCCAGCTTCTTTTCCAGGTTTACCAGATATTCATCACGATCAAAGGCTTCATAAAGGGGATGAAGAGTTGTAATAAGTCCCTCCTGATGAAAGTCTGCCATAGGATCTCCTCTTTTCTATGCTAAATGTTATTAAATCTCTATACCCAGTTGAGGTTTAACTGCCTCTCCGTTCCACGATTCGGGGTCAAGCCCAGTACAGGACAAGGGGGCCGAAATAGGGCCACGAAACGGGCTGTGCTTCAGGACTGCACGATTCATAGCAAGTCAAAAAGATCTTTTCATGTTTCAAGATTCACGATGAAACAGTCTTTTGTACTTTTGCCTTCTCTTCGGATCTCTCATCCCATACCCTTATAAGATAATCCTTCTGTTCTTCAAATTTGACGGCCTGCTCCTCTACGAGGGCTTCAGCCTCATTCGATGACATCTCCCAGCTCTGCCGCACAAAGGAGGCTACCCGGGCAAAATAGAGAGGCGTCATCATGTCGAGCAATTTGTTCCGATTAACACTCCAAAGGTGATAGGTGGCTGCCAACTCATAGAGGATCCTGACCCATGTATCGGTAGGAATGTGAAACTGGCTTGAATCCATCTGGCTTGTCTCGGTGACCTGGTTGAAGGACTCCTTGCTGAGGATGTCTTTCCAGAGAGGTGAGAATTGTTGATATCCTGTCATGAAAAGTTCTATCAGCAACTCCAAGGTCACATTCACGGGCTCAGGCTCTAATGTTCCTTCGAACCCGAAGGTCTCCAGGGATTCGCTTCCTTCCACTTTCTTCCAGTAGCTTTCATAATGTTCCATGAGGGAAAAAAGGGCTGAAAGGACCTGGCGGAACATAGGCCCCAGGTGTTGTCCAGGGTCCTTAACATCATGGATTTTCACGCCCAGATTGGACTGACAGATGCGGAAACCCTGAGTTATCGCGCTCGTGGTCATCCAGATGTCGATGCCGAAACGGGCCACATCGGTGTCCCACACATCCTGCTCTGTGTAAAACTTGGCCACATCCCTTGAAATAGCAAAGTCCCCTCCTATTGGCTGGCGAATACGCTTTCCATATAAAGCCCTTGTGAGATTGTATACGATATTATTGGTGATGGTTCCGTCATACTTGTGTCTGACATAGACAGGGGAGACGTACTGATACCCTTTTTCCAGAACCGGATCCAAGAGATATTTCACCCAGTCTGCAGTAATGCTCCGGAGGTCAGAATCCACCATTGCACAGACCTTAACCTCGAGGCGATTCGCTGTCTCAAAAACAGCTCTTAAGGCCGTTCCCTTGCCCGCTGGGCCCCGATAGATGGAAACGATCTTTTCCTGCCATGGCTTTATCTCGAACTCCCTGGCTACCTCACGCGTATCATCTGTTGAGCCCCCATCGACAATAAAG
>Ga0307425_1000782_pt1 | contig 19640 bp, 10 predicted proteins | sample SalMarWE160330MG_FD_202152 | JGI IMG/M metagenome (GOLD analysis project Ga0307425, IMG submission 202152) | Salt marsh sediment microbial communities from the Plum Island Ecosystem LTER, Massachusetts, United States - WE1603-30 | ecosystem: Environmental > Aquatic > Marine > Intertidal zone >...
AAAGCTTATGAAAAAGGCTTGGAATTCGCTTCCATCGTCCATCATGAGGTACCTTCTCTGCTGTGTGGAGATCCCGGACGGCTAAGGCAGATTTTGATCAACTTGTTGGGTAATGCCATTAAATTTACAAGCTCGGGTGAGGTGACGCTAAATGCCATACTTGAAGAAGAGAACTCCCATCGAGCCGTGATCCGCTTCAGCGTAAGCGATACCGGTATCGGCATATCGGAAGAGGGCATGGACCGTCTGTTCAAGTCATTTTCACAAGTAGACGGCTCCACATCTCGCAATTACGGCGGCACCGGTCTGGGACTGGCCATATCCAAGCAGCTTACGGAATTGATGGAGGGACGTATCGGGGTTGAAAGTAAGGAAGGACAGGGGAGCACGTTCTGGTTTACGGTGAGTTTGGAAAAACAGCCCGATGATTGTAAGACTTTGATGATTTCCGAGGATATTCGCAAGAAACGAATCTTTTTTGTAGATGACAATGCCACCAATCGGCAGGTTTACAGGGAACAGCTCAAGTCTTGGGGATGTCGTTATGGTGAAGCTTCCGACGGAGACCAGGCAATAGATGAACTGAAGCGCGCTCAGGAAAACGGTGATCCTTTTGAGATAGCCATTATTGATATGCAGATGCCGAAAATGGACGGAGAAGAATTGGGCCGTATTATCAAACAAGATCCGGTTCTGGCAGACACCATTCTCATCATGGTAAGCTCCATGGGAACGCGGGGGGATGTAGCCCGATTGAAGAAGATAGGTTTTGCCGCTTATTTAACCAAGCCGGTCAAACAATCCCAGTTGTACGACTGCCTCGCTACAACAGCGAATATATGGAAAGAGAAAAAACAGCCGAAAGATGCCACTATTGTTACACGTCACTCTTTGGTTGATAATAAAAAACGGGGCGTTCGCATTTTGTTGGCTGAAGACGATGCCACCAACCAGAAAGTAGCGTTACATATCCTGAAAAAATTCGGTTATCGCGCTGATGCAGCAGGAAACGGTCAGGAAGTATTACAGGCGCTGGAGAAGGTCCCTTACGATATTGTATTGATGGATATACAGATGCCGGTGATGGACGGGTATACGGCCACGCGTCGAATACGCGAATTGGAACGCAAGGCTCAACGGTCAAAACTCAATCAAAATGACTCCGAAGACCTTTCGGATTCCAAGATTCAGCTTTTATCACGATCGGGGAGATTACCTATTATCGCAATGACGGCCCATGCCATGAAAGGGGACCGTGAGAAATGCATCGCGGCGGGTATGGATGACTACACACCAAAACCCATCAACCCAGAGGAACTATTGGAAAAGATCGAAAAGTGGACCTGTGTTGAACAAAATGCTTCCAGCCCGGAGGCTGAGGTTCAAAAAGAACGCGTGCAACCTGAAACATCGGAAGAAACACAACCCTTAGACCTTGAAAAGGCCCTGGAGCGGGCCATGGGCGACAAAGATTTTCTTAAAATGCTCCTTGGAGGGTTTATTCAGGAGCTTCCGGATCAGATTGAATCATTAAAGGTGGCCGTTGCCGGTACAGATGCGGTGGCGCTGACCGAGCAGGCTCACAAGCTCAAAGGTGCCGCTGCCAATCTGAGTGCATATGGAGTGTCATCTGCTGCAAAGTCGCTGGAAGAGATTGGACGAAGCCAAAACATGGACGAAGCAAACCAAATACTGGAAGTTTTGCTCAATGAAAGTAAACGGCTAACTGAATATGTAGAGCGAGCAGAATGGTGATCGCTCAAGTTATTACCTTAATTTTATCTCACTTTAGTTCACTTTAGCTCACCTCACTTGGAACTTTGTAAAATGAATGCCATCGTTGTTAGCGATTTACATATAGGATCCCGATTTTTTTTACATCGAGACTTCGAGAATTTTCTTGGAAATATTCCTGAAGATTGTGAACTGATCCTCAATGGCGATATCATCGACAATCCCCATAAAAAACTACCACCGCCTCATAAACGGGTTGTGAATCTTATTGAGCAAGTCTCACGCCGCCAAAGGGTCATTTGGGTGAGGGGAAATCATGACAATGGCTATTCTCACAATGGGTTTAAGCATATACATTTTAAAACATATTACACCATCGAGAACAGATTATTGATTAATCATGGATACGATTTTGATAAAATCATGCCCCGAAGTCAGGTTTTTATCAAATCTTTTAAAATGATCCACGAAATAATGATTAAGTTCGGATCAAGTCCTGTTCATGTGGCCAATTATGCAAAAAAATTTGAGTTATTATATAAGGTCTTAAGAGACAATGTGATGAAGAATGCAGTACATTGTGCCCTGGAAAATGGTTATGAGACCGTCATTTGCGGCCATACGCATTATCCGGAAGACAGGGTTTACAATGGCATCAGATACATGAACACCGGAGCCTGGACCGAATCCCCCGCATTTTACCTTCAGATGACGGGTAATGAAATGACACTAAACCCCATCGTTTCATAAAAAATATAATATATAAAAAACCACTTTCTTCGACACACACCAATTCTATAATTCGACAATGCCTTGGTGATTCTGATAATGTAATGATCACGTTTCAACGAATAGGACAATTAATCTGTGATCGAATAACATCTTCAAACGTCAATTTTCAATCAGGTTCCCCACTTCAGTTACAATTTTTCTTTTTGATTTTTTGTGGACTTTGTGCAATATTACACGCGTGATTTCGGTAAATAAAGAAATAAACAAAAAAATGTACCAAGGATAACATGCAAGACGGAAAATCGGGCGGATACACTAAAAAAATCCTTGTTGTTGATGATCAGAGAAGTCAACTGAAATTAATGAAAAAAATGTTGGAAAAAAATGGCTATATGGCCGTTACTGTGGACAGTGCGGAAGAGGCCGAATATATTTTGAGGGGTGAAGAATCCTTTTCAATGATCATTACGGACCTGAAAATGCCATGGCTAGATGGCTTGAGTTTCTGTAAAAAAGCGAAGATATTAGATCCTAATTTAAAAATATTTGCATTATCCGGATGCCTTTATAATTTTGATATGAATGAGTTAGAGGATGCAGGTTTCGATGGGATTTATGAAAAACCTATCAGCAGAGCACAATTAGCAGAAATTTTAAATGCTGGTACTGAAAAAACCTGAGACTAGAGTTTTGCACCAATGACGAATGGGATAAGATGCTGTCAAAACTTATTCTTGTTCCCTTTTCTCTGATTTCGATCTGGCTTTACTTTAAAAGTTTACCCTAACATATGACCATTTAGGGTAAAAACAATGGAGGATATTTTATGGACAGGCAACAGCAAGCCGAGGCACTTGCAAAATCATGGAAAAGTGAACCACGATGGAAGGGGATTGAGCGATCCTACACGGCCGAGCAGGTGGTGAGACTTCGTAGCTCATTTCAGATAGAATATACTATCGCCCAACTGGGGTCTGAGCGGCTCTGGAATCTGATGAATACCGAACCCTATGTCCAGGCTTTGGGAGCCTTGACGGGTAATCAGGCCGTTCAACAGGTGTTGGCGGGATTAAAGGCCATTTATCTCAGCGGCTGGCAGGTTGCGGCTGATGCAAATACAGCTGAACAGACCTATCCGGACCAGAGTCTTTACCCTGCCGACAGTGTCCCGGCTGTGGTCAGGAAAATAAATAACGCGCTGCTTCGTGCCGACCAGCTCCAACACCTCCACGACAGAGGAAACATTTATTGGCTTGCCCCCATTGTCGCAGATATCGAGGCCGGTTTCGGCGGGCCCCTCAACACCTTTGAGCTGACCAAAGCATGCATAGACGCCGGTGCGGCGGCGGTTCATTTAGAGGATCAGATATCTTCCTTGAAAAAGTGTGGTCATATGGGCGGAAAGGTTCTGGCGCCGGTCTCGGAATATCTGCGAAAGTTCTTGGCTGCCCGGCTCGCCAGTGACGTCCTGGGTGTACCTACGATCATGGTTGCGAGAACAGATGCCAAAGGTGCCCGTTTGACCCGAAGCGACATAGACCCCATCGACCAGCCGTTTTTGACCGGAAAGAGAACAGTGGAGGGTTATTTCGAGGTAAAAGGCGGTCTGGAACTTGCCATTACCAGAGCCCTTTCCTATGCGCCTTATGCAGATGTGATCTGGTGTGAAACCTCGACGCCGGATCTGGGAGAAGCCCAGGAGTTTGCCCAGGCAATTCTAGAGAAATTTCCGAATAAATTGCTGGCCTACAATTGCTCTCCCTCGTTTAACTGGAAACTGCATATGGATCATGCTACGCTCCAAAGATTTCAGGAGGAACTGGGAACCATGGGTTATAAATTTCAGTTTGTCACCTTGGCCGGTTTTCACGCTTTAAATGCCTCTATGTTCGAATTGGCCCATGCGTATAAAGCAAAAGGTATGGCAGCATATTCACAGTTGCAGGAGCATGAATTCCAGATGGAGCGTGAATTGGGCTACAGTGCGGTGAAGCACCAATCTTTTGTTGGGGCGGGATACTACGACGAAGTTCAAATGGTTATCAGCGGCGGTGAGACGGCTACTGCTGCCTTAGCAGGTTCCACTGAAGAAGAACAGTTTGAAAGGTAGATAAGCGAGGGCTCAAAGAATTTTTTTAAACGGCCGCTACATGGATAATCTTTTTTTAAACCGCATGAACTCACGGCAAGGGCTCGTAAAGAAAGAGCAGGAAATTATCTTTTAAATATCAATAAGTTCATTATATTAACTTAAAACTTCATTAAAGATACGATTTCGGCATACGCCTGTTCTTTCTAACGATCCCTAAGCCACTCAAACAGCATCCGATTTAAAAAAAGATCATCCATTCCGCTAGGTATTAAAGGATTTAGGATAAAAACTCCCCGATGCTTCAGATAAGCGAATGTTGAATAGGGAAGAGCAACAAGTATAAATCAACCGGATTTATTATGGCCTAAGTTGAGCGATTTTTAAGTTTGCCGTAGATATAAGGAAGATGTTGTTTCGCGATAGTTGACTATGCGGAACGACATCTGACGCAGTAGATGCGGTGAAATCGGAAATCCCAAAGGGTTTCAAATTATTGAAATTCAAAATGACAGAATACCTTAAACATATTGTTAAATTAAACATTTCAAAAATTTGAAACGATTAACTTAGGTATGGGCTAGCCGCTTGTTTTGTCCATAGGGGAAGATGTCTATCGTTTCTCCACTACTGATGCGAGACTGGATCTGATGCCAAAAATGAACATCGAAAAGGTCCCCATGGTGCTCAAGAAAAACCTCTTTTAACCTCCCCTGCAACCCTATAAATTTTCGAAGTTCTTCGGGAAAAACATCATTTTCGCCAACGCCAAACCAGGGCTCGGCAGAGAGTTCATCATCATAACTTCTGGATTGGGGCATGACTCTGAAATTGCAGACTGACAACAAACAAAGTTCGTCATAGTCGTAAAAGACAATACGGCCGTGGCGGGTGACTCCGAAATTCTTCAGCAAAAGATCTCCGGGAAAGATGTTTGAAACTGCCAGATCTTTTATGGCATTGCCGTAATCCACAACGGCCGATAGTGCTTCTGTTTTATCGACGTCACGGATATAGATGTTCAAAGGGGTTACTCGGCGTTCCACATAAGCATGTTTGACAATAACGTTGTCATCATTGATGATTACACTTTGAGCGGCATTTCGTTTCAGACTGTCTAACAGCGTATCCGAAAAACGATTGCGATTAAATTTCAGGTGTTCGAATTCCTGGGCATCCACAAGCCGACCCGCGCGATCGTGCTTGAACACAAGGTCGTACTTAACCATAACCGCATCGCGGGTGGTATGTTTAGGGTACGCAAAATGATCTTTGATGACCTTGAACACCAAACCGTAGTCAGGCATGGTGAAGACCTCCATGACCATGCCTCTTTCTCCCTCGGCGAGTTCGAACTTTTTGTTGGAACGGCTCAAATGATGCAGTAAATCGCAGTACAACTCAGACTTGCCGTGCTTGTTATAACCGATAGAAATGTAGAGTTCGGCAATTCTCTTTCGAGGCATGATGCTTTTCAAGAAGTTCACCAATTCATTTGGTTTGTTGACGTCGACATGGAAATAGGAACGCGTAAAACTAAACAAAATACTCACATCATTCTCACTCAAGATCACAGCATCCACGACAATTCCCCTCGGAGTATTGAGCAACGCCATTACAAGAGGGAAGACATCCGAACCATTGAAAATCCGACCGACCAGATAAGCGCCCTTTCCTCGATAGTGGACGGGGGTCAACATTTCCGCCCGATCGATGCTTGGAGAATACCCACTGCTTTTGAGATGGGCATCAATTTTTTCTGACGTCAATTTTGAATCTTGCCGGAAATTCTCGTATGCCACTTGATGTTCGTAGTCGCGGAGGATAGTTTCAATCAATCTTTGGGTTGATTGATTCCCGGCGTAGGTCCGATACGGGGGAGTGGGAATCTGGAAAAGATGAGTCCGAGTACAAGTATCAACAAATTCAATTTGAGGATCTACGCCAACCGTGGCAAATATTTGTCGGGTAACTGAATTGAAGAAGGTTTCTGCCAGTTCCCAAATGTCTAATTTACTGCTCAAACCAGAGTAGATGGTCTTGATGCTCATCCATATCTCTTTATCGTTGATTCGATGGTTCAACAACCGTCTAATTTCAACCACAATCTGATTCACCACTTTTTTGTAAAGATCCAGCCTTTCGTCTGCATCGGCTTTTATCCCATGCCAATCCTGGTTTTCGAAGCGCGTTTTGGCCCGTTGAGTAATCATCTTGAATTTGGCTTGGTATTCATTAAAAGCCTTGATAATAGCCTCGGCACAAATATTGGTCAGTCGCTTATGAATGGCTTTTTCGGTCATGAAGAAAATGTGGACACACTGAAAAAATATTTTAATGACTCTGACGATTTAGACAGTTAATTAAAAATTTCTGCCATACGGCAAAATATTCATGGCCTCCAACCAGATAGGTATCGTTGTGATCGGCGCCTGGAATTTCATAGAATTCTTTTGGAGACCGGGCTTTTTCGAAAAGACGACGGGCCATGGAGACAGGGATGGTCTGGTCAAACTGGCCGTGGACGAACAGGATGGGTGATTGTATATCATCGATCAAAGACAGGCTGTCATATTTAACGCTTGACATTGGGGGTGGGGTAAAGAAAGGAAAATAGCGCTTCATCATGTCATCCGTGGATGTAAATGCCGCCTCCAAAATGACTCCCAGACATCGTTCTTTACTGGCAATGTCAACGGCCAGCGCAGTTCCCAAAGACCGTCCGAACAATAATACGGAAGATGTTTTGAACCCCTTTTCGTCAATGAGATACCGGAAAGCACCATGGGCGTCCGAAAACGTACCGGCTTTTGAGATTTCTCCCTGGCTCATACCGTATTCACGGTAATCAAATATAAAGATGGGAATCTGAAGGGCGTCGTGCAATTTTTTAAGATTGTGAAGGCGATGGCTGATATTGCCGGCATTACCGTGGAACCAGATCAATACCGCCCGTTCATCCGGTCCGTGGACGAACCAGCCGTGCAGCCGGGTGCCGTCTTTGGCCGAGAAAAACACATCTTCATAGTCATCCAGACGGTAATCTTTGGGGGTAGCTTCGAGATAACTTTCCGGAAAGAACACAATTCCTTTTTCAGACATGGTGATGGTCCTTTAATATCGGTACACGAAGATGCAAACCCAGTGAACGCGTACCTTATAGGTTAAGTTTTGGCAGAACCATTTGAAATATTCCAAAAAATAGTCTTATCGGTCTGAGCTGTCAAGAAATTTAACGATTAAGGATGGGGCAAATGAATCTGAATGCCAGTATCAGGAGAACGCTTCACGACGGCGTATATCTCTTTCCAACCGACTGAAACTCGTGCTTAAGCACCCGTAAGCCCAAACCGAGCCTGAGTTGTTTAGAAAAATTGATCGCTAAATTGTTCTATTGATTGTTTAAGTCATCCTTTCATTCGGTTCGGACTAACGCGTGCTAAAGCCCTCCCGCCTGCCACTGCGAGGCACAAGCGGGCAGGTCAAACAGTCATTCGGTTTCCAAGAGAAATACGCCGTCGCTCCGCTGCATCGAAGTCAAATGCGTTTGCTCTGAGATTAAAGCATCCCGGTAAAACAGCATCTTTACAAATAACGCGTGTTGTGCAATAAAACCTTTATGCTTCAAGAGCTTTCCATTAGCAACTTTGCCATCATCGACGACCTTCGGATATCCTTTTATGGTGGTTTGACCATTTTGAGCGGAGAGACCGGTGCCGGCAAATCCATCATCATCAATGCCGTCAATCTTCTGCTGGGCAGCCGGGCTATGGCAACGCTCATCCGTGCCGGACAAGAGACCGCTGAGTTAGAAGCATTATTTCACATCAAAGATCATCCTGGAATCGTCCAAATCATGAAAGAAAATGGATATGATCCGGCAGAAGGGTTGTTGATCAGAAGGATTATTTCCCGAAAAGACCGACACCGGAATTATATCAATGGACGTCTGGCCACCATTCAACTGCTGAATCTTATTACTGAGAATTTGGCCAGTATTTCCGGCCAGCACGTTCATCAGGGACTGTTGAAAGAGGAGCAACAACTTGCCATCATAGATCAATTTGGTGGATTGACACCTGAGCGTCATTCGGTCTACCAATGTTTTCATGAAATTGTTCCATTGATTCAAGACTTAAATGATCTGAAAGCCAAAAAAGATCGACAGGCGGAACATATTCAGCTGCTTGAATTCCAGAAAAAAGAGATCCAGGAGGCAGGATTAACCCCCGGAGAAGATGCTGCATTGGAACAAGAACGGAGACGACTGAAAAACAGTGAAGCGCTTTTTCAAACTGCTCGAGACAGCATTGAAATGCTGTATGATTCACAAGGAGCTGTTGTCGAACAACTTTCGCTGGTAAAAACGAATCTTGAAAAAGCGGCGTTGATAGACCCTTTGCTTGGTTCATCGACAAAGCGGATTTCCGAAATGGCTTTTAACGTCGAAGATATCGCTAAAGAACTGAGAACCTATCTGAAAAAAATAGAGATGGATGAAAGCCGTCTCGGGGATGTTGAAGATCGCCTGGATGTTATAAACAAACTGAATCGCAAATACGGCGGTTCGCTGGGTGCCGTATTTTTGCGCCTGGAATCCATTGCACAGGAACTCTTGAACCTGGAAAGTTTAGCAGAAGACATCGCCGATGCTGAAAAAAGACTTTCCAGCCTACACAACAAACTGGTTGAACTGACGACGACACTTTCCCAAAAAAGGAAAAAAGCAGCAAAAATACTGGCCGAACGCGTGGAAAAAGAACTGGCATCCTTAAAAATGCCCCAGACCAAATTCCAGGTCTCCTTTCGAACCGTCCCGGCGGACATCAGCAACGATCCATACCTTACCGTAGATAAAAATGTTGCCTATGAAACCGGAATCGACCATGCAGTTTTTTTGATTGCACCGAATGTGGGAGAACCCCTTAAGCCGCTGTCCGGTATTGTTTCAGGTGGTGAACTTTCACGGATCGTACTGGCGTTAAAAGCAATACTTGCCCAAACAGAAGCGGTGGAGACCATTGTGTTCGATGAGGTTGATGCCGGTATCGGGGGGGGGGTGGCGGAGGTTGTGGGCAAAAAACTTGCGGCTCTTGCCAAGCATCACCAGATTATCTGCATTACCCATTTGCCCCAGATTGCAAAATTCGGCGATCATCATTTCAGCATTTCAAAGCATGTTTCAGAGGGCAGAACAAAAACCTCTATCAGTAGCTTGAGTATTCCGGAACGCATCGATGAAATCGCCCGAATGCTGGGGGGTGAAAAAATAACTCGGGCGACGCTCGATCATGCACGTGAAATGCTTGATAGTGTCCATCAATAAAAGGCATCTTTCGCTCCAGGCCGGCGTTCTCGCGCTTTTGCAATCCTCGACGTAGCGCTGCTACGACTGCGGTTGCAAAATCGTTGCGGCCTTGACCTGAACCTAAATCTACCATTTCTTGATGGACACTGGTTAGACTCTACTCAACGAACGAAAAGTTTTGAAACAGCTTATCGTCACTTCTTGGAATTTCCACGCCAAGAAAACAATTTTAACTATCCTGTTTAAGGTACGTTATGAGATTTACAAACTACAGCAATAATATCCCATGACAGTTTACAGCATTCCACCACTCTTAACGCTCATCTGCTTTCTCGCACTTGCTGCTTTGGCGATTTTCAGAGGTCCCAAAACTCAAACCAACCTCCTTTTTTTGACCGTCTGCGTCCTCGGATCTTTTCTTTACTTTGACATTCTTTTTGCCTTTAACACCCAATCCAAAGAAGCAGCCCTTCGCATCAGCAGAACGGATCATTTTTTTATTGTATATCTTTTCCCGGTGTATCTTCATTTTTTTCATGCCTATCTCAATATCTCCAAACGAAAATGGCTGATCAAGGCCGCATATGTGTATGCGTTCATTCTCATGTGCTTTACCCCCACACCGTTTTATATTGCTTCCATGCAAAAACATTATTTCGGATATTTTGCCAGGGGCGGGGTTGTTTATCCTTTTTTCGGTCTGGCCGGCCTGGTGGTTACCATCTATGTTTTGATACAAATCTATCAGGCCATACGTTTCGAAACGAGCAGTTCCCATAAAAACAGGCTCAAATATCTTTTTGCCGGATTTGGAATCATGGGGTTGATGAACGGACTGAATGTGTTTACGATTAACGGATATTCTTTATATCCTCCCGGAAATTTGAGCTTTATTCCGCTCATACTTTTTGCCGTCGGTCTTTTCAAACATGATTTGATGGATATGGGGATATTTATTAAAAAAAGCCTCATTTACTCTCTTCTGACCGCATTTTTAACCTGTTTATATGCCTTGCTCATCATTATGGCCAATGCTGTTTTTAAAGATGTTCGTTTTTCAGATTCGATTTATTTTCCCGTATTCTTTTTTATTCTGATAGCACTGGTATTCGGGCCACTAAAGTCAAGGGTGCAGCACGTTGTGGATCGCATTTTTTACAAGGGTAAATATGATTACCAGAAAACCATCAAACATGTGAGTAGAATGATCGTTTCCGTACTCGATGATGAAGCCATTGCAAAACTTTTGACTGATACGGTGGTTGACACGATGCTTGTGGCGTATTGTTCTGTTTTTTTGTCGGAACCATCAAAACATCATTTTGTCAATTTTTCAGCATACGCGAAACAGGTGAATCCTGACCAGCCGGTTAAATGGGGTAAGGAATCCGTTCTGGTCGAATTTATGAAAACCCATCACCAACCTGTCATAAAAAGAAAGATGGCAAAGCGGGTTCTATCGGCCGATAAAAAAGATGTGCTTTCGGATCTGGAGATGTTAAACGCTGAAATAGTGCTGCCATTGTTATTTAAAGAGCAGTTATATGGATTCATTGTTTTGGGCGAAAAACGGTCAGGTGATCTGTTTACACAAGAAGATATAGATCTTCTGGAAACACTATCCAGTCAGAGCGCGCTTGCCCTTGAAAACGCGCGTTCTTATAAAATCATCGAAGGTCTGAATAAGGACCTTGAAAAAAAAGTCGAAGAAAGGACCCGGGCCCTGAAAGAAGCCCTGTCAGAAAAGGAGCGGACCCAGGCGCAGCTCATCCGTTCGGAAAGCCTGGCTGCCATCGGCCAGCTGGTTGCCGGAGTTGCTCATGAACTGAACAATCCGTTGACAACGGTGACCAGCCTGGTCCAGGCGACCATCGAAGACATTGAGCAACTGGATTCGGAGAATTCCTTAGACACAGACATGATCGATGATCTTAAATTCGCAGACAAGGAGCTTGACAGGGCAAGATCGATTGTTTCAAGTCTTCTGGGGCTTTCCAGACAGACCCAAACCTACTCGGAAGCGGTGGACATCAATTTGGTTGTCAAAGATGCATTAAGAATTCTGTATAATCAATACAAACATTGCGAACTGAATATCATTGAAACATATGCAAAGGATCTGCCGGATATCAAGGGCAACTTTGCAAATTTAGGCCAGGTGGCCCTGAATATCATTCAAAATGCGATTCAGGCGGTGATGGATACGAACGGAACCATCTTTCTTTCTACTTATTATGATATGAATACAAGGCAGGTGGTTTTTTTGTGCAAAGATACCGGGCCCGGTATTCCAGAGGATGTCCGGGAGGATATTTTCAAACCTTTTTTTACCACCAAGGCGGTGGGCAAGGGCACCGGACTTGGGCTATACATCTGCCATGAGATTGTCGTAAAACATGGCGGGACGTTAAAATCTCAAAAGAGCAATGAACCCGGTGCCGTATTTGAAGTTCGGTTGCCGGCAGGCGGTTGATTGACATCAACATTCTATGGATAGAAATTAATAGCTGCTTATTTCCCATCACTTCAGGCCTGCCTTATGCAGTGCAGTAACAAATCGCTCTGTGTCCTCTTTCCTCTTGTATATACCTTTTTTAACAGAATACTTGGGCTGTATCCTGAGCACTTCAGCGGCTTGAACTCGAGCATCGTCATCCCTTCCTGACAAACTATAAACCACAGTCATCATAATGCGAGCCCATAGAGAATCGGGCTCCTGACGGACCGCTTTTTCACACCATGCTATTGCTTCCTCGTACTGCCCTGTAAAACCGTAGGATAATCCTAAACTATAGAAGTAGAAATTTGACGGGATAGGATTAAGACGTATCGCCTTTTTATATACTGGAATGGATTCTTCCCACCTGCTAGCAAAACTAAGCGTCTTGCCCAGCATCACACGGGCTTCAGCTGAATTGGGGTTAAGAGCCACGCCTTTTTCAGCTTCGACAACACCCTTATCATGCTGTCTTGTCATTGCGTATAGATAACCCAACCTGCCGTATGCTTCAGCAAGAGTATTATCCAGGACAATAGCCTTTTGTACGAGTTGTATCGCCTTGGCTATAGATTGTTTTGGGGATTTGCTACCTCCAACCCACACATCCACTTGGTGGGCTCTACCCAGAGTATAGTATGCCCAAGCATACCCTGGGTCTAAGACAATGGCTTCCTCGGCCAATTGCTTTGCCAAAGCAATACTCTCTATATTAATACCACGAATATACTCATTCGCCTGCATACACTTCAGGTAGGCCTCAAGATTATTTGTGCCTTTTGCAGCCGCTCGGGCTTGCTCCCCTTCGGTCAGCTTTACCTGTAAAGCCGTGATGATTTTTTTGGCAATATCATCTTGGAGAGCAAATATGTCTTTTAACTCACGGTCATATCGTTCGGACCATATATGATTTCCTGTCGTTGCATCAACAAGCTGAGCCGTAACTCGAAGCCGATCTCCTGCCTTTTGAACACTACCCTCCAACACATATCGAACGCCCAGTTCTCTGCTCACCTGTTGAACCTTTACAGGCTTTCCTTTATAAGTGAATGTCGAGTTCCGGGCAATCACAAACATTTTGGGAATCTTTGAAAGGGCGGAAATGATGTTTTCGCTGATCCCATCAGAAAGATACTCCTGTTCAGGATCTCCACTCAGATTATCGAAAGGCAGCACGGCAATGGAAGGTTTATCAGGAAGTGTGAGCGGTGGTGATTCAGGTAAGCCCGCTTTGCGAAGCGAATCAAGAGCCCTCTTGATCTCGGCCGGGTCTTTATAGGCAAAGAACTTCGACTTTGCGTATCCTTCTATGGAGGCCGTAGGTTTTCGTTTAAGAATTTCTCCGACTGCTGCATGAGCATCTTCTTCCCGGCCTGACTCAACGTAGGTAAAAGCGAGCATGAGATAAGGAAGCTCCGAACGGGGATTTGCCCGGTCACGCCAACGCTCCAGGGCATCTATCGCTTCTTTGTATTGTCCTGTTAATCGGTAGGCATGACCCAAAACCGGCAAATACCAATCCGGGTAATAAGGGCTGAGCCGCATGGCCTTCTTGACCAGTTCGATGGCTTCCTCCGGCCTTCCGGAATAATAAAAAGGCAATGCTATCATCACATTAACATCAGCAAAATTTGGTGCAAGTTCAAGTGCCTTTTCGCCATAAGCAACTGCTTTTTCATGTTGTCTTCTTGCCATATAGACCAAACTCAACGTAGCATAAGCCGTAGCATCTGAGTCATTAACGGTTAAGGTTTTCCGGGCCAGTTCTTCTGCAAGCTTGAGGGACTCCGCCGGGCTGTCGGTCCATCCAAAACGCGCGTCGCGATAGTGCATCCGCCCAATTTCTTGCCATGCGTAGGCAAAATTCGGGTCTATCTCTACGGCTTTTTCAAAAAGCTTTCGTGCCTGGGCGGTATCCTCCTTTGTGAATCTCCGGCCGATTTCCAATCCACGCAGAAAATACTCATAAGCCTTTGGATTGTCAGTTTTTCCACGTCGAATTCGGGCTTGTTCTCCTTCAGTGAGTTTTATTTCTAATGCCGTTGCAACACGGTCTGTGATGTCATCCTGTAAAGCGAAGATTTCGCCAATTTTGCGATCATACTTTTCTGCCCACAGGTGATGCCCGTTTAATGCATCATTGAGTTGTGCTGTGATTCTAACTTGATCTCCAGACCTTTGAACACTGCCTTCGAGCACATAACGAACACCAAGCTCCTGAGCCACTTGCTGTACTTTAACAGGCTTTCCTTTGTAGGTGAACGTCGAGTTGCGAGCAATTACAAACAGGTTTGATAAGTTGGATAGCGCCGTGATGATGCTCTCAGTAATCCCATCGCTGAAATAGTCCTGTGATGAATCTCCGCTTAGATTGTCAAACGGCAAGACTGCGATGGAGGGCTTGTCAGGCAACGGAAAGGCCATTTTTTCTACAGAGGCGACTTCCACTGAAGGGGAACGAGAATATGTATTCCAAAGCGTCACGGTTATAGTTAAAACAATCACAGTAATTACCACAGATAGAGCTAACTTCCACCTCTGTTTCGGTGGGGATATTTTCTCACCGAGCACCTTCCCTGCTGCTTCTGGCTCCGTCAGTACGCGATAAACTCGTACCGGTTGGGCGATGTTCTTAACCGAGTGTTCCCCAATATATTCATAGCCAAGTTTCAACTTGTTCCTAACCTGGTCAAATGCAGTCCTCGAAATGCAGATGCCTCCGCCTTCGGCAAGACCTTCTATCCGTGCAGCAATGTTGACCCCATCGCCGTGAAGGTCCTCATCTTTTTCGATCACATCCCCAAGATTGATCCCAATGCGAAACTCCACCTTGCGATCTTCTGGAAGTTCTGCGTTTCTGATTTTGAGTTCCTTCTGAATTTCAACAGCACATCGAACTGCATCTATTACACTGATAAACTCAGCCAGCAGAGAGTCTCCCGAGCCATGCACTATATGGCCTCGATGCTTCTGGATGAGTACGCCCATAACCTCCCGGTATGCGGTTAAGGTACTAACGGTTGCATCCTCATCTTCACCTATGAGGCGACTGTAGCCTTTTACATCAGCATGGAGGATAGCGATGAGCTTACGTTTGAAGTCATGTGTAGCCATGGCAGAACCTCTTAGAGTTTTGAGTTGAGCGTTAAGTTTTGGGAGGCGATTGACAACAGGATTTTCACTCGAGTGCGAAGCCAATAGAGTATAAAGGGTTCCATAATGGTAACTGATTCGAGATAAAGGTCAGATTTCAGAAGAGAATCTATATTAAATCAATAATATAAAGATGATTGCATGTCAAATGATAAATTATATAATATTTCAAATATTTAGATGCTACATTGTGAAATTAATTGTTGAGAGGAATTGATAAAAGGAGGGATGTGGTTGATTACAGATCTCTGGCCGGAACAGCAACCCAAGGTTGATCAACTCAGATTACATATATCGCAAAATCCACAAAAAAGCAAAAAAACAAACCTTCTGAAAAAGATTTGCCCTTTTGAAAAAACGATACATGATTATATTTGGCCTCGTCTCTTTTTTTCAATATTTTCCAATTTTTTTAAAAGCTTCTTGATGTTTTTTTGCTTCTCTTTTTCTCTCAACTTTTTCTGAGATTCAGTATAATATTGGTGTTTTTTTATAATTTCGAGAGTCCTTTTGTACCATTTTGCTTCATCATTGACATCTATTCCTCTTGCACGCCGTCCTTCTCTTAATTTTCCATCCAATTTGAAAAAATCCTCTCTGCCGAAGTTGTCGAGATCGGCGTCACAAAGGATCTTTTCAACATGGGTTTTCGGTTCACGCTCAAGATCAGTTGATAGTATCATCTTTTGAACCTTTACAACTTCGTTTGGTTTATAACCGATCAATTTAAGGACTCTGCCTGCCATTCGTGCCGCAATCGGCTCATTTTTTTCATATTTTCTAATGTAACCAGTGTCGTGAAAATAGGCCGCGGTAATTAACAATTCTCTATCATGTTCGGAGATATTCTCAGATATTGCAATTCTGTTGGCAGTAGCAACGACTCCTTTGATAGGATGAAGTGTATGATCGGCATCATGATATTTAATGCCGTCCGGTAACTCATCTCTAAATAACTCCCTAATATAGTGGTCCACGATTTTCAGCCGAGGTGTATGAGGCTTGTATCTTATTTTCATATCAAGATTAGCTAAAATTTTGTATATGTTATGGTTATCTCAGGTTTTTGAAAACATTAATATTGCCGATTTGTTGGAGTAAAGCACAAGTTTTAGAACTGAAAACAAGCCTGTGTTAATAGAAGCATATCTTTACGTTGACTATTCAGGTAGCCCCGCCTTGCGGAGGGCGTCAATTAATCTATCTATATCGGCTTTATTCTTGTAAGCAACTCTCTTTGCTAAACTCTCAAGAGAGATCTTGGGTTGTATCCTGAGCACTTCTGAAACTTCAGCACGGGCCTCCTCATCACTGCCTGCTAAACTATACGTCGCGGCCAGCGCAATGTGGGGATAAAGACTATCCGGCGAGAGATTGATGGCTTTTTTGAGTTGTACAATCGCCTCCTCATAACGTCCTATGTCGCGATAAGCGGTGCCTAAACGCCTGAAATAAAGGGAAGGAGCCATAGGGTTGATACGGATCGCCTTTTCTAACGGCGCGATGGCTTCCTGCCGCCTGCCCACCATCTGCAGCACAGTCCCCAACTGTGAATAGGCATCAGCCCCATTTGGATCGAGGGCAATAGCCCGCTCCGCTTGGGCAATGGCCTTCTCATACTGTTTTTTAAACATGTAGATACTACTCAATAGCGCGTAGCAGCTCGGAGAGGACTTATCCAGGGCAATGGCCTTTTGCGCCAATTCGAGAGCCTGCTCCAGAGATTCTTTGCGGGACTTGCTCCAGCCAAAGAAAACTTCATGAATGTGGCAATATGCCAGGATAATGTATGGCGACGCATACTCGGGGTCCATGGCTATGACCTCCTCTGCCAGCTGCCGGGCCTGAAAATTCCCTTCTTTAGTCCTACTGTGCGAATACCATCTGGCTTGCAAGACTTTGAGATAGGCTTCGAGGTTGTCCGTGCCTTTATAGCGAATTGTGGCTTGTTTCCCCCTTGTCAACTTCACATCCAATGCCGACAGGATGTTTCCTGTGATCTCATCTTGCAGTGCAAAGGTGTCTTTCAACTCCTGCTCGTAGCGCTCCGCCCACAGGTGATGCCCCTTGATTGCGTCGATCAGCTGGGCCGTCACTCGCACCCTGTCCCCGGCCCTGCGGACACTGCCCTCCAACACGTATCGCACTCCCAGCTCCTCTGCCACCTGGCGAATCTTTACCGGCTTCCCCTTGTAGCTAAACGTCGAGTTGCGGGCGATCACAAACAGGTATGGAACCTTGGACAGGGCCGTTATGATCTCCTCGGTCATCCCGTCACTGAAATACTCTTGCTGAGGGTCACCGGTGAGGTTATCAAAAGGAAGCACCGCTATAGATGGCTTATCCGGTAATGGAAATGCTATTTTCTCTAAAGAGGCAGGCTCTACTTTTTTAGATTTCTGGAGATATATGTTCCAACCAATCAATCCTCCTGCAAAAATTGCCAGAATAATAATTGCTGACATCGCTACCTTACGTGAAATTCTACCCAAAAACCTTTTTTCACCAATTACTTTGCCAGCAGCTTCAGGCTCCATTAAAACACGATATACCCTCACAGGTTCAGCAATATTTTTTACGGTGTGTTCGCCTAAATATTCATAACCAAAATCTAATTTGCTCTTTACATGATCATAGGCGGATCTCGTGATGCAGATGCCTCCTCCATCAGCGAGAGACTCTACTCGGGCTGCAATATTGATCCCATCGCCGTGGAGATCCTCATTCTCGTCGATCACATCGCCAAGATTGATCCCAATGCGAAACTCCACCTTGCGATCTTCTGAAAGTTCAGCGTTTCTGGTCTTGAGTTCCTTCTGGATCTCTACAGCACACTGCACAGCATCTACCACACTGACAAACTCGGCAAGCAGGGAGTCACCAGAGCCATGCACTACAAGGCCTCGATGCTTCTGGATGAGTTCACCCATAACCTCCCTGTAGGCGTTTAAGGTGCTTACGGTTGCCTCCTCATCGTCACCCATGAGGCGGCTGTAGCCTTTTACATCAGCATGGAGGATAGCGGCGAGCTTACGTTTGAAATTATGTGTAGCCATGGGAAAACCTCTTAGAGTTTTGAGTTGAGCGTTAAGTTTTGGGAGGTGATTGACGACAGGATTTTTACTCGAGTGCGAAGCCAATAGAATATGAAGGGTTCCATAATAGTAACTGATTCGAGATAAAGATCAGATTTTCAGAAGAGAATCTATGTTAAATCAATAATATAAAGATGATGGTATGTCAAATGATAAATTATATAATATTTCAAATATTTAGATGCTACATTATGAAATTAATTGTTGAGAGGAATTGATGAAAAAAAAGGATGTGGTTGATTACAGATCTCTGGCCGGAACCGCAACCCAATGTTGATCAACTCTAATCTTTACTTTGCTTGTTTCCCATCACTTCAGTCCTGCTTTTCGTAAGGCGCCAAGAAATCGCTCTCTATCCGTTTGCCTCTTGTATGTGAGTTTCTTTTTAAATTTATCGATAGTAAACTTGGGTTGTATCCTGAGCATTTCATCAGCTTCAGCACGAGCTTTCTCATCATGTCCTGACAAACTATAAACCACGGTCATCATCATGCGGGCTAAAAGATCATTGGGCTCTTGATGGACTGCTTTTTCACACCACTTTATTGCCTCATCGTATTGCTCTATATAGGCATAAGACAATCCTAAACTCCAAAAGAGATTGCTTGGCGGGATAGGATTAAGGCGTATCGATTTCTTGTATTCCGGAATGGATTCTTCGAATCTGCCGGCAAAAAAAAGGTTCTTACCCATTACAAAATGGCCATAAGCTGAATTGGGGTTAAGGTTCACAGCCTCCTCTACTTGGGCAATGGCCTTGTCATATTGCTTCGTCATTGAATATAGAAAGCCCAAAAGAGCATGGGCTTCAGCATTTGTCTCATCCAAGGCAATAGCTTTTTGCACGAGTTCTATGGCCTTCCCTATAGACGCTTTGGGGGATTTGCTGGTTTTAACCCACACGTCCATCATGTGGGATCTGCCAAGAACTAAATATGCCCAAGCATAATCCGGGTCTAATTCAATAGCTTCCTCTGCCAATTGTTTTGCCAATGCATTGCTTTCTGGATTAATTTTATTAATAAGCTCATT
>Ga0307425_1000783_pt1 | contig 19629 bp, 16 predicted proteins | sample SalMarWE160330MG_FD_202152 | JGI IMG/M metagenome (GOLD analysis project Ga0307425, IMG submission 202152) | Salt marsh sediment microbial communities from the Plum Island Ecosystem LTER, Massachusetts, United States - WE1603-30 | ecosystem: Environmental > Aquatic > Marine > Intertidal zone >...
GCCTGTGAAGCCGAATGCCCGAAGGGAATTTCTGTTACAAATATTGCAAGGATGAATAACGATTTTATAGCTGCAAAATTTAAATTGGAATCCATGGAAGTTTGACGATCTGAAGCCGAATATTAATTGAAGGGGGAGCAAAATCATTGTACCGGGCCTGTTATTATTCTTATTGGTTAGGCTCATGGATTTATCATCTATTGTTCATCAATCTGTTTCAAGATATTACCAGGATTTCTTCGAATAATCAGCACTTAGTCCGGAATAAAAAATTATTTCCTTTATAAAAAATTCCTATTTCTTTCGTATATAATAGAATATCCTTTTTAATTTATATACCGTAAAAGGAAACTAAAGAATTAAACAGCAGGGTTAACTATTTGCAATATAACTGCTTATTGATAATCCCTTTTATTTTTTAACGGGGATTTTTTTATTTTATAGGTTCAATTTGAGAAAATGTGTCAATGTTCGAAAAAGAAATAAAATTTGTAAGCGATTTTAGTTTTAGTAAAGTTAAGAATTTAGGTTCTGTAATCACATTTGAGAAGCTTGCTGGCGCAGGATTACACCCCGCGATAACAACCTATATTTCCGCTGAACTCGATTATATGATCCACAGGGATAGAGAAAAACTTTTAAAGGATTCAATTTTTGATTACTCCGGGAAACAAATATCGGAGCATCTAAAAGTCATTTCAAAAGAAGTTAAGAAAAACAAAAAAATTTCAATGGATGATATTGGTAAGCTGATCATACAGGCGGTATCATTTAATGCAAATTACGTTGTTCATCCTAAATGGTCGCTAACAAAATTTATTTATAACGACCAGAGTTATGTTACCGTTGAAGAATTGGAGTTGATGCTTAGTTATTTATATTACTATGATTATATTAAAAATGTTCTTGCTGCATATATATCGAAAAGAAAAGTTGTTCAGCTTACACTCACCGAATTTGATCTGATCCTGAACAAAATAGACAGGGAGTTATTTAAATCCAATTCCGAAGAACTTATAAACAATGCTTTGCATTCAATCGCGGATTTTTTCAATATAGGAGACGCTAATAAAAACAGGATTTCACTCACTTCCGTAGAAATTCTATTAAAAGAAAAAAACCTGCTAGATTATTTATTAAAGCTTCGCCGTACAGTACCCGCAGTTACTAAAAAGAAATATGAGATTGCTGATATTAAAAAGGTGTTGTATGCTAAAACTCCTCTTGAACCGGGATCAATACAGGGATATGATCCGGGTAAAATGGAAATTGTTGAAGAACAGAAAGTAGAACCCACCGTTGAAAAACAAATAGATGATTTAGAAATGGAGGATTCGGAAATTGTAAGTGAAGAAGAAATTCTGAATCAGCCGCAGGAAGAAAAAATATTATTTGATGAAGCAAAACCTGAAGAGGAAGGGATTTCGGAGCCGGTTCCGGAAACTAAAGACAATTTAACATTAGAATCCGGACCTGAAGTAAGTGAAGATGAAGATCTTTTACCGATAGAAGAAGAATTTCAAAGTGAATTCATTTCAGAAGATTTCACCCTGGAAACTGAACAAGAACCCAAACCAGAGTTCGAGCCCGCGACTGAAGAAGAACAGGTTAAACCTTCGATAGAAAATGAAAGTAACGAAGAGATATTTTCCGAGCTGGAAAATGAATTGAATGAATTGATTGAAGAAGGAATTAGTTACGATGAAATTACAGAGGAAGAACCTGAGGTGGAACCTCCCACTAGTGAGATTGAACCTGAACCGGAAGAAGAAACGGAAATGGAATCCGAATCTGAGGAATCTCCCGAACCTGAGCATAAAATGATTGAAGATGATGAACTGCTGGCATTTTATGAACATGAACTTGAATCAATGGAGGATGAGAATGCGGATCTGGAAATAGTTGCTGAAGAGGAATTGAAACAACCTGATGAAGAAAATAACAATATTATTACGGAACCGCCGGAACCGGAATTTGATATCGAAGAAGAACTAAAAAAGGTTGATAAAGAAGAATATACCAAAGCTGAAGATGATGTGATCTCAACAGATGACTTCGATCTTTCAATTTTTGATGATGCTGAACTTGAAAAACCGGGTGATCAGGCAAAAGAAGAAGAAAAATCTGATAGCGAAGCTGTCTCCGAAGATAAAGTTAAAGAAGAATCCCTAAAAGAATTACCCGTTGAGAAGGAAATAGTAAATGAAATGCTTGAAGATTATTTCCGCGATGAAAATAAAAAGAAAACCCCGGGAAACAAGGAGGAAACTTTTAAGTTAGCTGATGATGAATTCGATCAGGAAAGCGATGATATCTTTGACGACACAGAACTGGATTCTGCTATCTTTGACGATCCCTCTATTGATGAACATATTTCGGATGTAATGGACGAAATCGATAATTTATTGAACGACGAAACATCTTCTAAATTAGATAATAAGAAACAGGAGCAGCCGAAGGGATCACCGAAGAAACCAGAGAAAACAAAAGATGATATATTTAATGGGTCTGATTCCTATGATGATCTTCAGAAGGATCTTTTTGGTGAGGAAAAGAAGAAGACGAAGGACAAATTTTCTACTCCTAAAAATGAGCTACTAAAGAAAAGAGAATCTCCGGTTTCAAAACAAAAAACTCAGAAAAGAGAAAAAGACTTTTTCGGTTATCTAACCAAAAAAGAAATGAAAAAAATTGTATCGGCTGTTTTCGGCGGTGATGATGGTGATTTTGTAACTACAATTGAAAGAATATCCGAATGTTCGGCGTATAAAGAAGCCACGGAAATACTTAAAGGTGTTTTCTTTTCCTACCGGGTAAGTCCATATTCTAAAGAAGCAGTTCTTCTCACAAACGCGGTTTCCAACTTTTTCAGGCAAACCTGATGTTTATCGATTATGCAGCAATTGAAATTTCCGCTGGTAAAGGTGGAGATGGGGCAGTTGCATTCAGACGTGAAAAATATGTTCCCAAGGGTGGTCCAGCAGGAGGAAACGGAGGCAGGGGAGGAAACATAATCATTCAGGCACATCACAATCTTAACACACTTCTGGATTTCCGGTACAAAAAAAAATACAAAGCAGACAACGGTGATAAAGGCGGTTCATCTTTAAAAGACGGCAAAGACGGTGAGGACATAATTATAAAAGTACCGCCGGGTACAATAATAAGAGATTTTAAATCGGAGAAAATTCTTTTTGATCTGGATGAGGACGGAAAGGAAGTTATTCTTGCGAAAGGTGGAAAAGGTGGAAAAGGAAACAGCAATTTTGCAACTTCAACCAACCAGACACCGAGATATGCCGAAGAAGGAAAACGGGGTGAACAGAAGAAAGTTATCCTGGAATTAAAATTAATTGCCGATGTCGGTTTAGTTGGGTTTCCGAATGCAGGCAAGTCTACATTAATATCAACTATTTCCGCTGCTAGACCAAAGATTGCAGATTATCCGTTTACAACATTGGAACCTGTTCTCGGGATTGTTAAATATAAGGATTACGAGAGCTTTACAATCGCTGATATTCCGGGTATTATAGAAGGTGCGCACGAAGGCAAGGGGTTGGGACATAAGTTTTTACGGCACATCGAACGAACCAAAATTATATTATTTCTGATCGAAGCCACCTCGGGAAATTTTGAGAAGGACTTTGATATTCTTTATTCCGAGTTGAAAAATTACAGCAGGAAATTAACCGAAAAGAGAATACTTGTTGCCATTTCCAAAGCAGATTTGATCGATGAAAAAGAAAAGAAGAAACTGACGAATTTGAAACTTGGAAAAGATAAAATTCCGCCAATTGTTTTCTCTTCTGTCACAAATTTAAATTTAACCACGCTGTTAGATGTTTTGTGGAAAGGACTTCAAACAGTGAATGGGTAATTACCTCTAAATTTTATATTGTTTGGAACTGTATGCGTTCTAATTTCATTTGAAATTACTTGAATACTGGTTATATTTGCAATCTTGAATTGATTTTTGACCCGGCGGGGTAGCTCAGTCGGTTAGAGCAGTGGAATCATAATCCACGTGTCGGGGGTTCGAATCCCTCCCCCGCTACGGAAATAAAGGAGTAAAATATGTATACATTATTAACATTAATTGCCGCAGTAGCTTCTGTTTTACTGATTGTTGTAGTGTTGCTGCAATCAAGCAAGGGCGGTGGATTAGCCGGTACATTTGGTGGCGCAGGAAATATGGGCGCAATGTTCGGCACAAGAAGGACAGCAGATTTTCTTAGTAGGGCAACTTGGTGGCTGGCTGGCATCATTGCGGGTTTAGCTTTGATGATAAATCTCTTTTTCTTGCCCGGGGTAACAACTGCCGAGCAAAGAAGTATCATTCAGCAATCGGGAAGAACAAATGTTCCCCAAACTCCAACTTTACCACAACAAAATCCGTTGCCTCCACAGAATAACCAATCAACAGACGGACAGTAATATTAAAATTTTTTTAGCCCTGAAGTTTAATCTCTTCAGGGTTCTTCCTCACTCCAGTCGTTTAATATTTCAATTATCCTGTCCTGTATGTTTCGATAAGTACGTGCACCTCCGCGATTAAATTCAAATATCATACTTACAATTAATTCATCATCGTTTTTTGTAGTCAGGTAACCGGATAGGGAAGACACACCATTTAAAGTACCCGTCTTTCCCCTGAAATTAATATATTCCCCCGAGTCCATCCTGTCTTCAAGTGTGCCGTCGATTCCCGCAATGCTTAGAGAATTATAAAAATCTTCAAAATTTTGAAGATCGAAATACATTTTTGAAAGCAAACCCACTATTGCTCCAACGGTAATCTGATCAAAACGGGAAATGCCCGAACCATCAACTATTGAACTTCCTTTTGAATAGATCGCATTATCTTCGATAAAAGTTAAGATAGTTTGTGTGGAAAAAAATGAGTTTCCCTGTTTTCCGCTTGAAACTGCACCAATGGTTTTGAATAAACATTCGGCTAAAAAATTATCGCTGTGCTTATTAATTAATGAAATAAGTCTGTGCAGGGGTATTGTAGATTGACAAATCATAGAAGCAGTTGAAGGTGTTTCGCCGGTTTGTACATTTCCTAAAACCGTGATGCCGGAATCGATTAATTTTTTCTTCAGCATTTCTGCAGCATATTTGGGAGGATTATCAATATTCACTTTATATCTTCTCCATCTGCCCCATCTTTTTCTTTGAACAATCTTTGTGTTACGGTCTATTACTAAAGCCGAAATAGGAGGCAGAGTTACATTTGCTCTTTCATCGGTTATCCAGTCATCACGTACATAAACATTATCAAAAAACTTATCATCGCCAATTATATTTCCGGTAATTTTTTCTATGCCGATTTCTTTAAGATCACCAACCAGGCTATCCAGATTTTCCGAAGTAAAAGTTGAATTGCCCAATCCTTTGATATAAATATTTCCATTGAGTACGCCGTCTGAAAGTTCAATGTCATCGGTAAGTATTTGGGTTGATAATTCATAATCACTGCCCATTATTTCCAGTGCTGTAGCAGTTGTAAACAATTTAACGTTCGATGCCGGGATCATTGACTGTGTATGATTAATCGAATAAATAGTGTCCCCGCTAAGCGGCTGGTAAATAAGAATGCCGGTTTTTGTACTTGCAGGTAGTCTGTCGATAACGGCTTGTATTCTGGATTTGATTTCTTCTGAAGATGAAGAAACTAACCTTATTGCTGTTGTTAGGATTAAAATTGAAATTAAGATCGTTGTCTTCATACTTAGATTATATGTATTACTAAATTTAAAATATATTTGTTAAGTTTAATTTTAAAAATTTTGGCGAGCTTTAAATTAGCAACATTCATAGACGGTTCAAATATAGAGGAACCGTATCAAAAAAAAGAAACCAACCGAGTACCCCGGTTTAATAGATTAAGATGAATAATTTTTATTACACATTTTTACGGATAAATCATGTCAAAATATCATACACCGACTAAAGCATACGAGAATCAGGATTTCCTAACTTCTTCAGATGGACGAATGCTACGGATTTTATCGGAATATCTTCAGCCAAAAAGCAAATTTCGCAAACATAAAATTATGGATACAATCGTATTCTTCGGTTCCGCGAGGCTAAAATCAAAACGTGATTCGATGATAGAATATAATAAGATCAAGAAATCGAATCCCAAATCTTTAGATTTCGCACAAAAGCTTCGTCAATCACAACTAATGGTTGAGATGTCACGCTATTATGAAGATGCAGTTGCACTTTCACAAAGACTGACCGAATGGTCGTTAAACCTGGAAACAAGTGCAAACAGGTTTATTGTTTGTACCGGCGGCGGACCCGGAATTATGGAAGCAGCGAACAAGGGAGCTAAAAAAGCAGGAGGGTATTCGGTCGGGTTAAATATCAGCATTCCTTTTGAACAATTCGTAAACAAATATGTAACTCCGGATCTCAGCTTCGAGTTTCATTATTTTTTTATGAGGAAATTCTGGTTTGCATATCTTTCCAAAGCTCTCGTTATTTTCCCGGGCGGATTCGGTACAATGGATGAATTGTTCGAAGTGCTTACTTTAGTGCAGACGGAAAAGATCAAGAAGAAATTAATTCTGATTATTTATGATGAAAAATACTGGAAGAGTGTGCTTAATTTTGATGAGCTGGTTGATAGAGGAATGATAGGTGAGTCAGATTTGAAGCTGTTTAATTTTTGTAACAATATTGATGAGGCATTCAACAAAATAGTCGATCATCTTAAAAAACATTATGCGAAGGGAAAAGAACCGCAGGTTATTGAACCGATTATTGATCTGAAATAAAAAACCCCTCGCAAAGGAGGGGCAATTTTGATTAAACATATTGTATGGGTCTGTGAGCACGCCTGATGGCTTTCATTCTTTCCATTCGTTTTTTAACAGATGGCTTAACAAAGAATGTTCTCTTCTTATATTCTTTAAGAATACCCGATCTTTCGTATTTTTTTTTGAATCTTCGTAGCGCTTTATCTATCGATTCGTTATCGCCGATATTAATTCCGACCAAGTTATTTCACCTCTTTCCGTCTTTTTTAGTTATTTAATGATTCAATTAATTTTTTCAAACCTGATTTCTGGAACTCAACTGTAATAGAATTTTGTCCATTTGAAAGAGTTTCTTTTGTTACTACTTTTCCAAAATCATCCCAGCTTTGATGATAAATGGTTTCACCCAGTTCATATTTTTTCATTGGCGAATAAGTTGTGCATTCCTGGTTTTCTATTCCATCCAGAGAATATTTTTTGTCTTTAATATCACTTTCAATATCAATGATCATCGTTTGTTTACATTTTTTGCATTTTGCCCATCTTTTATTCTCATTTCCTTCACCGGAAACATCGCCTGTTAATTCCATTTTCCGAACTGCATTACAGGACGAACAAAATGCCTCAATATTTTTAACTCTTGCCATAAATAAACTTTCCATCCAATTTTATTTGTTTTTTATTAAAATCGAATGCAACAACAAATATAGGAAATTAGAAAACGAAATAATAGGTTATTTTGTTGTATTAATGCTGCTTTTATTTATTAATCCGTAATTTTTACATAGTTTTTTGATTACAGATAGCAATCAATACGTCTTTATCCAGGTTTTCTCCGGCGACACCCAAAACATTTCTTCCTAAAATTTTGAGCAAAAAGGTGATTTCTCCTTGCCGGGAAACAAAGCAATTTTCAGATTTTAGGTAGCCAAATAAGTCATTTGTTAGATTAAACGTTTTATCTTCCCCGATAATATCCAAGGGGATCTGGGAGGTAACCAGAATGGCTCCGCTTTCATTTTTATAAATAATATTGATTAGGTTCTGATCTTTAAATTTTGTGATAAAATAATTTGCAGGATTCCACCCTCTTAATATTAAAAAGATCGGTTCATTTTCTGGCGAAACCTTCTCTAAATTGTTGTTTATTGTTTCTGGATCAACCCGAATCATTAACGAATCAAAACGATCGTTAATAAAAGAGTCATAATTTTTCTCAAGCTGAATTAAAACATTGTTCTCACCCTGCTGTTCGCCAGCTAACTTCATAGGATTAATTATTTTCGGTCTGTTGAGTAAGATTAGAACAACAGCCAGAACAAACATTACAATTGTAGCAACCATAACAAGACTTTTTCGCCCGGGAGAGTTACCGTTATTCATTTCCTTTTTTAAATGTGGCGCAAACTTTTTAATAATCTTTTCTTTTATTGCCTCCCTGATTGGCTGCGTGGAAATATATTTTTCAAGTAAACCTTTTACATATTGTTGTATCTCAATTTCAATATTGAATTTTGTTTTATCAGACGTGTTTTTGTTTTTTACTCTTTGTTCATCAGATAACAAAATAATATTCTTTTTATCTTCATGGCTGATTCCAGTTTTTTTATCTATAGAAAAAATCGAAGAGTCCGAAGTTAAATTTAGAAGCAACATTTTTCTTGCGTCGTATAGTCGGGTAAGTAATGTGCCTTCAGGGATATCTATTAAGTTCGCAGTCTGATTATAATCGAACTGTAAAAGATCAATTAATACTAATGCCCGTTTCAAATTATAAGGAAGTTTCGCAATTGTATCATTAATTTTTTTAGAGATTGTGTACTGATCTTCTTTTTCGAAGATGTCTTCGTTTAATTTTGAAAGATCAGTTGTTTGTTCTGTTAAAGAAAGTTCATTAGAGTCTGTGCTATCCTGTTGATTCTGATCTTCAACAATCTTCATCATTATTCTAAGAAGCCAGATTCTCGTATCAGTCTCTGGTGAAAGATATTCGGAAAACCAGGCTGCTTTCTCGCATGATTTTATAAGTTGTTTTTCCGCAATATGATCATCGTTGTACATTAGTAATGAATAGTTGTAGACTTCGTTTACGTAGGGAAAAACTTTCTCACCAAAAAACGTTTGTGCAGATGGGATTGCTTTACTCATTATACTTCCCGAATACCAGGGCATTTCCTTCTGTTCTTCCGGTTGGATCCTCTGAAATCAGGAAACCGTTAATTACTGCATACCTGAAAACACCGTTTTTTCTAAGTATAAAATTCGGGATCGCTTCTTCCTTTATTTCTTCGCTTCTTTCAATGTTATATAAAATCAGATTAAAGATAACAGGTGAATATTTAAGTTCCGAGTTATTTGTATTTAGCTTAACATTCGTTATTCCTTCTTTAAGTAACGCTACAATGTTCAGACTTTTTACTTCTTCAATTGAGCTATAAGTTTGCTCCGATGTTTTTCCTGGTTCAAGCGTTAAGCCCTTTGCATCGAATTCTTTGAATCCTGTGAAAACTGATAAATCTCCAATATCCTCGATTTTAGCTTTGTAATAAAATTCTTTTGTTCCGGAAATATTCACCTCTTCATAATTAATCCCCACATCAACTGAATAGTCCTTTCCTTCAATTGTTATCAGTGCATTTCTTATGATGAAATCCATCATCAATTTTTTGTTTTCAGGAATTGAATGGTAAGTATCAATATCTTCTTTCAGGTAACTGTCCTCCGCAATACTTTTAAAAGCTGTAAGTAATAAAACAAAATTTAGTTTTCTCAAAAATTGTTTTTCCCTATCGTGAATCCATGCACCTGATTCAATCAATACAATATTCGATCCTGTTTTTGCAAAATTGTCGCCGAATGCTCTTGGTTCGAAATCATCTTCATATCGAGCAATATGTCCCGGGATAATTTCAGATAAAACATTAAAGAGTTCGCAAATCAACAAAATCGATTTTGTTCTGTTTTCATTTACAGTTTTGTCAAAATCAATTGGGGGAGCAAGAAATGATAATGCGGTATAGTTTGAAGAATTCCCGGCAGAATATTCACTGCCCTGATCGTGCAAATTAAAACCGAATTCCGGCTGAATAGAATTAAAAACTTTGTTAAGCAATTTAGCTTCGGATGATTCTTGCTTTACAGCATCCCTGTTTAAATCTATCTGAATATTATTTCTTCTTTCAAATACTTCTGCTCCATCGGGATTAACCATCGGCATAAAATATAAAGTTACGCTATTTAACAAACGTTGCTTGATTTCTTTAAAATGTTCTTCTGCAAGAAAGAAATTTATTATATCGAAAATTGCTGCAGTCGCAGTTGGCTCGTTTCCATGCATTTGAGACCAGCAAAATATTTTCTTTGCTCCGTTCCCTATGGTAATAGTATAAATATCACGTCTCTGCACTGATTCTCCGACTTTATTCACCATGAAAATATTTTTATTTTTTAGCTGTTCGATAAGGCGGATTATTTCAGAATGTTTAAAACGACGGTGCGTTAAACTTTTTTCTTTGTAGTTTTCGTACCCGTGATAAAGATCCCACACGAACTGAATATTATGTGTCATCTAAGAGAATTAGTTCTGTTGTAAATAGTTGTTTTGTTATAGTCTCAATTTATTTACTTACTGATTCTCTTGCAAAAAGAAAAGGATATATATGTTAGCCCAAACTCTTTCAATAGGTTCAGGTTTACCTGATTTTGATCTTCCCGGAGTAGACGGGAATCGTTATTCACCGAAATCGTTTGCGGATAGTAAAGCGTTGATAGTGATCTTTAGCTGTAATCATTGCCCGTATGTAAAGGCATATCAGGACAGGATAAAAGAGATTCAGGAAGATTATAAAAGCAAAGGTGTTTCAGTTATCGCTATTAATTCTAATGATGAAGAAAATTACCCGGAAGATTCATTTGAGAAAATGAAAGTAAGATCTGCTGAAGAAAATTTTAATTTTCCTTATCTAAGAGATGAGGATCAGTCTGTAGCTACTACATTTAAAGCTACACACACACCGGAAATTTTTGTTTTTGATAGTGAAAGGAAATTAGTTTACCAGGGTAAGATCGACGACAACTGGCAGGAACCTGAAAAAGCAGTTAATCATTATTTAAGAAATGCACTTGATGAACTTCTTGAGGGAAAGGAAATCTCCGTGCCTGAAACTTTCTCGATCGGTTGTACAATAAAATGGAAAGCTTGAGAATTAATACATAAACCCGATATTAAGTGTTACGAAAAATCCCTGAAGTGATTTTTTGTATTTACCAAATAATCCTTCGACTCCCTTATCAAAGAAGCCAATATAGTAGTAACGCATGTTGAGTCCTATAAGGCTAGACTGGTCTATACCGAAATTTGCACCGAGACCAATATATCCACCGGCAGATAATTTTAGATGGGCATCTCCGAATGCACTGAAATATTCTTTTCCATAAGGTGTTGTAAATACAAGTGCAGGTCCCACACCAAAATTAAGATATGGTCTCAGATTGTCAGTCAATTCGTTCTTGAACAATCTGTATTGAAGACCGAAGTTTATCGGGACCTGGAATACCCTGTTCTTTTTTCCAATAACATAAGGATTGCCAAAATAATCATAATATTCAATTTCTCTTTCATCCTTAGCTTCAGAAAAAGAAAGATCTGTAAAAAATGTAAAATCTCCTGAGAGATGATGCCTGTAAAAACCGCCAAGACCGAAACCGCTTTCCCCTATCATTATATCAAGTCCGAGTGCATTATTCGGGAAAGACATCGGGGCTTTCGGAGGAGCAATTTCGCCGATTTCCTGTGCATTTAAACTGAGCAATGGAATTAGTAATATTATGAATACGAATAAGTTTTTCATATTAATCATTTTTTCTATATCCAATATCATTCAACTATTTAACAATATCAAGCCCATCAATCATCAATGATGAATGATGTAAATGATCAATCCTTTTGCGATAATTTATATAAAAACGGAAATGTCGGATGGGATTTGAAATCTTCAACTCCAGCTTTTAAATCTTTCTTAAAAGAACAAAATTTTACGGCTTCAGGCAAGATACTTATTTTGGGTTCGGGATATGGTTATGATGCAATTGAAGCTGCAAAAGCCGGATTGGAAGTTACCGCTGTTGATTTTTCACAATTAGCAACAAATATTGCAATAAAAAATGTTGAGAAACAGAAAGTGGGAATCAATTTTTTTAATTGAGGATTTTTTCACTTTAAGGGAAGGCCCTAGTAACCATTTTGATCTTGTTTACGATTACGTTAGCTACGGTACTATTGATACTTTAAGAAGAAAAGAATATGAGAAAATGATTAGCGATTTGTTAAAATGCAACGGAATATATATTGCATTATGGTTCCCGGTTGAAAAAAGGAAAAACAGACCTCCTTTCGTGATAGATCTGGATGAAACACAAAAAATTTTTTCGAGTTTCCGTAAATTACAAATGACTTTAAACCATAAAGATACAATCAAATCCCGCAAGGGAAGGGAAGTGCTTCAAACATATCAAAAACATTGTTGAGTAAAAAATATGCCTGTTAACCTGGAATTGAAAGTTAAAGTTGCTTCGCATTCAAAATTGAAAAAATTGTTATCAGAAATTAACGCAGAACGAAGAGGAATTTTAAACCAGGAAGATATTTACTACAAAAGCAATAGCGGATTATTAAAACTAAGAATTGAAAACGGAAACGAAAGCCTGATTCATTATCAAAGAGAAGAAAATAAATCAAATCGCTGGTCTGATTACAATTACATTAAATTCAAAGATAGTGGCAACCGAAAATTTTTCGATAAGATTTTTGAACAGGAAATTAGCGTACAGAAAAAGCGTGAATTATTTTATTACGATAATACACGAATTCATCTGGATACAGTAAAATCATTAGGAAAATTCTTAGAACTGGAGACGCTGGTAATAAACGGAAAAGCCGATGCTAAGAAGAGGTTCGATACAATTGTCAAACTGCTGGAGCTTGATAGTTCCAAAGAGATAAGAAAATCATATCGGGATCTTATAATCAGGTTAAAGAGAAATAAATGATATTAACCAAGAGTAATAAAATAGAAATTAATCTTGATCTCCTGGTTGAAACCAAGGTTAAAGAAGGAAAGCTTAACGAGCTTCTTATAATTGTTCCGACCAACCGGAAAATCCGTTCTCTGAAAAGAGAGCTCATTACAGCCTCACCTGGAAACGCGACTTCAAAAATAAACCTAGAAACGATCGGCACATATTCAATTAACCTGATACTGGGTGAAAAGGGAAGAAACTCTCTTGTGAGTGAACAGGCTTCGATAGTTTTGCTAAAACAATGTTTCCAGGAAATGAAGTTAAAATATTTTTCGAATTATAGCGGTAATGTACCTTTCGGAACATTGGAGAGAATAAAGGATGTAATTTCTGAATATAAAAGGCATGGCATTACGCCGGAAAAATTGCGTGCGGAATCAGAGAATCTTTACGGTTTGGAAAAAATAAAAGCAGAAGAAATTGCAAATATCTTCGAACAATATCAAAGGAAATACAATGAATTGGGTACAAGAGATATAGGCGACGTTTATAAAGAGTTAAACCATCTTGATCAAAAATCATTTCAAACAAACTTCACGAAAAATTATCCTGATGTTTCGCTGATAATTATAAACGGTTTTGATGAATTCACTTTACCGGAAATAGAAATACTAAATTCATCTACCGATCTGAGAAACTTGGAGTTGTACATTTATTTCGACTATTATAAATATAATCCTTTTATCTTTTCGCACCTGGATAATTGCTATAAGAACCTAGAAAATAAGGGTTTCAAAGTGATAAAAGACTTATCATCTGTTGAGCTAACCAAATTTATAACAGATGTTCGAGAGAATCTTTTTGCTGGGAAAAAATCAGGAATAAAGTATTATAAGGACCAGATAAATGAAATACCGGCTTTTAATCCTGAAGATGAAATTGCCCGGATTGCAAAAGAAATAAAAAAACTGATTTTGCAGAATGACATCGATCCAAACAAAATCTGTGTTGCTTTTAATTTAATAAAACCTTACTCACCAATTGTTCGCGATCAATTTGAAGTATATGGAATTCCTTATAATCTAACTGACAGACTTTCGCTTAGCACATCATCTCCGGTTATTACAATTATTAACCTGCTGGAAATCATTGAGAACGATTTTTACTACAAAAATATTTTTCGTGCTCTCAGCAATGAATTCACCGGCAAGTTAAGTATTGATTTAAATAATCTGCTCAAAGCTTCTATAGAATTAAAAGTAATTTCAGGATTTAAAACCTGGAAGGAGAGATTAAACGATGCTGTGGAAGAGCGGGTGCTGGGAGAAGACACAGAGGACGGATACAAAAGATATAAAGTGGGTTATGAAAAAGCTTTGGACGATATTGAAAAAATCCATTCGTTCTTAAATCGATTCGAAAAAAAAATGACAATTGAAGATTTTCATCATAACTTTTTAAAGATGATTACAGATCTGAATCTTCATATTGAAGTTTTGAATGGCGTTGATGAGAATATTGAGAGAGATGTTAAAGCGATTAATGCTTTCTTAAAAAGTGTTGAAGAATTAATAAGTTTGTTACAGCTTGAATACGGCAAGCAAAAAACATTCCCTTTAAAGTTTTTTCTTAATGAATTGAAAACTATAGCTTCATTCAGTCGGTATAATGTAAAAGAGAAACCCGGTTACGGTGTGCTTGTCACAACATTAAACGAAATAAGAGGTTTGCAGTTTGATTATCTTTTTATTGCTGGATTAAATGATGGTAATCTCCCCACCCGTTTTACGCCGGAAATATTTTTCTCTGGTTCCTTTGCACGAGAAGAATTAAATCATCAAACAGAGGAGAGTTATCATTTTTACCAGGCACTTTGTTCATGGCGTAAAGGATTGTACTTAACTCATCCGCAGAATGATGAAAAAAAGGAACTTGTGGAATCTAATTTTCTAATAGAGCTTAAGAACGTATTTGGTTTGACTATTATAACATCGGCGAATTATAATAACACTATTTATTCAAAATATGATCTTCTGAAATTTATAGGAATGAATATTGAACAGGATCCTGGTTTGTATGATGTAACTGGTATTAATCTTAGTGGAATTAAGAAAGCTGTTGAAGTAAATAACATCAGACTGCAGGAACCGTTTTCTTCATCACCATATAACGGCATCTTAACAAATCAGTTGAATGATGAACTAAAAAATAAATTAAACGAGTTCAGAGAAAAAAAATTTTCAGTCACACAGTTGGAAAGTTATGCCAAATGTCCTTATCAATACTTTGCCGAATGTGTACTTCACCTGACTGCCTTAGAAGAACCTACGGAAGAGCTTGAGGCATTTGAACTGGGTACATTGTTGCATTCGATATTGTACGAATTTTATTCAACATTGAAAGAATGGGGTTTGGTTTTAGCGGAATCGAGCGACAGCAATTTTTCCAGAGCCGAAAAGCTGATATTTAAAATTGCAGAAACTAAAATTGAAAAATTAAAATTGAGTTTTGGACTGACGTTCTATGAGAAAGAAAAAATTCTTGGAATCGAAGGTAATAAAAGAAATTCAATACTTTATAAATTTTTAAATGAAGAAAGAAATTCACCAAGTGGATTTATCCCTCAATATTTTGAACTGTCTTTTGGCGATGTTAAAAATCCTAAAGGAGAGAAATTATTGGGTAACAAAGATTTTAAAACTGCCGGAGTAAATGTTAGAGGAAAAATAGATAGGGTCGATCTGAATGAAAAAGAAAAAACAATTAAAGTTATAGATTATAAACTCTCCGGCAGAAAACCGGCTAAGAATGATTTGCTGACAGGAATATCCTTACAATTACCGCTTTATCTTTATGCTGCAAGAAAAATAATTAATGCGGAGTTGAATAAAAATTATGATCCGTCAGGTTCTGAAATTTATTCACTGAAATTTAACGAGAGAGATTTTGGTCCTAAGCTGATTAGAACTGACAACTCGCGTTCGTATAATAAAGAGAGATTAATTGAAATGTCTGAGGAAATGATAAATATTTGTATAGATTCAATTAAAAAATATGTTGATCAAATTTCGAGCGGAAAATTTAATCTAACAACACTTGAAGACCGGGAAAATAAAGTATGCGGTTACTGTAACTTCAGGTCTATCTGCCGGATACAGGAAACAGACTAATGCTAATCATTAATAACCCACCATAAAAGTAGGACAATTTTATCAGGTTTATCTTTGCCTGATTCTTGCTATTTTCAATACAAAAAACATACTATTCATTACAAGGAAAACAATGTTTCACAGATTTTTTGCAGTTTTGTTTTTGATTTCATCTATTAGTTTTGCTCAAAAAGAGTATAAACCATGGATAAAAGCTGAACGGGATAACTTTAAAAAGACAAACGAACTTTCAAATACTCATTATCCCGGTGATACTAAAATCGATATTACATATTATGGTTTGGATCTGAAGATAACAACAAATCCAAACAATCTTATTGGTAATGTTACTATAGGAGTTAAGTCAGATACCGCTTCTCTGAATACTTGCTTTTTAGATTTAAGAGATATTTTAACTGTTGATTCTGTAATGTTGAATGAAACAGCTGTATCATTTAGTCATTCAAATAATAAAATCATCATTATGCTCGGTCATACCTATAATCAGGATGAAACCTTTACACTCAAAGTTTTTTATCACGGCGTACCGGGAGGAAGTGGATTTGGAGGTTTTTATTTTAGTACGCATAGCGGAACACCAATTATTTCTAGCTTAAGTGAGTCATATAGCGGACCTTACTGGTGGCCGCAGAAAGATACTCCTGCAGATAAAGCGGATTCTTCAGATGTGTGGATAACAGTTACAGAAAATTTAATTCCTGTCTCCAATGGAACACTTGAAAGCATTACAGACAACGGAAATGGTACTCACACTTATCATTGGAAAAACCATTACTCAATTGCAAATTATCTTATATCGATTGCAATAACCGATTATACACAATACAACACGTATTATCATTACGGTATAAACGATTCGATGGTCATTACTAATTTCATATACCCTGAAAATTTCGATTATGTAAAACCTTATGTTGATGAAACTGCTAATATGATCAAAGTGTTTAGTGATCGTTATGGTGAATATCCTTTTATTAAAGAAAAGTATGGTCATGCTGAGTTTCAATGGAGTGGAGCTATGGAACATCAAACCTGTACATCAATGGGTTTCTGGGGATCGGGAGTAATTTCACATGAACTCGCACATCAATGGTTTGGCGATATGATAACCTGCAAAGATTGGCATCACATCTGGCTTAATGAAGGGTTTGCAACATATTCTGAAGCGGTTTACATTGAAGCCAAGAGCGGAAGAGCGGCATATAATTCACAGATTAGGTCAGAGATGATAAATGCAAAAAATGCCCAGGGTACAATTTGGGTGCAGGATGTTTTAAATGAAGGCGAGATTTTTAACAGTGCCCGTTCTTATTCTAAAGGTGCTTGTGTACTTCATATGCTAAGGGGAATTGTTGGTGATTCAACATTCTTTGATATACTCAAATCTTATATAGCTAATCCTAAACTTGCATACGGTGTTGCTACAACTGAAGATTTTCAGGCGGTTGCTGAAAATGTATCCGGGAAATCACTTAAGTATTTTTTCCGGGAATGGATTTATGGTGAAAACTATCCAACTTACACAATTGACTGGAGCTATTCTGGTCTCTCCGGAAATGAATATAAAATAAAATTGGATATATCTCAGAAAACAAATACAAATCCGACATATTTTTCAATGCCGATTCAAATAAAAGTTAGTACATCAGAAGGTGATACTGTAGTAACAGTGTTTAACACTAAGCAAACCCAGAGTTTTATGATAGATGTTATTGGTGAACCGATTGGAATTGTATTTGACCCAAACAATTATATCTTAAAAAGTGTTTCGTCAGTTACTCTTGCCGAAGAACCCCAGGGTCCGTTTGAATTTAAACTGGAACAGAATTATCCGAACCCTTTCAATCCTACCACTAAGATTGAATACCAGGTATCGGATCGTGGACAGGTTTCACTAAAAATTTACGATGTATTAGGAAACGAAATAAAAACTTTGGTTGATGAAATAAAACCTGCAGGAGAATATGAGGTAAAATTTGCTGCGGGTAATCTTCCCAGCGGTGTGTATTACTATACCTTAAAAGCCGGGTCCTACAGCCGGACAAAGAAGATGATACTTTTAAAATGATTATTATAAAGATTATTATAAAAAGAAGAAAGCTTACCAGGTTAGGAATACTAAAATATAGGCACTTTTTATAGTGTCGTGATTTGCTTCCCTTAAATTAAATCTTGACAACATAATCTTAAATTTTTATTTTTGCATTGCCACTGCTTAATAAAGCGGTGGCAATTTTTTTTAAATCATTCAACATTAAGAGAAGCAAATATGCCCGAAGAAAACTTTGTATATCTCACGAAGGATAGGTTGGTCGAGCTTGAAAAAGAGTTGAAAGAAATGAAAACAACCGGCAGAAAAGAAATTGCGGCTAAAATTGCCGAAGCACGAGCACATGGTGATCTTTCAGAAAATGCCGAGTATGAAGCTGCTAAAGAAGAACAGGGATTGTTTGAATTAAAGTTAAGCAAGCTTGAAGGTGTACTTTCCAGGGCACGAATTATTGACAAATCGAAATTTCCTCAGGACCAGGTACATATTTTATCTAAGGTGAAAATAAAAAATTTAAAAACCCAAAAAATATTCGATTATATGCTGGTATCTCCTGAAGAAGCTGACTTTCAGGAGGGTAAAATTTCCGTTACTTCTCCTGTTGGTAAAGGATTGATGGGTACAAAACCTGGTGATAAAGTAAAAGTAAAGGCACCTGCAGGCTTACTTGAATTTGAAATTCTTAATATCGATTAGATATTCCATTGTATTATTTATAGACTATTCTGGGCAACGATATTCTTCACTTATTAGCCGAACTTTTTGTTAATTTAATTAACTTAAAAAATTAATTCTGAATTATAATTCAGCTCCTCATTCTAAAAATGAACAATCAGAAAACGATTGAACAAAAAGTCGTAATGTTTATCCGTGAAAAAAAACTGATAAGCAGTAAGGATAAAATCCTGGTTGCTTTTAGTGGAGGACCCGATTCGGTTTTTTTGTTGGATTTTTTAATTAAATATAGAAAAAGATTAGATATTAAATTAGGTTCTTTTCATCTTAATCATAAATTAAGAGGTGAAGAATCGGATGAGGATAATAAGTTTTGCCGGGCACTGGCATTCAAAAACAGAATTCCGTTTTTTCAAACGTCTAAAAACGTTAAACTGTATGCGAAGAAAAAAAGTCTATCACTTGAGGAAGCCGGTAGAGAAATTAGATATAAGGAACTTAAGAAAATTGCGAAGCAAAATGGATATACAAAAATTGCAACAGGACACACTTTAGATGATAACGCTGAAACTATGTTATTGAATTTTATAAAAGGAACCGGAGTGAATGGTTTGTCGGGCATTGTTGAAAAACGGGATATGATCATAAGACCTATTCTTACGCTTACTAAAAATGAGATTCTGGACTATCTTCATGAAACTAAAATGGAATACAGGATTGATAGCAGCAATCTTCAGAACGATTACCAAAGGAATTATCTTCGAAATGAAATAATTCCATTGATAAGACAAAAATTAAATCCGCAGTTTGATAGTGCTATTTTTAAGACTTCGGAAATAGTGAAAAATGTTAATGCTTTTATAAATGATGAAATTGAGAAAAATTTAAAAAAATGTACTTCTTTCAAAGACGGAATACTGAATATCAATTGTGAAAAACTAAATGA
>Ga0307425_1000785_pt1 | contig 19622 bp, 20 predicted proteins | sample SalMarWE160330MG_FD_202152 | JGI IMG/M metagenome (GOLD analysis project Ga0307425, IMG submission 202152) | Salt marsh sediment microbial communities from the Plum Island Ecosystem LTER, Massachusetts, United States - WE1603-30 | ecosystem: Environmental > Aquatic > Marine > Intertidal zone >...
CCTATATTCCTTTGGTCAAACAAAAAAAATGATAAATTTTGAATATCCTTAATATCAACAAGTTAGAAAGGAATTTGCTCTTTGACATAATTTTTTGGCGATTCTCCCATTAATTAGAGGGGATCAGGGTCACATCCTGATTAGTGATTGGCTGTTGACAATGAAATAACGTTTTTTATTTGCTTGATTTTTTCATTCTATGTCTAATGTTTTGAATAATGAATATAATCGTCTATCCAGCGATCGGTCGGAGAGTGACAGAGCGATGACACCAGATTTAAGAAGATAGACAGCTTTTTGTAAACATCGCAAACGAAAATCAAATATTAACGGTTTAACCCCTTACCTGAACAGGAGGACAATATGGCGACACGTAAAGCAACTGCCAGATGGAATGGCACGCTGAAAGAAGGCAACGGCGTAATGAAATATGGTGAAGTTGAAGGCCCTTTTACATTTGCATCGCGTTTTCAAGAGGGCAAAGGCACAAATCCTGAAGAGCTTGTTGGGGCCGCCCATTCCGGATGCTTTTCAATGTTCCTTGCCGCTATCATGAGTGCGGATAATTTTACACCTACAAGCGTACAGACAACGGCTTCAATTCATTTGGGAGAAGATGACGGGCCGAAGATTACCAGTATTGACTTAGATTGTGAAGCAGAGGTACCCGGCCTGGATGCTGATAAATTTGCTCAATATGCTCAAACAGCCAAGGAGAAATGCCCAATTTCAAGACTTTTTGCCGGTACAGAAATCAATCTTTCAGCGAAATTGATTGGATGATCTTTAGGTGCTCATCTTACACCGCTTATAGAAACATTAAGTTACTTGACAGAAAAACGAGAAACAACGGGATACAGCAATCATTTTAAGAGCCGGGAGATTAAATATTAGTTTCAGATGAAGGAAGATAATTTGACGATACTAAAAGTCAAGGTTTGTTTGACTTAACAACGGACAAATAGAAAGCCAAACTCATGAAAGATCTTCTTATTAAAATTGTACAAGCAATGGTCGACAACCCGGAACAGGTAAGGGTTACTGAAATTGAAGGTAGCCAAACTGTTGTACTTGAACTCAAAGTCGCCAAGAGTGATATGGGTAAGGTCATTGGCAAGCAAGGCAAAACAGCCCATGCCATCAGGACTTTATTAAATGCAGCTTCTGGGAAGGCTGGAAAAAGGCATATATTCGAGATTGTTGAGTGATGTGGTGGGTCTGAACTGAGAAAAGAAGCACTTGACTTGATAATGACCATTTAAACGATATCTGTAACAAGATTAAATTTTGAATGCTGGCAAGCTGTCACAAGTTCGATTTCGGTTATAAATTTTCAAATTTTGGTAATTGAAGGTGAAAGTATGGAATAATAACTTTGGGGGAAAGCAACAAATATTTCTTTCTTTTCACTTCATCTAACTTCAAAAAGTGAATGCTTATCAATAATCAGCTGATTAACCTGAATAAAATGATCCAGAAAGGAAAACAGAAGATAAAACTAAGAATGGCACCTTTGAAGAAATAATATGGTTCAACACTATCCAAGCACCATTCCACTGCTTCTTTCTCGACCAATGGTATAATATCTTCTTCCGAAATATTTCTCGATTCAGATTTGTTTTCAGCCAAGTTGTTCGGAGAAATCTTTTTTTCCATGATGTCAACCTTATCCGCCTGTACTTATGATAGAGCTTTTTTGGGTTTGGGATAACATTACCAAGGATAAGCACTATCCTCTCAAATCCCGAAAATGAGCATTTTTTGAGACAAATTGTATATCCTACCTAATTTATAATTTTACGATTTTATAACGTCAAGCAGAATTATGCATAATTAGTATATAATATTATTAAATTAGAACATATTGTATTTTATTAGTTTAAATTACCATATATTGTATGTTGAATAATTAATAAGGCGAATAAAATCGGATTGTTTAAACATAATGCCTACTGAAGTACTGCTATTTGAAATGGAAATTGTGTGATCTTCTATAAACGACAGGTTTTTGAGGTTCTAAATTATTAGGTATATCGTTTATAATAAGGGTCAAATTCATCTCACTGGGTCTGCCTTTGTGATTTTTTGTGGATTTTACGATATCAATCATTAAATATTTTTATAATCGTTTACAATAACGCAGCATTTCAAGTTAATGCTCCCCGTCTTAAGCACTCATTACCGCTATTTTACCCTAATTCTCTATCGATGCTTATAACCTATCCTGATTATCCTTTTTAAACCTTGGAAGGAATAGAGGTTATCTTCAAAGCGTTACATTCGGAACAGACTGCCCAGGTAAAACCATAATATTTTTTACCCGATACTTCACAAAATTACTTTTAACCAATTGCTATCATTGTATTTCGAATTATTAGCATTACAGTTTGTCCATTTTTTTTAAAAAAAAAGAAAAATAAAGATAATGAAAGATAAAAGGAGATATTATGGATAAATATTTTCAAAGATTCTGATGATAACAATTAATATCCTGAAATGCCTATAGAAAAACAGCAGTCTAAAAAAGCCTGTGTTCAAAGATGGTTGGCCTTTGTTGGAAAGTTAAAATCAATAATAACAACAACATATAAGCACTTAACAACCCGCGAACAAATAAAGGAAAATTTGAATTTATCAGATTTGACAAAAAAGGGTTGTTTTTACTAATTAACAGCGAATTTAAATCCGAAAATCTTTATAGATATCACGATGCGCTCTAAATAGCTTATAATCCAAATATTAGTAAGAAACTTCTCGATACCGAAAGATCTTTCTATAATTATTTCAATAACAAACAGATATGCTCAACAACCTGAAATTTATTCTATCTTTCATTTTTCTATTATTTAACTTAGCAACACCTGTCCATGCAATAGACATCACTCTCAAATGGGCCCGAAACAATGAGCCGCATTTAGCGGGTTACAGGGCTTATTACCGTGAGGAAGGTCAACTCTATAATTTTGCAAATCCTTACTGGGAATCTTCTGATCCTATTTGTACCATTTATGATTTGGATGAAACAAAAACGTATTATTTTGTCGTAAGAGCATTTGATACGAATGGATTGGAAAGTGCCAATTCCAACGAAGTGCTTCTTATAGAAGGAATTCCGGCTAATAATCAGCCTATAGTAAATAATGGCGGCGGTGGCAGCGGCGGCGGTTGCTTTGTTGCAACTGCAGCCTACGGATCATTGATGGAGCCTCATGTCAAAATTTTGCGTGAATTTCGTGACCGTTTCCTACTGGATAATACATTAGGTAAGCGTTTTGTGAGTCTTTACTACTCCTATTCACCACCTATAGCCGATGTTATTGCAAAACATGACAGCCTTAGAGCGATGGTTCGCATAAGTCTGTTGCCCGTTGTGAGTGTTAGTTGGATTGCCCTTAAAATTGGCCCTCTACCAACAGTGGCATTAATGCTTATCTTCATTTATTGTTTTGTAAGCCCTGTTTGCTTTAGACGAAGATATAAGGAATAATCAACCAACAGTAACCAGAGGCAAAGGCAGAGTCAGCAATGGTTCTGCCTTTTTGCTTTTTTGTGGATTTTGGGATATATGTAATTGGAGTTGACCAGTTTTGGATTGCTGTTCTGTCAAGAAATCACAAATTTTAACAGTTCCGAAATTCGTGAGGTAATTTCAATATTACGATGAAAGTTTATCTGAGAATCGCTCTGACATTTTCAATCCTTATCATCTTGGCCTATTTGGTCATGCCTGTCTATGCTGTTGAAAAAATAGCAACTGAACATAAAGAGGAATCCGACAAAGTTTTAAAATTCACCGACTATAATGATCTAAAAGGTGCAGAGCTAATTAGAATGGTTCAGCTAACTCTCAAGGAATCAGGATTCGAACCCGGACCAATAGATGGTTTAATGGGTCCTAAAACACGTGAAGCCATTAAAAGATTTCAAATAAAAAATGGACTTGAACCAACAGGAGAGATAGATGATCAAACGATCAACCAGCTTTTCTGGTCATTTTAATTGAAGCAGGTTTTACTACCTTGCCTCACCCTACTCAATTATGGATCTGATCGCCCCATTTTCACGCCAAAAAATGAAAGTTTCTGGGCGTCCAGGACAATCTTCACTGGCACCGAAGAAATACATTTTGCAATTGAACGGGTTGAACAGTGTCTAATAATATCTCGGGGGATTTTCCATTTGGGAAATGGTGTCGTGTCTTGAATTGTGAATCGTATTGTTTATCGAAATAAGAATAATGCTGAAAAGACATTGAGAAGAAATTGTATAAGGCGAAAATGATGAATAAATTATATTGGTATTTGCTGTGGAGGAGCGCCGCATCACGTCAGGGCAATGGCAGAAGCGCTTGGCAGGACAACGCCGTCAAGCAAGTATTCGCATGATGTGTGCATGCAAAACGTTTCTTTTGACGGCAAGCCCATTTGCGATGTCGATTAATCTAAAAAAAGAAGAGGACCGGAGAAAAACATTGCAAAATACCTGTGGATCTTCAAACGGCCTGTCAATGGAATCACGGCCCGCAGCCTGGGATTTCAAACGTCTGTTTCACCCAAAAACCGTGGCGGTTATCGGGGTTTCCCTAAAACGGGATCGCCATCCGGCCAACGTTATTTTCAACAAAATCCACCTGCGCTACCCGGTGGATGTCTTTGCGGTCAACCCCAGCGGAGGCGATTTGTTCGGGCAGAAAGTATACACCGGTATCCAGGACCTTCCGCAGCCCGTGGATCTGGCGATTATCGCTGTTCGGGCTGAATATACCCTGGACACTCTCAAGGACTGTATTGATGCCGGCGTCGGAGGGGCCACGATCATTTCCGGGGGTTTTGCCGAAGTCGGACGCCCGGATTTGCAGAAGCAGCTGGCTGATCTGGCCCGGCAGCACGGTTTTCCGTTTATCGGCCCCAATTGTCTGGGCATCTATGTCCCCGGCCGCATCGACACCTTTTTCATCCCCAGTGAACGCATGGTCCGGCCCGAATCCGGCAAGGTGGCCATGGTGAGCCAGAGCGGCGGTGTACTTGTCGATCAGATGACCAAATTCGCCGAACTTGGGATCGGCTTTTCCATGGGGGTGAGCATCGGCAACAAAGCCCTTATTCGTGAACTGGACCTGCTGGAATATCTGGCCGCAGACCCGGACACCGGGGTGATCGCCTTTTACATCGAAGGGTTTGCCCACGGCGAGGGACGCGATTTTGTGAAGGCCGCCCGCCAGTGCACCAAACCGGTGATCGTTTTGAAAGCCGGCAAGAGCAGTGAAGGCATGCGGGCCGTATCCAGTCACACCGCCTCCATGGCCGGCGACTACGCGGTCTTTTCAGCTGCACTGGCCCAGCACGGTATCGTCGAGGCGGTCAATGAAATTGAACTGCTCTCTTTTTGCGAGGCCTTAAGCTGCTATCGGGAACCCATCGACGGCCGTGTGGGCATTATCAGCAGCAGCGGTGGACACGGGGCCCTGGCAGTCGACATTTGCAGCCGGCGTGGCTTGTCCATTCCGGCCATCAATCAACAGAAGCAGGCCCGTATTCGCGCGGATCTGTCCTCCAGCGTGCAGCCGATTGCCGCTTTGACCAATCCCATCGATCTGACCGGCAGCGCCACCGACAGTGATTTTCTGGCTGCCGCCGAACACCTGGCCCGAACCCCGGAACTGGACTGCATTGTTTTGCTGCTGCTGCCTTACTCGCCGGAAATCACCTCCGATCTCGGAGCCCGTCTGAGCCGGGTCTGCCAACGCAACAACAAACCCCTAGTCGCATACGTTCCCCATGTGGAACGCTACCGCATGCTCATCGAGGGATTTGAATTCAACGGAGTTCCGGTGTCCCCGTCTATCAAAGGGGCCGTGTTGATGGTCGAAGCGATAAAAAGGAGCAAGCCATGCTGAAAACCGAAATCAAGACCGTCCTGGAGACAGCCCGCACGCGCGGGTGGGTCAGCGAGCCGGATGCCAAGCGTCTGCTGGCCTCGGCTGGACTGGATGTACCGCGTTTTGTTGCTGTCACAGATCTCGGCCAAATCGAATTGGCAGCCGCCGACTTGGGGTTTCCCCTGGCTGCCAAGGTCGTTTCCACCCGCATTGTCCACAAGTCGGATGTGGGCGGTGTGCGCACAGGCATTGAGAGCATCCGGGAACTGACAGCCGTATTTGAAACCTTCAGCCGCCTGGACGGCTTCGAGGCCATGTTGATCGAAAAAATGGTTTCCGGCCTGGAGTTGATCATGGGTGCTAAAATCGATGATCAATTCGGGCCCGTGATCCTTTTGGGCATGGGCGGTACCGGCGTGGAAATTTACCAGGATGTCAGTTTGCGCATGGCACCCCTGGGACCCGAGGATGTGGGCGCGATGATCAAGGGCCTTAAGGCCGGCCGACTGCTTTCCGGGTACCGGGGCCGCCAGGCTGTCAATCGCGATGAGCTGACTCGGACCTTGGTCTGTTTTTCAAAATTCGTCATGGCCGCCGCCGACATGATCGAATCCATCGATCTCAACCCGGTCATGTGTTCTGCGCAAAAATGCGTTGTGGCAGACGCCCGTATTATGCTACCGCCGGTGGACGGCCCCACAGCAGCCTGAGTAAGGATGAGAATCGGGCCACAGCAACATATTGAGATAATGTATAAAACGCTCATGTTTTACGATAGATAAGGCCTTAAGTGGCCATTTTAGGGTCTATTTTAGACGTCTTTTGTCGTTATTATCATTGCTTGTCAAGGCCCGACCCCAAATACAGAAACTTTAACACCATTTTTTCATGGGCAATGAATCTGTCATGTTGAATACGTGTTATACGATGTTTTTTAGGAAATAAAATGTTAGTCGAAGATCGATTCAAAAAAAGATACAAAACAGGAGATACACCCTGGGATATTGGCAAACCAGATTTTAATCTTATTGAAACTGTTTTTGGTTTTGTGTTTGATAGAGGCTGTTTTCATACTTTTGCTTCTGATAAAGAACGCAAAATGTTTGCAAAAAATGTTGCTTCCAATTTAGAAAAAAATGGTGTGTGGCTGAGTCTCATAGGTAGTGCCGATGAGCGGCGTCAAGGCCCTGGTCCACCTCAACGCACAGCAAATGATATCGTTACTGCCGTGGAATCTTATTTTGAAATTCTTTCGCTCACCTCAAGTCATTTCGATTCTAATCGCCAAAACCCACCAAGGTGCTGGGTATGTTTGATGCAAAAAAGAGACGACGTAGGTCAATAAAAGAGGGACGGGGCTGAATTTATGCGGTTTTCTTTTTTGCGTCAATTGAGGTTACGAAGGAATTGGGGGGCGTCCATAAATATATTCCTGCGTTTGAATCCCTCGGTCCGCCTTGACTTTAGGCCTGATTGAAGGTTTTGAAACCACTTCTAACCACCTGTTAATTTTTTGCGGAGGAGCTAATGCCAATTTACGAATATGAGTGTAAAGACTGTTCTCACTGTTTTGAAGTACTCCTGCTGTTTTCCAGTGATCCGCCCCCCCAATGCCCCGAATGCCAGTGTAAGGATGTGGCGAAACTCATGTCTTCCACTACCATGAGAAAGCGAGAAGAGTATACCGGATCGGGTGGTATGCTTGATCCTTTCGTCGGCCCTTCTTTTTCGGGCTCATCGAGCTAAAGGGAAGTAAAGAATCCTGGTCCTTCCCCGCAATGCGGGGGCTTTGGTTTATCCCTAAAAGGAGCTGTTTCCCTGAAAGCCAGATAAGTTAAAAGTGCCTATCTCTGGTTAGTCCCGAAATGCGGGATTTGCCAGTTGGCCGGTATTAAATTACGGGCAAACCGGCATGACGGGCCGACGGGCTCAACCTTAATAACTATAGTTCACTTCAAACTCTTGCAGCAATTCTTCAGGCAGAGCCAGAGAACTCTGACTCCTGCATTGCGGGGGATTCTTTACCTGTTCAGAGATTCAAAGAGGAGACCAGGAATCAGGGGCTAGGGGCAAAGTAGCATTTTCTTTCATAAAGCGACTTCTTTTCAACTCGGTGGCTGTTTTTTAGGATAGAAAACGGATGCTAAATTTCCAGTAAAGATACTTAAACGGCCGTTGCAACTAAACCGTTCGATTTTACAAAGTTTTTTGATTTTCAGACATACAATATATAGCAATTTAATTTAGTATACTACAATATATGCTAATTCGGTAAAATTATATCATAATTATATATAATTTTGTTTGACACAGCAAAATTGATTGCATATGAATAATTATTATTGTCCCGGGTTAACCGTCTATATAATGAGATTAAAGGAGTAGGTTATTATAGATATCATTATAGATATCATTAAAGATATCATTCCTTTCGTATTTTTAATTGGCTGTATTTTATATATGCTTTTATAATTTCTTTTTTATAAAGTAATATATAACCCTATGGCACCATTTTTTTAGTGTGTTAGGCTATAAATTACTTTTTCGAAGCCTAACCTCCTATAGCCCCTGGGCAAATATAGCCCCAGGGGTTTTTAATTGCCAGGACAAACCCGGAGATTCATTTTGAGATGTTAGTGTTAATTTTCCTCGATCTTATTTTCAGCCGTATGTCTTTAAAATTAGGAATAACATGATAATAAAGTACTTAATTTTAGGCATCACAGTTGTTTATGTTGTCACGGTTATAATCATTTACCTGAATTCCGAAAGATCGGTCTGACGGTTAATGGTTCCCCCTCGCATCTGTGACTTCTAAAAGGAAATAGGGTAAAACCTCGATCATTGATTATCAGTCTTCGCTCCTCGAGCTTCCGTCTACGCTTTTCAAGCTATGACGGACAGGTCCGGCTTCGCTCTACGAGCTACGACCCGACAAGCCGACCTGACGAGACGACGGGACAAGACGGTCCGACAAGAAGAAATAAAAAAATACAGATAGACGGTCAACGGTTCAAGGTTCAAGGTTAACGGCAGCTTTTCCCGCATGCGGACTGATAAAAACCGTAAACGCTGGTCTGTACTGACCACCTATCAAGCGCCTCACAAACCATTTCTGCTATTTTTCTTGACCATACAAGCACTTTGGTGTATCTATCCATTTGAATTGAAAGCTGATTCTTACGATCTAATTATTGTCTAATCTGATTCTTGATCGAGTATAGGATTTTCCATACCCGGCACCGAAAACTTCCTCTGAAGCTGATTCAGCAGCATAGTTACCGTTAACGATCTGGCAACAATGAATTATTTACTTTGAAAGGAGGTTATATCATGGCAAAGGCAATTATTCTAATTAAGTCAAATCCGGGCGTCGACCGTGAGGTCGCTGGTCAAGTCAAGAAAATTGAAGGCGTGGAAAATGTCTATTTGGCGGCCGGGCGTTTTGATATCGTGGCAGAGGTACAGACTCCTGATGACGCCAGTATGCTTTCTGTGACATATGACAAGATAAGAGTCATTGGCGGCATTAGAGATACACACACCATGTTTTGTTTGAAAGTGTAGCCGTATACCGTTCCGATTTTGGCTGGAGTTGGAGGTTGGCTCCAGCCCCATCCTGTTTCTTATCCATTTCCTGAAATTAAATCGTGAAACGATTTTATTGAAACGCGGCTATACCGCTTAATTTTTCGATATTTGTAATTAAATTGATATTGAGGTATTGGTAAGTAATTTACACCGTGATAATTTTAACGGTCAGATCTTAAGTAAATTATATGAGGGAGAAATCAAATGCGTATCGTTGTATTTGGCACAGGCGGTGGGGAGGATATTTTGGTGGGCGACTGGCACAAGCGGGAATGGATGTTACCTTTATTGCTCGCGGAAGGCATTTGCAAGCCATAGGGAAGCACGGTCTTCGAGTTGACAGCATCAACGGAGACTTCACTATCCATCAGGCAAGCGTGACAGATGATCCAGCGATGGTTGGGGAGGTGGATGTCATCCTTTGTTGTGTAAAGTCATGGCAGGTAAGTGAAGCTGCAATGGCGATGCGCCCTATGATAGGGCCGAATACTATCGTTGTGCCAATACAAAATGGCGTTGAAGCGCCTGCCATTCTGTCTGATGTGCTTGGTGCTGACAAGGTTTTGGGAGGTCTTTGCAGGATTATCAGCATGACACATGATCCCGGCCATATTCGCCATGTAGGCGCCGAGCCGTATATCACATTCGGCGAACTCGATAATCAACAAACTGAACGCACGAAGAGGTTATACAAAGCGTTTTCTGAAGCTACCGGATTAACAGTCGAAATCGCAACAGATATTAATGTTGCATTATGGGAAAAATTTATTCTAATCGCTCCATGGAGCGGAGTCGGAGCTGTTACAAGTGCCCCTGTTGGTGTATTTCGCCATTTGCCAGAGACTCGGCAAATGCTGTTGCAATCAATGAAAGAAGTGTTCAATATTGCCATTGCTCGTAAAGTAGATCTTTCAAAAGAGGTTGTGGAGGAAACAATGGAATTTATAGACGCACTTCCCGAAGAAGGTACAGCCTCAATGCAACGAGATATTATCGAAGGCCGCCCTTCAGAGCTAAACGAACAAAATGGTGCAGTGGTGCGATTGGGTAATTTTGTGGGTGTTCAGGTGCCAGTCAACGCATTCATTTACTACAGTTTGCTACCTTTGGAAATGAGAGCTCGAGGCCAGTTACAATTCTAACCCTTTTTTCATCAAACCACTCAATTGTTTTGATATTCGCTCCTGCATCCATGCCATGAATATAAAATTTGCTTTAATCCTATCTTTGATGGTTCTTTTAACCGTGATCGGTTGTTCAGATGATGTCCCCCAGGGTAAAACCGCCAAATCTTCAGAACGCGGAATGATGCATGATGAGAACACGCTTAGGGTTGTTATCCGCTGGCCTGGAGATGATTTTGCTTCAAGACAAGATATCGAAACAAGAAATAAGATCGAGAGCCTTATATTTGAAAGAAACGTGGGAAAAATAATCAGTGTTGGAACAGGTATGGGCTGGATGGATATAACCGTCGAGGTTAAGGACAAACGGGTCGCTCGGTTATCAATTTCTGAGATAATGAGCATTGTAGCTCCAACACGAAAATTCACCATAGAGCAGTAAAACTGAAAATGGCGACTGCGCAGATTCCTGTCCCGGAGGGGTCTACGAAATTGGCAACGGTAAAGCTGTTCCGGTTAGGTTTAAAATTAAAGGTTTTATAATGAAACAGTATAAAATCGGAATAGATCTTGGAGGAACAAAGACTGAAGCAATCATTCTTGATCCGGATGACCATGAGTCTTATCGAAAAAGAGTCCCTACGGAAGATAAAAATGATTATCAGAAAATCCTTTCATTTGTCCATAAACTCATCATTGAGATAATCGATAACATTCCTAAAGATGCCAACTTTACCATCGGTGTCGGCATACCGGGTTCAATAAATACCGAAACACAACTCGTCCAGAATGCAAATACGACGTGCTTGATCGGAAATCCGTTTCAAAAGGATCTTGAAAAACTTTTGGATCGGAAAATCGGTATGGAAAACGATGCAAATTGTTTTACCATGGCGGAAAGTCGTTCCGGGGCAGCAAGAGGATATAACTTTGTGTTTGGGATAATCATGGGGACAGGATGTGGTGGCGGAATCTATGTCAACGGTAAGGTCGTCAAAGGTGTCCATGGAATTGCAGGAGAATGGGGACATGTTTCTGTCGATCCAATCGGGGAAAAATGTTACTGCGGAAACTTGGGGTGTGTTGAAACCAAGATTAGCGGCTCCGGCGTAGAACATACGTTTTATAAAAAGTATAATATCCGTATGAAGATGCATGAAATTGTTCAGAGATCAAGAAATAATGACACTAAATGCAAAGAAGCGATAAAGCAATTTTTAGATGATTTCGGACGCTGTGTCGGGGGACTCATATCAATACTTGATCCAGATGCGATTGTCATTGGTGGAGGCCTCTCAAATATTGATGAACTGTACACCAAAGGGATCGAACATGTTCGGAATTACGCATTTCATCGAAACATTCAAACACCGATAATTAAAAATAAACTGGGCGATTCCGCAGGTGTATTTGGTGCTGCTTGGATTGGAGAGTAAAGGACAAGAGAGAACAGTATCAAAGCTTGAATAGTAAATAGCAGCACTTTATTTCAAATTATTTTATATTATTTCGACGCCTTTGGTCGAACATCCGATGATTGCCATTCGAGCCTACCCCTGTGTTATCCGACCTTTTGCGGTTAAAATTTTCATTCTTAGATCTGATGTCCGGTTTCTGCTCATGGTTTCTTTTTTGAAAACCATCGAATCTTCTTTTCAAAGGCTCGACATTGGGATTCGATTTGGGGACCTTGTAACGACTGGGCGGAGTGTTTTGGTTGTAAACACGGCCGGTCGGTTTTGCCGCAACCGGAGACCTGGGGAATCTTACCTTGTTCACCTCAGTTCTATTGGAAGACCGTTCAGACAGTTTGGCTGACTTTTGGGATTCCCAGTTTTGACGTTTCTTTCGATATTGGTCGACTTCTTTCCAACGCCGATCAATCTGCCGGTGCTCTTTTTTGCTTAACGACCGAAATCCCGATGAACCTTCTCTACTTTTCGTCACGGATATAAACGGTGCTTCCAAAGAGCGGCCAGAGGCTTTTGAAATCATCCCTTTATGGCTGGATTTTTCTGTAAGGTACAGTCTGCGCGGCGGTCGAGCCGCTTCGTTTTTGCGGCGCTTTTGATACGTTGCATTCAAATGGTTCTCCCAGTCACGGTCATGTCGATGTTCCCAACGCTGATGGGCATAAATAGGATCATACCCATGACGTCTTGTATGAGGGGAAAACCAAGGATATATCCCTTTCTGATAATATTTGAGGGCATAATAGTCACCGAAATAATAGTGGTGGTAGCTTGGCCGTAAAAATAGACATTCGGAAAACACCCTCAGATCGATCATAATCGATGGTGTGAAATAGAAACCATGGACCATGGTTACCCCAAAGCCGAAGAAAACCGGTGCAAACAGCACGCCCCGATGGACAACGGGAAAATCCCAGTAGCCTTCGACAAAAATATAACCCCTTGGGGTCCACGTATAATAGGCGGGCACCCAGACCCAGTCCGGCCGTACGACCGCCCAATAACCGGGCCGCCAGACATACCGCCCATGAAGCCATATCCAACAGCCGGGTATCCAACCATAGTCCGGTGAAGGCGCACTGACATTCGGCCCCACTTCAACCATCTCGGGCGGCTCGGGCATGTATTCCGTATCGATTTTCTTATCGGGTGCCCAGTAGCCGGAAACCCATTGAAAGCCTTTTTCGACCTTAACCCAATACCCCGGGATCCATTGCCGATCCGGCGGAACAACCCGCCAGATTCCGCTGACCCAAATGAAATCATTTCGTTCGTCATCCCAAGTCCAATAGCCTGGAATCCAATCAACATTGCCTTCAGGTTTCTGCTCAGGAGGAATTTCATCGATTGCATCCGGTGGCGCTTTCGGGATAATAATTCCCGGATCAGGATCGAATACAACGGTTTCGGCAAATGCCTCGTGTATGGGTCCGTAAGTGAGCACATCCACTCCTTTTTCAACATCAGGCGTCTTTTCCTGGGCAGCCACAGCCGGGAATATGCCGGGTCTCATCCCCAGCAACATTAGGACCGCAAATATGTAAATGGGTTTGATAAATCGAAGATTCATCGTTTTTCCTCCTCTGTCTTCAGCTTCTGATCGAACAAGGTACTCGTCTATATTCCGATCTTCTTATGTTTTTCTCTCTATCCGTATAGACGAATGAAGAAGGAATTCGTTTACATCCTGAAAATTTGCACAAAGAACTCTAAATATAGCCGTTTTTGGGTCTTAAACATACCATTTTGGTGCAAAATTGAAGGTCTAATGTTTTTTTTGAACGACTTTAATTGTAAGAAACAAACAATCACCTTGACTTTGTGCCACATTGTAGCATATTAATGTCATGTGAACGGATTGGATTCTTCATGTTATTTAAAGAATATTTACAGAACTATGGAATTTGACCTTATCGTTATTAGTAAAAGGGAGGAGGTTCTATATGATTTATTTCAATATAAATACACTTACAAAGGGAATGTTGGGTATTTTGGTGGCGGCATTTCTTGTCGTAGTGTTAACTACGGCGACGAATGCCGAGCCGCTTAAAAAAAAGATCAATACCGACATGTTCGGCGTTGCGATAAAAGGATACGATACGGTTGCTTATTTTACCGAAGGACGTGCGATGAAAGGAAAGAGTGAGTTTTCCTACGATTGGAATGATGCCAAGTGGTACTTTGCTACCGCCGAGAATCGGGATCTGTTTGCGGCAGATCCAGAACACTACGCCCCAAAATACGGCGGGTACTGAGCAGCAAGCTTAGCATCAACCGGCAAGGTTGTCGGAGTGAACCCCGAAGCTTTCAAAATTATCGATGGGAAACTGTACCTTAACTGGAGTCTGGAAGTCAGCAACAAATTTGCTAAAAATGCGGACGAATCTATAAAAAATGCGGACGAAAATTGGGCGAAGCTTAACCCAGAGAATTAATCGCCGTCAAAACATTAAAACGCCCTAAAAGCCCAATAAGATCTTCACGTTTCAATTAAGACCGGCTTTCTTCAGACCCTTGATAATCTTAACCCGATCTTCTGAATTTCGGAACACCGTTCCATAAGATTGGAGTTTAAAAAACGGATCCAAACGGAGCACTTTGGCTGCCGAGCGCTTTGCCTCTTCGCCATAACCGACTTGAGCGTACGCTGCAGCCAGCATGATGTGGTGACCCACATAATCCGGATTTTTGGCCAATCCCTTCTTCAGGATCGTTATTGCGTCTTGGTATCGATCGCTTAGATAATACGCCTGCCCGAGTAACATGAAAGCACCCAGAGAAAGATGTGGATTTAACCTAAGTGCTGATTCTAACCAATAAATAGCCTCATCCTTTCGCCCTGAGTACAGCATAACCGAACCGAGTTGTCTTTGACTATGGGTATCATTGGGATTAAGTTCGATTGCCCGCTCAAGTTCGCTCATTGCAAGATCGTATTGCGTCCGACGAAGGTAAATGGATCCGAGCGCGGAGTGAGCGAGGGCGCTGGATTCCTCAATGTTTAGGGCCTTTTTAGAAAGATCATGTGCTCGATCGAGAGACTTATTGGGAAACTGGGTCCAGCCATAATAAAAATCATTAAGATATGACCATGCAATAGCGGCATAAGCTAAAGAATAGCGTGGATCGATTTCAATGGCTCGTTGAAACATTAAACGGGCATCTTTGTTGCCTTCCCGGGTGTTTTGATAAAAATGCTCCCACCCGCGAAGCAGATAGTCATATGCCTGCAGATTGTCGGTATCTTTGCGCATTATCCGTGTGCGCTCAGTCTCGTTAATCCGGATGGCCATTTTTGCAACAATTGTTTGAACAAGTTCGTTCTGTAATTTAAACAGGTCTCTTATGTCTTTGTTATAGCGTTCAGCCCAAAGATGATGATCGGTGGAAGCATCAATGAGTTGGGCATTGATTCGTACCTTGTCGACCACCTTCTGGACACTTCCCTCCAATACATAACGTACACCCAGATCTCGACTGACATCTTTAACCTTCACCAATTTATCTTTGTAGGTAAATACCGTGTTGCTGGCAATGACCGACAATTCGCTGAATTTTGAGAGGTCGGTAATAATGTCATTGGTAATTCCGTCACTGAAATACTCTTGTTCTGGATTACCACTCAGGTTTTTGAACGGCAACACTGCAATGGAGGGTTTTTCAGATACTGAAATCGACGCTATTTTCACAGGTGTCCCTTTCCCAGGAGAAAGAGCAGATCTCAAATATAAAATCCAGATTGCCACTGCTGCAACCCCTATAACCAGAATTACTGAAGCCACGACTGCCCATTGCCACTGTTTCGGTCTTGTGCTTTTCTCTCCGATCACCTTGCCGGCTGCTTCAGGTTCCATCAGTACTCGATAGATCCTTACCGGTTGGGTGATGTTCTTGACTGAGTGCTCACCTATATATTCATAGCCCAGTTTCAGCTTGTTCCTAACTTGATCAAATGCAGTCCTCGAAATGCAAATGCCTCCACCTTCGGCAAGACCCTCTATGCGTGCAGCAATATTGACCCCATCGCCGTGGAGATCCTCGTTTTCGTCGATCACATCGCCAAGATTGATCCCAATGCGAAACTCCACCTTGCGATCTTCTGAAAGTTCAGCATTTCTGGTCTTGAGTTCCTTCTGGATCTCTACAGCACACTGCACTGCATCTACCACACTGACAAACTCGGCAAGCAGGGAGTCACCAGATCCATGTACTACTCGGCCTCGATGCTTCTGGATGAGTTCGCCCATAACCTCCCTGTAGGCGTTTAAGGTGCTTACGGTTGCCTCCTCATCTTCACCCATGAGGCGGCTGTAGCCTTTTACATCAGCATGGAGGATAGCGGCGAGCTTACGTTTGAAGCCTTGGGTGGTCATGAATATGCTCCATTAAAGCTATGAAGGTAACAACTTAACATCTGGGATTATTTATCAAATGATTCGTTGGTAAATTTTCTAAACCATTTGATATTCATAGTCTTTTCGGATAACTTTGTCAAAATTTATCTTAAAAGCCTTTCTGCGGCACAAAATGATTTTGTAAAAACCATTTTAAATGTTTTTCTTTTAATGATATTCGAATACTATGTTTAGAAAATCGAGAATAGATGCTCCTGCTGCGCTTTTTCATATTATCGCCCGAGGTATTGAACGAAGAAAAATATTTGAAGATGACACTGACAGGGTTCATTTTTTGGATCGTTTGTGGCGTCGGGGTTTACGATTTTGAAAATTGATCGGGAATTAAGCAAGGTGAAGGGGTGATGGAGGTATAAACATGGTAAAAAACGACCATAGCGTTGTTTCGAAGATAACTAAAAAGCGATTTGGCTGTTTGCAAGTCTTTGGTTTAATCGTTGTTGCCGTCATTATTACCGCAGGGCTAACAATCTTAATATTCAAAACCTACTTTTTTCCATCAGAGTTCAAACCCGTGACCCTGAACCCTCGCGAAGAGCAAGTGTTGACGGCTAAATTAGAAAAGCTCGATACCATAGGGGTTGAGGTTAATTTACACGGAAAAGATATGCTCAAGAAACCATCCAAAGCAGACCGGTTTGATTCAAGTGGTGCTCTCGAACCGGAACCTTATAGTGAAAAAAACATCAAAAGAGAAATAATTTTCACTGAAAGGGAGCTGAACGCATTATTGGCAAAAAATACGGATCTTGCAAGAAAATTGGCCATCGACTTATCCGATGATCTTGTCAGCGCAAAGCTTCTGGTGCCGGTAGATGAAGACTTCCCCGTGCTTGGAGGCAAAATCCTTCGTGTCAGAACGGGGGTGGTTTTTACATACGTTAAGGGTAAACCGGTGGTCATTCTCAAAGGTGTTAGCATTATGGGGGTACCCATGCCAAATGCCTGGCTGGGAGGAATAAAGAATATCGATCTGGTAAAAGAATTTGGTGCCGACAAGGGTTTCTGGAAGAGCTTTTCAGATGGGGTCGAGGACATCAAGGTAAATGAGGGTCACTTAAAGATAACGCTGAAAGAATAACGCTGTTTTTCCATCGCTGAAACAAGGAAAAGACCATGAAAAAGTATCAGATTCGGAATCGTTTTATACCTTTCAGGAAATCGGATATTATAGAAATGTGTGCCAACGATTCACGGCTTTCTGAACACGATCAAAAATTATTCAGACAGTTTTGCCATATTTTAAAAAGTCTGATTCATTTTGAGTTCCACCATCAAGTGGAAACACTTAAAGACTGCTATTCACCATTTAACCCCGATGCAGACACATGGTTGAACTACGATTACTCAGAGCAAGAAAAAAAGACGCTGCAAAAAAAACTTGTCGAGGGATTGGCTGCGATCCTTGATGCCGCTAACTTCCAAAAGATAACCGAGGCAGATCTTGAAGAGGCTCTGAAAGAGGAATCTCTCTTTAAGATCCGTCTTCGTGTAGACTTTAACGATTTTGAGGAAGTTATATTTTATCAGCGCGGCGCAAGCTTCAAAGAAGAGACCCAGGTAAAATATTTCGGACTGAAGAAAGCGCCGTTAAGGTTTACCAATTACGATAGAGTGATGATGTATATTAAATTTAAAGAAGTGGATTACTTTAAATCCAAAAAGCAAAAAACGCTTTACTTCACACCAGGATCGACAATTATCAAACTTTTTCAAAATGTTCCCAAGGCGGATCTCGAGATGCTTTTCCCCAACAGCGAGGTCCGTATGAAAACCGTCGATAAACTTATTATTGGCATCCCGGCTGCAGTGAGCGGCATTGCTGTCATCGCAACCAAGCTCGGGGCTTCGATTCTTTTGATTGCCTCGGTTATTTCTTTCTGGCTCGGACTAAACAAAAAGGAAGTAAGGATTGATCAGCACCACCTTATTGCCTTGGCCTTAGGGTTGGCGACCCTTGGTGGTTTTTTATTCAAACAGGTGAACAAGTTCAAAAACCGTAAAATTAAATTTATGAAAGCGCTTTCTGACAACCTCTACTTTAAGAACCTTGACAACAACACAGGGGTTTTTCATCATCTTGTCGACGCGGCAGAAGAAGAGGAGTTCAAAGAAGCGATTTTGGCATATTACTTTCTTTTGGTCGAGGATCGGGATCTCACCATAACGGCACTCGATGAAACCGTAGAACGCTGGTTTGAAAGCAAACATAACTGCAGGATTAATTTTGAAATCGAGGATGCCTTTAAGAAACTTAAACGATGGGGACTCGTTGATCTGGACAAAGACATCATTCGCAGAAAAAATCTGAACGACGCGATGCAGCAACTCGATAAAATTTGGGACAATTACTTTTCATATCACAAGGCTGACCAATTGCCTAAGATGTCTTAAGGAAATGCGGCAAGTATTGTTCATTTTAAAAGGTCTTTTTGAGAACCTAAAAGCGTCCTTTAAGATAATTTTCGGACTCGTTTTTGGCTTCTTTTTTTGTTATTGTAGATCGTTACTTGTGGCCCGACCCCAAATACAGCAAAATGTAGTGTTAGTATTAAAATGTTCTGCATGTAAATTGAATATTAAAAAATGAACGAAACCACTATGAAATTACCAATAAACGTTGATCAGGCTGTTAAAAGACTTATTTCTGTATTGTCTCTTACAGAAAATACAATGATCGTAAACACGTCAGAACAAGAATTGATTGATTTTCAATTTACATTGGGGGAATATATTCGAAAAGAGTTTCGTTTTTCAGTTGAATGATTGTGTTGGAGGAATGATGAATTTGGTTGACCCGTGCAGAGATAGAAAGATCCATACAAGGAATATAGAGATCGCCACTTATGAATATGATGAAGAACACATTGTCGTGGAAGATATACTGAAAGATGATCTTCTGATACCCATCTATGTTTCAGGAAAAGAAAAACAACCCCACTCACCACATCACATGATGATACAAATACTCATCGAGTGTTCATCGTTTATTATTAAAGACATAAATGTGGAAATGCCAACCATCCCTTATGAATGGTGCAATGAAACATCCGACAGTCTTGATCTCATAAAAGGTTTAAAAATAGAACCGGGGTTTACATCTATAGTAAAAAAGATATTACGTGAAAGCAAAAGATGCTTA
>Ga0307425_1000786_pt1 | contig 19621 bp, 16 predicted proteins | sample SalMarWE160330MG_FD_202152 | JGI IMG/M metagenome (GOLD analysis project Ga0307425, IMG submission 202152) | Salt marsh sediment microbial communities from the Plum Island Ecosystem LTER, Massachusetts, United States - WE1603-30 | ecosystem: Environmental > Aquatic > Marine > Intertidal zone >...
GAACCACTCTTGAGGGCCAACCCTGTCACGATAATTACCAGATCATTCTTCCTGGCAAATCTCTTTTTGACGACTATTCTCTCGCCCGCTTCAATTAGACGTCTCGTGTCGTTAATGGCCGGGATTAACAAAGGAGTAATGCCCCATACAAGCGAGAGTCGGTCATAAATCCTTCTGGAAGGCGCAAACGAATAGATAGGCCTGGAAGGACGCTGCCTTGAAATGAGCTTGGAGGTCTTCCCTGACACAGAAAAGACTATAATCGCCTTGGCACCTGTTTCATGTATAATATTCACAGAAGACTCTGCCACCGCCATGGGTACTAGGGGCCCCCGATCCCTTTCATACTGTAGATTATATCTCATGAAAGGGGATTTTTCAACCTCTGAAGCGATTTTCGCCATCATCTGGACGGCCTTAACAGGATACCTGCCCGAGGCGGTTTCTGCTGAAAGCATTACAGCATCAGTACCGTCATAGATTGCATTGGCGACATCAGAGGCCTCAGCCCTGGTCGGGATTGGATTGCCGGTCATTGTCTCAAGCATCTGAGTCGCTGTTATGACAGGCTTATTTGCCTGGATAGTTCTGTGGATGATATCTTTCTGAATTGCGGGGACCTGTTCGGGCCTCATTTCAACGCCTAGATCCCCACGCGCAACCATGATGCCATCTGAAACCTTCAGTATATCGCCCAGATTTTTGACGGCATCGGGCCTCTCAATTTTTGCAATTACTGGGATATCAGAGCCTTGTTTTTTTATTACAGCCTTGATGTGTCTAAGATCATCAGCACTCCTGACAAAGGAAAGGGCAAAATAATCTGCACCCGCTTTGATACCGAAAAGAAGGTCCTTCCTGTCTTTCTGTGTCAAAGAAGGTGCGGAAACCCTTACCCCGGGTAGATTTATCCCTTTATGTTCCTTTAAGAGCCCACCTGTTATGATCTTGCATGTAACGGTGTCTCTATTCTTGGATAGGACCCTTAATTCTATGAGGCCATCGTCAAGGAGTATCCTGTCACCCTTATCCACATCCCTGGTAAGCCGCCTATAAGAGGTACTAATAGTCTCAGGTGTGCCGGCTACATTTCTTGACGTTATGTTGATCGTTGAATTTCTTTTGAGCGGAATCGGTTTCCCCCCTTTAAGTGCGCCCGTCCTTATCTTGGGCCCCTGTAGATCAAGTAGGATTCCTACAGGTATCTTCATTTCCTTTGACAGTGAGCGGATGGTAGATATAACCCCTCCATGTTCCTCTTGCGTGCCGTAAGAAAAATTAAGCCTGGCAACATTCATGCCCGCCAAGATTAATTTCCGTAGTACGGCTTTACCCCTGGAAGACGGCCCTATGGTAGCAATAATCTTGGTCTTGTTGGCCACAATAGCTCCTTTGCATCTGGCTATTAAAGTAGGCTCTGAAGTTTGCTTTCCCTTCCGATCTCAAATAGATACCGATAGTCTTACGCCCTTGCCCATCTGACACTCTATGGTAGCAAGCCCTGTGCCATAAATACCACTGTGCGAGGCACCCCTCCTAGGGAAAATTTTATGCCAAGAAATTGTTTATCTTTTTTGACTCCCAGGGGGAATCCTGCTAGGGTGAGTTGTCATGAAAATATGGAATCGGTTTCATATTGGCCGCATCTTCTTGGATGTCCCCCTCCTTGATAAGGACGATGTCCTTCGCTTCATATCCGAGGCATTTGCCAGCGAGGGCCTGGTGAGTGATTCCACCATGCTTTACCACGGATTGTGTGAGCGAGAGAAAACCCTGACCACAGGCATTGGTGGAGGCATCGGCATCCCTCACGCCATAAGCGGAGAAACAGAGGATGTAGCTCTTTTATTGATCCGTCTTGCAAATCCTGTCGACTTCGAGTCCTTAGACGCTCAACCGGTACAAATCATCTTGGGGCTTGTGGCGCCGGAAACCAAACCTGATTTGCATCTCCGGGTGCTTGCGGCCCTCGCAAGGCTCTGCCAGGCCCCCGGTTTCATGAACGCGGTAAAAGATGCCACTGATAAAGAGACACTTTTAAAAGAAATCAAGGGCATTGAAGAAAAAATGGCCTTTCACTGATACCCCGATCATCTCAACCTTGTCCTTTGTTTGAGAGGTTTCAGGTGTACCTGCTAATCGTTGTCGTAAACAATGAAGAACTCCTTGATGAACTCATCTTAGGATGGCTGGATATCGGGATTACAGGAGCTACTGTTGCTGAAACCACTGACCTGCTGCAGTTGGTCAGCCATCATATTCCCATCTTTGCGGGCTTCCGCAGCCTCACCAGCGGAGGCATGCCCCATAACAAAACCCTCTTTACTGCCATCGAAGATCGCGCGATCCTGGACCAGGCAGTGGCCTTTTTGGAGACCATATGTAGAAAAACGGATAGACCTCACCTGGGGGTGTATTTTGTTGCCCCGCTACTGGCCTTTGGTCGGCTTGGTCCTGAATTAGCCCCTTCCCAACAGCAAAGTGATCTGGAGAAAAAGGTAGGTCTATCCCTAAAGGAAAAAGCGGAATAGTCATGCAGATGTCTTCGGGTAGCGGCTTTCTCCTACCATATTCAAGACCATCTTGAAGGTTATGGGTCCCACCACTTGATTGATTGCGATCACCGCCAGGACAACTGTGGTCAAATAGACACCAATATCGGGAAAATGACGCTCCGCAAGTTGTGCCAATCCGATCGCGACGCCTGCCTGAGTGACATAAGCCATCCAAGCGATCCTGTTTATGCGCGGGGGATCTCTGTTCAGTGCCCCCGCAGTCCAAGTAGCGCCGAAGATCGCAGTGCTCCTGACCAGCACAAGGGATGCAGCAAAAGGCCACGTCATCTTCAGTGCGACCAGGTCCAGGGACGCACCAGCAAGCGAAAAGAAAAGGACATAGATAGGCAAGGAGATCCTCTCCAGGCTGTTCATAAAAGACAGCCCCTCCCCACTGAGATTTTGCACGACAAAACCCGCACTCATGCAAACGAGCAACGGTTCGAGGTGAAGCGAAACGCCGAACTGGGTCTCCATAAAATGGTCTAGCCACAATGATCCCTTGGCAATTCCGAAGGCGAAAAAAAGGAGAAACAAAGGGAGATCATGCCCCACTTTCCTTATATACAGAGAAATGCCCTTACCAAGTACCAGCCCAACCCCCAGGGACGTCATAGTTTCCAGAAAAATTGCAATTAACGTCAGAAAGTCCCCCGTGCCGTTTGCAGGGAGCATCGTCTTTATGCAAGTCATTACCAAAGAAAAAAGTATGATGATGATCACATCCATGGCCACGGTAACACCAAGGACAGTCTCTGTAAAAAGGCCCGTGGCGCGGCATTCACTGATAATGGCGATAGCAGAAGATGGTGAACGCGCCACAGCGATTACAGCTATGAGAGAGGCAAAGGCTATAATTTGAGTCCAGGTAAGAACCCTTAGGAAGAGAAAGTTTTGGGCCGTTAAGACGATAAACCCGAATACCGCACCGAAGACGACCACGGTAAGCAGCCCGATGTTCAGGGCAATTGCCCTGCCCCTGCTCCTCAAGTCTTGCAGATGAAGGTGACCACCTGCCCCCAGTGCGATAAAGCTCAAGGCAAGATCGTCAACCAGCCGCAGCCGCTCGACCATCCCCTGTCCCAGAAACCCGGTGATAAATGGACCAGCTATGATCCCCGCAAAAATGCAACCGCTGATCAGAGGAAGCCTCACCACACTGACCACTTGAGCACTCGCATAGGCCAGTAGCAATGTGAAACCTAGGGAAAATGTGGTAAGGCCTGTTTGCTGCCAGACCGATTCAATACGGATACTGCTGAACCATAGGCCAAGCATGGTCATAACCACGAGGACCAACAAAGAGTTGGCCATTCTCACTCTTGATGTTTTATCCACATTCATGCCCTATTCTTTTTTAACAGTCGCCTGACAAAGAGGGGCCCCAGTATGTCGTTATAGAGGACCGCAATCAGGACCAGGCTGACAATCCAGGAACTCATCGGAGGGGGGAACCCCTGTTGGAATTCCAATAGCATTGCCAACGGCAGTCCTCCTTGATGAAGAAGACCCAGCCCCAAATGATATGGATACTGGGTCATATCGGTACTCGATACAGTGATAAGAAAACCCGCAAAAAGTTTCGCCAAGAGTCGCACCAGACAATATACCGCCGCCAATACAAAGATCCATGCAGAATCAAAACGCCAGATTGCACCAAGAAATACCAGAATCAGGAGGTAGGCGGGTTTTTCCATGGCTATCAAGACCTCATAAATACGCTCTTTCTCCCTTGACAGATTTACGATCGACGTACCTATGATAAAGTTGATCAAGAGAGGGGACATCTTGACCATAAAGGCCATGCCGCTGGCAAGGAGTGTGGCACCGAAAACTATAAGGGCCAGCTCATTTTCTCTCCGTCGCTCGCTGAGAAAGAGCACCAAGATTATCACCAGTCCAAGACTTGAGCCCAGGATCATCAGGAATCCTTTGGTGAGCACGCTAATCAATGAAAAAGAAGAGAAAGACGCGGTCAGAAGAGAGGAAGAAAATCCAAAAACTAGGAGAGGTAAAATACCATCAATTCCTGATAAGTATCTGAGGAGGGTGAATAATTTTCCAAATTGAGATCCGCTATCTTTTCCCACAAGCGCTAATCCCCCATGGGAGGTACAGGCAGCGGTCGCTCCCAAGGTAAGGGCCATAACAACCCCTATTGTAGAAGATGTGTGCGAGAATGGGAGAATCATAAAATAGGCGGCAAGAGAGACAATGATCAACACCAGTATCCCCTCGAGAACCGCCGATGAAAAATATACTCGGGGGAACCGCCGGAGTTTGCTCACTTCAAATTGAGAACCAAAAAGCAGACCTATCCAACCGAGCAAAAGGGCCCTCAAGGGGTCTAGATATTTTTGCGTTTCTAAATCGAGCAGATTCAAAAACAGGGGGCCAAGGAGGAGCCCTAGAAAAAGGAACTCGGATCCGGTGAGATAAAACTGGCGGGCAAACAGCGGCAACCTGATGTTTCGAAAGGTGAGGTGATATCCGCTGAATGCGAGGAAAAAAATTATTAGGAGGGCAAAAGCGATCTTCATGCGCCTTGATTAGCCCATAATTTACCCAAAATCCAGTCCTTTTTCTTCCTCAACACCGGCGCTCAATATCACTTAACCTTTCATCATGCCCATGGCCGACCTCCCCATTTAGGATATTATTACACTAGATCATGATTACTTTGAAACCGAACGAAAAAGTAGGCATCTACTGGGACTACCCGTAAAAAAAACATTGAAACCACGACAACAGGATAATAGACTCTGGATAGCCAAGGCCAAGAAGTGACTAAAGTGATCTAAAATGTCTAATGTGCCTAAAGTTAAGGAATTTTATTTGATTTGACTGAATAGAAGAGCGAGGCTCTTCATTAATCCCGCCCGGGGCGGGACTCACTTCATGCCCTTGATTTCTGGTACACCATAGCCTAATTTCTCTGCCTCCCGCATATCGGGGGTTTCCCAACTAACAATGAAAATATGACAGAAAGGATTTCAACGATGAAAGAAGTGGTTATTATCAGTGCTGTCAGGACGCCTGTCGGGCGATACATGGGTGCGCTCAGAGAGGTCGAGGCATATGATCTTGCCTCCCTGGTAATTCAAGAAGCCGTAAAGAGGGCAAACATCCCTCCTGAGCTCGTGGATGAGGTCATTATGGGCCAGTCATATCAGAATGGTGAGTATGTTAATATAGCACGCATGGCGCTTCTAAAGGCGGGGTGGCCTGAAAGCATACCAGGTGTTACACTCGACAGGCGCTGTTGCACAGGTCTCGACGTAGTTCGCTTTGCCGCCGCCCTCATCCAGTCCAACCAGGCCAAGATTGTTGTTGCCGGAGGCGTGGAGAGCATGAGCAATGCCGAGTTTTACATCCCTGGCAATGTCAAGTGGGGAATTGGCGGAAAAAAGGGGATGCCTCGTGGCCATGGAGACATTGGCATATGGGGGCTCCCATTTTACGACCGCATACAGAGGGCCAGGGTCATGTCACAGCCGAAAGAACGCTATGGTGTGCTTCCGGCAATGATGTCCTGGGCAGAGACGGCCGCAAAGGAGAATGGGATCACCAGAGAGGTCTGTGATCAATGGTCCCTGGAAAGCCATACAAAGGCATGCGCCGCAATCGAGTCAGGCAAGTTCAGGGAAGAGATTGTTCCCGTTTCAGTTTCGCAGCGGAAAGGGGAAACACTCCTCATAGACCGTGATGAAAACCCTCGCCCTGACACCTCACTCGAAAGACTGGACCGTCTAAAGCCTTTAATGGGCGGGGTCTGCACGGCAGGTAACTCCTCCACTGAAAATGATGGTGCCGCTGCCGTAATTGTAACAAGCGCAGAAGATGCCGACAGGCTGGGCATAGAGCCCTTTGCCGCTCTCAAGGCATGCGCCCTGGCAGGTGCGGACCCAAGGCAAACATACAGGACCGTACCTGCTGCTGTAAAAACAGTACTGGATTCCGCAGGCCTTACTATTGATAAGATAGAGCTGATTGAGATCCAGGAGGCATTTGCCGCTCAAGTGCTGGCGGATCTAAAAGATATGGGTCTTGGCCCTGAAGAGTACCACAAGATAAACGTAAATGGCTCCGGTATCTCTCTTGGACACCCAATCGCCTGTACAGGAACCAGGGTCCTTGTGACCTTGCTCTATGAAATGAGGCGGCGCGGTACACATTATGGCCTTGAGGCAATCTGTGGTGGTGGCGGTTTGGGTATCGCTGCCGTCCTGGAGAGGAAAAATCCGCCAATCGATTAATGCCGAACACCTGCGGGAATGGGAGCGAAATTAGGCATGAAGTTAGGCGAGGGTAATGGGATCTTTTACGGCTGGTATATCGTGGCCGTTGTGTTCATGGCCAATTTCATGTCAGTGGGCACGGGCTTTTATGTCCTTAATGCGTTCATGGAACCGCTGTGTACTGCGCGAAACTGGACCAGGACGGATGTCAACATCGCCCTTGTGATTGGGACATTCTTTGCCTTTCTAAGCCAACTCCTTTATGGGACAATGATCATACGAACCGGTCCTCGGATCCTGATGTTTATCGGGTCTATTGTGGCAGGAATTGCATTCATCTTCCTCGGCCATGCCGAAACACTGCCGGGCTTCTATTCCCTGTACGTATTGCTCGTCATCGGCAATGGTGCCTATGGCGGAATCGTTGCCAATACCGCGGTCAACAACTGGTTCATAATAAAAAGGGGGAGGGCATTGGGCTCTGCGGCCATGGGGAGCTCCCTGTCAGGCGCTATCATTCCGTTTATCGCCATGATAATAGTTCTACACAGCGACATAGCCACCGCCTTTTTAGGGATGGGCCTCGTAATCATGGCGATTGCCCCTGTTTCATGGCTTGTGATCAGAGACTGGCCGGAAAATTATGGAATGGCTCCAGATGGAGCGGAATACCTTTCTGAATCCAGGGCAGTTGAAAACAATGACACCAAGTCCCATGGACTATTCTCTTCGAATACATACAATAAACCTCCAGATACGTCAGCCTCCAAAAGGCCCTTGTGGACGTTATCAATGCTCATCCGGACAGGAACCTTCTGGAAACTTGGCACTTCATTTGGCCTGGTCATGATAAGTGTTGTAGGTGTTATGTCTCAGCTCAAGCCACGATTTGTGGACATAGGTTTTGATGACATGACTGCTATGAGCATGATGGCATGTACGGCCTTAATGGCCACTATAGGCAAGTATGCCTGGGGGATCTTATGCGATCGATTCGATCCCAGGCGTGTTGTCCTGGTGCTTGTGGTCCTGAACAGCATAGGACTGGCCTTGGCATTACTCCCTGGATCTCTCATGGCCATAATCCTCTTCATACTCATCTTTGGCTTTGCCATGGGTGGAGTGACGTCAACGTACCCCATTATTATCGCCCATCTCTTCGGCCGAAAGTCATTCCCGGCAGTGATTAGGTTCATATCCCTCTTTCTGATCCTCCAGATGTCAGGTTATGTTATTGCTGGACAGAGCTTTGACCGTATGGGCTCCTACGGCCCTGCATATGCCATATTCATTGCCCTGGATCTCATAGCCGTCTTTCTTATCCTCTCCATCTCGCCGCCACAAAAATGAGATGGCATGCCCGTGGCTTTCCGCGGCCGGGCAAAGCTTACAGCCTTGGATGTCTTTCAGCCCATGGGCGCACGGATTCAAGCTGTGCCGCAAGACGAAAAAGTGTGGACTCATCTCCAAACCGCCCGATAAAATGGGTGCCAATGGGAAGCCCGTCATCGTTCCAGAAAAGTGGCACTGACATTGCGGGTTGGCCGGTAATATTGCAGATTGGAGTAAAAGGCATAAAGCTTGCGGAACGGAACAGCCCCTGGAGGGGATTCTCATCAGTAGACTCAAATTCACCCAAAGGGACGGGTGGCTCAGCCAGCGTGGGCGTAAGCAAAACATCGTAATCAGCTAACTCACGACCAATTGCGCGGGAGATCTTTTGCAGATCCTGAATGGCCGACAGATAGGTTGGGGCGCTCTGCTGGAGACCCATTTCGCGGAGTGCCCATGTCAGTATCTCGAAGTTCTCCTTGACTGGTTCATTGCCGGTCTTACGAGCCCAGTTCTCAATATCCCAGGCGCAAGATGCAGAATATACTGTAATGAAGGCCTGGGTTACAAGCTCGCCGTCAACGTCCAGGTTCACTTCCTCCACCATGTGACCCAGCCCTTCCAAAAGCGAGGCGACCTCCTTCACCGCCTCAATACAATCTTCGTGTATTGGCACACCAGTAGCCGCATCTGTACTAAAACCGATCCGAAGCTTGCCCGGATCGGCGCCCACCTCCTCAGCAAAAGGGCGTAATGGAGGGGGTGCCCAATAAGGATCACCAATGTCGGGGCCAGAAGTTGCGTCAAGGAGAGCTGCGCTGTCACGCACAGAACGGGTGATGGCATGCTCAGAGACCAGTCCACCCCAGATATCTCCATACTCAGGACCAAGAGGGTTGCGCCCGCGCGTTGGCTTGAGGCCGAAAAGACCGCAGCAGGATGCAGGAATACGAATAGACCCGCCGCCGTCATTCCCGTGGGCCATAGGGACCATACCAGAGGAAACCGCGGCGGCCGAGCCGCCGCTGGACCCACCTGTTGTGCGACTTCTATCCCATGGATTTCTAGATGGTCCAAAGCGCCTGGGCTCGGTTGTTGGGAGCAATCCAAATTCAGGGCTATTCGTCTTGCCCAAAATAACCAGGCCTGCACGCTTCAGCCTTGTTACAAGCTCGCTGTCACTATCAGAAACAAAGTCACCTAAGAAATCAGAACCCTCGCATATCCTAACGCCCGCATACTCAGCAACCAGGTCCTTGAGCAGAAAGGGCACCCCCTTGAACGGCCCATCCGGCAAATCGCGTTCCGCCTCTTTGCGGGCAATATCGAACATCGGGGTAATTACTGCATTAAGAATAGGATTGATGCGTTCAATCATATCGATGGCGGCATCCACAAGCTCAATAGGCATTACCTCCTTTGTCAGGACCAATTCCGCCAAAGCAGTGGCATCCATAAACGAGTATTCATCAAATTTGGCCATGGCTTTTCCTCCTTACCATTTATGTGTTAAGCAAAAAAATGGCGCATATCAAAGAGAGATGCTCCGTTTTCCCGTCCACTTCTCAAGATGACCTATAGCACGAAAGATAGCTGCCGGCGGAGAGATTCTTAGGCCCATAAGTCTCCAGCATATGAACTCTATCACGAGACCCGCATCATTTACCGTATCCATATATGCGAAATCTCCTTCCATAAGGCCGGGTTTAAGCCTTCCCCGGACCCATACCGAATAACCCGCGTTGGAAAGTATATGTGCCCATACATCAACATCAGGCACCACGAATCCAAGGTGCTGGACCACAATGCGAGAATCCTTATCAAGACTTTGTCTATAAAAGTCCGATCCCTCACCAGGCTCAAGCAACTCAAGTTCGAATCCCTCATGGTATGCAATTCCCAGCTTGCCTCTGTAGCCACGCTCCTCATCCCGTTCGCGCCATAATACAGGGCTCCCAGAGGCAATAAAAAAAGGGCCAATACCACTATCTTCCAGCATACCTGCCGCGGCCTCCACATCCGGAACAACCAGGCCTAGTTGATGGATCTCCGGAAGCCTGAACCTCTCCCTGAACTTTTTGGCTAGGTCATTAACCGCATCGGCGAAGTGGCCTGCCCTCAACAAGTCATTCAAAAGCACCATTGGAGACCCATTCTAATCGGCTTGGTGGCAACACTTTGGCCCTTTGACACAGACGGAGGCCGCTGCTTGCTCCCTAATAGCCTTATCCAATGCTTAGATCGGAGGCTGGGGGTAAAAATACCAAGCAAAAACACTCAACAGGGCGTAAAGGATGATTTCAAGGTGTTCTATAAGAGGTTGAGTCCTTCTTATAAATCCATATCCGTGCACAAGCACCTGGAAAACACCAATTAAGATAACAAGGACAAAAAGGAATCTATATTCCCATGGTTTTATGGCGGCCAAATAGGCAACAATAATTACCGGCAAAGAGATTCCACCCAGCGATCTTCCAAGGTAATTGGCCAGGTCCTTTTCTTCCGGGATTTTCCAGCCTATTTTGCGTGCCCACCCCATAGGGTTTACAAATAGAGGTATACCAAACAGGACCAGATAGAAACTTGCTCCAACCAACAAGAAAATACTCGAATATGTGTTCATCAGCGGCCTCCCTATATAACTGCGATGTATCCCCTGGCGCCCCAAGCGGAATATGGAGATCAGAGGCACCTATTTCCATGGCCTTTCTGAGCAATTTAACATATCCTGAATTCCGCTTCTGGTCAAGGGGATGCCACGCCGCACCCGCCCCTGGCACTTGAAGATGAGGCAAGGTTTTGATAGAAAGGGGTTTCGAGCAGAAACTTAGGCCTTCTCGATATTCTTTAGCAGATCAGACTCGATCAGCCTGCTTGCCTTTAATATTGGGGAGTCTTTAAATCCCTCTCTGGAAAGCCTCTCGAAGAGATGAGTGAAGAATTTCTGGATGGGTTTGATCATCTTACCGGGTTTAACCCTTGAATTCCGTATTATATTACTCATTTGGTCGACTGCATTGCTCACATTTTCGGGTGGCCTTATTCCAACTCCGGGCCCACTATCTCCTGTCATTTCAGGGGGCGAATAAGACACACTTGCCATGGAGCGTCGCTCCAAATACACAGATTGTTCAAGTTGTACGCTCGCCTCAATGCTTGATATGGATTCTAAACTGCCCATTTTTGATGCATCTGTTATTGCATGACCTGTATTGCCGGAAAGGAAGTCTTTCATAACCCTTTCGATGCCCTTCATGGCCTTTTTTATATCCTTTAACTCTTGTTTATTTAGGTCACCCTCCACAGAAATCGTAAGTTCCCGACTAGCATGGAAGCCAAAGACTTCACCCTTAGAGGAGGCAAGATCTCCTTTCGTACTGGCAAGGCTGTCGTAAATCATATATCCCGCCTGTAATTCTGTATCATAAGAGATGGTTACCTTATCACCCTCATCCGTGACAATGGTAATATCCGTATCCTGTTGCCGAGATACCCCAACTCGAGCTAACTGCAACATGTTGTAATCTCTATTATCCGAAACTATCTGCGCATCTTGTGGTAAATTGGAGCTGCCTGTGATTCCTGGGATCATTTTTTCTCCTTTCTGATGACACCAAATTTTCCTAACGTGTTTTGACTATTATCGGCCATATCTAAAAAAACCTTGAATATCTTCCAAAAAAATCTCACGTGAAAATAATCCGCCCGGCCAGGCCTGCCTAAAGGTTCTAAATCGGTGTGTTGAGATTGACGAATGACGTTGAAAATAATGCCAAAAAAGACATTGACATCTCCATGCTTTTGTGATTTTCTATAAATGATTGGCGATGAAGTCCGCCATTAATCGCTACCTTGAAAAAGGAGCTAATGACTTCTATCTCACGTTTAATTTCGGGGTAGGAGTTAAAAAATACCTACCCCACCTGAATATCAGGTGGGACATCTACTTTAAGGCCCTGCAAGGTTTCCACCTGACAGGGCTTTTTTGTAGGAGGCATACATGCTCGATCGGTACAAGGAGATAAGGCACACATTGCTGGAGAGGATCGAATCTCTGGAGTCCTTCTCCTCTAAACGTGGTAGTGCCAAAATAGAGGAAAATTTAAGGGAAATCCGAGAAAAACTGTCAGAGAATCGTTTTCATCTGGTGGTCCTGGGACAATTCAAGAGAGGAAAATCCACCTTTATAAACAGTATTATTGGTAATTCTATCCTCCCCACTTCTGTTGTCCCCCTGACATCCATTGTGACATTACTCAAATATGGAGTAGATGAGAAAGTTGAGGTCATATTTAATGATGGCTCAAGAAAAGGAATTTCGCGGGACGAACTGGTAGATTTTGTGACTGAACGTGGCAATCCAAAGAATGTGAAGGATGTAAAACAGGTGGAAATCTCCTTCCCCTCAACGTATCTGAAAGATGGCGTTTTCATTATCGACACCCCCGGAGTGGGATCAACGTTCGAAAATAATACCGAAATGACATACAATTATTTGCCACAGGTAGACGCGGCCATGTTTTTGCTGGCCGTGGACCCTCCTATCAGTCAGTCCGAGATAGTGTTTCTCAAGGATGTTCGGCAATATGTGGAAAAGATCTTTTTTATCCAGAATAAGATCGACTACCTGTCTGAAGAAGAGCGTAAGGAATCAATGGCCTTCTCCAAAGATGTGATCGAAGAGGCATTTGGAACGGACGGGATAAGAGTTTACCCCGTCTCTGCCAAAATGGCCTTGGAGGCAAAACAATCTCAGGATGAAATGTTGCTCAATAAAAGCCTCCTACCCGAATTCGATAGGGAACTTGGAGAATTCCTTCTAAAGGCAAAGGGAAAGACCATCTTGCGTAGTTCGCTAAATGGGGCACGAAAACTCCTTTCCGACGAGGAATTGTCTATTGAACTAGAAAGTCAGGCTATAGCCACCCCGTTGGAGATCCTTGAAGAAAAGCTCGAACTCTTTCACGAAAAAATGGAGGCCATCAGGCAAGACCGCGATGACACCCACTATTATTTTGAGGGCGAGATACAGCGCGTCATTGACATGCTGGATCGTGACCTTCAGAGATTAAAAGACCGGGAGATTCCCCGGCTTTTAATTGAACTGGAAGAGACAGGAAAGAAGAACATCAAAAAGAGCGTGTCAGATTACATAAAGCTCATGGAGTCTGCCTTGCATGATAGCGTGATCCACACCTTCGATGAATGGGTTGTTCGAGAGGAGGAGAGATTAAACAGTGAATATGCGCGAATATCCAAAGGGTTTTCAAAACGCACTAATGAGATCATTGATGCCATTATCCATGCATCTGCAGAGCTTTTCGACATCAAACTTGAAAAATTTCATTCGGATGAAGCAATGGCCGGCGACAGCAGGCTTTACTATATGCTGGGCGATCCCCCAAAGTTCTTTGACCTGGAAGGGGCCTTTGATTTTTTCTCAAAAAGGATTCTTCCCCATAAATTCTCTCGAGGGATGGTATTGAAGGATATCAAGAAAAAGCTCCCAAAAGAGATCGACAGGAACTGCGGCCGCGTGCGCTGGGACTTCATGGAGCGGATAAAGTCGAGCTTCATGAACTTTCGCTGGGACCTCAACCTGAAGATTGACGCCACAGAGGAAGGCATAAGAAAGGCCATTAATACGGCCGTGGAGCTAAAAAAGAAGAACGCGAGTGAGATGGAAAAAGCCAAAACCATAATACGGGCACAACAGGATCAGCTCCGTGAAATTAAGGCGGGTCTCCTTAATCTCGACAGCACGATCCAATCTTTATAAACCCGGCATATCTCCTTGTTGCTTTCTTGGAAAAGCGGGAGAACACCTAACAAGATACAAAAGTGTTGCAAATAGGGCATGATTAGGAATCATAATGAGAAGGTCCTCAACTTTGTAATGGCCAGACGAAAGAAGAGTGGGGGCTTCGGGGCCGCCCCCACGCTTCCTGCAAGCGTAGAAGACACCTACCATGCAGTTAGCATCCTAAAGACCCTGCTACCCTCTTCAAAAAACGAGCTCTTTCTTCTACGGGGTGATAATAGCCTGCGCAATTATCTGCTGGACCTAAAGGATTCGGAAGGCTGGACGTTGAGGACCATGTTTCAATACTTAAGTATTTGCCGCATCATCGGAGTAGAGATAATCCCAAGCCAGGCCCAGGCATTTGTAGAGAAAAGGCTGGATAGTGCCCATCAATTGGGTGATGGGTATTATATCATGAAAATACTGAGGGAGTGTCACATCAATATCCCAGTCAGGCATAAAAGAACCTTCAAGACGTCTTCCTCAGGGAAATGGCGTACTGCGAAGGAGCTCTGGATGAAGTTATATATCGCTGGTGGTGATCCGGAAGCCCTTTCTTCAACGAAATCGAGGCTTGCCACATGGCTCCAGGCATGCCAGGGACCAGATGGGGGCTTTGGGCTCTTGCCCGGGACCACATCCTTTATCGAGAATTCCCATTTTTGTCTGAAGGCCTTGGCACTCTTGGGTGCTCAAGCAGCGGAGAATAACTTGGCAAAGGCATATATCCTTAGATGTATGACTAAGAGCGGTGGTTTTGCGAGAAAAAACGGGGCTGCCCCATTCCTGGATGCCACATGGCACGCCATAATAGGCCTGTCTATCCTTGCTAATAGCTCCAACCAGTAACTCCTACCCTCATATACTTTACAGCACCCATGTTCCAACCCTCTCTTGAAGATTTTCGCAACTCCTTAGATGTGTAAAGATAAGGCTGGGCCAGGAGGACCTACTCCAATGATTATTTAAGAGTGCCTAAAGTAACATTCTAGCCTTTTGAAACAAACGGTTTCAAGCATTGTAATTGTTTAGCATTTTGAAACAGACCTATTGCTAAGGTGGGGTGAGGGGTGTTTTTCGACACGCCAAAATCCCTCGGGTACTGTGCTTATTATTCTGCCGATCCCCTCATTTTTTGGCGTGGAAAAAAATGTCCTTCACCCCAGCATTTTTCAAGCATCTAAGGTTCACATTGTCCCAATGTTCCATGCAAATGCATGGGGTCTACCTTTCGTCGCGGTAGGTATGGGAATCAAGCAGATTTTACCCGGCAGGGAAACAATAAACATGGAAGTCATATGCAAGACAATCGCCGAAGAAAAAGTGACCGGCACGTGTGGAGTTCCAACCATCTGGATGATGCTCTATGATTACCTCGAAAAAGGCGGCTGGCATGATTTCTCAACACTTAGAATCATTGGCAGCGGCGGATCTGCTTGTCCTCGTGCCCTTATGGAGGCCTTAAATGAGAAGTATAACTTCCCAGTCAGACAGGCCTATGGATCGACTGAGACATCGCCCCTGGCCTCTGCCGCATTAGAAAAGAGCTATATGCAAGACTGGCCCCTGGAAAAGATCTATGACATTAGGAACAGTGGGGGCCTACCCGCATTAGGCGTTGAAATAAAGATTGTGAATGAAAAGGGTGAAGATGTAAGAATGGATGGAGAGGGGTGGGGTGAGATCTTGATCAGGGGGCCCTGGATTGCAGACGAATACTACAAGGACCCTGAACGTTCGAAAAGCGCTTTTGAAGGGGGATGGCTGCATACAGGAGATGTGGGCACAATGGATGAAGAAGGGTACATAAGGCTTGTCGATAGGACCAAGGATCTGGTCAAGAGCGGAGGCGAATGGATTTCATCTGTTGATCTTGAAAATACCATTATGGCACATCAAAACGTATTAGAGGCCGCCATCATTGGAATCCCTGATCCCAAATGGCAGGAGGTACCCCTCGCCTGCATAGTGCCGGTTCCTGGCGAGAGTGTGTCCGAGGATGACTTAAGAGATTTCCTCAAAGACAAGGTGAAGGCCTCATGGTGGATTCCAAAACAGTTCAGGTTCCTCACAGAAATCCCCAAGACCAGTGTAGGAAAATTTGATAAGAAGGGCCTGAGAGAGATGTACGCGGACGGGGGCTTATAGTCCTCAAGAATCGCCGCTAAGCAATCCTGCCATTTCCGAACAGATTACCCCACGCGCATATGTTTACGGACCCATTCGGGGATGGCTTGTGGGCTATAATAATGGCCCATGGTGTAAAAGCAAGTGGAGGAGCACATGGGTAAACACCTTTCTTTGACTGCCCTCAATTCTTCTTCATAGAAGTTTGGCTCCCATATACGTCCCCAATCGTGGTCATAAGTAATCAAGTCAAAACAGGGGGAGAGGGTCCCGTCCGGCCGGATCAGGGCGCCATTGTGGCCTGCTCGGCAGTCCCATGGATGCATGCGACCGCGCATTCGTTCCTTGAAGGCCTTAAGATGCTCAACGGAGTTGACCATCGGCCAACCCTGCCGCTGTTTACGGATAAGCCAATCCAGGAGTTCATCTACCTCCTCGTATTGCTCCGGTGTGATACTCAACATGTCGTCATGGTGTTTGTAGTGATCCAGCTCAACAAAGCTGTGTGGCGCTTCGTTGAGGTGATAATCTGTGCCGATATGATTTTGATGCGCTATCTCTGTCAACAGCTTGGCATCCTTGATATTGGTCCTGCAGATATTGATATTAAAGAAGAGAATATAAACGTATTTTTTTTGTAGTTCAACCAGATAACGGAATTGAGGCTCAATATTGAGCAAGGCCTTTGGCAGGCCCTTACGTGGCGCCACACAATCCACTGCCAGATTTATCGCTGCTACACCTGCGGCCCCGACCTCGTCTATAAAGGCCCTATCCATGAGATAGCCATTGGTGGGAAGGTACATGAAAAAGCCGTTCTTCGCGCCGTAACGGATGACATCCAAGACAAAACCCGCGCGCATTAGCGGCTCACCGCCCATGAGCGGAACAACCCGGCATCCGATAGACTTGAGCCAATCAATAGCTGACTTGGCTGTTTCCAGGGTCATACCCGTCCTTGCATTGTCGTACTGGAAGCAATAATGGCAGTCGATATTGCAATTCCACTCAGTATAGAGATAACAGAGCACCGGCCGAAATTCGTTCCGGTGAATTCGAGAGTTGATATATGGTATAATCCAGCGCCGTATGGCCCGAACACCGTTAGAACCCTTGTAGCGCACTTGTTCGATCATAATTTCCCTCTTCTAAATCACAATCCCTGACAAGGCCTTACCTCTCTCGTCAGGCAATTCATCATGGCCCGACGGGCCCAAGCACTTTGCAAACCATAGGCCCTGTCCAAAGACCTATTTAGAAAAACTAGGACATTAAACACTGCAATATCAGCGAGTTGTGTTTTGATAATAATCATTATACCTCTGCTGTCAATAAAAAACACTGGTAAGCGTTTTTGGGGCATCACTATAGCCCTTGAAACAGACAAAAAAATATCTCTTACCGTAACTTCCTAGTAAAGAATCCGGGTCTAGATGGCCCTGCTTTGGCTTGCCCTTAGAGGGGGTGCCTCTCTGGAACCCCACAGGCAAGTGCAGGATTCATGGAAGTTGACTTCATGCCGCGAATAAAGTAAGAGTAGCTATAAAAAATCGCCATTATGCCTAACATTTGGCCGCCGCTGCTTATTCCTGTCGGTATCTGGAAAATCTGGGAATGGGGAAAAAATTCAGGATTATTACAGTCATATTAATAAGCCTTTTTATAATAGGCTTTTTTCTGAGTGTGTATATCACTGTTGACGAAAAAATGCCAGATAACGCGGTGGTCGTTATAACGCTGGAAGACAAATTATACCATTCCATCTACTTTGACTATAGCTGTGTGGAAAACAAAACCGCAAAGACCACTACACTGGCCGAGGCCAAAGCGAAAGGTTTTAAGCCGGACCCCCATTGCCAGAGCTTGGGTTATTTTAGGGGAAACACCCGATTCCTTCTTTACCACCTTCTTTCCAAACTTGGAATAAAGGGTAATAGCAGATGGGACAAAAACGGAAGCTGGTTATGGTAAAAAGCCCCCCACACTATTCCTCCATGACCAGGATTTAAAGGCCTGCGTAAGGGCGCAAAACCCAGGTTATTGAAAATACACGGAAGATGTGCCATGGACAGCCTAAATGTAGTAACCAATGACGGGCAAATTTCCAATTTTTCTATCTTGAAAGACAAGATAACCATTGGGCGGAGCAAGGATTGTGATCTGATCCTTAGCGATAATACGGTATCCCGTCACCACGCCGAGATCTTTAGGATCAAAGAGGCTTATTTTTTGACAGATCTCGGAAGCTACAATGGATCAAAGGTCAATGGGAGACCAATTCAATCTGGTCCCCTAAAACACGGGGACAATATTCAAATTGGCCTGATCAAGCTCACTCTCGTTTTGGGTGAGAGGCCTTCAGAAGATGCCACCAATTCCATAATCCTGAATACTGAAGACGATTATGAAAAGGATGGCCAGCAGATCGTCAAGGCCAGCCCTCTGGTGGAATCTTCAGGAGGTCTTCAAGACCTCCTGGTCGGGTTTGGGGATGAAAAAAAAATCGAGAAGAAAAAAATAGATGTTGTCCCCAAAAAGGCATCTTTGGAGTCTCAAACGCAGATATCCACGTTGGCAAGAACCAACAAGGTCCTCTTTATCCTTTACGAGATCAGTCAGCAACTGAATCGAATTGACGACTTTAACGAACTCCTGAAAAAGATCATGGATCTTATCTTCATAGTCATAGATGCGGACTATGGCTTTCTGGTTCTAACTGGCGGACTTAAAGGAGATGAAATCGCTCCAGTTGTCCTAAAATACAGGGAGGGTCTTGGAAAGGCCCAACCACAGATAAAGGCGAGCAGGACGCTCATCAACAAAGTGATACAAGACAAAGTGGCCCTCCTTACCTCCAATGCGATGGATGATTCTCGCTTGGATGGAGCCAAGAGTGTGATCGTTCGGAAAATCAGGTCCGCCATATGCGTTCCCCTTTGGAGAAAGGACAAGGTAATAGGCGTAATACAACTGGATAGTGTCAGATTAGACAACCAGTTCACACAGGATGATCTTGAACTCCTAAAGGCCATAGCAAGCCAGATGGCCATGGTCATTGAACAGGCCAGTCTGAATAAACAGGTCCGTGAAGAAGAACGTATGCGAAACCGCCTCGAACGTTTTCACTCCCCTCAGGTCATTGACATGATCCTCAAGAGTGGACAGGAAAAGAAAGATGATATCATGGAGCCCAAAGAAGTGACAGCGACTATCCTCTTCGCGGACATTGTCGGTTTCACACAGCTTTCCGAAACGATGCCTCCCCGCGAAATCAACATCCTTCTTAACCGCTACTTTTCCCAGATGACCGATATTATCTTCAGCCACGACGGGACCCTGGACAAGTATATTGGGGACGGGCTGATGGCCGTCTTTGGTGTGCCCATGGAAAAGGAAGATCATGCGGAAAGGGCCATTAGGTCGGCCCTTGAAATTAGACGGAAATTAACAACAATGATGAAAAACAAGGGCCAAATTAGGAAATTCGACGTCCGAATCGGTATAAATACGGGCCGCGTCGTAGCCGGGAACATTGGATCCCCAAAAAGGCTGGAATATACGGTCAT
>Ga0307425_1000787_pt1 | contig 19598 bp, 14 predicted proteins | sample SalMarWE160330MG_FD_202152 | JGI IMG/M metagenome (GOLD analysis project Ga0307425, IMG submission 202152) | Salt marsh sediment microbial communities from the Plum Island Ecosystem LTER, Massachusetts, United States - WE1603-30 | ecosystem: Environmental > Aquatic > Marine > Intertidal zone >...
GCTGTTAGGGGCAGCAAACTGGTTAGCAAGCATATAAATTAGTTCGTCGTAAAAAGCCTTCGCATCCTCTTCAGAATTAAAATATTTTCCTTTCCAGCCCCAATAAGTCCAGCATCCGGCTAATCTGTGAAATACTTGTTTTGCATCACGTTCGAATGTATATCTATCATTATCGGGAAGAGCTTCAAGTCTTTCCTTATCTTCAACGGATGGTCTTAACCAATCAGGTATTCCATCTTCCTTTAATTTAACCAGAATTTTAGGAATTCCAGCTTTTCTGAAGTATTTCTGAGCCAGGATATCCGTAGCTACCTGTGACCAGTTTTCAGGTACAGATACATCATCCATCTTGAATACCAATGAGCCATCAGGATTTCTTATTTCGGATTTTCTTTTTACAAATTTGATAGAAGACAGGGGATCTTTACCAGTTTCGGTAAACAGGCGTTTTATCTGCATTCAAATCTCCGTGTTTTAGACTTAGCGGTCGGGTTAAAATAAAATTTTGAGAATAAAAGGTAATTCACTTTCTAAGTAACTATTTTAACAAACAAAAGATTATTAAATATGAATTTGGATCGGGGTTTGAAGGAAGCTAAAAAAAATTTTTAAGAAATAAAAGTGCATAACAAAATTTTCTGTGTTAAATTTTCTTACCCCGATAGGCAATGCTAACTTGCTGATAATTTTTAAAAATAGCAAATTAAATTTGAGCTAATCGCAAAAATTTTTTTGATTATCCGATTTAAATTTTGATATGAGTATTATTTTTTTAAGAGATAATTTTATTTTACTAAAATCATTACTTTGATTAAGAAGAAACCTATTAAATTTCTATTTTTCAATAGCTAAAAACCAATAAAAATTATAAGTTGAATTCGTCAGAAAATGTAATCGAAATTTCAGGTCTAACGAAGCATTTCAAAAACGTTCATGCTGTGGATGAATTGGAGTTCACGGTTCGTAAAGGAGATGTTTTCGGATTTCTTGGTCCAAATGGTGCTGGAAAAAGCACAACAATACGGATGATACTATCTCTAATTTTTCCTACCTCCGGTTCGATAAAAATTTTTGGTAAAACTTTACTGGATAACAGAAAAGAAATACTATCCAACGTCGGTGCAATTGTAGAAAAACCGGACTTTTATGGTTATTTGTCTGCACTTAAAAACCTTCAAATTTTGGCTAAAATATCAGGAAAAGCGGTTTCTCAGAATAGAATAATGGAACTGCTAGAACTGGTTGGATTGAAGGATCGAGCTAAAAGTAAAGTTAAAACATACTCACACGGTATGAAGCAAAGACTCGGCATCGCTCAGGCACTTTTACACGATCCCGAATTAGTAGTTTTAGATGAGCCGACAACCGGTCTCGATCCTCAAGGTATGAAGGAAATAAGGGATTTGATTATTCGTTTGAGCAAGGATGAAAATAAGACAATATTTCTTTCATCGCACATTCTATCAGAGATTGAACTTGTTGCAAACCGTATGCTTATTCTGAATAAAGGAAATAAGATTGTTGAAGGACGAGTGGATGATCTTTTGAAATCCAAAGTTCTAAAAGTAACTGTAGAGGTAGATAAACCTGAAGAAGTTAAAAACATTTTACAGAATACGCAATGGTATCAATGTATCGAATCAATTCAGGGGAATAAATTTTATTTCAATCTTGAGCAGGATGATATTCCTGCATTGAACAAATACATAGTAGAAAACGGTATACTTGTTAGTGCTCTGGTTCCCGTAAGATCCCTGGAAGATTATTTTTTAAGCATTACCGCCCAGGCAAAATGATAGTTACTCTTGTCAAAATAGAACTATTTAAAATCTTTAAGAAATGGCGCACGTATATCGGATTTATAGCTATTGGTATTCTTGTCCCTTTACTTCATCTTGCAATGTATCTGGAAGGGCAAAAATCTCTCGATTTTATCACACGTGGGTTGAGAGATTCATTTATTCTTGTAGGAAACCTTTTAAACGGTTATTGGATTTCCTACATAATTCTAAATGCTTTGACAATACATATCCCATTTTTAGTAGCATTAGTTGCTGGTGATCTTTTAGCAGGGGAAGCAACCGCAGGAACTTATCGTGTCTTGATTACCCGACCGGTTTCAAGGATGCAAATTGTCACCTCTAAGTTTATTGCAGGTACGATTTATACAAGTTCACTGGTTCTGTGGCTGGCTATTATGAGCCTGGTAATTGGTTTGATTGTATTTGGAACTGGTGAATTGCTGGTAATGAGTCCTGATGCAATTATTATATTTGAGAAGGGTGATATTCTCTGGAGATTTATTTTAGCATATGGTTTTGCAGCTTTGAGTATGTCGGTTGTCTGCAGCCTGGCAATATTATTTTCGTCATTAGTCGAAAATGCTATCGGACCGATTGTTTCTACAATGGCTGTGATAATTATTTTCATAATCCTTTCAGCATTCGATGTCCAAATACTGAGAGATATAAGACCATATTTATTTACAAACTATATTTTACAGTGGCGGGAATTCTTTTATGAACCTCTGAACCTGGAAAAAGTAATTAAAGCCATACTAATTTTGAGCGGACACATATTAATATTCTTTACTACAACATCAATTATTTTTAAGAAAAAAGATATTTTAAGTTGATTTTATTTAGAAAAAGAAATGAGTAATAAAATATTTTTCATAGTTTTTTTATTTAGCTTAATCGCATTTTCACAACCTAAAGATCCTGAAGCGATTTTAAAGAAGGTTAAAGCGGAGTTTAGTAAAATTGAGGATTACACGGTTGATGTAAAAGTTAAAGTTGATGTCGATTTCCTGAAGATGCCGGACAGGGAGGCAAAAATATATTATAAGCAACCCGATAAAATTCATATCGAATCAGAAGGATTTGCAATGCTTCCGAAGGAAGGGTTAAATTTTTCTCCCCTCGAATTATTGAATTCGAGTTACACTTCATTTTATGTGAGAGAAGATACTCTAAATGGAATAGTGACTTCAGTCATAAAAGTAATACCTCTGGATGGCCGCTCCGATGTTATTTTAAGCACTATTTGGGTCGATACTAAGCGAAACCTTATAATGAAAGTTGAATCTTCACGAAAACCCGAAGGCACATTCACAATTGATCTTGACTATTTAAAAACTGAGAAGGGTTTTTGGCTTCCTTCTTCTATGGTTTTTACATTCAGTATTGATCGCTCCATTCTGCCCAGGAAGTTTAATTTTGATACTGATTCAGATATTAAAAAAACAATGGAAGATTCAACAAAAGTACAAACAGGTAAAGTTTTTATTGATTACTCAAACTATAAGGTAAATACAGGTTTACCGGACGAAATATTTACTCAGAAAGGTACCAAGAAATAAAAAGGGCGGTCGGAATTTCTATAACAATGATAGTGAGGGCATAACATTGTAGGTGTGCGTTCCGACCGCCTAATCTGATTATCTAGGAGGCTACTCTTTTTGGGAGAGAGATAATCAGATTTGGGAGAAAATAGCTAAATATTTACACCACAATATTTGAAGAATAGAATTCGTATTAAAGGCATAATTTCGTCATCTACTTTTTCGTCTCTATCTGATTCAGTATAGAAAATAAAATGACTTTTCCTACAATAATTATCTAATCTATAGGTTTCCCTCGTTTATATATCAAACTTATTTATTTATTGAATGCTTGTTTGAATACATTCTTCATCTCTCCCCAGGATTCCTTGTCAGCTTTTTCATTATATGCAAGAGGCAGATTAAATTTAGCTCCTAAACTATCAGCGTCAGGATTGGTAAAACTGTGCTTTGCTCCTTCATAATTAATAAGCTTATATTGAGCTCCTGCATCGCTCATCTCGGTTTTGAAAGCATCGATCTGTTCCTGGGTTGTAAATGGATCATCGGCTCCATTGCAAACGAGAACAAAAGCCTTGACTTTGTTTGGTTCTGCAGGTGTAATTGGTTGTAAGCTGCCATGAAAGCTTACAACAGCTTTCAGATCAGTACCGATGCGTGCCATATGCAAAACTACTCCTCCTCCGAAGCAATACCCAATTGCCGCTATTTTATTTGGATCAGTAGTCTCTTGTGCCTTCAGGAGGTTATAAGCAGCCATAAATCTTGCTTGAGCAGATTCAATATTCTTGAATACTTCCATTGAAAACTTACCTGCATCATCGGGATGCGTGGCTAATTTACCATCTCCATACATATCAAGTGCAAGTGCTGTATAGCCTAGTTCTGCAAGCATTCTTGCCCTTTTTCGTGCATACTCATTTTGCCCCCACCATTCGTGAACAACTAAAACTCCCGGTCTCTTACCTTCAATATCTCCATCATATACCAGGTAACCTTTTAAATTTGTTCCATCTGCTGAGTATTCGACTTCTTTTTCTACCAGACCAATCTTTTCTTTTTGTTTTTCCATACACGAAATTAATAAAAGTGAAACTAGAATAAGTGCATAAATTGATCTATAAATCATTTGAACCTCCTATAAGTTTTTAATTATTTTTATTTATCTTTATGAACAGTCTCCGGCGAAAACGCAGGTAGACAAACTGCAATGTATTCTGTGCCTTCATTTGGCGTACTATACTTTACCCATTCACCTTTATGGGTTATTATTACTTGTCCAGCTTTTATATCAAATGTTCCTGTCTTAGTTTCTACCCGTAGCATTCCCTTCAATACGATAGTGTATTCGTCAAATTCGGGAGTTTGTCCGGGTTCTTCCCATCCGGCGGGACTTTTCATTTTAGCGATGCTGATTTGTTCATTTGAAGAATTTACTTTTCCAATAAATTCTTCAATTATCTTTGGTTTGTTACCAGCTGCTTCAATTTTTGTTGGACTTTTTATAATTGTTGGCATAAATTTTAAATCAGTTTAAATTTCTTTAAAATTTTCAGTTCTATTTTACGATCTTCATTTTCCTTATCTGAGTAACACCTTCACCTGTCATAGTATAAAAATATTCCCCACTTGGGAATCCCTCTGCATTAAAGATAACTTGATAATTTCCATAGTCGCAATATTTATCTAAGAGTGTTGCCTTTTTTACCCAATCATCAGACCATATAATTAATTCTACTTTAATTCTTTCAAAAACTCTAAAGTTAATGACAGTGGATGGATTAAAAGGATTTGGATAGTTTTGCTCCATGTTGAAATAAAATTTACTACCTTCTTCCAACTCATTACCATCTGAAACCCAGTTCCCAACAATGTTCTCATCAGAACAGGATAAGAGTGTGAAAACGAAACATAGTAAAACTATCGGATAAAACATTTTATTACTCATGTTAAAACTCCAATGTTATTACAGAATCAAAATGCCACGTGGATTCAAGAGATCGATTATATCGGGCAACATTTATTGATAAGAATTTTAAGCTAATACCTCCACCATACGTTAGGTATGAATACGCATCTTCTATGGTGTTGAGGAAATATCCCATTCTAAGATTAAGTACTTTAAATAATTTTATTTCCCCACCCATATGTAAATAATCCAAAGTATTAGATACATGAAGTCTTTTTTCAAAATCGGTTCCGAGAAGAATTCCTAGCGGTTTTGAACTAAATACATTATATGTTAACCCAAGTAAAAGTTTTGATGGCGATGGATCGGATTGCACTTCATCGATATACGTTATATCAGGCCCTAAGTTAGAAATCGACATTCCAACTGAAAATCCGCGACTTCTGTAATCCTCCCCGATTTCTAGAAGCCAATCAAAAAATGGAGGAAATTTATTTTCTCCTTCATCTGGTTCAAATGTTGATTCTTGAAGTAAATCTTTTGCAAGTATGCCTGCATCTACTAAAATGGTTGTTGCAGTTCCGGTGCTATGTTCTTCACCGACTGGTCTATCTGATAAATTGATATGTAAAATTCCAGCGCTAATTCCTGCTGAAAAATTATTAAATATCAGATAACTATAAGACAATTTTATGTTCCAATGAAACGGGGTATCTTCTACTCCTATTGGTTCAGGACTAACCTCTGAGGTTCGAATTTGTTTGCCTGTCCAAAACAAATTTGATGAAATTCCCAGAGTATTTGAATCATCGATTTTGAGAGAAATACCAAAGAAGGAATTAGCAATATTTCCAAAGAAAGGAAATGGTTTTACAAAAGAACCAGTCAGTGTAATTTTCTTTGAAAATGCCAATCCAGCAGGATTGTAATAAGCAGAATAGATGTCGTTGCTTAATGCACTTCCTATTCCACCCATAGCGTAAGATCTGGCAGATGGTTGCCAATACAAAAAAGTAGCCGTAGTATTTTGTGCAAGGCTTTGATTGGTTATAAAAATAGATAAAATTGAAATAGTAAAAGAGAAAGTAATTAAAGCTCCTATGTGACTTTTCATAAGATCACACCTCCAGTTCTTTAAACTCTCCTGACACTTTTGTAAAAATGAAAATAGAGATTATTCCTAAAATAAAATTTCCTGCAAGACAAAACCAAATGTATTCCGGGTTTCCATTATCCCGAAAGTAACCGTATAGAGAGGTGTAAATCAATCCACTAAGTGCACCACCTAATCCTGTTGCTAAAAAATTTGTTCCCATATAAAGTCCGGCTTTTTCTTTAGGTGCCATCCACATTATATATTCCTGAATTCTAGGTGAAGAGATCATCTCACCAACTGCGAATAAGAAAATACCAAGAAAAACAAATTCCGATGATGATAAGTATGCATACCCGATTGTAAACATTCCTAATGCTGCCATAAATAGTCCAAAGTTGAATGAAGAGATTGCTCTAAACTTTTCGAAAATCCGGGAGATCAAAACCTGAAAGATCATAATTATGTAGCCTGTATGAGCGATAGTTTCTCCAAGTAATTTCCTTTTGCCTGTAGCATCTTCTGCAGATAAAATGCTTGCAAAGCCGGTACCAAATACACTTTTAATTGAGTTGTACAGACTAACCGTGTCAAGATTCTTATCGACGTATACAGCAACAAGATTAAAAAAAGCCCATAAGGGAAGCCAGAACATTAGTCCAATCAATATTAAAAAAATAAGAAATTTAATATCAGATAAAGCCACATACATATCCTGAAACTTTTTTTTCAGTGTTGCATCCTCATATTTCCGTACAGGTTCCTTATAAAAAAAGATAGTGAACAGAAACATTACTCCAATACAGATTGCAGCAACTAAAAATGCATGATTCCACGAAATTGCTCTCAGTTTTCCTGCGACAACCGGTCCGAAAGATGCACCAATATTTACCATCGCATAAAAAATTCCAAAGCCTATAGTCTTATTAGTTTTATCAGTAGTAACCCGTACAGTGCCGGATATAAGAGGTTTGAATATCCCTGCAGCAAAACCAATTCCTAGCATAGTCAAAGCAATTCCTGAAAAAGATTTCGTAACCATCAATAGCAGAATTGTTGGCAGATAAGCAATGTATGAGACTATTAAAACTTTCTTGAAACCATATTTATCAGCGAAAGTTCCTGAGAAGATTGGCAGCACATACGAGAATAAAAGAAAGATACTTTGGACGATTCCGAGCTGGCTCTTGGAATATCCCAGGTACTCCATATAAATACCAAAGCCCATATAAATTCCGTAGTAGGCAAATCTTTCCAGCACCTCTATGGTATTAGCGACCCAGAAAACGGATGGAAACTGAGTTCTGTTTTTCATTAAAACATTTGATTAATAAAAAGAAAAGAAATATTTATTGAATAAATAAATTAGTCTAAATATTTAAAGCAGAAGCAGCTCTTTCATATTCTTCCGGTCTGACAAAAAGTAAGTAACCAAAGCATCCTTTGCCATCCGTTACTCCGTTCGAAGCGTAAACATTCACATTTGCCTCGTATAGTATCTGATGGATTTCCGTCAGTGCACCAAGCTCATCATCACCCTGCACAAGAAAAGCCGCGTGGGGCCCGTCAAGGGTAAAGTTTGTTCTTTTAGCTTCCTGGATGAGTTTAGCAGCATTATCAGGAAACAAGGTGAGCTGCGTGCGATTTGGTCCAATAGGAATAGCTGTAAAAGCTAACTGGTTAATACCACTTTTTTCTAATTCGGTTAAAAGTTTGTATGCTTCTCCCGGTTGATCAACTACCGAGCAATAAAAATATTCTACTTTACGGATTTTAAATGGCATTTACCCCTCCGACTTTTATTTTTACTGAAATGTTTATTTGATTTAATATTTTATTAATATTAGAATAATGTGTATTTGTTCTTAAGGGAAACTAAGTATTTATATTTGGTTTTTCAACAATTTTGAATTCTCTAATTTTAGATTAAAAATTAATTCGGTAATTAAAATATAGATGGCCAGAACAAAACTCAAAAAACTATCCAAAGTAAAAGATTTGCCAAATGTTTTTGATCTCGAAACGGAACCCGTGCAAAATGAAATTCATGATTACTTTAAACCGGATCGTCTCTTTACTCTCGAAATCGGATGCGGACATGGAGATTACTCTATTGAATTAGCGAAAAGATTCCCCAAAAGAGTTTTTATCGGTATTGATGTAAAAGGTGCTAGAGTATTCTTGGGAGCTACGAAAGCTATAGAGCAAAAACTAGATAACGTTGCTTTCATTGTTGGAAAGGCTGAAAAACTTAATGAGGCTTTTAAACATAAATCCGTTGAAGAAATTTATATTCCATTCCCTGACCCTCACGTTCGCCGGGCAAATCAAAACAGACGACTCATTTCAAATCCATTTTTAAAAATCTACAAAGAGCTTTTAACCGATTCAGGTGTAATTAATTTCAAAACAGATAATCAAAGTTTATATGATTATGAATTAAAAGTTATTTCAGAATTTGGCTGCAAGATTCTCTATTTAAGTGAAAATTTATATGGTGATGAAAACAAATTAAAGAGCAGCATTATCACAAATTTCGAAAGACACTATATTAAAGAGGGAAGGAAAATTAAATACATTCGATTTAAATTTTGATTTGTGATTAATAAACTTTGTATCAGCTAAAAGTTATACCTTAGCTATTATTTAAGAATAAGTATAATTTAGATGTAGCTAATAATTAAAATTGTTTTACATATAAAAAATCTCTTTTCAATTATAGGAGGTTATTATGAAATCTCGTCTTACTTTTCTTTCGTTCAATTCAATACTTTTCGCTTTTATTTTTTTCCTGTCTAGTAACATAATTAGCCAGAATAAAGATTTTGTCGGAATAAAGACTCTTCAAAAAGATGGTAAAACATCTTTACAAACGATTCCGGCAAAAAACAATTCCGGTATAGAATCAATTGACGAGCACTTATATGGTACTAATTCTTTAGGAGGGGATAAATTTGTTCTTGGTGGTACTGTTCTATGGTCAACTCAGGATGCTCTGGCGATAGCCAACACAGTTGCAATTAATGACGCCGGTAATTCAGCACTGACTGCATGGGGTCTGAATAACCAAAGAGTTAGTCTTTATTCAGATGTAAGTAGCGTACCATTATGGAATTTTTCTACAGGCCAGTACGATCCGGTTGTGGATATTTCCGGCGATGGATCAATCGTTGCTGCAACTGCGGGAACAGATTTTTATTTACTCGATCCATCCAATGGAAATATTAATTATCAATTTGCTCTACCTGATTCTTTTTATGCTTCAGGTGTAAGTGTATCACGAGATGGATCCATGGCTGTTTTCCTTGCAAGCGCGTGGGGAAATTCAAATACATATAGAGCTTATGCTCTTGATCTTTCCGGTACCCCTTCAATTAGATGGACATTTGATGTACAGGTTAGCGAAATCACGAACTGGGCTGGAGTTAAATTTTCTGCAGACGGATCAGAAGTAGCAATTACAGGTCGCTATCATCTTTATATATTTAACAGTATTGATGGAACATTAATCTGGGATCATTTTCTTGATAACACTGAATCACCACCTGCAATTAGTGGGGACGGTAAGGTAGTAGCTACTGCAGATAACAGTGGCTTTGTTCAAACCTGGCATTTTAATCCAGTAAGTAGCGAATACGATTTACTCTGGCAGTATCGTGTCCCGCCGGGTGCTTACAGTAACTGGGCTTCTTCAGTTGGTATCTCTGCTGATGGAAATACTATTATGGCGGGTTCGTTAATCTTTCTTGCTTCGGGTTACGACGGCTCTATTATGTGCTTTGATACTTATGGGGATGGTACTCCAAAATGGATATATGGGGGAGTCGGAGATTTAGTAGATGACATTTCGATATCAGATGACGGAAAGGTTGCAGCTGCAGTAACCTGGGGTGATTATCCTGCACATACCAAACCGGATCTACTTGTATTTGACACTCAAACTGATTCATTAGCGTTCAGTGTAGTTACACCGGGTTCATTTTTCACTTGCGATATTAGTCCGGATGGAAAAAGAGTTTTTGCAGGAGGGAAAGCAGTTCATGCACGCGAATTTGGTAACGGCGGGCGTATTTACCTTTGCGATATTGAGCTTGGCGGCGGAAATGTTAGTGGTAATGTTAATCTGACTAATACTTCTGATGATAGTGGAGTAATTGTTAAAGCAGAAGGTACTGTCCGCAGTGCAGTTACCGATGCAAGTGGTAACTATATTATAGAAAATATACCGGCGGGAACTTACACGATCACTGCTGAGAAACCCGGCTACAATTTTGGATCGGTTTCAGGTGTTGTAGTTACCGAGGGGAATACTACCACAGGTATAAACTTTTCTCTTGACCCCTTTCCGACACCACCGCCGACATTAAGTGCATCAACAGGATTGGTTGGGATGATTATGCTGAATTGGACTTCATTTTTTCCAAATCCTGAGAGAGAAAGAGAAATAGCAAAAATAGTTGGCGATGAATATCAAGAGGGAGATTTTTCTTTGACAAGTACGCAGGCAGTTAGAGAAAGCAATTCATCAAAAGAAAATCTACCTTCAAATATATCCTGGTTTTTAGCCGATAGTATTGCCGTTTACCGAAGTTCTGTTGCTGGTGGTCCTTATCAAAGAATTGCAAGCGTTTCTGCCACTGAAAATAGTTATATCGATTCAAACGTTTTTGCTTTAAGAGATTATTACTATGTCGTAAATATTTTCAATGAAACGGGACAAAGCATTTATTCAAATGAAGCAATCGGGCAGGTGAGTGATACTCTTTTAACTATTAGTTTGGACGTGCCTCAAGCCTCAATTCCTACAATTGATGGTGTTTTATCCCCTGGTGAGTGGGATGATGCGTTCAAGCTCGACATCTCAGATATATTTGGTTATGGAGGTGGAGTTCCACAACCGCAGGGTTCTGTCTTTATGTACTTAAAGTTTGATGACAATACTGATATGCTTTACATAGCAGGAGAGGATTTCCTGAATCCAACACTTGATGACAACGAAGGTTTCGGTTTATACTTTGACGATAACAATAATAATATATTCGATGGACAACCACCATTCATCCGCGAAGGAAATTTTTGGGCCTACTGGCACCCAGGTGGTTCTGATTTAAGATTTAGGGAAATTCCCTCTTATGTCATTACTTATTTAACTGATCCTCAGGTGGAATTCTCAGACATCAGTGGACATCTTCAGGGAGAAGTTGCAATTCCGATGGGATTTATGGAAGGATATCAGCTACAGGTTTTTGGTCCGGATAAAATCGTTGGTTTAGGTGCATTTTTAATAGCAAGACAGGGAGGTGCAGCTGTATTTAATGGATGGTGGCCGCAAACAATGAACACTGTTTTCAATCCGCAATATTTTGGTGATGTTGGAATAGATGTATCGCTACTCGCACCGCCACAGGCACCTTCAAACATTAGTGTCACAAGACAAGGAGAAGATTTGTTGCTAACCTGGAATGATCCAACATTAGGTTTGAATAACGATCCTCTTCCGGTTCCACCGATAATTAATATTTACAAAAATGGTGAATTTTTAACTTCACTAACTGCAGGAGTTCAATCTTATCTGGATAATGATGTATACTGTGTAGCCTGGTATGAATATCAAATGAAAGCCTCTATAGTTGTCGGTTCTGATACGTTGACTGGACCTATTAGTTCGCCGATAGGAGAGTATGCTTGTGAAGAACCTACACTTGTACCAATAAGTTATGATGATGGAAATTGGAATGGATTTTATGCTGCAAGTTTTACCTGGGAGAATAACAAATTTGGAATTCGTTTCACTCCGCAAGCCTATCCAATATTTGTAAGAAAGCTTGAAACGATCGTTAATAGCAATGATGCTTTTAATTTTACAGTTCAAGAAGATAATGGTGGTGTGCCTGGTGACACTTTAGCAGGTCCATACCTTGTTTATGATACTAGTCCGGCGCAGGTTGGTACCGTAATAAAAAATATTCCTGGTAATGATCCTCCTAAGATTGGTCAGGGAGATTTTTGGGTTGTAATTAATTGGTTCGAAGAAACTCCTGGCTCGCCGGGTATTGGTGGGGATACAGATGCCCCATTGGACAATCGCAGTATGTATTATCTGGCAAGCACTGGTTGGCAGCCCGTTCAGGGTGTTGACATTATGGTCACAGCTTATGTTACTGATCAACCTGTTGGTTTATATGAAGAAAATAAAGCACAGCTTCCATTGACTTTCGATATGAAACAGAACTACCCTAATCCGTTCAATCCATCGACAATAATCAGTTATCAGATACCTCAGAGCGAAATGGTTACTTTGGAATTGTATAATGCTCTTGGTCAAAGAGTGCGAATGCTGGTTAATGAAATGCAGGAAGCCGGACAATATCAGATTAATTGGGATGGTAAGAACGATGCAGGAAATAAATTGTCCAGTGGTGTTTATTTATACCGGATAGTTGCTGGCAATAATGTTAAAGTGATGAAAATGATGTTACTCCGATAGGAAGCTGTTAAACCAAAAAAGTATAAGGCTCACTTAAATAGTGAGCTTTTTTTTATCAGGTAATATTAAGTAATTATATAGCCATCGAAACTTATAATCATTTTTGTATTTGTTAAAAGTTACTAAATCACGTTACATATCATTAAAATTTGCTAATTTTACTTTAGAGGAAATAAAAAGTTTTTAACGAATCTTTTGCTAAATATTTCATCCTCAACAAAACTGTTCAACTGAGGGCATCATATTTTTTCCTGAATATATTAGGGCATTGTTATCCGCTTAATAACTAAACTCATTGCAATCTTTGCACTATTAGTGCTTCTGTTTTTTTCTGCCTGCCAAAAAAAACACACAGAAGTTAAAATTAGTCTAAATGAAAAGTTAAACTTCATTTTTTTTGAATATTTTAAGATTTTTAAAAATCAATTTGCATCAATAGACGGATACATCATTCAAAATGATTCTCTAATCACCTATTATGATACATTGAAGTACTTTTATTCATTGAGGGATTATCAACCTCTATTCATTAAAAGTTTTGATGATAATGACAAAGTATTCTCTCTTATTTCGATTCTCGAAAGAGCCGAAGAACACGGCTTGAATCCGGAACAATATCACTTCAGTGATATCATTAATGACTTTGCTGGAGCGACTGATACAGTTCCTAACCTTTCGAGATATTACCTTTTGGCAATGACAGAACTACTGGTGAGTGATGCTATATTGAAATACAGCTACCATCTGCGTTACGGAATTGTTAACCCGAAAACTTTATTTCCTGATACGTACTTTCTGCCGATTGATGATTCATCCAAAGGAAGCTTACTGGAATCACTCACTCAGGAAAATCTTATCCGGTATTTAAATGATATTCAGCCAAAGAGTAAAAGATATAAAGACCTTCAAACTGAATTAAAGCATTTTGAAAGCTACAGGGATTCTATGTGGCAAGTAATTCCTGTCCCTATTAAAAAAATAGAAGAGGGGGATAGAGATCCTTCGATGGCTCTTATTATCAATAGATTAATTACACTTGGATTTCTTGATACCTCAACAGTACGTATTAAAGATTTTAATGTTTACGATACTTTGCTTGTTAACTCTGTAAAACATTTTCAGCGTTTGAACGGATTAAATGACGATGGTGTGATTGGCAAGAATACAATCGAACATCTGAATACAACCCCACAAGACTACATAAATAAAATTAAATTGAACCTGGAGCGATTTAGGTGGAATAATTATACAGACACTGCCCAGTATGTTTTAGTGAATATTCCCGATTTCAGATTATTTATATATGATAAAGGGAATGAAATATTTACTTCAAAAGTTTGTGTTGGTAGAAAGCGACCGTCAAGCTATGAAAAACAGCTTGAGAGATATAAGAAAACCAGACATTGGGAAGATAAACCCGAGGACTGGCAAACACCAATAACAAATGGTGAGCTTTCTTATTTAGTTCTGAATCCTACCTGGAGTGTGCCTGAGAGCATAATTAGGGAAGAAATTTTCCAAAAGGTTTCTAAAGATTCAAATTATTTAATCGATCATAATTTCAAGGTTTACTTAGACACTTCAGAAGTTGATCCGGATAAGATTACCCTTAGTGATTTATCTGCAAAAGAAATTCCGTATAAAATTGTGCAGGGGCCTGGTGCCGGAAACGCTCTTGGAAAAATTAAATTTATATTCCCAAATCGGTTTGGTATTTACCTGCACGATACCCCAACACGACCACCATTTAAGTATTCAAATAGAGCGGTAAGTCATGGTTGTATCCGCGTGGAAAATCCAATGCCTCTGGCTGAGTTTCTGCTTAAGGATCATACAAAGTGGAATATTGATTTTTTGAAAATTGAAATTGGTCAAATGGTTGAGGATAAATCGAAAATAGTTGAATATAAAAAAATGCGAAATAAATTAAGAAAAGATGCAGAAGATGAGAAAACAACAGAGGTTTATCTTTCTAGAAAAGTGCCGGTGTTTATTGATTACTATACAGCCTGGGTAGACGAGAATGGTGAAATTAATTTCAGAGATGATGTATACAACATGGATAAAATTTTGATGGAATATTTAATTACTCATAACTTACTTTAAATATTCGATCGTTGGTTTGAATTTTATCTCAATTTTCTGACTTTCCTTTACTTTAACAAAACCATTTTTCTTGTTTGTAAGTATTTCCCAGCAATTAGTTGATACACGTAAACTCCGCTTGGTAAATTCTCTGAATACCAGGTTACTTCATAAGTGCCGGCAGGTTTTTCTTCGTTGACTAATGTTGCAACTTCCTTCCCGAGAATGTCAAAAACTTTTAATGTTTGCTTACCGCCTACTGGCAATTGCCAACTGATTGTTGTAGTTGGATTGAATGGATTAGGATAATTCTGAAATAATTGAAATGATTGAGGATTATTCTCTTCAATAACTTCTGATGCTCCAGTGAATTCATAGCAGCCAATATCAAAACCATTACCTTGTGGACGAGAAACTCCATCCTTATCTATGGTTGGAGCACCATCTCCGCTGCCTGCATCAATTGCAGGACTGGTTTCAATCAGATGATAATCACCAATACCTCCTGCTGGATTAACAAAATATGTTGACGCTTCGTTCATAGTAATTTCAATGTTGTGATCTTCTGTAAATCCGCCGGTGAGTGAGTAATCTGTAGCAATATTATTCCGAACAATTACACCTGAGGATGGGGTTCCGTTTTTATGATTGTTGACCATAATCCATGGATCTGGTTCAGGTGTATTGTCATTATCCACAACTGTATTATTAATTATTTTACAATCAGTAGCTCCGTAGAATGATATTCCGTGCCAGTGATCAGTGATTATTAAATTATTCTCAACGAGCCAGTTCTCATACATACCATCGAATAATCCGATTCCCTGCAGATTACCTCGAAATGGTTGATTAGGATCTTCAAAATTAATTATTGTGTTGCCGCGAAGAGTTACATTGTGTACTGTTCCTGTTCCAACACCACCACTTCCGTACGACCACGATTGAAATCCGTCATCATGATTATCATCAACATTGTATTCATTTTTAATTGTGTTATATTCATATACATCATCATCACCCAATCCACGAATTCCATCACCACGAAAATTAGCAATGATGTTGTGTGATACTAATGAATTATTTGCACTACAGGCGATTCCATGATCAATTGCAGTAATAGTATTATTTAGTACAGTTATATTTGATCCATCCATAATAATTCCATTCCCGGTACGCGCCAGCCAGTCTGAAGCTGTCCAGCCAGAAATGTCATCAGAATAATTGATGATGCAATTTTCAATTGTTAGAAAGTCGCCATCCAGTTTTAGTGCTTCAGTTCCATCTGCGCCGCTGGAATATCTTGGTTTAATATCAATTCCAAACAGCTTCCAGTAGCTGCTGTTATGAACATCTATGCTGGTAAAGACAGGTGTCGCTCCTGTGTAAGCTCTGATTGTAACAAAAGAACTGTTATTTTTTCCGGAGATTGTAAGGTTATCATAATTACCATTGAGCAGACTGATCGTATCTCCACCCTGAACATTGTTTATAGCGTTTTGCAATTCTGTAAAATTGGATACGATTATCTCATTTGCTTTTATAGCTTCTGTGTTAATAACTAATAAAATCCCAACAAGTACTGGATGAAAAATCTTTTTCATTTTATTCTTCCTTACTTAATTAAAACCATAGATTTTGTTGTGATGAGCGAGCCAGCTTTAAGTTGGTAGAAATATATTCCGCTTGATAATGATGAAGCATCGAAAATAATTGAATGCTCACCAGTAAATTTCTCTTCATCAACAAATATCGCTATTTCATTTCCAAGTACATCATAAACTATTAAAGTCACAAACTGAGATTGCTTCGTCTCACTCACAATGACAAAAGGAATCGTGTAACGAATTGTTGTGGTTGGATTAAATGGGTTAGGATAATTCTGATATAGATGAAAAGCTTCGGGAAAATTCTCTTCTTCAACGGAGGTTGCATTAGTATATTCATAACAGCCGATATCGAAACCACTGCCTTGCGGACGCTGGATATTGTCGAGGTCTTCAAACACTATTGGAAGAACCAAATTTGTTCCTGCATCAACGGCTTGAGCATTCTGCAGCAAATGAAAATTATTATTTATGTAATCGACAAAAATTTGTTCTTCAGGATCTGCGATCATCGAATGCAAATCATATCCGAGCGATTGCCACTGATTTAATGTCATATTTGAATTGCCATCATCATCACTTAATCGGTTGACAAGAATATTGTAATCGCTAACAAATCCTGTTGAAGAAGCCGCATCAATCGCAATGCTTCCTCTAAAGCTGTGATGGTTTATTAAAATATTATTGTATAATGTATTGCCGGTTGAACCATCAACTGTAAGAATATTCCAGCGTCCATCTGCAGGTTGAATGACTGTGTTATTATAAACCTTGTTATTCTTCGAAGCATGACCGCCATCAATCTGGTACATTGCGATTCCCTTTGCGTGGTTGTTGTAAATAACGTTATTAAAAATTTTAGAATCCTGAACTCCATCCATATTTATTGCTGAACCACCTCCCAATCCGTTATCGTGCAAAATATTTCCCTCAACAATGGCATCGCTTATTACTCCATCACCTCCCATAGAAATATCACCATTCATATGAATGCCGCATCCATTATTATTGAATGAATGATTGTCTTTTATAATAGGTCTGTCGCTGCTGTTCGAAACATAAATTCCATGCTCATCTTCGCTGTAAGAACAAGTATTATTTTCGATGGTCAAGTCGTCTGTAAATCCTGTAAAGATTCCCCAGCGTTGATTATTATGGCAATAGTTATTTTTGATAGTAATAAAATCAGAAACAGCAGCACGGATTCCGGCACGAGGTTGATTTATTACTTCAAATCCATCGATCACAATCCATGAAGCATTTTCAATATTGATTCCATCCGGAGTGACTGCGTTTCTTTCATCAATAACAACATTGTTTTCAATTGCGTTAAAAACAATTGTCAGACTCTGTGTTCCATTCGCGCGGATATCAAAGCCAACATAGTTACCTTCAAGAACCAAAACTGAATCGCCTGCTGAAACGATGTCTGAAGCGTGTTGAAGAGTTTCAAAAGCAGTCTGAGGTGTTAATCCATTATTGCTGTTATTTCCGTTTTCTGAGACATAATAGGTAGTTGAATTAATACTGAAAAATCCGTTGAAAATTAGTGCAAGCATTATCCGTATTCTAAAATATTGTTTCATAGTTTTCCCGGTTGGTTATCTATTAAGCTGGTTCACGCAATAAAAATACCAGAGTATATTCTTATGATAAGAATGTATGAGGTAATTTTGAGCAATTGTGCGGTTTGAAAAGACGACAAATATTACTTTTTGACCGTCTATTGTGGTAATTTTACGATGTTTTTTCTTTCAATTTTTAACAATAAAATGAACTTTTTTGGAGCGATGGATGAATTATAATCTCATTAAAAAATCAGAATTTGACAAAGTAAAAAAAATTAACGGTGACTGGGCAACTAAGATGGAACTCTTCGCCGATATGTGCCGCTACAATACTCTTGTTGCGGTTAAAAAAGCTGGCTCAGGTCATCTTGGTTCTTCTCTCAGTGCAATGGATATTACAACTTATCTTTATTTAAATGAAATGAATGTTTTGGAAGTTGGACTTGATTCACCTGATAGAGACATTTACTTCTCATCGAAGGGTCACGATGTACCTGGTTTATATTCTTTGTTTTATGCGCTTGGAATTATACCTGAAGAAAAATTATTAATGTTAAGAAGACTTCACGGTCTCGATGGTCATCCAGAAGTTCGTCAGCCCGGAATTGAAGCGAGCACTGGTTCACTCGGAATGGGAATCTCTAAAGCTAAAGGAATGGCCTGGGCAAAAAATTATAATGAAAATAAAGGTCAGGTTTATGTTTTAACTGGTGATGGGGAATTCCAGGAAGGACAGATTTACGAATCACTTCAGGCAACGGCTCACCAAAAAGTGAACAACGTAACTGCAATAATGGATCACAATAAATACCAGACAGATATGCTTGTAGCAGATGTAAATAATATCGAAGATGTTGTCGATAAAGTTAAAGCATTTGGATGGCACGTTGTCAGGATAAATGGACACGATTATAATGTTTTGAAAAAAACTTTTACTGATCTCAAAAATGTTACTGACAAACCAAAAATGATAATTGCTGATACAAAAAAGGGAAGGGGAGTTTCTTTCATGGAGAAACCTTTGACTGAAACATTCCAGGGGAAGACACTTTACAAATGGCATTCTGGTGCACCTGATGATGAGAGTTACGAAAAAGGTTTAGCAGAACTGACAGAAACTATTATTCAGATAGCTGAAAAACTTGCAATTGGAAAAATTCAGATACCAGAAAACAAATCTGAAGGTAAACCGATTACAAAGCTGGATAAAGAATTTGTGACAGAAGCATACGGTGAAGCTCTTGTTGAACTTGCAAAAAATAATAAAAAATTTGTTGTGCTTGATGGTGATCTTTCCGCTGATTGTAAGCTCAGAAATTTTGAGAAAACTTATCCAGACAGATTTATTGAAAACGGAATTGCTGAACAGGATATGGTTTCTATGGCCGGCGGACTAGCAAGAATGGGATTGATTCCAATTGTGAATACATTCGCGAGTTTCCTTGCTGCAAGAGCCAACGAACAGATTTACAACAACGCCGGTGAGAAAACCAAAGTTATTTATACCTG
>Ga0307425_1000788_pt1 | contig 19598 bp, 16 predicted proteins | sample SalMarWE160330MG_FD_202152 | JGI IMG/M metagenome (GOLD analysis project Ga0307425, IMG submission 202152) | Salt marsh sediment microbial communities from the Plum Island Ecosystem LTER, Massachusetts, United States - WE1603-30 | ecosystem: Environmental > Aquatic > Marine > Intertidal zone >...
TTACGGGAATGGGAAGTTTTTCCAGCCCAAATAAAACCTCTTGACCGTAACGCGAAAATTTCCGGCTCTGAAGGGGATCAAGTTTCACCATGTAGCCGATGTCAGCTCCTGCCACGAATGCCTTATCCCCTTCTCCCGTCAGCACCAGTGCTCTAACAGAGGTATTCTTCTCGATCTTGTTTAAAGCGTCACTCATTTCCGCAAGGAGATCGGCGTTTATGGCATTTAGTGCCTTGGGCCGATTGATTTTAATAACCGCCACATCTCCTTCCATTTCAAAAATAATGTTTTCGTAAGCCATGTTGACTCCCCCTTTTGATTGACTGTTTTAAATTGTCGATTTTCCTTTGATGGCTTTCAATATTTATTCGACAATTATCAGACTTTTTCAAGTATCGTTGCCATGCCTTGTCCGCCGCCGATACAGAGAGAGGCCAACCCGAGGTTGTGACCGCCCCTCAGCATCAATCCCATCAGTGTAAGGATAAGCCGGGCACCTGTACAGCCGATGGGGTGACCGATGGAGATCCCGCTTCCAAGAATATTTGTTTTTTCTATATCGCATTTCAGTTCACGTATGCATGCAATAGCCTGTGAGGCAAAAGCCTCATTCAGTTCAATGCTCCCAAAATCATCAATTGAGAGCCTTGTCTTTTTCAAAATCTTCCTTACGGCGGGAATCGGGCCAAGGCCCATATAGGCCGGATCTATAGCGGCGGATGAATACGCCTTGATTTTGACAAGGGGTTTCAGGCCGAGTTCCTTGGCCTTATCGACTGACATGAGAAGTAGAGCGGCAGCTGCGTCATTAATACCGGAAGCATTTCCGGCAGTTACCGTACCATCTTTCTTAAAGGCTGGCCTCAGCTTGCCCATTTTTTCCACACTGGTATCCATAGGTCTCTCATCAGTATCGAAAACCACAGGATCTCCCTTTCTCTGCGGGATTATGACAGGAACAATTTCATCCTTGAATGTCCCGTCTACAATCGCCTTCCTGGCACGCTGGTGGCTCAGGGCCCCAAGCTCATCCTGCTCATTTCTTGATATTGCATATTTTTCCGCAATGTTCTCTGCGGTGAGGCCCATGTGGTATCCATAAAAGATCTCAAACAGACCGTCCATAATCATAAGATCAACCATGTCCGCATTATTCATACGTGCGCCCCACCGGGCTGCGGGAATGGCGTAGGGAATTAAACTCATGTTTTCCATTCCACCGGCAAGGATCACCTCTGCTTCCTCAAAACGAATCGCCTGTGCAGCAAGGGCCACGGCCTTCATGCCAGAAGCACACACTTTGTTCACTGTGAAACCGCCGGTTTCCTTAGATATTCCTGCCCTGATCATGGACTGTCGGCCGACATTCTGTCCCTGGCCTGCACCCACAACATTTCCCATAATCACTTCGTCGATCTGAACCGGCTGAAGGGAATCGTCATAGTCGTAACCCTCATTTTCAAGCTCTATCATCCCTAAACCTTTCAGGGCATCCGGTTCAAACTGTGTCAAGGAATCGGTCGCCACTGGTCTCAAATTAACCTTTTTAAGGGTTTCTCTTAATACCAAGGCACCAAGTTGGACTACCGGTGTCGTCTTCAAAGATCCGCCAAAAGAACCCACGGGTGTCCTCGCACCAGAAACAATAACTACATCTCGCATAATCTCCTCTCCTTTGTTTTAAGTATCAAAATGGAATGATATTTCCCTTTAATCCATTATTTTAACCCATCTACCGGACGGCGGGCAATACGCCCCATCTACTCATTGTACACGACCAGCGTCACTGCCTCACCGCCGCCAAGGCACAGGGAGGCCTGCCCAACACTGAGTCCCCTGTCCTTCATCGCATATATAAGTGTAGTCAGAACACGTGCACCGCTCGCCCCAATAGGATGACCAAGTGCCACGGCTCCTCCATTGACATTCACCTTTTCGGGGTCTATTCCCAGCTCCCTGTTGATGGCCACAGAGGATGTACTGAAGGCCTCGTTGATTTCATGGATGTCTATGTCCTCTATCTTAAGACCATCTTTGGCAAGAACCTTGGGTATAGATAAGATGGGAGCTACAAGCACATATTTCATATCAATTCCTGCTGCGCCCTGAGCTCCTACACGGACCATCGGCTCGCATCCTAATTCATTCGCTTTTTCTCTGGACATTACTACTAATGCCGCTGCTCCGTCGCTTATCTTGGATGCATTTCCCGCTGTAACAAGGCCATCTTTTTTAAAGGCCGGGCGCAATCCTGCCAATCCTTGGGGGCTGGTCCTAGGTTTTCGCAAAGGGATCTCATCCGTATCAAATATTTTTGGATCCCCTTTTCTAGCAGGGACCTCAACAGGGATGATCTCATCCTTAAAATTACCCCCCTCAATGGCCTTCCATGCCCTTTTATAAGAATTCATGGCAAATGCGTCCGTATCTTCCCTGCTCACCCCGTACTTTTCAGAAACAAGTTCAGCACTTATTCCCATATGAAAATCATTTACGTGATCCCACAGTCCATCATGAACCATACCGTCAATCAGAGTATTATTGTTCATCCGGTAACCGGTTCTTGCCTTCTCAAGCATATACGGGCACAGGTTCATGTTTTCCTGTCCACCTGCCACTATCACTTCTGCGTCGTTGCATTGAATGGCCTGGGCTGCAAGCATCACAGCCTTCAATCCTGATCCACATACTTTGTTTACGGTTATGGCCCCGACTTCCCAGGGTAGGCCGGCCCTAACCATGGTCTGCCTTGCGGGGTTCTGTCCTAGGCCATGGGGCAGCACACTGCCCATAATCACCTCGTCAATAGCCTCATCCCTTATGCCGGCACGTCGTATTGCCTCCTTAATCACAATCGCCCCGAGGTCGGTCGCGGAAACAGAACTGAGCGAACCGGCAAAATCACCAATAGCAGTCCTGCATGCACTCACAATAACTACATCCCTCATAAATCTTCCCCTTTCAGAATCTGATAACGTGTATCTGTTCTAAAAAAATGAATACTATACCTATAAACCCTATCTAAGTACATGAAATTATATTTTATTATTAATCCATTCAAGATTGTTTATGCAAGATTCAGGTAATATATTGTTTAACCTAACGTGAGTCAACAAGAACCAAACTGGCTGGCTGATTATCCCCCCAATAGGGGTTAAAAGGTCAAACAATTGTTGGTATTAACACTTCAACTGATTGATATAAAAACGTAACTGAGTGATTGTTTGCTTCCAGATTGAAGGATCTTTGCTTGCTGAGTACAGTGTCGCTGCCCCGTTTAGAGTGATTACAATAAAGTTAGAAATTTCCCTATGGTTCAGCCCTTTCTTCAACAATCCCTTCTCATCGGATTCTTCTAACCACCTGCGTAACAGTTTGGAAAACTGTACAAAACCTCTTAGGATCTGCCTGCTCATCTTTTCAGATTGCCCGGAGACTTCAACCAGCATGTTGACGAAAAAACAGCCGCCCTCAAAAACATCTTTTCCTAAATAATTTGATAAATGATTTTCAATAGTTATTTCTATCCGTTCAAGTGGATTAATAACGTTCCTTGTATTTTTAAATACGATACTTCTCCAGATTTTTACAGCCTCATCATAGACTGCGTACCAGATATCCTCTTTGCTTGCAAAATGCCCGTAAAGACCGCCCTTTGTCAGGCCTGTCGCCGCAAGAATATCGTTTATAGAGGTGTTGAAATATCCCTTAACTGAAAAGACCTGCAGGGATTTTTCTGTAATATTTTGTCTTGTTAAGGTTCCTTTATTTTGCATAACACATACCGATTTTAGACACAATATACCGACCGGTCTTTTTATTTCTATGCTCTACAGCAATGCCTGTCAAGAATTTTTTGACCTAATTTCACTTGACAATTCTGCCGACCACCAGTTAATCAAAATCTAAAGGCAATTCTCAATCAATCGCTTCCGGTACATGGATTAAAATAAACTGTCAGGAGTATGTTATGGCTATGAACCCAATCGCAAAAGAACTAAACGAAATCATAAGAGGCGGCAACGAGTATGTCTACGATATGTTATCGGTCGTAGGGAAAAGCCTGTTTTTTCCAAAAGGCATCCTCTCCCAGAGTGCTGAAGCCAGGGAAAAGGCCCACAGATTTAATGCTACGATCGGAATGGCAACCGAAAAAGGCAAAACCATGTATCTGCCTTCCGTCATGGCCATGGTACAAGGACTGGCGCCCGAGGAGGCGGTTACCTATGCCCCCTCATTCGGTATTATGCCTCTTCGTCAAAGATGGAAGGAATTAATATTTGAAAAGAACCCCTCGCTCAAAGGAAAAAAGGTGAGCCTTCCAATTGTGACCAATGCCATCACACACGGGTTGAGCGTTTTATCAGATATGTGGGTTGACCCCGGGGATGTAATTGTTCTACCTGACAAGATGTGGGGAAACTATAATCTCATATTCTCAGTAAGGCGGGGGGCCAGGATAGCTCATTATCCTCTTTTTGATGATCGAAAAAAATTTAACATCAATGCATTCGAGGCCTGTATACAATCTGAGTCTCAAGGCAGGGAAAAGATCATTGTTATCCTTAATTTCCCAAACAACCCTACCGGATATACCATATCTCCTGAAGAAGGGGACATGATTGCTGATATCCTCTCAAATGAGGCCGAGAAAGGTACCAATGTCCTTGCTATTACGGATGATGCATATTTCGGACTCTTTTATGGTGAAGAAGTGCTCAAGGAATCCATCTTCACAAAGATAGTAAACAGACATCCCAGATTGCTTGCAATTAAGTTGGATGGAGCCACTAAAGAAAATTTTGCCTGGGGTCTGAGGGTTGGCTTTATAACTTATGGTGCAGATTTTGGTGGCGATTCAGAGCCCTATGATGCCTTGGAAAGAAAAACCGCGGGCGCGGTAAGGGGATCTATCTCCAATGCCTCCCATTTGAGTCAGGAGATTCTTCTCAAATCTTTGAATTCTAAATCCTACGGAGCAGAAAAAAAAGAAAAGTTCGAGATCATGAAAGATAGGGCTGATGAGGTAAAAAAGGTCCTTTCCGATCCTAAATACCAGAAGGCATGGGATGTATACCCCTTTAACTCAGGATATTTCATGTGTCTGAAGTTAAAGACCTTGGAAGCAGAAAGACTTAGGGTTCATCTGCTGGAAAGATATGGGGTAGGCCTTATTTCCCTTGGCAAAACAGATCTCAGGGTAGCATTCTCATGTCTGGAAAAGGAAGATGTCCAGGAACTATTTGACACTGTGCTTCAGGGCGTAAAAGACCTGGAATCATAGATCCCCATGGCCTGCCTGAACTTCGCTCAAACAGGGCAATGGGGCTTTCTTTTCAAAAGTGGATTTTCCTGCAAATGATCAGCGAGAAATTGTTCTGATATAAAGCTATCACGTGGGAAACCGGGGAAAACAGCTCGGCACGGCACTCTTCTTCAGTCCGCATCTACTCCTGCATTGCGAGCGGCCCTCGCTTAGATCTGCTTAGATCGAAGGAAGTGGATTCCATTGGGCCGTTGCCGTGCAGACCACGACTCGGGCCGCGGCAGAGAACAGAGGAAATTTTATCCGGAAGATGCGGCCTTTCGAAGAGCCCCACACACCTTCGCCTTAAGGCTTGCGTGTCCAGTATGCATTAAAAGCAGGGACATGGGGGTCTGTTTTCAAAAGCCGCATAGTAGGACCTTTTATGGAATGTTAATGAGGGCTGACCTTTCGGCCTTGGACAGCCCCAGGAGGGACTCTTTGTCGTGGCCTTAGCCTTCAATATCTGCACCGGCCGTCTATTTGCGGGAATGGGGGCGTTCGACTCTTACGGCAGAAGTCTGAATGCGATTTTTGAAAATAGATCGCCATGGTCTATCCACCATGTATCCGGCAGGGCTTTTTATGTTTTGCCGGGAAATGAAGCACGCCGTTGCGTCTCTATTGGTCGACACTGCCGGTCAATTGGCCTCATCCATATCGTATTGCAAAAACTGACCTGACTTTGCGGCTTTGGGCTTTGGCGAATATTTTTTTGGCTCACTCCCCTCTTTGAAGGCCTGAAATACGGTCTTCTCGGAGTAATTACTGGCCAGCCGACCTGTCTCTGCGTCAATCTTGGCAAAGACGACCCCCTCAGGAACCTGAAAATCTACCACCGGGCGGTCTTTCAAGACTTCGGACATGAAATAGAGCCAGACAGGGCTGGCTGCCCTTGAACCTGTTTCACCCTTTCCCATAGCTTTTTGATCATCATATCCCACCCAGACCCCTGTTACCAGATTGGGTGTATAACCCATGAACCAAGCATCGCGCAGGTTGTTAGTTGTTCCAGTTTTACCGGCTGCAGGCCTTTTAAGCGCCTTGATTCTCCAGCCTGTTCCCTCCTGGATAACCGCACGTAACAGGTCGGTCATCACATAGGCGGTTTCTTTTGGTATAACTTGACTGCCCTCTGGCTGATTTTCCTCAATAACCTGCCCGCTCCGATCAACGACCCTTTTTGTAAATATCGGCTTTACCAGCATTCCCCGGTTTGCAAATACAGAATAGGCCCTTACCATTTCCATCAATGAGAGGCCGGATGATCCTAGGGCAAGAGAGAGATCAGGGCTCAAATCAGATTCGATTCCCATTTTCCTGGCGTATTGAATCGCATGGTTCACCCCGATTTTCTTTAATATTTTTACCGTAATGACATTTCTGGACTTGGCAAGACCCGTTCTCAACAGTGTGGGACCGAAGAATTTTTCTTTGTAATTCTTTGGCTTCCATACCTCCTCGTCCGGATTTTGATCGGACACATACGGCGCGTCTATTATTACCTCAGCGGGACTCATACCCCAATCCAAGGCTGAAGCGTAAATAATCGGCTTGAATGCTGATCCTGGCTGGCGCCTTGATTGAGTCGCCCTGTCAAACTGGCTCAGTTCGAAATCCCGTCCCCCAATCATGGCTTTCACTTCTCCGTTTTCCGGTACCATACAGAACAATGCCCCTTGCGCTTCAGGAGTTTGCTCCAACGAGACCTCCCATACAAAAGGCGGCTCAACTTTTTTTAGGAGTCGAACAAGAATGACATCTCCCTGTTTCAAGACATCGGAAGGCTTCCTTACCTTGGCGGCATAATATGGAACATCGGGGTCAGGTTTTCTTGCCCATTTCATCTCAGAAAGGGAAAGACGGCATGCATCCTTCCCGATCAGGATGACAACTTCTTTTTTTGCATCATCTACCCCTTCAACAACTCCTTCGACAACGGAACCGGGTCCGATAGGCTCTGAACCAAGTCTTTCAATGCTTTCCGCAACAAATTCCGATATCTCTTCAGGGGTTATATTCCTGATAGGACCCCTATATCCCTCTCTCTTATCAAGTTCCGCCAGACCTTTCTCCAACGCCCCTCTTGCTGCCCGCTGCATCTTTAGATTTACGGTCGTATAGATCTTTAGCCCCCCCTTATACAGACGTTCCCGGCCGTATGTTTTCAATAATCTTCGGCGCACATACTCGGCAAAGTATGGCGCCTTCTCAAAGGTGTTTTCTGTGTTTTTCCGGATATCAAGTTTAACCGCCAAAGCCTCCTTAAACTGCTGGTCGGTGATATAACCCTCTTCCAACATCCTATCCAAGACATATCTTTGCCTGGCCCTTGCCCTGTCAAAGTGGGCAACAGGACAATACCTGGCAGGGGCTTGGGGCAGTCCGGCAAGGAGAGATGCCTCAGCGAGTGTTAAATCTCTTGCATGCTTGCCGAAATACGTAAGCGATGCTGCTTCTACTCCATAGGCCCCCTGACCCAAATAAATCTGGTTCATATATAGGAAAAGGATATGTTTCTTTGAAAAACTTTTTTCGAACTGGATGGAAAGAATAGCTTCCCTGACTTTTCTCCTGTAAGTTCTTTTGGTATTCATTAAGAGCAGGGACCTGGTAACCTGCTGGGTAATTGTGCTTCCGCCCTGCTCTATCTTACCTGCGGAGATATTCTTTATGAAGGCCCGGGCGATGCTGATAATATCGACCCCTTCGTGCTCAAAAAACCGGGCGTCCTCTGCAGCCACGAAGGCCTGGATCATATGTTCCGGCACCTGTTCTAAAGGTATAACGATCCTCCTCTCCTCCCAGAACCTTCCGATCACCTCACCGTCATCGCTATAGATTTCCGAAATAATCGGGGGACGGTATTCCTTTACCGATCCTACATACGGCAGGTTACTAGACCAGATATACCAAAAATAGGCACCGGTACATATCCCAACTAAGGCTACGGCCGACAAAAGCCACAGTATGAATTTGAGGAGTCGCTTCACCTCAGTGTTCTCCTGTCGAGCGTCCTGTACTGTATAGCTTCCGCCACATGAGGCGTCTTGATATTTGGATTTTCCTCCAGGTCGGCGATGGTCCGGGCAATTTTCAATATGCGGGAATGGGCCCTTGCACTGAGACCAAATTTATCCATGGCCCTCTCAAGAAGTGTGCCGCACTCGGCATCAGTCTCGCAGTGCTGTTTGATCTGACGGCTGTTCATACCGGCGTTCGTATGGATCTTAGACCTGCGGAATCTTTTGTTCTGGATGTCTCTAGCTTTCATTACCCGTTCCAGAATTTCTGCCGATGACTCACTCCCTGTGACCCCGGAAAGATCTTTATACGGGACGGAAGGAACCTCCAGGTGGATATCTATTCGATCCATCAGGGGGCCGGATATCTTTGATCGATAGCGTTGAATCTGCAGGAAAGAACAGGTGCACTCCCTTTTGTGATCACCCAAAAACCCGCATGGGCAGGGATTCATAGCTGCAACCAGCATGAAACTGGCCGGATAGGTAACGGTTGAATTCGCCCGGGAAATTGTTACAAACCCGTCTTCCATGGGCTGTCTCAGGACCTCCAAGACATTCTTTCTAAACTCCGGCAGTTCGTCTAAAAAAAGAACGCCGTTATGGGCGATGCTCACTTCACCTGGCTTTGGGTTTTGGCCACCGCCTATCAAACCGGCATCGGAAATCGTGTGATGGGGAGACCTAAAAGGTCGCACCGTAATAAGACCATAACCAATGGGCATCAATCCCATGATGCTGTAAATTTTGGAAGTCTCAAGAGACTCATCAAAAGTGAGATTTGGAAGAATTGTTGATAAACGTCTTGCCAGCATTGTCTTTCCCGCTCCAGGCGGGCCTATCATGATAAGGTTATGCCCTCCTGCGGCTGAGATCTCCATGGCCCTTTTGGCGTTCTCCTGTCCTCGTACGTCGTTGAAATCCAGCTCGGTATCGGGTCTTTGAAATAGGGCATTGACTTCGACCTTGAAAGGATTAATTTTAGAAATACCTATGATGGCCTCAATAACCTGTGATAGGGAACGAACAGGGTAGATATTGATTCCCTCTACAACGCCTGCTTCAGGGGCGTTATCCATGGGAAGGAAAATACCCCTAAGCCCCAATTCCTTTGCTCTGATTGCCATGGGAAGAACGCCTTTGACTGGTCTGATAAGACCATCCAGTGACAATTCACCAAGGAACAGGTGCTCGGAACAAGAGGACCTCTCAACCAAACCCGTTGCTGCAAGAATGCCAAGGGCCATGGGCAGGTCAAATGCTGAGCCTTCTTTCTTAATATCGGCAGGTGCCAGGTTAACCGTGATTCGGTCAGAGGGAAAGTGATACCCGGAGTTCTTGATGGCCGCTTTTACCCGCTCCTTGCTCTCGCGTACGGCCCCTTCCGGCAGGCCTACGGTAGTAAAAGACGGCAGGCCCTCGGAGATGTCTACTTCAACTTCAACTACGTAGGCATCAATGCCTATGACAGCGCTGCTTAAAACCTTGGCCAGCATAAGAAATGAACTCCTCAAACACATTGCTTCAAAGCAATTATTTTTACTTTACAGATAACACAGGAAGTTGTATAAAGTAAAGTTTATTTATCAATACCAGCGAGTTCTCAAGACCGAATTAATGGCATGCATTCGGTGGTCGGCGGCCATCAGAGCCGGCAGGCCCGAGAAGCCTGACCTTGAGCGCCAGTGCTTGGTCTTTTGTCTTACGAATAGGAGTTAATCATGGCACGAATTACTGTGGAAGACTGTTTAAAGAAAATAGATAATCGGTTTGGATTGATCCATCTGGCAGCCAAACGTGTACGTCAATTAAGAAAAGGCGCAGAACCCCTTGTTGTCTGTAAAAACAAGGACGTCGTCGTGGCCCTCAGGGAGATCGCTGCCGGTCATGTCTTCAGGCTTGAAAACGAAGAGGATGATTATTCACTCGAAAACAAAGAAAAATCAATCTCCGAAGGGTTGCCTGAACAAACCGACGAAGCGTCCCCAAATGACGAAAAGACTAGTCAGAAAGAAAAGTAAAAGAAATAAACAGCGGGCTATCTGAATTTGAATGACTTATATTTTATAACTCTTAATGCTACAAGCATAAAGCGATTATAATTTGACTGTTGTTGGAGAGAGAGTTAACGGTGCACAAAAGAGATTACTACGAGGTCTTAAGGGTATCCTCTAATGCAGGAAATGACGAGATCAAAAGTGCCTACCGGAAACTGGCATTGAAATACCATCCTGACAGAAACCCCGGTGACAAAGAAGCGGAAGATAAATTTAAAGAAGCTGCCGAGGCTTATGAGGTTTTAAGAGATTCGGAAAAAAGACAGATTTACGATCAGTTCGGTCATGAAGGTCTCGAAGGAAGAGGTTTTACAGGTTTCACTGGTTTCGATGATATATTCTCCAGTTTTGGAGACATCTTTGAAGGCTTTTTTGGATTCGGCACCAGGAGGGGGCGAAGATCCGGTGCCAGGCAAGGAAAAAGTCTCCGATATGACCTGGAACTTACCCTGGAGGAAGCCTTCTATGGGAAAGAAAAAGAGATCCTTTTTCACAAGCTTGAAAACTGCCAGACGTGTAATGGCTCCGGGTTAAAACCGGGGAGTGAGCCTCAGATCTGTGGTACCTGCCAAGGGAGGGGTCAGGTTGTTCGTTCCCAGGGATTTTTTCAAATCAGCACAACTTGTCCTGCATGCCATGGTCAGGGACAAATAATCAGCGATCCATGTAAAGAATGCGGGGGGGGCGGAAAGGTCAGGGTCGAAAAAAAGATCAGTGTTAAGATTCCCCCGGGTGTGGATACCGGATCACAGCTAAGATTAAGGGGAGAAGGTGAGCCCGGTGAAAGTGGGGGTCCTCCCGGGGATCTCTTTGTCGTAATCCATGTGAAAGATCATCGTCTTTTCACAAGGGAGGATGAAGACCTTTTCTGTCAGATTCCCATATCATTCGTTCAGGCGGCACTCGGTGACAGCATAACAATTCCGGTTTTGGGAAATGAAAGTTACTTTAAGTTGAAAATCTCAGGGGGAACCCAGCCTGGAGATGTTATAAGGGTTCCTGAACAAGGCATGCCGAGCCTTAGAAGACAGCATAAAAGAGGGAACCTTTACGTAAAAATTATTGTTAAAATTCCTAAAAAACTGAACCAAAGCCAGAAGGAACTGCTGAAAGCCTTTGCGGAAACAGAAGGTTCAACACGGTCCGGTAGAAGGAAAAAGGGAGGGAATCTCTGGGATAAGCTTAAGAAATAACCACAAAATCTTTACATTACAGGTAAATACGGGTAAAATAAACCATTTGAGGAGCGATCATGAGCCATGTTGTCTAAGAAAAAGAAAGATCACTTTAAAGAATTGCTTACAAGAAGGCTAAACGAACTTTTAAGTGAAGCCAATAAGACAGTCAGCGGGATGACCGATCAAAGAGAGAATTTTCCTGATCCCACAGACAGGGCGACAATGGAATCGGACAGGAATTTCACTCTACGTATTCGTGACAGAGAAAGGAAACTGATTGCAAAAATCAGGGATGCCTTAGACAAGATTGAGGAGGATACATTTGGTGTTTGTGAGGAGTGCGGCGGGGAGATATCAGCAAAGAGATTAGAGGCCCGACCCGTGACAAGCCTGTGTATTGAATGTAAAAAAAAGCAGGAGAATGAAGAAAAAGTCAGGGGAATATAATCGAAATACCTCAGACGGAACATCTTCCTTTTAAAGCAGACCCAAGCCGGTGCAGACCTAATGCCCGGCTTTTTTTGTCAAGCTTTCGACTGAAAGACGAAATGTGATGCCTGAATGCTTCTTAAAGCGTCAGTAACGTTTAAAACTTTTCGCATCCATTTTAACAAGATTGATCCGGATTTTTACCACCAAACTCGATAACGTCGTAGAAAGTCGCGTTGCGCCTAGGAATATTAAAGTGATATAATTTCGGCCATGAAAGAGACAGAAGACAGAAAAATCGAGAAGAGGAAACATAAAGAAAAGGTGCATGAAGAGGTTATAACCACGCATATTAATGCTGACTTTGATGCCCTTTCATCCATGATTGCCGCAAGGAAACTTTACCCCGGTGCGGCTCTGGTGTTCGCTGGTTCTCAGGAAAAGAACCTGCGAAATTTTTTTCTTCATTCCGCATCTTACCTTTTTGACTTTATCAAGATAAAGCAGATTGATTTTGACTGTATCAAAAAGTTGATACTTGTCGACACTCGTCAGAAGAGCCGGATCGGCAGGTTTGCTGAATTGGTTGGCAGGCCGGATGTTGAAATCCATGTATATGATCATCATCCTGATTCCGAAGATGATATCCGTGGACAGTTTGAACTAGTCCGCAAGACCGGCTCATGTACCGCCATATTAACACGCCTCATAAGGGAAAAAGGCCTTTCTATTTCTCATGATGAAGCCACCGTCATGTGCCTGGGGATCCACGAAGATACAGGTTCTTTCACCTTTTCCTCTACAACGCCTGAAGATTATGAGGCGGCTGCCTGGCTTACGGGGCAGGGAGCCGACCATAATGTCATAGCGGATATGCTGACACGGGAGCTATCAGCCGAACAATTATGGCTGCTCAATGATCTAACAAAATCGGCCATATCCCGTATCATCAATGGGGTAGAGGTGGTTATGACAAAGGTCGTCAGCGATGAATATGTCGGAGATTTTGCCGTCCTGGTACATAAATTCATGGAAATGGAGAACTTGAACGTTGTTTTTGCACTGGCGCAAATGGAGGACAGGGTCTACCTCGTGGCAAGAAGTCGCATAGAAGAGGTAAATACCGGCGAAATAGCCCTTGCCATGGGGGGGGGCGGGCATCCCCACGCAGCCTCCGCCACAATTAAGAACAAGACTTTGATGCAGGTGGAAAGGTCATTGAACGCCCTGTTGAGAAGCAGGATCAATCCGACCAACACGGTCAGGGATTTGATGTCCTCTCCTGCAATCTATATTCCTCCACAGGAGACCGTTAAAAAGGCCGCAGATTTGATGACCAGGTATAATATAAATGTCCTTTTGGTTATTAACAAAAGCGATATTCTTGAGGGCTATATTACAAGACAAGTTGTTGAAAAGGCGGTTTTTTTAGGACTTGAAGACATAAAAGTGAATGAATACATGAATATTGAATTTTCAACAGTTCCTCCAGAGGCATCCCTGAAGCAGGTACAGGAGTTGATCATCAGAAATAGGTTGAGGATCCTCCCGGTCGTGGAATCAAAAGGCCAGAGAGTTATGGGTGTGATAACCAGGACTGACCTTCTCAATATACTGGTTGGAGAACCTTTAATTCCTGAATTTTTCTATGATTCGAAAAAGGACTCCCATTTCGCAAGAAAGAAAAACATGGCCGCTATGTTAAAGGAAAGGGTCCCGAGAAAAATCATTAAACTTTTAAAGAACCTAGGGCATATTGCTGATATGCTTGGGTATAATGCCTATCTGGTGGGCGGCCTTGTAAGAGATGTGCTTTTAAAGCATGAAAATCTGGACGTGGATATTGTAATTGAAGGCGATGGTATTAAGTTTGCCCATGAATTCGCCGAGCACTACGGTGCACGCGTTAGGAGTCACCGTAAATTCGAGACCGCGGTGCTCATCTTTCCGGACGGTTTTAATGTTGATGTGGCCACAGCGCGAATGGAGTATTACGAATCGCCCGGATCACCACCTGTTGTCGAGACAAGTTCCTTAAAATTGGATCTGTACCGACGTGATTTCACTATCAACACCCTCGCTATTCAACTGAATAAAAGGCACTATGGAACCTTGATCGACTATTTCGGTGCACAGAAGGATATCAAAGAGAAGGTCCTACGAGTACTGCACAACTTGAGTTTCGTGGAAGACCCGACTCGCGTGCTAAGGGCTATCAGATTTGAACAGCGATTCGGTTTCAAGATTGGAAAGCTGACACTCGCCCTCATTAAGAGCGCCTTGAAAAGGAATTATTTCAAGGACCTTTCCAGTCGAAGGCTCTTTCTGGAACTGAAGCTTATCCTCAAAGAGGAAGAACCCGTCAAAGCCATCGAAAGAATGAATGAATTTGACCTTCTGCAGTTTATTTCACCTGAAATAAAACTTACCGGCAGGCTTCGAGCGCTCCTGGAAGAGACAAAAAAAGTAATCACATGGTACAACCTTCTCTATTTGGAAGAGACTTTTGAACCTTGGAGGGTATACTGGCATGGTCTTACATGTGCCCTTGACGATAAGGTATTAAAGGCTATTGCCGATAAAATGGGAATGGTGAAACTGGATGATCGTAGGATGATCTCGCAGAAAATGGAGGTAAAACAGCTTTTAGATTCCCTTTACAATTTTAACGGGAATGACTATCTCCTATATACATTGCTTGCTCCATATGATACAGAGACTTTGCTTTTTTTGATGGCAAAGGTCACTGATAAAAGAACAAAGCAACTTATATCCAACTATTTTATTAAGTTGAGAGGAACAAAAATCCAACTCCGAGGTAGGGATTTGGTAGGCATGGGTTTCAAACCCGGTCCGATCTTCAAGGTAATTTTTGAGCACCTATTAGAGGCCCGGCTGAATAATTTGGTAAAGACAAAAGAGGATGAGATCAAGTTTGTCAGGGATATGTTTGAAAAAACTTAATTGATAAGAGGGGTAGCACCGCATGGGAAGGAAAAGAATCCTCAGTGGAATGAGGCCTACAGGAAGGATACATCTCGGACATTTGCATGGAGCCCTCCTTAACTGGAAAAAACTTCAGGAAGAATACAGATGTTTTTATTTTATCGCGGACTGGCATGCGCTGACCAGCGAGTATGAGCACCCAGAGATTATTCGAGAAACCACATTTGATATCGTGATCGATTGGATTGCCGTGGGACTTGATCCTGAAGTCTCCACCTTTTTCATTCAATCCCAACTCAAAGAGCATTCGGAGCTTCACCTGATTTTTTCAATGATCACCCCCCTACCCTGGCTGGAAAGAAACCCGACCTACAAGGAACAGCTTCAGGAACTTACACATAAAAATGTCTACACTTACGGTTTTTTGGGATATCCGGTTCTCCAGGCAGCCGACATATTGATGTATAAGGCCAACGGCGTTCCTGTTGGCGAAGACCAGGCACCTCATGTGGAATTGACCAGGGAAATAGCCCGCCGTTTCAATCATTTGTATGGAGAAGTTTTCCCAATTCCCGAATTAATTCTCACGCCGACAGCAAAAATACTCGGCACGGATAGACGCAAGATGAGCAAGAGTTATGGTAACGCAATATACATTTCAGATGGCGATGAAGAGATTGAAAATAAGGTAGGGCAGATGATCACCGATCCTCAACGTGCCAGGAAAAAAGATCCCGGCAATCCCGATATCTGTAATGTCTTTTCCTTCCACGAGATATATACGGACTCTGAAACGGTCAAAAAAATCAGCATGGACTGCCGCTCAGCGGACATCGGGTGCGTGGATTGCAAAAAACTTATGGTCGCTAATCTGATAAAAGGCCTCGAACCGATAAGGGCAAAAAGAAAGGCCCTGGAATCAGATATCAAAAAGGTCAGGGAAATTATCGAAGAGGGTAATAAAAGGGCTAGAGCAATTGCGCGGGAAACCATGGCCGAAGTGAGGGAGGCTGTAAAGATATAGTAAAAAGATGGATTACGAGGTTAAGCTGGAAATATTTGAAGGTCCTCTGGACCTTCTATTGCACCTTATTCACAAAAATGAGGTGGATATATTTGACATACCCATAGCTACCATTACAGATCAATACCTGGAATATCTGGATGTAATGAAGGCCCTCAATATCAATGTGGCCGGTGATTTTTTAGTAATGGCCTCTACCCTGATTCATATAAAATCCAAAATGCTACTTCCCGAACTGAACGATGAAGAAGAAGAGGACCCGCGTGAGGAGATTACGCGCCCTCTTCTGGAATATATGCGTTTCAAGGAGATCGCAGGAGAACTTTCAGAAAGAGAGGTTCTTGACAGAGACGTCTTTGCCAGAAAAATGTCCGACTATCTTCAATCACAGATCGAACATGAAGAGCCCCTTATGGATGTCAACCTTTTTCAGTTGATGGATGCATTTAAACGGATAGTGGATCAAAGGTTGCCGGGGGTTCAATTAAAGCTTCGGATTGCCAAATGGTCTGTAAAGGAAAAGATAGAGCTTATCATTTCCATCTTGAGGCAGAAGGGAGACATATTCTTCAGCGAACTTTTCAGTGAGGACAGAACTATTTCAGAGTTTATCGTTACCTTTCTGGCCCTCCTGGAGGTGATTCATATAGGTCTTGTAAAAGTATTTCAGTCTAAAGCCGAAGGCGAAATCAGATTAATTGCCTGCTTTGATGAAGATGAAGGATAGACTGACGGTCAAACTGGGGAATGATTATGAATGAACAGCTTAAATTGATTGTTGAGGCTTTCCTATTTACGGCTGACAGGCCGGTCAGCGTACAGGAAATCCACGGATGGCTGCCGGAAGAAACCCTTTCAAAAATCCGACAGGCCCTGGAAGAACTCCGGGGCGAATACGATGCCATGGAAAGAAGCTTTGTACTGAAAGAAATAGCAAAGGGCTACCAGTTCAGAACGCACTCTAAATACGCACCTTATATCCTTCGTATGCTGAAAACCTCCCCTACCCGGTTGTCGCGTGCAGCTCTAGAAACTTTGGCCATCGTAGCTTATAAACAGCCGGTCCTCCGGCAAGAAATAGAAAGATTGAGGGCTGTGGATGTAGGAGGAATCCTAAAAACGCTCTTGGAAAAGGATCTGATCCGAATTATGGGCAGAAAAAACCTTCCGGGCAGGCCCCTAATCTATGGAACAACCAGGAAGTTTCTTGAAGTATTTGATTTAAAAGATCTGGAATCACTACCCAAGCTGAAAGAAATTGAGGATATTGGTTCAGATGGGGAGCAGACAGTACAGACTTTAGGTCAGAAGCAGCAGACGGCTGAAAACAAAGGGGAGGAAGAAACAACAAGTGATGAAACGGAAACCTCTGAATGAAACGACCACGCCCCGCCCAGCTTTTGACAGACCTTTAAAGAAAGACGCTGGAAAACAGGTTCAGAGGGTTAACAGAATCATAGCCTCAGCCGGCTTGACATCAAGACGTAATGCGGATAATTGGATCAAATCCGGGCGTGTTACTGTAAACGGCCTTGTGGTAAAGGAACCGGGTGTAAGGGCTCTCTGGGGTGTTGATCGAATAGAGGTGGACGGCCGGGAAATCCCGGAACCGTCCCAGCGAATATATCTGATGCTCAATAAGCCTTTTGGGTACATCTGCTCTCTCAGTGACCCTCAAGGCAGGCCCCTTGTAACGGACCTTCTGGAAGACATTCCTCAAAGAGTCTACCCGGTCGGGCGACTAGATTTTGATACAATGGGCCTATTGCTTCTCACTAATGACGGCAGGTGGGCATACCACCTCACACACCCGCGCTACAAGGTTCCTCGTACATACAAGGTGACCGTGAACGGCAGGATAACAGACCAAGCAATGAATCGCTTGCGGAGAGGCATACGGCTCGGAGACGGTCCCGCCGGTCCAGCCAAACTGAGGCCGGTAAGCCTTGAGGAAAGACAGAGTGTTATAAGGATTACAATTACTCAGGGTAAATCCCGACAGGTAAGACGTATGTTGGAGGCTGTGGGATACGAAGTTATTCACCTGATAAGGACCGGTTTCGGCGGGTTGAGACTTGGAGATCTAAAGGTTGGAGAATACCGGCACCTTGAAAGCCATGAAGTGGCTTCCATGAAAAAACTGGCGGGTATTACATAAATTTTTTATTTACACGATGCATAGTATATTGTATTCATAGTTTTAACCTTTCATGCCACTTATCTACTAAGCTGTTCAAATCCGGGCGGTTAACTCAGCGGGAGAGTGCCATCCTCACACGGTGGAAGTCGGGGGTTCAAATCCCCCACCGCCCACCATTTAAGAAAAAATGATTGGAAAAACTTAGATAGGTCACCACTTTGAAAGCCCTCTGAATAGAGGGATTCTTATTTCAAACCTTAGGAATCTGTTTAAAAGAAGGATTTCGGGTATCAGAGTGAACTCAATTCAATTTCTTCTCGCCTTTAAAACAAACAGCCAATGCAATGGCGATTAGGATTATATTATTACATGCACGTGAATACCCTTCAGGATCTACGCCCAGAAAGTCAAAATTAAAAACCGAACCAAAGACTGCAATAAAAAAAGCAATAACAGACAAAGCGACAAGTGCTTTCAAAAAATGAGACATGATTGACCTCCTTTTTTTTGATGACATTTGTTATTATAAACAAAAATAACATATTTATCTATAATGGAGCAGCACAACTCCCCCACCGCCCACCAGGAAAATCAAAGGGGTTTTGATCACAATGAACAAAACCCCTTATCTTGTTATCCAAAATTATTTCGGTTTTATTCCCATCTGTCATCATCTCCCTTTTTCAGATCAATATAGTCTACGCGTTCAATCCTCCCCTGCGAAATGATGAAGGAACTCAAAATCCAGTTTACAACACTGATGACCAGTGAACCGAATATCGCCGACCAGAAGCCATAAACCTCGAAGCCGGGTATAACGCCTGAAGCCATCTTCAAAAGGAGTGCATTTATCACGAATGTAAAAAGTCCAAGGGAAAGTATATTGATAGGGAGAGTCAGGATGAGCAAAATCGGACGAAAAAAGACATTTAGAATACCCAGAATTGCCGCTGTGAAAAAGGCGCTAAAGAATCCGGTTACCCTTATTCCATCAATAAGGTAAGATGCCATCATAATGGCTGCGGTCAGTATCAACCACTTTATAAGGATTCCCTTCATATAGGATATGTCAGATAGGCTGTGGGTGTGTTCTATTCTTTCTGACTTTGTTTCGTAGTATCTTCGGTTTGGGCGTTTTGTTCTTCGAACTCTTTAAGCCTTTTTTCATAGTCCTTCTGTGCCAGCTCGTTTTCTTTTCTTATCTGTTCATTTCGAGCATCAATCTCGGCATTGCGCGCTTCAATTTCCTTGAGCTTTATTTGATATTCTTTCTGCAATCGCTCATTTTCTTTCAAAATCTTCGCATTTTCTTCTCTTATCTTGGCATTGCGCTCTAGAGTCTGCTGCAAGGTCTGTTCATACTCTTCCCTGGACAGCGTTGTACCTTGACCTTGCCTGGCAACAACTTTTTTTTCTTCGCTCATTTTTGCCTCTTTTTCATATTCACTCAATACCCTGGCGTTTTCCTCTTTTAGCCGGGCATTTCGTGCTTCAGC
>Ga0307425_1000790_pt1 | contig 19584 bp, 16 predicted proteins | sample SalMarWE160330MG_FD_202152 | JGI IMG/M metagenome (GOLD analysis project Ga0307425, IMG submission 202152) | Salt marsh sediment microbial communities from the Plum Island Ecosystem LTER, Massachusetts, United States - WE1603-30 | ecosystem: Environmental > Aquatic > Marine > Intertidal zone >...
CGTATTTTGCCTGTTCCGGCTGAGCAGCAGACCGATTACCAATATTACAGCAGCAGCGGCGGCAAGACCTGTGATTGACTTTCCAAAGGTTACTTTCCAGATGTTCGTCCGGCGGGATGACGCTGTCTTTTCTCTGCGCGAGATGAGCGTTTGATATTCATCGGGGTATTTTTGCTTCCACTTCTCAGCGTCGAACTGCGGCTTTTCAGTATTGATAGTGCGGAAAATCAAATCATCAAGCCTGTCGTTATCCCTTTGCGTACTCATATTCACACCTCGTCGTAACCGTTATGCCTCAGATAATCAGCCATTATTCTCTTTGCCCTACGAAGTCTGCCGTTTATCGCCTGTTCGGAAATGCCCAGCAGCCCAGATATCCGCTCGTAAGACAATCCATCATAGTACCTCAGAAAAACCAATTCTCTCGCCGGGGCTGAAAGCTTGTCCATGGCCTGCCTCACAGCCTCGCCCGAATCGTCTCTGTCCGATTTTGCCGCTGTTGCCGAAACCTCATCATTTGCCTGCGTGCCATTTGCAAATCGGGCCATATCTCTTGCTTCGTTTCTGCAAATCGCCGCGAGCCAGCCGGCGAATTTATTTTTTTGTCTCAACTGCGGCAATTTCACGGCGGCCTTCGCGAAAGTTTCCTGTGCCGCGTCTTCGGCCAGGTGCCTGTCGCCGATAAGCGAATGCGCGATTGCCACCATCGCCGGATAGTAACGCCGGCATAATTCAGTGAAGCTTTCGGGATCACCATCAATTGCTGCTTCGACTAATGTTGTATCAGGCTCTTGTATCATCGGTTTTTCTCTGATGCCCCGGGGCATCGCTTCTCTGAATCAGTTTTCACAATTAAGACCAGCTTCGACGCCGAAAATGGGCGCAGAAATTTCTGCTCTTGCAGATTTTTTGATTATACCCCCTTTTGAACATGAAAAGGCATAGAAAAGGCCGGCAAGCAATTTACGATCCATTCGGCGATGCTCAGGACAAGTTTATGATTTATTATTTACTAATTTTTTGACTTTTTTCGACCAAAAGCGATGGTAGCGCCGAACAAAAATAAAAAGTATAAAACTTTTTTATTCCCTTCCCAGCAAGTACTTATGGCAAAAACAGCGTCTACATTTTTGTAGAATTTCGCATCAAACGCGCAGGTACGTTCAATTATGTGGGGCCGTTTTTTGGCCGGAGCCAAAGGACGGTAATCCTCTGAATACGAAACAGGTACGACGTGAAATACGAATATCTAAATCCTAAATCGTGAATGGCAAAGTTTGTCCTTAGTTTTTCATGGGGCCATTGGCATCGGGTAGATATTCCTTGAGTTCAACCCAGTAGATATCAGCCGTATCGGTAGCGCTATTCATATTCCACCCGTTACTGCGGTTGAAGAACATGTATTTCTTGTCGGGGGAAATCCTCGCTCCGTGCTCATAATACCTGGAATTGATTCGAGGACCCATATTCCGGGGTTTGGTCCAGGACCCATCCGGCCGTCGCAGGGTCAGGTACAGGTCCGTTTCCGTTCCGCCCGGTGCCCCCAGTCGAATGGAGTAGAAAACCATGAAGGATCCATCCGGGGCAATCCCTGGACAGCAGCCTTTGAGGTTGCCCTTCTCCACAGGGATCTTTATAACCTGAGACCATGTGTCGCCCACAAAAGGAGCAACCCGAAAATTGCCTCGGCCGGCAGTAAAATAGATACTGTTATCCGCTGCCACAGAAAATCCACCATACGCTCCCGAGGTGCTGAAGGGGGGCCCTAATTCCTCCGGCAAAGACCATCCCTGGGACGTGCGCATGCATCGATGAAGGCTGTAGCGTTTGGACGGATCGTAGCTGTATACGAAGTAGACGCTATTGGCATCCGGAGACATACAGACCGACCCGGTCTTGTATGGAATGCTTTCTATACGCTCAGGTACCGTCCAGCCCTGATCCGTGTTTTCTGTGATATAAACATACCCACACCGGAAAAAACAAAAGGTGTTTCCGTCAGCAGAGAACTGCCCTGGGGATTCCCACTGGTGCGGCCGTGTATCACAGATCAATCCCGGGGCAAAGACCTGAGCGACAGGGCCGGGCGGGCTCTGTCCCAAATAGGGCCCCTTGGCAAAAGGTTTGGCAAACGTCTGGATGGAACCTACTCCCAAAAAAACAACAAGCCAAACAATTTTTTTCGTTGTCTGTTTCATAACATATCTCCTTTCACGAGTAGAAAACTACAAGCTATCTCTATTATGATTATCCCGCTAAAAGAGATTTGTTTCAGAACTGGGTTCCCATTTTGCTATTTTCCGCAAAATGGAATTCCAGGAAATGGATTAAGGTTCTGTTCGTTGGATGCGTGCCCGGACTGAGTATAATTCAATACCCCTGACGGCATTACTTTTGAAGTTGCCCATCACACGTACCGCATGGGGCTCAAAGGGTATATCAAGCTGAGCCAGGTCGAAGTCGAGGATGTGTATATGCCTGCAGACACCTATACGCAGGCACTGTGGCTGAGGCAGTTCTAAAACCTTGCTCATGCCATCGGTAATAAACACCTTGATATAAGAACGACAGTGCCTGGAGACTATCAGTAAATCCGGACCGGGCCCGTCACGAAGGATGCCGTCAAAACCGAGTTCCATCCAATGGTCTTTGGGTAATATGAGTCCCATGCGCGGCTGGTTCACCAGATCGATTCTGATTTGATCCTTTTGCAGTCGTTGCACCGGTGTTTGGGGGCTATCTCGATTTACGACCAGAAAGCCGTCATTATCGGGATCATTCACGTTAACCACCTGAGATGGTACCACAAACTCTATTCGATTCAACAGGGGGTACAGATTGCTGTAGAGTTCCTCGCTGGTCGGTGTGCGGTCTGGTTTTTTGATCATACTAACCGCAAAACCTGAGACGATCAAGATACAGGCTGCTGCTATTGCTGTTTTAGCAGTTAGAAGACTCACTAAGCTAACGCCCAATCCAGTTTCCAGAGAGCTGGCCAAAACGACTTCTTTAGCCGCCGCCTTTTTCCCAGTTCCCAAGGTCAGGCCGGCAAACATGGTCAGGGCGGCCAGCAGGTGGTCGCGTTTGAAACCGTGCTGTTCCAGTTGACTTTTCAGCGAGTGTTTGGCCCGGAAGAACAACAGTCGGGCCCTAAGTTCGCTACCGCCCGTTATCCCGGCAATCTGACCATAGGAAAGGTTCTCGAAGCAGCGCAGGACCAGAATATTGCGGTATTTGATCTTAATGGCCTGCATGGCACCCAGCACCGTTTTCCGGATCTCTTCACTAACCAGAGCATTCATGGGATTGTTGTCATCCCTTGCCTTGGACTCCAGAACGGAGTCGTCTGAAGTCGTTTTCCGGGCCAGACGCCGGGCGCCCTGGAGCCGAAAGTGGTGCTGTACCTTACCGAGGGCGGTGCGGAAAATCCAGCCCCAGAAACCACTGACATGGGGCACATCAAGCTGAGGAAGGGATTTGATCATCTCCAGGACCGTCTCCTGGGTCAGATCCTCGGTCAGATGGTAGTCCAGCGTGAGACGATAGATATACGTATAGACCTTCTGACGGACCTGCTCGGACACTACCGACAGATTCTGCATATTTCCGGTCTGTGCCTGCCGGATAGTCTGGATATTCAGTTCTTTTGCCATTGGCTGCCTATTTTAATCATCCCAGCCAAACGTATATGTTTCATATCTTTTTTAATTCTATCATTTTGGCGCATTATAATTCTCATTCTCGAAACCTTCCTTCGACGAAATAATAAATTTTATGCAGGTACGGCGTGAAAATAAGACGTTTCGAGGAAGTTTTGCGATCTGTGGTGTATTACGCCTTTGAAAATATAATACACAAAAGCAAGTAAAAAGGCAAAAGGAAAAAGGGAAAAAACAAGAATTCAGGAGACAGAAGACCTTTGTCATTGACACCGTCCAGGAAAGGCCGGATCTTCGATATTGGAGCGGGTCGCAAATCCGGCCGCCAAACGCGACGGATTGATGATTGACTATTGTAATTGATCTTCGCTTAGTTATGTCAATTCGGGATGTGGCGGAAATGACTTTATATACTTTTTTTGCGAAATGGAGGAATATTAGACTAAAATGGGAGTGTGATTCGTTGTACCAGTAAGAAATGGCCGTTTCTTTGATTGGATGAGCAGATTTGATGATCGACGAGAAGATACTTGTTAGGAGATTTAATCGCGGCAGCAAAGATGCTTTCCGAATGCTCTATGAAAAGTACAAAGATGACCTGCTCGGACTGGCGATTACACTGCTTAGAGACAGAAGCCTCGCCGAGGACGTTGTGCACGACGTCTTTGTCTCATTCGCCGGGACGACGGGAAGCTTTCATCTGAGCGGGACGCTGAAAGGTTATCTGTCAACGTGCGTAGCGAACGCCGCTCGCGACAGAAACCGTTCCAGGTCGCGCCGGGACGTTGGGCTGGACGCCGCCGAAGGAATGCACTGCGATTCTGACGATCCGATTGAGCACGCGATTGACAGCGAGAAATCGGGACGGCTAATGCAATTGCTTGGCCATCTTCCTTATGAACAGCGAGAGGTGGTCATGCTGCACCTGCATCAGGAAATGCGGTTCAAGGAGATTGCCGAGGCACTCGATATTTCAATCAACACGGTCCAGAGCAGGTATCGTTACGGCCTGGAAAAACTTCGCTCGATAATGAACAGTATGGTGACCAAATGAAACCTACGGAAAATATTGAAGAATTTGTAAGACTCGAAAAGCCGTGTGTCACAACCGGCGGCGAAATGGACAGGCGGACTATAGATGACTCGTTCGCAGCGATGGATGAGACCATCCGGGCCAAAAAGCCGAGTGCAGCCGGAGTGATTCTTCGAAGCAGGGTGGCGAGGCTTGCCGCTGCGGCTGTGATAATCGTGGCGGTCGGCCTGCTGATGGTTTACCGGAACCCGCCCGTGCAGCCGCCGCCGCGAACAGTCGGTACAGCAAAATCCCCGGCTGAAATGTTAACTATGATATCGCTCAACATCGCCTATCGTCGCGGTGGAATCGAGGCGGTGGACGAGCAAACCAGCAAGGCCTTCGAGATGCTGGGCTCTCAGTCGGCCACAGTGTCGATTCACGAACTACTTGCAGAATCTAACGGTGTATAACCTTCAAAGGAAGAAACTATGAAAACAGTAAACCAGAAGAGCTTAATCTTAACGTGTATTTCGTTAATGTTGCTCACATCAATTTCACCGGCCATTGCATATCCGCCCGACAATGCGGCCGTTCTTTACTACAGGGCCTTTCTTGTAATGAAGGAGCCGAGCGAGGAAGTCAAGGAGATGATGTCTGATTTGAGGGGGGGCAAAATCAAATCCAACGACCAGATAAAACAGTATATCGAAGAGAATCGGCGGGCTATAGAGTTGCTCGAAACAGCGGCAGAGATACCGAACTGTGATTGGGGCCACGACGAGTCAGAGGGTTTCGGTTTGCTGCTGCCGGAGCTCGGCAAGATAAGGCGGATGGCCTTCCTTCTTAACGACGACGCACAAATGCTCTCGCAGAACGGCCAGCACAAAGCGGCCTTGAACAAATGCCTGACCTTTCACAAGATGGCCCGACACGTAGGCGACGATTTGCTCATATCCTACCTGGTGGGTATAGCGCTCAACAACCTGGCAAACGAACGTATCGAAGACTTCCTTTCGGCAATGCCGGCCGACCTGGAAACGCTGATGTGGCTAAGAAGCCAGATTATGGGTGCATCGGCCAATGTCACCTCGATGAAGAGAGCGATGAACAGAGAGAAGGAAATTGCCCTGCATGAAATACGAAAGGAGAAGATCGACGCGCTCCTGAAGAGCATGGGCGACAACATCCTGAAAGACGAGGCCACCGCCGACGCCGTGGAAAAGGCCCGAAAGGGAGACGACAAGTTCTTCAAGGACAACAGGGACTATTATGCGAACGTCACGACCGATGCAATAGCCGCGCTCGATTTGCCGTATCCGGAGGCTCACAAACGGCTCAAGGAACTGAACGATCGGATACAGAAGGACGCAAAAGAGAATCCCGCGGCAATCCTGACCGACATGCTGATGCCGGCCACCGCCAGAATTTGCACCCTTAGAACAAAGAGGATGACCTTTTTCAACGCCCTTAAGGCGGCCATCGACATTTACATCATCAAGGCCAAGACCGGCCGCTTGCCGGACAGCCTGCCCGCCGGTTCGCCGAAGGACTTGTTCAGCGGCAAGGATTTCGAATACGAAAAGACAAAAGACGGCTTCGTGCTTCGCTCCCGACACAAGGGCCTGGACAAACACGAAACCCTTCAATGCGAATTCAAAGTAGCCAAGTAACCTGATTACTTTATGACCAGATAAAAACCGGTCCCTGACGATAAAAGGCGGGGGCCGGTTTTTTTTTGCGCGGTAATGTAATCGAAGATGAAAATTCCCCCAAATAAGAAGTTGCGCCGGGGCGGTCTTTTTCGTCTATAATGGTGAAGTGTGAGAATCCGATAAACAGGAGTTTATTTGAGAAGCCGGCAGAAAGAGCTTTTGGAGTTGTTGGATAAATCGGGAGCGGATTTGTACGCGCTTTTGACCAGGCTGACACTGCGCGAAGAAGTCGCTGAGGAGCTTATGCAGGAATTGTTCATAAAACTTAATAAATCAAGAGGCACCGGCAACGCTGCCAACTTAGAAGCTTACGCACGCAGGGCGGCGATTAATCTGGCCTTTGACTGGCGGCGCAGCCAAAAGCAAACCACCTTGCCGCTTGGACAGGTAGCCGAGCCGGCCTCGAATGACGATTCGCCGCTCGGAAAGCTCGTCCACTCTGAAGAAATACAGCAAACGCTGGATGCGGTCGGCCGGCTTAAGAAGGCATCACGCGAAGTGCTTGTCATGCGTTACCTCCAGCAGGAATCTTACGATAATATCGCGGAACAATTGGGCAAGACATCCCACCAGGTCCGGGCCTTGTGCTCAAGGGCCATACGTAACCTTCGGGATGTCCTCGGATCCAATGAACATAAATCTTCCAAAAAGGAGATACATAATGTCTAAAATCGATGAGAACGAAATTCTTAATCGCTTGAACAATCTCTCACAGGTCGAGCCGACTAAGGAAACTACCGATCATGCCATGCAGCGGGTCAGGGACACTCTTATGAATAACGAAGGGCGTAGGGTGGGGCTCGCCCCACCATCGTTGATGAGTGGGTTAATGAAGCTTGCTGCCGCGGCGGTACTGATGGTTGGTGCCGGATTTATCGGCGGACGGCTCTCTGCACCTGAGCCAGTAAACATGCAGGAACTTCAGGCCGCTCTGGAAAGCTCGCTGAAATCTTCGCTCGAACCGGCTATCCGGCGGCAATTGCATGATGAGTTTGAGAGCCGTCTGCAGTTGGCCCTGGCAGCCGAACGTAATATGCTCAAGCAGGAACTTGCTCAACAGGTACATCGTGACATGGAAACATACGCCGGGCAGACATTAACAACGGTCGGTGATTTAATGGACCAGCGCTTGGTGGAATTTGCTCGGATGATCGAAGTTGCACGCATTAAGGAACGCCAGCGCGTGGCGGCGGCTTTCGACTATATGGGCTCCCGGTTTGGAGACAGTCTGGTGACACTTGCCAGCCAAAGGAACAATCTAGCAGGTGCTGAACTAACAGGCCCGACACCGAATAAATCTGAAAATTAAACCTTAAAATGAAAGGATAAGAAAATGAGATACTTAAATCGAACAATTATTATGCTTATCGTTTTAAGCTTGGCGACACTAAGCCCTGCTATGGATCAAGCAAAATCCGAAGGAAAAATACAAACGTTCACAATCTCCGGCAGTGTAGGAATGAGCGGCGTGACAATGAAAGGGCTGCCGGATGATCCTGTTACTGATCAGAGTGGTGATTACAGTGCTATTGTTGAGTATGGCTGGAGCGGCACGGTAACACCCATAAAAGAAGGTTACTTGTTCCGACCAGCCAACAAGATATTCCGTAATGTTATTTCCGATCAGACCAACGAAAATTACGCAGTTGATATCATTACCTATAAAATATCAGGTCAGGTCGGAAGACCCCCCTTTGCGTTGCTGGGTCCATCACGTAATCCTGTTCTATCTGGCGTTGTTATGCAAGGTCTGCCGGGTAATCCTGTTACGGACGAGAATGGTTATTATACCTGCTTTGTAGATTATGGCTGGGCAGGTACAGTAAAGCCCGTAAAGGAAGGTTATACCTTCAATCCTCCACAGTTGAGCTACACCAGTGTCATGAAAGATCAGAAAAACCAGAACTATGCCGTTGAGCAGCAATCGCAGGTGGTATGGCAGTTTGAAAGCGGTCGGTGGAATCCCATGCCGGCAGGATATCGGCCGACAATCGCACCCACGACCGACCGGAAGGTACTGGTGGTCCCCGCCGCCGAGGTCAAAGCTCAAGACCTTGCGGAAATAATCGAAGATATGCAGGTCATGTCACACATCCTTGACGAGCGATTCAAGGAGACCCGCCGGGTCCAGGGCGCTTTTACCGATTTCGGCGATTTCTTCGGCAGGGACAATCGCACGACCGAAGCGATCTATCTACAGGGCTACGGCGTGCTATTCTCGATGGAGGTGAACTTTGCATTCTCGCCTCCGCCGAAACCGCAAGGGCAGGGGGCAGAGCAATCCGCCGAGAATGTCGATTCAACCTGGCAGCGGGCAAAACAGCAGGTGTTTTCGCCCGGAGACCCCCGCAGCTCAAGAGGATCCAACTCGGCGGAAGAATATAACAGCCAGATGGTCGAAGAGCTGAAACGTGACCTGATCACGACGCTAAAACACGCCGCAAACGTTAGAGGCGTGCAAGACGATGAATTGGTCATTCTCACGGTCATCGGAGGAGGCCGGCAAGCCCGCTGGGTCTATGGCGGCGGAGGTTTCATGATGGGAGGCATGGGAATGTCCGGAGGCGCATCATACGGCGGAACCTCATCAGGCCGCATGGGTGGTTCCAGCAGTTACGGCGGCGGCGGAATGATGGGTGGCGGCATGGGTGGCGGCATGGGTGGCGGCATGATGGGTGGCGGTATGGGTGGCGGTATGGGTGGCGGAATGATGGGCGGCGGTATGGGTGGTATGAGCAGCCCCGGCGAAATGGGCGTTTCGCCAGCCACAGTCCTGACGATCCGCGCGAAAAAGTCTGATATAGACGCCTTCGCCAAAGGCGAGCTGGATTACGAACAATTCCGCCAAAAGGTGCAGATTTTCACGTACTGATTGTCAGGGAAAGGAGCTTGCACATGCAAAACCAGAAACCAATGAGTGTGATAATCTTCTTAATGTATATGGGCTGGATCTCGGGCACTGCTTGTGTTGGATCCGCGGCTACCGGTCAATCTGCCTCTCAGGCTGCATCTCTACCAGCACTCCTGCAAAAATACATCCAGGCATTGGATGCGACACAGAGCTTCGTCGAATCCTACGAAGAAGTCTGTGATTACAAGAACAGGATGCCCGGTCAACCCAAAGCCGTGGCGAGCAAGAGGTTTGCACGAGGACAAATTCGCTCGGACGGCCGGCGTATCTATTTACAGGACTACTATTGGGGAGATTTCAGTTCAAGACTGAGAGATCTTCCTGAAAGTACCCCTCGCTATCATCTTCGCATTGACGCCGACGGGAAGCTTTACGCTCATTCCACAGCCGTCAACGACACTCGAGTAAAAGGGACTGCCGCTCTTCAACCTGCGCGCAGTGAGAAGGGAGTCATAAATATGTCCAGTTACTCGGGCATTCACGGGTTCCTGGGGTCAGAAAAGCGGCTGGATGCCGTGCTTCGTGGGGCGAATCGTATTTCGGTGCGTCCGACAACCGAGAAAGTTAATGGATCTCCTTGCCATGTGATCGACGCAGACACACAGTACGGCTGCTATTCGGTCTGGCTGGATCCCGCCCATGGCTACAACGCCGCCAAGATAACCAGAAAGGCCGTGGGCGGACAAAAAGAACAAGAGAACGTGATTCCCAGAGGCGATCGGTCGACAGCATCAGTGTTAATCACTCGGTTTGAGCAGGTGGACGGCGTCTGGATGCCCGTAGAGTCAGAAGACGAAATCACGTACGCCAGTGGCATGTTCTTTCGCAGTCAGCGCGATCGCTTCAAACGCACTAAGATTACATTGAATCCGGATCATGACAAGCTGGGCTCGTTTGACAATCCGCTGGTGCACCCCGCCAATGACTCTGAACTCAACAATGCAACGCGTGTGAGCATTACCCTCCCCAATTCTGTCAGAGTCAAGGCCACCTGGAAGGACGGCAAGGTCATCGACGAATCAGGCCAGGTCATTGACGTCTCAAAACTATGGCCCACAACAGAAATCTCATTGCTGAATATGCCCTTGCCTGCCCTGACGGAACCTGGCAGATAAGAACCATGTAGTGCGTGCAGAGGGATTAAATCTCAATAAATTGGAACTTAGAATTAAGGAGCTTGTCATGTCGAAGCGAAAAATGATTCTCGGTTTGGTAATATGTCTTTCACTCGGAGTATTTGCTCAGCAGCTTATGTCACAGGGCACAAGATCGAGCGGATTCTCAGGCGGTTCCGGCTCTATGCAGTCACGCAATATGAGACCGCCGAGAATGCCGGGTCAGCCCGACTTCGAGCGAATGCAGAAAATGAGCCCGGAAGAAAAGACGAAGTATTTCCAGCAGCTCGCCGAAGAGCAGCGCAAAGCGATGGAAGAACAGGAAGCCATCGCGATGCGGCAGGCCCTCGGCGCCAACGACGAGCAGTGGAAAATCATAGAGCCGAGATTGAAGAAAGTCAAGCATTACAGAGAGCAGGCGTTCATCGGGACTAAACCACCTTTCAAGAGCAACTTCTCCAGCTTCAGCACTGGCCCGGGAGGCGCCCAGGGTTTCAGCAGTGGTTTCGCTGACGGCTTCCAATTTCAGGCAGGGGCAAATGGACAGGGAGCAATGGTTCCCAACTCCACCGGCCGGCAGGATTTCGACGGCCCGATGTCCGACGGTGAAATACTCTGTGAAGAGATTCAAAAGCTGCTGTATGACCCACAAGCGACGCCGGAGCAAGTCAGCCAAAAACTCGATGCTCTGCGCACTGCCAGGGAAAAGGCCAGAAGGCAATGGATCGCAGCGCAGCGACAGCTTCGAGAGGTGCTGGATTTCCGCCAGCAGGCAAGATTGGTGCTGATGGGTTTGCTGGACTGATTTTCATATTCGCTGCAGAGAAGATTTTTCATTAATTTGACAGTTTTTTTCGATTTTTAAAAGAACATTCTCTCGTGGCGAGCGTCTTATTTATGGAAAGCAGATGTTCATTCCGGCCTAAAAGACGTACCGATTATTTTTTGAAGGGAGATTGTTATGGCAAAGCGAAGAATAATCTTTGTTTCGGTCGTATGCCTCTCGATAGCGGCCTTTTCCGTACAAACTCTGTCCCAGACTGCTAATGTAAATCGAACGGCCAACACCTCGAATATTGAAGGTTCACGATTCAACAAGAAGGTTGCCGAGAGTATCAATGTTCGCTGGCGTTCGATTGAATATGAAAAGACGCTATACAATCCGGCACTAACTTCAAATAAGCAAGGTCAGCCAAAGGCGGAAGATCTTTCACTTTCGTTTGATGTCGGGACACTATATTCCGGACTAATCCTGAGCACGTGCCCCGATGCCGTAATCGAACAAATTACAGACAGCTGGGGCAATAATATCGAATCCGGGCCTTTTTCGTCGGGATCAAGTTTGATGTATGTCCATATTCCGCGTTTTGACGGAGGTTTCATGCCGTCAGAAGGACCCGGCGGGCCGGAACTCGCAACTTTACGGGTTAGGCTTGATGCCGGCTTGCGCGAACGGATAAGCGGCGAAATCGGGCTCAAAGGCTATTTCTATGCACTTACCGCCGATTCGCTTGAGTATGTGGAGCTGCCGTTCAAACCGAGCGATAAGTGGGTGCGTCTGACACCAGATGTGGAAATCAGAGTACGCAAGACGCGGAATGAAGCTTCGCGGTACCTGTTTGACATCGAGCAGCGCCCTGAAAAGGTGACCGATCTGTCTCGTGTGCAGATTGGAGATTATTTGCCGAGCCGGCTCATAGTAGACCGGCAATTCATCGCAAAAACAAGTGCGACAGGCGCCGGCGGCGGATATTCAACCGGTCGAATTGGAGGAGAAGGCGCCGGGATCGGCAGGGCCGAGAAAATTCGCTATATTATAGCGGTCAATCCGGCTCATCAGAAGATACCATTTGAAATTGAACGAATCCCTCTTTCAGCCCTTAATGAGCCGGTGCCGTCCCAGATAAGTAATTCGAATCGACTAAAACCGGCACTTGTCGGGCGGCAGATGCAAACTATAGCACGCAGAAGTACCAGAAGCAGGGCACAACGGATGCCCGAGCAGGTAAAACCACAGTTCAATAAGGAGGTCGCCGATTGTTTCGAGGTCAATTGGAGTTCCATCATCTATAGAAAGATTCTTTATAATCCGGTGGGTTCTGGAAAAAGCCGGAGTCAAAGGGTATCGGAGAAATTATCAGTTCGTTGCGAGGCCAGGATACTCGATCCCAAGCTGATTATTGGCACATGTGAGATACCAGTTATTGAACGGATAACAGACGATAAGGGCAGAAATACTGATATAAGCAAAACACAACCTCGCTCAAATCGAATGTACTATAGTACCCTGCACTATACACCGAGTCATATTCAACCATCAAGTCTGTTCTTTTGGGAGGGAAGGGCACGGTTAGCTTTGGGACTGCCGCTTCGGGCACGTAATTTGCCTAAGCGAGACTCGGTATTACAACCCGTTCGCATGTTAATACAGCTCGATCCCGGATTGCTTCGACAGGATAAAGGAGAAATCAGAAGTATCAAAGGGTGTTTCCATGCGCTTACCGCCGAGTCCTCAAAGCATGTTGAGGTGCCGTTCAAACCCAGTAATAGATGGGTGCGTCTTACCTCGGACCTGGAAATCCAGGTAGCCAGGGCCTGGCACGATGGATTCAAATATAGATATAAAATCAACGAGCGCTCGAAGGCACAGATTAATCCGGGCCTTCTGAACGTCTATTGCCCACTGCCAGATGGAATTTTGGTAGAGAGACGATTAACCGGACCTGATATGCCAGCAAAGCGTGAGGATAGAGCTATAGGGCCGCATTCTCTGCCCGAACAAGCCGGTGGGAACGGATTCTTCAGTCGCACGATAGACGGTAATGACTGCACAATAGACACAATTGATTATCGAATAGCAGTCGGTCCTGCACACTACAGGATCCCGATAGAACTCGAGCACATCCCGCTGCCCGAACCCTGATTATTGGAAAACTAAGAATATACGCCGTACGGTGATACGTGAATCACTGGTCGAGTCACGAATTATGAGAAAATGCCGGATTTATGTGCCCGGCTTTTTTCATGCGCTTGTGATATATGAAGGGGCGATTTTCTTTCCGTTGTTTTGTTTTGACGCCGGGAAGGATTTGAATTATTGTATGGCTTCAAATCAGAAGCTGTGATGTATCAAGCTAAGTACGAGTACAGGGGAGAATCGAGAGTTGTATAAGTATCGGTTTATTTGGGAAGTTTTAATTTGGCTCAGTTGAAAAAACAACTCGGCTGCCTTGATGTTTTCGCCATAGCGGCCGGGGCGATGATTAGCTCCGGCCTGTTTGTCCTGCCGGCCATCGCATACGCAAAAGCAGGACCCGCCATCATATTGTCTTATCTTTTCGCATCGCTTGTAATTCTTCCCAGTGTTCTTAGTCAGGCCGAATTAGCCGCTGCGATGCCGCGGGCCGGCGGAGCGTATTTCTACGTAGAACGAAGCCTGGGTCCTATCTGGGGATTGTTCGGCGGCCTGGCAAATTGGTTTGCCGTGGCTTTGAAGAGCGCTTTTGCTGTCGTCGGTATGGCTGTTCTGGTTGAGATTGTTCTTCAGGAGGTCTTTGGTACGCAGCTCAGCCAGTGGCATCTGAAAACTGCCGCCGTTGTGTGCTGTCTGGTTTTTACCACAATGAATATTGTCAGCGTCAAACACACGAGCAGATTTCAGGTTTGGCTTGTAGGAATATTGCTGTTGCTGCTTGCCTTTTTTGTGATTTTCGGTACGGGAAAGGTTGAAGCCGTCCGTTTCAAAGGATTTCTCGACAAGGGCTGGTTCAATGTTTTTGCGACTGCCGGATTGGTCTTTGTGAGTTTCGGCGGACTGACTAAGGTCGCCAGTATTGCAGAAGAGGTGAAGAATCCCGGCCGGAATCTGCCGTTAGGAATGGTTTTGGCCTGGGCCGTCGTTGCCTTGTTTTATATCGCCGTAATTGCCGTGACGGTGGGCCTTGTGGACGGCCCGGAACTTACTGCAAGCCTGATGCCGATATCCCTGGCGGCCGGCAAGTTCATGGGTTCGGCGGGCTTTGCCATTCTCGGTCTTGCCGCCGTGGCCGCCTTTATTACGACGGCGAACGGCGGAATCCTGGCGGCCTCTCGCTATCCGATGGCAATGAGCCGGGACCAGCTATTACCGCCGTTACTGGCCCGGGTCAATGAGAAGTTTAAAACACCCCACACAAGTGTCATTCTTACCGGCGGCTTTATGATCGCCGCTATTGTCTTTCTCGAAATTGAATTGCTGGTGAAAACGGCCTCGACTTTAATGATCATCCTTTTCATTCTCGTCAATGCCAGTGTAATAATCATGCGAGAGAGCAGGATACAAAGCTACCGGCCGAAGTTCAAATCGCCGCTGTATCCTTATATTAATGTCATCGCGATAATCTCGTACGGTGCTTTGATAGTCGATATGGGGCTTGTGCCGTTATCGATAACGGCCGGCTTTATCGGTTTGAGCGCCGCCTGGTTCTGGCTGTATGTCCACAAACGGGTCAGCAGGGCTTCGGCGGTTATGCACGTGGTCGAACGCGTAACCGACAGAGCACTCAAATCGGTAACTCTCGAAAACGAGCTTCGCGATATTCTGCTGGAACGGGATGATGTTATCGAGGACAGGTTCGACCGGCTCGTCCGGGAATGTCAAATTCTGGATATCGAAGGCGAAATAAGTGCCGAAGACATCTTCCGCAAAGTCTCTACGATTCTGGCCGAGAAATTAGGGACCGATGAATACGTTCTTTTTGAAAAATTCCTCCATCGCGAGGCAGAGGGCGGTACAGTCGTCCAGCCGGGCTTTGCCATCCCGCACATCGTGGTCGAGGGGGAGCATAAATTCGACGTCCTGCTCATCCGCGCCCGTGACGGCATCATTTTCCCGCACGCTCCCGATCCTGTCAAAATCATGTTCATCCTGGCCGGCAGCAGGGACGAGAGGAATTATCACCTCAGGGCCCTGATGGCGATCGCCCAGGTCGCCCAGGAGAAGGACTTCGAGAAGCAATGGCTTACGGCAAGAAACACCGAGGCGATCAGGAACCTGATACTGCTGTCAACGCGAAAAAGGGATACTGCTTCCTGAATCGTCTTGTCATCGGAGAAATTTCCTGTTTACATCCAACCTCTTTCACATAATAATGGTCCTCGATGATAACTCTGGAAGCCAAAGAAAATATCGAACCGAGATGCCCGCATTGTTCGACTGAACTGCGCACCATATGGATGCGCGAGCTTAGGTGCGTTCTGGGCAAGCGGTATATTTACTTCAGCTCCAATTGCCGCAAGGTGCTGGGTGTTACCCATCGCAAAGGATTCTGGATGGGATAAGAGGCCGGGAGCGTGCCGAATCGCCGGGCAAAATCGACATCCGAACTAATTGCTTCAATTTACGTAGAACGTCGTAACGATTCCTGATTTATGAAGCTATCAGATGGTTTGCGTACTTGCGACGACAGGAAAACGGTCAATATTAAGGAAAAAATGGATAAAAATCACATTGAGCAAAAAGAAGTTGACATGAGGCGACAATACCAAGTAAAATCACCCGGTTTTTTTTTGGACTTTATTAATTCGTATGGAGGTAATTGTTAGATAATGAGTAATGTAAAAGAATTATTGATAGAAAAATTGACAACGGAAAATTACAACAGGCTCATAGCTCTGGATAATCCGAAGATGCACGAATTTATCGCCGATGCGATTGAACTGACTGGTGCTGCTTCGGTTTCCGTATTGACAGACTCGGAAGAAGATAGAACGTATCTTCGCAAGCTGGCGATAAAGAACGGCGAAGAAATGCCGCTGAATGTCGCCGGCCACACGTGCCACTTTGACGGCTATAACGACCAGGCGCGCGACAAGGCCGGAACAAAGTACTTGCTTCCGGCAGGTTCGGACCTCGGCGCAAGTCTCAATTCCACTGAAAAGCAGGTCGGAACCGAAGAAGTACGGTCCTTTCTGAAAGACTCGATGGTCGGACGGGAAATGTTAGTGTGCTTTTATTGCCTGGGCCCGCTCGACTCGGATTTCTCGATTCCCTGCGTTCAAATCACCGATTCACCATACGTGGCGCATAGCGAATCGATTCTCTATCGGCCCGGCTACGAGCAGTTCAAAAAATTCGGCTCATCGCCCGACTTCTTCAGATTCATCCATTCCGAAGGCGAGCTTGAGCACTCGGTGAGCAAGAATATCGACAAGCGACGCGTCTATATCGACCTCGAAGATGACCTGGTTTACAGCGTCAATACCCAGTATGGCGGCAATACCTTAGGACTGAAAAAATTAGCTTTACGGCTGGCAATACAAAAGGCCTCGAATGAAGGCTGGCTGGCTGAGCACATGTTTGTCCTCGGAGTCCACGGTCCGGGCGGCCGGATCACCTACTTCACCGGTGCGTTCCCGTCGGCCTGTGGAAAAACTTCGACATCAATGCTGCCCGGCCAGACTATCGTCGGGGACGATATCGCCTATTTCCGCAAAAAAGGCGGTCAAATATCTGCCGTCAATGTTGAAAAGGGTATTTTCGGCATCATTCAGGACGTCAATCCGACCGACGACCCTATCATCTACAATGCCTTGACGAGCCCTTACGAGGTCATTTTTTCCAACGTCCTGATCGACGATGCGAAGAAACCTCACTGGCTGGGGATGGGATCCGAATTACCGGCAGAGGGAACCAACCACTCGGGCAAATGGCATAAAGGCAAAAAGGACTCTAAAGGCAATGAAATCACCGCTTCGCATAAAAACGCCCGCTATTGCTTGAACATCCCGGACCTTAGCAATTGCGACCCCACGCTCGATGACCCCAAAGGAGTGCCGGTCGGCGGAATTGTTTACGGCGGACGCGACAGCGATACGTGGGTTCCCGTCGAGCAGGCGTTTAGCTGGGCCGAGGGCGTCCTCATCAAAGGTGCATGCCTCGAATCTGAAACAACCGCCGCCACACTCGGCAAAGAGGGCGTCAGGACCTTCAACCTGATGTCGAATCTCGACTTCCTCTCGATTCCGCTCGGCAAATATATCCAGAACAATCTGGATTTCGCCGAAGGTATCGATAATCCGCCACTTATCTTCTCGGTCAATTACTTCCTCAAGGACAAAAAAGGTAAGTACCTGAACGCGATGGCTGATAAGCTCGTTTGGATCATGTGGGCCGAGCTTCGCGTTAACGGCGAGGTTAACGCAATCGAAACGCCGACGGGCATGATCCCAGTTTACGAGGACTTGAAGAAGCTCTTTAAAGATCATCTCGGCAAAGATTACACTAAGAAAGATTACGAGCTACAGTTTACAATACGCATACAGGAGAATCTCGCCAAGCTCGACCGGGTCGAGAAGGTTTACAGAGAGAAGGTTTCCGACACGCCGAAGATTCTTTACGATACATTCGCAAAAGTCCGCGATCGTCTCAAAGCAGCCGGCGCTAAACACGGTGACATTATCTCGCCGTTCGACTTGGTCAGCTAACCTCGATCTATGTAAGAAGGATCCATAATGTGGCCAAGACCATTGAATCATATATGCGTTATGATTATATTCTTGGCTTTTATGGTAATTTTTACGGCTCCGTCGATAGCTAAGGCCGAATCTAATTCAAAGACCGTTGAACGCTGGGGAATTTTTGAACTGGAAGTCCAGGGACCTTCCGGAGGCAATCCCTTTGTCGATGTGCAACTAAGTGGCGAGTTCAGGCAGGGCGAGCGGGTTTATCAGCCGGAAGGATTCTACGACGGCAACGGCATCTATCGCATTCGTTTTATGCCGGATGCGCAGGGTGAATGGTCGTATTTCACCAGAAGCAACCGTAGCGAACTGGACGGCAAGAAAGGCAAATTTACCTGCGTAGAACCATCGCCGTCCAATCACGGGCCGGTCCATGTGCACAAGACGTGGCATCTCGCCTATGCTGACGGCACGGCCTATTTCCAAATCGGCACGACTTGCTATGCCTGGGCCCATCAGGGAAATACGATGGAGCAGCAGACACTCTCGACGCTCAAAGATGCCCCTTTCAACAAGATGCGAATGTGTGTCTTTCCCAAGAGCTACACGTACAATAAAAACGAGCCTGAATTCTATCCGTTCGAGGGAAAGCCGCTTACAGATTGGGACTACAGCCGCTTCAATCCCGAATTCTTTCGGCACTTCGAGAAGCGTCTCGGCGACCTGCGAGATTTGGGAATCGAAGCCGATCTTATTCTGTTTCATCCCTACGACCGCTGGGGCTACGCAAAAATGAATGCCGAAACGGACGACCGGTATCTGCATTACATCGTGGCCCGGCTGGCCGCCTATCGAAATGTGTGGTGGTCGTTCGCCAACGAATACGACCTCATGAAGTCCAAGACGATGGCGGATTGGGACCGCTTCTTTCAGATTGTCCGGAAGTACGATCCGTATAATCACATGCGGGGTATTCACAACTGCCGCAGTTTCTACGACCATACCAAACCCTGGGTCACGCACGCGAGCATTCAAAGCTCCGACCTGTCATCCGGACGCAAATGGCGCGATCAGTACAAAAAGCCCATCATCTACGACGAGTGCAAGTACGAAGGCAACATTCCGCAGGGCTGGGGCAACCTTACCGCCGAGGAGATGGTGAACAGGTTCTGGATGGGAACCATTGCTGGCTGCTACGTAGGGCACGGCGAGACTTATAAACATCCGAAAGATATTCTCTGGTGGTCGAAAGGAGGCGTGCTGCACGGGCAAAGCCCGTCAAGAATCGCTTTCCTCAAAGAAATCATGGAACCGACACCTTTTGATGAAATGGAACCAGGCGAGCTTACCGGCGGCAATTACACACTTTCAAAAGAAGGCGAGCTTTATTTCGTTTACTCGACACAATCAGGGCAGGTGAATTTGGATTTGCCCGGCCCGAAAGCGTACAAGGTTGACGGGATCGATACTTGGAATATGACGATTACCTCTTTCGGCAGTACATCACCCGGCAAGTTCCACTTCACTGTCCCTAAGCCCAATTACCTTCTGCGATTTTCGGTCTATGGGCAGGGAGAGAAAATGCGGCCCCAGGCGGAAGCTTCCGCCGAACCAATCGAGGGTATTGCTCCTCTGAAGGTTCGGTTCTCGACATCGACAGACCTGCAATGCAAATGGCGGTTCGGGGACGGAAGTTCCTCGTCCCAGAAAAATCCCGTTCATATTTACAAAA
>Ga0307425_1000793_pt1 | contig 19537 bp, 31 predicted proteins | sample SalMarWE160330MG_FD_202152 | JGI IMG/M metagenome (GOLD analysis project Ga0307425, IMG submission 202152) | Salt marsh sediment microbial communities from the Plum Island Ecosystem LTER, Massachusetts, United States - WE1603-30 | ecosystem: Environmental > Aquatic > Marine > Intertidal zone >...
TGCAGGCCGTCCACTTTGAATTCAGATTCTGGGTTCAATGTGCTGATATGGGTTGCTGGACACAGGGACCGTTTAGAACAACGGCCATAAGAGCAGTCACAGACTGGGCAGAGAGATGAAGGAGTAACGACGATGATTGAAATCAAAAATGTAGTTGGGCCAGTACAAATCACTTTCAAATCAGGTTACACGGTCTATTTGACACTGAAACCCGATGAAGGATCGTTGTCAGTTTCTGGCGATAATGGGTCAATGTTTATGCAGTTACAGGGAGTTTGCAAACTTCACTCAGAGCGTTTGATTGAAGCCTTCACCAATCAGGAGAGAATTTGTGCGACGTGCGTTAATTTCGATATTGATATGTCGCGCGGACATCAATTTTTGAATGGTGGCAATATCATGGGAACCTGTAAAGTGATGGCCCAAAAAATATGCGGAACCAAATCCGATTTGCCTTTAATCCCATATACGGACTATTGCCGCCTTTATTGTTTTGATCCAGCGAGAGAAGCCAATATATCCGAAAAAGGAGACAGTGAAAACAATGGCAACTAGACGATCATTAAAACGGCGGAATGGTGGCAGCAGATCCGATCTTCTTATTGAAGATGGGGAGATTATCATATTGGGTTGTAAAGATTGTTTTTTCGGGGTGCCAGTTGAAATTGAAACAGGATTGCACCTTTTTGAAGCCGACAAGATAACGAGTGATACAGTACATCTGATTGAATGCCGGTTTGATTCACCACAACCGGGACAACCTAATTCAGATTCAACTGGACGCCCCACCACCATTGCACCGGCGCGTAAGTTTCCTTTGATGGCGTTTAAACATGACTGGTGTGGATGTTTCAGACCCAGAAATCCAAAATGCAAGGGGAATGTACATTGTACAGTTAATCCCAAAGAATGTGCCCCAGACTGCAAAAATCATGTTGACTATGAACCGCAGGAATAAAGCACGCGTGCTTTTTCTGGTCGAAAAGACATTGAAAGCAACCGGCTTAATCATTGCGCTTGTGCCTGGTTGCCAAGCCCTTGCTGTCGTTCCATTGTTAATAGGGCGTAAACTTGAAATGAAAAGGACACATCCACATGCCCATTTTTAAAATTGATGAATGGCTGGACCCGAACCACCCGACAGTTAAAGCATACCAACAGCGCGCAGCGCGTCAAAAAATTGACAAGCTCACTCTTGATATTGTTCAGGAAGAAAAAAAGCATGCGCGCAAAATGCGGATATTTGATTGGATTTTTAGAACAGTTTGTCTTCTCGTTATCATTTGGATAATAGTTGAAGCAGCTGCAATTGATTAAAGGAGTATTCATGCAAAAAGAAACAGAAATTTACAGGCCAATATATTCGAAAAAGGAGACGGTGAAAACATATGACCCGCAAAGAGTATGAAAAAATACCCAAAGAACGAAGGATCGAAAAAGGGGATACAATTCTTTTTTTTTACCCTGGCCAAAAACCTGAACACGGGCTTTATGTTGAACGAATTGTTGAAATGATGTGCAGCGGCAAAGAAACCATGATGGCCACAGCGCGCCCAAAAGTGTTGCCTCTGGCGAAGGCCATTGAGGTAACATTTGGAAAAAACACACATAGCGCGATCATTCATAAAAATTCATATGACCTTGAATATTGCGCAATTGAATTTAAGGGAGATTTTGAAAATGGTGTCTGAACGCGTTTGTACAAAGTGCGAGTTTCATTTAAAAGGTCATTGTTTCAGTGTAAATTACATGATGAAAGTTAATTTTGTGAAAGCCAGGCAAGAAGGCGTAGGATTGCCGGTGATTCCTAAATCACAAACATGTGAATGGTTCCGCGCCGCCACCAATGAGCGCTTGCTACAACTTTCCTTGCTCTAATTTCTTCAAAATTCTTACCTGTTGTTTGTCGGTAGCGCGGTTGAATTGTTCGAGCAATTGCGGATATCGCCCCGTGTATGCTCCGCCAAACACCATGGCAATTCTGAGTTTCGCAACTTCCGGATCCATCGGCTTTTCGGCATCGGGCACCACACACAGAGGCGCGGCAATGGGCAACGATGCCGCGCCAGTCGGCAGACTGCCTTCGAGGTTGCGAATCATGTCGGACACCAAACCAGGTCGCTCACAGTCCCGACATTGCGCCCAGGCGGTTTTCAGCTGCATGTAATATGGATCGCGCACATCGGCCATTTTTAGAAATTCCGCAAAAATCAGGCAGGCGCGCCGGTAGGAACCACGATTTTTATTTTGAAACAGCCACCAGGCAACGGAATTTTCAAACTTGTCCAGGCCTTTAGGGGTTTTGCCATCGGTTTTGTGTTTGGGTGGCCGTGAATTTTTTTGAAATTGAGATGGCGCGCGGGCTGGCAGTTGCTCTATATGATCGATATCGTCCGCGCGGTTCTTAGTTTCAATATTTTTTGTAAGTTTCGGTGTATGAGTATCTTGTGTGTCTTCGTTGGTGGGATGCCAGGTAACAGGTACGTAAGTGTAGGATAATTTTGGCATTCGTTCACGCGCCATATGAAAAAATAATTCTGTAAAAACGCGTGTTTTGGGTTTTGACGCTTTGTGGCGTGGTATCTGTATCAATCCTAAATTCTGCAAAGTATGTTCCCATGTGCAAATTGATTTTCGGGAAGGTGCTTTGACCTGATAAAGCTGGCCAAACTTTTTGGCCAGCTGACCATGACTAAATTCAAAAGCAAAAATACCCATACGCGGCAAAGTTGCAAGAAGTGCAGCAAGACGGATCACGTTCACATTGTCGGTTTTTTCCTGTATTTTTTCAGATATGCGCCACTGAACGAATTTGATTTTTTCGAGCAGTCCCGCGCCTGCGATTTGTCTTTTGGATTTCTGGAAAAAATTTGAATTTTGTGAGTTGTGTGTTAACCTACAAGCAAAAGATGTATTTTGCATGAATACTCCTTTTTAGTGCAAAGCCTCTCGGCCCACCCGAGGGGCTTTTTTTTTGGGCTGTGATCATGCCTACAAGCCTACGATAAAATACAAACAGATCAAATTTATAATCGAAATATAATCTATAAAGTTTAATGTTTTAAAAACACGTGGTGTTTTTGTGGTATTATTCCGGTATTTTACAGGTGATTTCTTAACTAAGTACTTGAAATTGTTATGAAAAAACCTGTGGAATTAAAAGAGAAAACAGATTACACTATAGGATCGGAGGTAATCACATGGCTATCGACAAAAAAATTCGTTCAAAAGAGGAAATTGCAGCGGATGAGGAACTGGAAGATCTCTTTTCAGATATAGAAGGCACTGTTCAGGTAAAGCTGACAAGGCTGGAACCTGAATACGCAGAAGGCTATTGCGGAAAATTTAATGTCACATCTGGCAGGCCGTTGACCGCTCACGAAATCAAGACCCGATTTGGCGGCAAGGTATTCCAGATGACAGCGCGCGATTCTGGCGGCAAATATCTTAAAAGAAAAATCATATCGATTTCTGGCCTTCCCAAAGATGAAGGCAGGATCATTAATCCAGATGGATCACTCCAACCAATGGGCGATAACGAACAGCAATCAGCGCCCAAACAATCATTCGGGGGAGATGTGGAAGCGCTGGCAGTATTGGCAAATCTGCCACTCAGCACACAGACAAAACAATTACTTACCCAGGAAGTTTTAGGAATTCAACCGACACCGGAAAAAAATGGACAGAATCAATCTGTGATCGACATGATGAACATGCAAGCCATGATGCGATTTGAACAGGAAATGAAAGAATCCAAACAGCGGGAACGTGAGGCACAGCTGCGGTATGAAAAGACAATGGCAGAAATGCGGCGCGATGAAGAACAATGGCGGCGCGATATGCAGCAACATGAAAAGCCTAAAGACACTTTAAGCGGAATGACTGATCTGGTGAAGGTATTCCGCGATATGAACAGTTTAAAAGATGAAATCGGCACGAGTGGCGCGGAATCAATACCAGTCACCTTAATTTCTCAGACTATGCCGATTATTGAAACAATGATGGCTGAATTCATGTCACTGAAAAAAACTCAGTTTCAAATGGAAATTGCCCGCGCTGGCGCATCTTCAAACGTCGCGCCGCCTGAATTGCCCGCGAGACAGACCGCCACGGCATCCCCGCTGCGGGTGGTGGATGAGGAACCAGAGGGCGATCCCATCGCTTTGGCGCGCAAGATGGGCGCTTTGTTTTCCAAATTGTCGCCCGATGTAAGCCAAAAAGCAATGGAAGCATTCTTTCAGGCTAATCAAAATGTTGAATCAAACCCGTATAATGATACAATTGACGATGACGAAGATGATTCGGATATGATGATCGATGATGAAGATCGGGAAATAATGGATGCAGTCCAAAAACATTACAATGAAAACCGTGACGTTCAGGACAGCGAACACGCCCGATCAATTGATGACAGTGATCCGGATGATAGGCATGGGAATCAAAGCGGGATCGCTGTATCAACCGATTAGACATCTTGCTGGACGCATTACCAAAATCGCACCCGCGAAACACTACCAAAAACAAATAGAATCTATTTATGACGCCATAACGAAACATCTTTGGCATTTTACCTTCGATCCCAAGGGCGCGGAGTTTCTGACAACTGAACCGCGCCAGATGCTTGAATTGACCCTTGGTGGTGGCCACAATGATAAAAGAGGTTATGGCGACTGTGACGATATTACACAAAGCGCTGGCGCTTTGCTTCGCAGTATCGGCATGGATGTACTGATTGCTACAACTGTCAGGCCTGGCAGTCCTCACATATTCGACCATGTTTTTTTATTTGCCAAGCCACCTCATTCCAGTGACTGGATACCGTTTGATCCGGTGCTGCCTGCCTGGGACAATAAAAAAGGCTTTGGCGATATCGTGAATTATAAACGTCTGGCGCTCTGGTCGCTGGACGGCAAACTGGTCAAGAAAATTGGCCCCTTCCCCCCGAATTTTGATTCGGTAATGCGTCAATATGGAGGTCGCCAGCTGTCTGGCGCATTTACAACCCTCACTGGCACAGAAAAGACAAGCAATATGCAAAATCAACAACCCACATATTTTGATTTTCAGGATTATTCTGGATTTCTGGGCGCGGATGATGAAATTGCACCCAATCCGGTGTCAGGTCGTTATCGACTTGGCCTGGATGTGCTGCCCGATTTTCAAATGCATGGCGTGATCGGTTTTGGAATGTATAACAATGAAATGGGCTCCGTAACCGGCGCGGCAGTCCCCCACATTATGGCTGAGGTCGATGAAAGCGATTTAATGGGTGATACCGGATTGGTGAGAACAAAACACTTTGAGCTTGATCCGGCTGATTATGCACATGTGATTAAAAACGGTGTGCCCAAAATCGGCAGTCTGGCAATGGCCGATGATGGCGAGGTTTACACCTGGCAACCAAACCCAGACGGCATCGGTGGACTTTTCAAACGACTGGCGCGCCGCGTTAAACGGAGAGTGAAAAGGATCGGGCGACGTGTCAAAAAAAGAGCCAAAGGCATGGCGCGCCGCGTCAAAAGGTTTGCTAAAAGGATCGGCAAAACGAAACTTTTTAGACTGGGAAAGCGTTTAATTAAAACCGGTTTGAAATATGTGAAACCGCTTTTGAAGAAATATGGAGGGAAGATCATGCAGGCAGTTGCGCCAATTGCGGGTCTGGTACCAGGTGCCGGTCCTTTTCTATCTACCGCTTTGGTAGTGGGTGGCAAAGCGTATGATATCGCACGAAAAGCCAAAGTGGTAATCGATAAATTCGGCAAACCGCTTTTCAAATCGCTGAAACAGGCGAAGAGTTTTAAGGGAATGCTCAAGGATGCCGCGCGAAAACTGGGCAAACGTGGTGCCACTGAAATTATGAAAAAATACGCGGCATCCAAAGGTCTTGCGGGCGCGGATGATCCGAATCTGTTAATGGAGGGCGCGCGCTGGCGGACGGTGAATAGCCCAGGATATGGGTGGTACTGATGAGACTTGCAACAAAACAAATTTGTCCAATTACAGGGCGACCAATACGCGCGCGACGTGGCAATATAATTTCACTCTTTGGGGATGCGCCTATTGTTCCAGTTACAACGACACCCAAAGCAGGATATTACTATTTGCCCAAAAAAGGCGATGTACCATACAACATTGCAAAAAAGGCATACAAAGACGCAGGATTGACGGACGTTAAAACGGGCCTGTTTCTCATGAATGACAATCCGGCAAACGCTCATATCAAAAAAGGTAAATCAGGCTGGGAAAGCTACAAAGTAAAAGGTCTACAGCTGAACCCTGATTATGATTCATCCGACGCGCAATCAGCACATGGAAGCGGGACGGGATACCCGCTCGTATGGATACCACCTTTAAATGGTGCGACACCTGATCAGGTGTCAGGAGGTGGCCAGCCTATTCCAGGCCAGGAGGGTAAACAGGGCATTCCCGGACCACGTGGGGAACGCGGCGAACGTGGTCCGCAGGGGGTCCCAGGGGAACCGGGCCACACGCCAACTGAAGCGGAATTGAACGCGCTCATATCTGCGTTTATGGATGATCACCCTGTATCCGGCAAAGTCGGCAGTCAGGACCTGGCCAAGGCCGTATCGGATTACATGAAAGCCAATCCAGTTGCCCAGGGTGCGCGTGGTCCGCAGGGCATCCCAGGAAGAACGCCCACTAAGGCAGAGTTACAGGCGCTTATTTCGGAATTTCTCGATCAAAACCCAGTCGCGGGTAAAGTCAGCAGTCAGCAGTTGGCGGCAGCTGTGGCCGACTGGATGAAATCCCACCCAGTGGCCCAGGGTGCGCGTGGACCGCAGGGCATTCCCGGAGAACCGGGACGGCCACCCACCACGGCAGAAATCGCCAGCGCGGTTGCCAGCTATCTGAAAGCCAATCCTATCCCAAGCGGCCAAAGTGGTTTTGATATGGACGCAGCGCGGGATTTTGTCGACGCCCGAATCAGAGTTGCATTGCGCGATCTGCCTTCGAGCAGTACAAGTGCCGATTTTGATTTTGCAAATATGACCTGGAAAAATGCCGCTTTGCTTTTGACCGCAGGCGTATTGGGCGCGGCGATTTTGGGCGGAATGCAGAAGGCCAAAAGACGCAGGGCAACGCACGGCGGGAAGGTTCCGGCATTGGTATGAATACAAGAGACGCAACCCAAAAAGAATCCGCCATCTGGTTGAAATACAAAACCAGATTTGAAGCGAAGACAAGGCCGATGATTGAAGCGCTCAAGATTTTGGATTCAGCGGCGCGTTTTCTTGAAACCGGTGTAAAACAGGTATCTGGCCAGGACGTGGACATTGTGACCGATGCCCAAACGCAGCGCATCGCCGCCCTGTACCATAGAATGCAAATTCTTGATCGTCAAATCACAGGCGTATTGTTGAAAAAATACTACGTGAAATTTGATGATTCAGGAGAGATCGGCATCTTTGCCGATGTTGCCGATGAATCGGATATTTTTCCGGCATTCTCCGATCAAGAATCTATGTCTGGATTTGGTGCGGTGGGAATCCTGATCGGCATCGGCATTGCTGCGGTTACACTTTTGGGGGGTGGATTCATCACATTGAAAATAATGGAAACACAGGCAGAAACCGAAGCAAGAAAAATCGCGGAGAAAATGCAAAAAGTGGATGCCGACATGATGAAACTTCCACCGGACAAGGTCAAACAATACGAAAGCCTGCGGGAATCCGCAGTCAAGCAGGCAAAGGAGTTTGCTAAAAACGTTCCAGGTGTTTCCGGTATTCTGTCCAAGTTTTTAGGGTCAAAGGGCGCATCTATTGCAATTGCTGGTGGGTTGGCGATTGCCGCGCTTTATGTTTTATTGCCGCGCTTGCGGCGCAATTAAAGGAGTTATCATGCAAAATACAGTAACATGTCCGGTTTGTGGTTCGAGTCTTCCAATCAAATACGATTCCACGCAGGATACGCTTGTGATTGACAAGGATGCGCCAAAACCAAAGCTCTATTCATATCCGCCAAGGTATGCCAGATCTCAGATGATGATGAATGTAATTTATATTCTGATTGGTGCACTTTTGGCGCTGGCGGGAGTGTCGCTGCCAGGATGCACCGATCTGGAGGTTGTTTGCCCTGAATGTGACACAATGGAGGAAACCATTGACCAGGACAGCGAAACCGAAACCAGTGAAACCGCTGTAATAAACATATCGGGAAAAACAGGGGACACCGCCACCGATAAAAAACCGGATACCGGCAGCGGTGAAGGGGAGAGAGAGAGCGCTACCGATGAGCCACTGGACAGCGACACCGATGAGCCACTGGAAAGCGATGCGGATACTGATACCATTATACAGGATACAGCGACACATGCATTTAAAGAAATAACTGATGATTGTGAAGCCATGAAGGCATTTTTCAGTGATTGTTATTGGGATGAAACATCGTTTACAGGTCCAACATATGAACAAATCACGGATGAATGTTCGATGGGCAACATAATCACGGAAATGTTGTCAAACTGGCATTTATGCTGGAAAATACCGGAAAACGGTTGCGATTGTCCGGCTGGCGCATCCTTTGACAACTTCCAATGTCAGCAAACAAAATGCCAGCAGTGGACCGCCTGCATTACAGAATGCGGGTTATAAGGAGGCGACAGAATGCCAGTTATTATCGGAGTTAACCCGGTCAGGGGACGCAAAAAAAGCGCAAAGAAAAAGCCAGCGAAGCGCAAGCCACGACGTAACCCGACCAAGTCGAAAGGAAAAGCGGCCATGGCCAAAAAGAAAACAAAAAAAAGAAGCAAAGCGGGCAAAGCGGGCAAAACGGTTTATCGCACCCGCACCAAACAGGTGATCCGATATCGTTCACGCCCTAAAAAAGCGGCAAAACGTGTATCACGGAAAACCACCACAGCGGATGCGCTCAACCTTGCCAAGATTTTCCGCGCGTCTGGCGCGGTGGCACTTGGTATGGTTGTGTCCAAAGTTGCGGTAAACAAACTCACAGAAGGTGGCAGCGAAAAAGCTGCATGGAGCTGGCCAAATATCATGATGGCAGCCGGTTCAAGCGTCGTGGCCGCTTTTATTCTGGGTGCATTTGGCTTTAAAAAGCCAACCGTTGCGCTGGTCGCGGTCGGTGGTGTTGGTCTTGCTCTGTACAAGGCGTTCACCTGTAAAGTCGCTCCAAAGTGGGGGTGGACGGAATCCTGGTTTGGTGAAGATGATCATCCATATATTCCCTATGGCGCGGATGATGATCTTGAAGTCGTAGACTTCGAGCCAGCCGTTTCCGGTTACGGTGCCACTGATGGCGGCGGTCGACTGGTTGCATCAAATCCCTACATGGGCGCAACGGGTGGCGGTGGCAGACTTGTGGCGGCTAATCCGCTTATGAGTGGCGACGAATACCAAAATATCGCCGCGAGGTCCAGAATGGCTTATGCGGCTGGCGGCATGATGGGCTGAACCGTAACAACTTCATTTAAAACAATTTCAATTTTGAAATAAGGAGAAATCAACATGATACCATTGGGACAGGCAGAAAGTGTAAGACAAATTCAGCAGACACAGGAAGGATTCGAAAACGTTCGTCAGCCTTTTGTGCTTTGGGATACAATTCGAATCGGTACAAATGTCAATACAGCCGTTCAGGGCTGGTATACGAATTTTACCAATCTGATGGCAGCTGGAAACACGCATTCATTCTTTGATACAAGGAATGAAGCTGAAGCGCGCCTTGTATCAACAAACATGAAGACAAAAGGGCAGCTCGCCTGGCCTTTCATCATCACGGATCTGGGTATCGGTTTCTATTATCCCGATCCCATCAATGCGCCTTTGTTTGATGGCGATCGCGCCGCAAGCAAGATTTTTCAAGACACCGCAATGTCAGAAACAACTATTGAATTGTTTGTGGGCGGAGCTGATTACAAAATACTTTCTCTGGTGCCCGAGATGGCCCCCTACGGTTTTGGCCCCAGTGGAAATTTGATCGGCGGTACCGGACTTGCGAGCCCTTCAACATTGATGACAAATGGTCTACCGACAGGCGGCAATCGTTTTTGGTTTTCGGACCAGGCAATCCCGATGCCCCAGGGGATGACGATCAATATCAATTGGAACCTTGAAAAGGTTATGCGCGAAGTTTTGGAAATGCTGGTTGCACCGCAACCAATAGCTTTTCAGGCTGGCACATATGCCAACGAAGTGAAAATCAGAATCGCGATCCGTGGTCTGCGTGACGTTCAGCAGTTGGGCAACCTTCGCAAGTAATCGCACAAACTGAGGGGCCCAGGCGAGCAGCTGCCCGCCTGGGCATTTTTTGGAGAAAGTACCATGGATGAAAAACTTGCAATGATGATGGAGCAATTGAAGCCATATGGCTTCACGCCCCAGACACTCATGTTGGCAAAGGCGATGAAGGACATGAAAGATACCGGTTACGGTAACTTGATCACCTTGCCAATAAACAACGGCCAAACCGGCAGCGCGGCATATAAAATTGACCGCGCCGATTTCGCCTGGACAAAGCTGTTTTATTGCCTCTTTCCTGAAAACACCGCGATCAATTTCGATTTTACAATTGATGTCGTTTACAACCAGGACCGACGATCATTCAAATCACCGACGCCCCCGCCCGCGTTGTACTACGGGAACCCACGCCAGTGGTTATGGAAAGTCAATAACCCGGTTGTGGTATTCGAGGGAAACAGCACGGTTAATATTACCCTTACAAACAACTTTGCCGCGCCGCTGGCAGCACCGCTGAAAGTGTATGTGGCACTGGTTGGAAATGAGGACAAAACAATATGAAACTTCAGAAATTCCCACATGGATTGACCGATCAATGGTCGCTGGGCGCTGATATAAATGAATACCGTGATTTCATTCATTCAGCCAGAACACAAAACAAAACTGATCTAGTCGTTTTCAATGTCCTTGCGGGAATTTCTGAACCTATCGATCCCTTTGGCAAAATAACAGGCGATGAACCGTTGTTTGCATCTTCGTTTGAGATGTATACAGCGGCATCGCCTGATATTTTGCTTGTGGGACTTACACTGCAGACTAGCGAACGAATTCCCCCCCAAATTGATTGGAATGGAATGGACGTAACGCCTGAGGCGGTACGCTTTCAAATCAGCCACCGGCGCGAAGGCAGTTGCTTTGGTCCTGGTGTGGCATGGGAACTCGCACGAATAATAACGCCATCCGATTACTTTTCGATCATCAAATCGATTCAGACCGAATTGACATTTGAAGATAACGCGCTTAGATGGCCACGCGGTGATAGTGGCTGGCATACCCGAGACCTTGGCGGCGGAAGTGGTCAAGTAGAAATTGGATGGTGTGTGAAGGTAGAAAGCTTATCTGCAATTGATGTGGAAAATGCTTACCAGTTCAGAGCGTTTGCCCCCACTGTGCTGGCCAATTGGGTTGGCGAAGTACCAGGCATTATTCATCCTGAGATCTCCCCATGGAATGAAATGCTTTTTTTGTGGGGTGAAGATCACTATGTGCGTCTAAGATGTCCTTCAAATTCGATTGTTTCTCTATGGGTATTTCAAAGCGGACCTTTACCAGGCGGCGGCGGCGTATTGTCTGCGGCTGGTATGATGAAAGCGCAAACGCAGGTAGTCAATTCAACGCGCGGATTCAAAAACATTACAGAGATGGATTAACGCAATGAAACGACGCGGTTTTTTTGTGACATGCAATGATTTTCAGGGAAATGATGCGGAATCGGTTGAGGCAACTGTTTCAGCCGGTAGGGCTGTGAAAAATGTCTTTGATGCCACAATAAACGTCACAAGAGAACGGATTGCAAAGGAAAGACCATTGACTGCGGAAGATGAACAGAAATTGCGGAATATGACCGTAACCGTAAAAATATTGAAAGTTGATATATAATGGCATGGCCTGAAAAAATTGAAAAACTGCGAAAATATGTTGAGTGGGAATGCAAAGATATTCCTCCGGATTTGGTGTTGGCAATTATCAATCATGAATCGGGCGGCAATCCTGGCATTCTGGCGCGCGTAAATTGCAAGTGTGGACCGATGCCCACCGCCACGGGTGAAACGGTCGAAATATGCAATGCCATGGGTTTAATGCAGGTCATACCGGCAACGGTCGATTTTTACAATCAGGATGCCGCGCAAAAGGATATTGCCACAGTTGAAGATATGACGGGCAAGGATGAACGCGCCATCAGATTACAAATTAGAACCGGTTGCAAGTTTCTTGCCTTCGCTAATTTGTATCTGCATAAACATTTTCCAGCCACAGTCATTGAAAAATCACTGGCAGATGCCAGTGATGACCAGATTGCACTTGCGTTAACTGCTTATGCAGTCGGCAATGGTGCCACTGCAAAAAAAATGCAGTCCCTGATCGACCAGAACAAAGCACCCACGTTTGCGAATATCAAAAAGACTTTTCCAAATTGGGGACAGAATAAAAATGGCGACTGGATAAACAGGCCGTTGCTTTATGCCACAACCGTAATGAAGAAATTCAAGTCGAATCGGTCTGGCAGTTACACAGGTTCCAAAGCTGGCGACATAGTCGCGCGGGCAGCTGATACCATATCAGAGAACAAAGGCGGCGCGCTTGCGCTTATTCTTTGCCTCACTGCGGCAGGGTGGGCTGTAAACCATTACTATTCCCGTCGAAGGGGTGAAGAATGAAATTACCTAAAAACGTTCTGATAATTGGAACAGCTGATTTTATCCGATACCATCTAAAAAAAGCACGGTCACCACAGAATCGCACTCTCACAAATCACATTCTAGCTGTCAATGAATCTCATACTATTCTGTACATATTTCCCAACAAACAAACCGGCGCGACGAAGACCATAAAAGATCGCAGTGGCATGCAGCGCGGACACTTTCACACGGCAATTAAATTCAGCATTCCAACGGCGGACCTTAAAGCGATTGGCACCGTCAACAGAATACAATATTCAACCGACTGGTGGGACGGTTCCCTTTGCAAATATGAACATGTGTTTGCAGAACTTCCGACCCTTTACGCCGATAAATATACAAGATTTGTCGTGATGGCCATCAAGACCAAAGCGGGCAAAATCCTTACACAGGAAGGGATACAAGGATGACGAAACCATTTTATTGTTGGCTGTGCAAGTATTTCAAGCCGGATAATCCCGTGACTTTGAGGTCAGGCCGTTGCCATCGATTCGCCCCACATTCCCTTGATTATTATGGGTTTACGGGAATATCCATAGAAACTCCTTTAACAACCAAGGGAGACTTGTACACGTTTGACACCGATGATACACGATTGCCAGTTGGGTCAGACGGTCAAGTTCTGTTTGCCGATTCATCGGAATCAACTGGCATTAAATGGGGGGCCCCACCAAGCGGCACGTCGCCATTAATGAGCAAGGGGGATTTATACACTCACGACGGCGCAACAGATACACGCCTGGCAGTTGGCAGCGATGGACAACACCTGGTTGCCGATTCGTCCGCGCCGGATGGCATCGCATGGGATGACATGCCACCGAATCCAATGCCGTACATTGCCGATGGATCGGATGATACCGAAACGACATTCACAAGCGATACCTGGACCCAAAAGTTGCGCGTCACGTTTTCGGCAACACTGGGCGTACGATATTTGATTCAATGGTATTTTGAAATGAATGCCTACCAAGATGAAGATATGGACGGTCGCGTGCAGATCAATGACACTTTGGATATCGCAGAAGTACATTTCAAATCTTCTCCATACTCCAATCTTTGGAACGGTGGGGACGGTGGCATTTATGTGTCAGATGCATTGGACGGCACGCAGAATATCGATATTGATTACAAGAGTGGCTATGGCACGCACGATAAGAAAATCAGACGTGCTAGAATTCTAGTTACTCGTGTGGATGATGTCACAAGCGCGCCGCTTGCCATGATGGCGGCATTGGCGCCAGAAAAGGCGAAAGCTGTTATATTGTCGGCATTGGCGCCAGATGCACCAGCGCCAACAAGCGCTGGAAAATTTTCGCAGATTTATGACGGTGGTCCAGGTATGTGGTGCGGACAATTTCGGCAGAATGATAAAACCATACCACCTTTGCCGCCATCGCCATAAGGAGCCTTCACAATGGATGAATTTTGCATCAATTGCTATTATTTCGAGGAACTAAACCCCATCACACATGAAGGGCAATGCCGATTTATGCCCCCACGTGGTATAGATGACAAATCACTGCCCACAGGTACAGATCCGGTGAATGTTTTTCCGCCCGTCGACGATGGCACGGTTGAATTCTGCGGGCAGTTTCGAACCAATACCCCATAGGGGGAGAAAGGTTTTACAATGAATCGTATTTGTTGGAACTGTAAATATTTCGGGCATGACAGCAGCGGGGGGACTTTCCCGAATGGCGGCGTATGTCGGAGATATGCACCGCAGGGACGGGATACTAACGGACTTGCCGCAAACAAGCAATTGTATGAGGTACAATTTGGTATTGTGGGAGAAACAATCTATAAGGCTTCAAATAGTCCATTGCCTTTGTACCTGAATCAGCAGGCAACGGCAGCACTGCCCGATCTTGCCGCCTCCGGAGGGTATAACGCAAATACCATTTGGCCATGGTTAAACGATGGTAACTGGGCTTTGGAGGCAATGCGAGTCATGGCTTCTCTTTGCAATACCGGCGCGGATTCGGTGGGGCTCGATCCGGTTTTACAGGTCGAGGCGTACAAGATCGATGGCACCACTAAAACACTGTATCAAACCGTTGATCTGGAACTGGGCACGGGTGATAGTGTTGGCATCGAGGGCAACACATCGGATTCACTGTGCAGATTTTTGGTTGATGATTTATACACAGCAAACGCGACCGTGCTGCATGCTCCAGGTTTTGGAGGATTTGCAATCAAATTGACCGATGATAATCCCAATCTGGTGGGAGAAATCAGGAATCCAATGCTTAGTGTTTTGCTGAGCCGTTATGTTCCCGCCATCACAAACGCGACATTCCCATATTTGCAGCGCGGAGACGTTATGCAGTGTGGTGATTTTGTCCCCAATTCCGGCACAATTCCGCCGTTGCCATGAGGTAGGTGAAACCATGGAAGTACTTTGCCCTAATTGTAAATACTTCAAAATATTCGAAAGCATTGCATATTGCCGAAGGCATGCGCCTAAGCAAATGGATGTAAACACGACTTTGCCGCTGACTAATCAGAATATGTATGTGTTCTCTCGGATAACTCCGACTGATTGGTGCGGGGAGTTTGAACCGACAGAGTCGGAAAGTTAATGGAGGTTGTAAATGCCAATTATTTACAGAGTGGATATCACGAAGTCAAATTGCTGGGTGTGTAAATTATTCCGGCGCGACAATTTGGCGCTAAATCCGAATTTAGGCAGCTGTATTGCGACGGCACCCCGAGCGCGTGGCGCGGTATCGGATACAGAAAACCAGGATGATATAAACGCGCATATTGCAGACCCATCAGAGACATATTGCGGCAGTTTTGAACCATGGGACGGCGAACCACGCGCCATCATCCCGGTGGTTGAATAGGAGGTTTATCAATGGCAACATATTATGAAGGCCGCGCGAATTGCTGTTATATCTGCAAATTCTTTCAGCAGAATGAAGCACAGTATCGAAATGGTTTATGCGTGAAACATCCACCGCAAAAGATCGATGAAACCCTTGCCGCATCGGTTACGGGACCGCCGACGGGTTACAAAATGTTTCCAAATATCCTGGATTCAATAACCGGCAGCTGCGGTGATTTCGAACCCGCGCCGATTATGCCAGCGGATGCCGCCGACCCGCCCCCTGTATATAAACGCGAAGAGTGAAAACGCCCCTCACAATTACCGCTAAAATGTGGAACTACTGCCAGAATACTGGCGGGTGTCCCTACTGTGTTGCAAGCAGTCAAAAAGAGCGCTGGCGGTACTGTGGAAACTTCGAGAGATTGCCTTCCAATGAAGTGCTGGACGTTGACCGACTGATATTCTGGATCAAAAAGTTCACGCCTGGTTGTGTTCTACACATATCAGGAGGTGAACCATTGTTGCGCCCGGATATTGAGGACCAGATCGAAAAACTGGTTAACAACGGCATCCCCATTACCATAACGACAAACGGCATGATGATTCGAAAGCGGCAACGTTTGTTAACAATGCCCCTTAAATGGATTGTGACACATCACGAGTGCAACGATTATGCTAAATGGCGATACAATGCAGACTTAATCAAAAACAAGCCTCACATAGCGTGCAGACTCTTAACCGGTGAGGCTTTGCGGATACCCACCGTGCAGCTGGAACCACTTTATGATGGTTTGAATTTTATGTGGGGCAAGTTGAATGGACTTAGGATCACCCCATGGCATGGCCGATATGAAGATCGGGACTGCATTGCAACGGAAACAATACATTTGATTGAACCAAACGGCGAAGTGCATCCATGCAACGCATCCAAACGCCCCCCAATTGGGAATATTTACCAGATGACATATATGCCGGAAAAGGCGCGCGCGCTGAATGCGCAATGCCGCGTCTGTGTTAGGAACGGTCTTTGTGGAGCTTATCAATCAGCGGTCCTATCAGACTGCTTAGATGAGCCATTTCAAGCGGAGAAATACAGTTAATCATTTTTGCGCCTATAGTGCCTAAAAAATATCCATCCGCTGCTGACATATCTCCAACATTATTAAGTAATTCAACCAATCCCGCTGGCATCACATCTGTAATATCGACGGGTTTATTCTTCAAATCAGCCATCGCCGCTGGCATTCCGTCATATACCTCATTTTCGATTTCGCGCATTCCCTGTTCGTCTGGCGGCGCGTTTATATCACGCAGCGGTGTAAGTTTCTTTTTGCGCTCCTTCTTTGAAGGCGTTTCTATTTTTTCTGTTCTCTTTTTTCTTCCTGCTTTTTTCTTCGTTGTGGCCATGATTGTAGCCTTTCCCGCGTATACGCGTTCTGAATGTATAAAAAACCGTTTTGAATTCGACTTGCAAGCAAGTTTTGCTTTCATACTGTGACACCATCAGTGTGACCGATGGCGCGGTGAAATAGTGACAAACGCCCCTTTTATCTATTATCTGTTCAAAGAATTTGCAATCTTTGCATGTCCGCCCTAAAGTCGCAGGGCGCTTTATCACCATATAATTCGCAACAAGTCCCCACCGCGCGGCGCGCTTTGTAGTGAGCGCGCGACGCGGTTTTTTTTTCCTGAAAATATCAAAAATGTTCATGTTTCCCCCTGGTTGCCGGCAGCCGGCGCGCCGGCGCAAGTTGCGTGTGGCGATTATTTTTTTCCAGCCACTATTTTTTCAGTTAGTTTTCGAAGAATCGTTGCAACGATCAATGCCTGAGTTTCATCATATATAAGGCAATTCCGAACCACTTCAACACATTCTAATTTTCTATTTTCTTTCCCATATCGGTTAACCAGCGTATAAAATGTGTTTGGCCAGTCCCGATAGAATGCCAGATATGGGCCTTCGTCACAGGTTGCATGAACAATTGCCATTTGGTCTTTGTTAAGTTCTGCGGGCATCATGCCTGGTTCATCCACCTTGAGACATGTGAATTTTTCTGTGGGCTCGTTGGCATTGTAAATAATCAATGACATTTTTTTGGTTTGCATGCTTTCACCTCAGTTTCTAGAAATTCGATTCCTTTTCTGGTTATGGGACTGAAGATCATTTCTTCTCTTTTAATATTGTAATTTTTTTCTTTCACGTCGCCCGTACAGATGCAGCGCGATCCGGTTTTAAAAAAATAAATACAATGAATGCAGAAATAAAATTTGCCTTTCCTGAATAGTCTGTATGCCTGGCAAAAATCTTTTTTCTTTTCTGTCATCAAAACCCCCTGGGCATCGAGACATACATTTCATGATTGATTGAGTATAACGCACCATAGCGTTGCAACACTTTGCAACATGCAATAAACCTGTCTTCTGACAATCGCATCAGACCAGGAAACTTTTTCAGCGGATGTCGTGGATTTGGATCGAGTTTGGCGGCGGTAAAAAGTGGCCTGGTGAGAATCAGCCCCAATGAATCAGCAATAGTGAAAACACTGCAGAGCGTTATATTTCTCCGCCGATATCGCAGAAAATTCATGATTGAACCGGAATTCAGTTTTCGTGTGGAGTTAACGGCTTCGTTCTGGATTTCTTCGGCATCCATGCGAATAAAACGCTGAATCGTTTCAGAACGTCCACAGCAACAACATGTGCGATCTATTGACACCGCCGAAAAGGTGTCATAGTGCTTCACTGTCGCGGCAAATGTGTCAAAATATCGATTGTAGTCCAGGGCCAGACTACTGCCATCATATATTACCTCTGATGGCAAATTTCTTTTTGTCATTTGAGTCTGCATGAATACTCCTTATTTTTTCGGTCTGGACTTCGCCAGAGGCCGATTGTCAAAAATATTGGTCTGTTCTGTCTTGTTTCTTTCCCTTCGCCATTTAAGCCACATTTTCAGAATGCTTTGTATTGCATGCGACCGATTTCTAAATTCATTTCCATCAATGTATTGATTCAGTTCGTTATCGACAGAGTCTGTCAAAATAATGGATCGTCTCTTTCCCATATTGCTTTTTTCTCCTATCCACACACTTTGATGTTGAATAATACAGAGTATTCACTAGTATTACTCAGTATGAGTATTTTTTCAACCATGGAGGTGTTTTTTATGTCAAAAGAATTGATGGTAATTGTGGAGGGAACAAATGCCCGAGGCAAATCGGTTTGCATTAATCATGAAATGTCTTTTAAGGAACTTTTGAAAAATCTGAAACAGATGGTCAAAAGCATTGCCGAAACCGGCATTGTTCATGAAATTGAAGATCCGAAAAATCCATTTAATGGAATAGAGGTCGATCATTTTGAGGTGTTCCGGTTAGAGGATGCAGAAATTGATGATGATGACGATGACGATCTGGATGAAGATGATGATCTTGAACGCTTTGACGATGATGGTGATGACAATGACGCGGCCTAAATCATATCCATTTGAGATGCAAGACCAAAGGGAATTTGCCGATCATTTTGGTTTAGATGTAAAGGATATCAAGATCGAACAAATCAGATCACCTTTTTTTGATAAATGCCATCGACAATGGACAATTCCATTGAATGATTTGATTAAAGATCTACCGCCTTGCCCATGGTGCAAGGGCAATGATCTTTATTTACAGATCGCATGGATGACCAAGGCATACAAACAGATGCAGGCCGTCCACTTTGAATTCAGATTCTGGGTTCAATGTGCTGATATGGGTTGCTGGACACAGGGACCGTTTAGAACAACGGCCATAAGAGCAGTCACAGACTGGGCAGAGAGATGAAGGAGTAATGACGATGATTGAAATCAAAAATGTAGTTGGGCCAGTACAAATCACTTTCAAATCAGGTTACACGGTCTATTTGACAGTGAAACCCGATGAAGGATCGTTGTCAGTTTCTGGTGATAATGGGTCAATGTTTATGCAGTTACAGGGAGTTTGCAAACTTCACTCAGAGCGTTTGATTGAAGCCTTCACCAATCAGGAGAG